>Ga0207752_1000726_pt1 | contig 15399 bp, 12 predicted proteins | sample Pon2CUnioCityCA_6_FD_187272 | JGI IMG/M metagenome (GOLD analysis project Ga0207752, IMG submission 187272) | Marine sediment microbial community from Union City, CA, USA - Pond 2C Sediment 2 (SPAdes) | ecosystem: Environmental > Aquatic > Marine > Intertidal zone > Salt pond sediment ...
ATACTCCAGCACCCGGTCTCTGTACCTGGAATCAAAGTCCAGGTCAAAATCCGGAGGGTCCTTCCGCCCCTGGTTTAAAAACCGGGCAAAATAAAGGTCAAAATCAACCGGATTGATATGGGAGATCCCCAGAAGATAGGCCAGAAAAGAAGAGGCCCCGGAGCCTTTGAGATTATAAAGGATCCCCTCCCGCCGTGCAAAACGCACCACATCATGGACCACCTGGAAATAAGGACCGAATCCTGTTTTTTCAACCGCCTGCAGCTCTATCCGCGCCCGCTGCCTCTCTCTCCAGCTCAGGGATTTCTTCTGTTGCATTGTTTTCATGACCATATCCCTGAACGACTCTGGGAAAAGGCCTTCAGGCAGTCCGGGAACGATGTTTTCCAGAGCGAAACAGCACTTTTCAGCCACTTCAAGAGTTCTTCTGAAAAACTCTTTGACTTTGCTGCCAAACTTTTTCAGTGCCAATTCCTGCTGGAGCGGACCGAAAAACTTCATCCGGGACTTCCATTTTGTCCATTCCGGAGGGAAAGGCCGTTTTTTATGGATAGAGTGAGTAAGGATAAGCCTTTTCGGATTTCCAATAAACTTCAGGGGATTGGCCCAAACCCCGGGCAGAGAGTACACCCCGGCCCAGTGCACTACCTTTTCAAAGTTTTGAAAATCCGCTCCCAGGTAGAAATCCGGACCGGCCGCGGCTTTGAGCTCCTCCGGAAACTCACTCTCTCCCGCCTGGGGGATATAGACCACCACGAGGCCCCGGACCTGTTTTATCTCTCTGCTGTTAAAGATCTCCATCAGATTCCAGTACCCGGTCCGGTTTTTAACCACAAACAGAAGCTTTTTCTTTTGAATGCTCAATTCACAGCCGTACAAAGGAACTATTTTGTTTCTGCCGGCCGCTTCCTTCCAGCGCCCCCATCCGTAAAACACCTCTCTATCTGAAAGACAGGCTGCCAAAATCCCCCTGCTTTTTGCCCAGGAAGCCAGTTCATCCGGAAGCACACTCCCTTTGCCTTTGCTGTACACGGAGTGAACCCGCAGGGGAACAAACATCACTTTCTCATTGACCTCCAAAAACCATGACCTGTTCCGTTAAAAATTACAAAAGCCAGAGGCTATTTGGTGAGAGAAGCTGTTTTCAGTATAAAACCGCGCTTCTTTGTGAAGCTGTACACATCGTCCAGCATCTTCTCCCTGGCGGTGAGAAGAGCGCCGAATCCATATTTCTCTCTCACCTCGAAAACAGCTGAGCCCAGACGTTCTTTATGGAGAGAGTGAGGCTCAAAAAGGGAAAGGGTCCGGCTTCTGACCAGGTCAGAAGCCTTGACTCCCACCAGGCGCAGTGATAAACGGGCTCCCTTAAAAAGCTCTAAAAACAGCTCCCGGGCTATCCGGTAGATATCATCCATCTCTTGAACCGGATTCACCAGAAGCCTCCGGCGGGCCTCGGTCTTAAAATCAGACCACCTGACCTTGACTTCTATGATATGGCTGAAGCAACGGTCTTTTCTCAGAGCCAAACTCAAACGGTCACAAAGATAGGCCAGGTGAGCCAGAAGGAGCCGCCTCTCCCATATATCCTTGAGAAATGTGGTCTCACGCGAAATCGATTTCTGCTCTCCGGATGACTCCAGAGGCCGGTCGTCAATACCATGGGATTGAAGACGGATCTCCTCTCCCCTTAATCCAAAAAGTGTCCTCAGAGCTTCCCTGGGCAGCCCCCAGAGGTCTTTGATCTTCCGTATGTTGAGCATATCAAGTTCAGCCCGGGCTTTAAAGCCGATCCCCGGAAGAGCCTCTATGGGAAGCTCCTTAAGAAAGGACTCTTCGCAGCCCGGCTTGACTTCCACCACCCCCCCGGGTTTGGCCCTGTTGGTTGCCAGCTTGGCTATAGTCTTGTTAGGCCCCAGGCCCACGGACACAGAGAGCTTCAATTCTTTTTCTACGGTCTGTTTTATCCGGGTGACCGTTTGTGAAAAAGAGGGATAGAGTGCCCCGCAGCGGCTGAGGTCCAGATAAGCCTCATCCAGGGAAGCCATCTCTATATCCGGAGTGTATTGCGAAAGGATCCGATGGAAATTCCTGGAAAAAGCCGTATAGACCCGGTGGTCGCCCCTTATAAATATGCCGTTAGGGCAGAGCTGATAAGCCTTTTGCAGCGGCATGCCCGAATGCACGCCGTACTTTCTGGCCTCATAGGAAGCTGTGGACGCAACGCCTCTTTCATGAGGAAGTCCGCCCACGATAACAGGTTTCCCCTCAAGAGAGGGATCCAGAAGCTTTTCCACAGAGGCAAAGAAAGCATCGATATCAATATGGACAATACACCGTCTTCTCAATTCTATCGCTCCTTATTTTTAAACTCGGAAAGCCGGATTGACCGGGTCAGTACTTCCGCAGGACTCCGATAACCCGCCCGATTATTTTCAGTTCTGAGACCTGTATGGGTTTGAACTCAGGATTCTCAGGGACCAGAAAAATATTCCCGTTATCGATCTTTAATCTCTTTAAAGTAATGGAACCGTCATCAAGAAAGGCCACCACCATCTCTCCTGAATGAGCCGTATGGGTCCTCTCCAAAAGAACCCTGTCCCCATCATCTATATAAGCATCCACCATGCTTTTCCCTTCCACAAGAACACAGAAAACATTTCCCTTCTTACGCCCCAACATCCACTCGGGAACATCTACGGCCTCTTCCCTGCTGTCAAAAACCTCCCTGGGGTCTCCGGCAGGGACCAGGCCGACCAAAGGCACCTGAACACGGGGCTCCGAAGAAGAGGCTCCCGCGAGCTTGAGCTCCCCTCTCTCTTTTCTCAAATAACCCTTTTTCTCTATACTGGAGATATGCTTGAACACGGCGGAGGGGCTCTGAATGCCGAGTATCCCGGCCAGCCGCCGTATGGTAGGCGCATAGCCGTGCTTCCGGATGAAATCCTCCACTGCCTGCAGAACCTTTTTTTGCCTTTCGGTCAATTCCAGCCTTTGTCTGTTCACCATTTTGTTCACCTTTATTAGATAAGATAATCCCACTGAAAAGCTTTGTCAAGCAAAAAATTTATAGGGGACGCTCCATTAGGTACCACCCTATATTACTGAATCCGTTGGATATTAAAAAATATTCTAGATTGTCTCCCCCTGAAATATTTCCATTTAATACACCACCGCAATCCTGCAGACGTAAGTCCCTGTATAGAGTGGGTTCTGACGAGGCAGGACAAGGGAAGCTAGCATTCTGGTAGTAAGCTACGTACGTAAATGCGGAGTTCTAGACTAGGGTGGTACCTAATGGGACGTCCCCAGGGCTTTGATGAAATAGAACGTCATAACTCCGGAGGCCGCAAGCTTGAGCACCATGCTCACCATAACGCCTATGAACACGCCCCATCCTGCTTTCAGTGCATCAGACCCGGATTTTCCGGCCATGCATTCAGCCACAAACGCACCCAAAAAGGCTCCGATAATCATTCCGAGAGGAGGAGCATAAATCAGACCGATGATCATGCCGATCACCGCCCCCCAAAATCCGGCTCTGGATGAGCCGAACTTCCTTGCACCGGCCGCAGGCATCACATAATCCAAGGCCATGACAAAGAGGGTAAGGCCTGCCATGAGCAGCAAGAATCCCGCACTGAAAGGCTCCCACTTTTTGGCTATGGATAACAGGATCAGAGCGAGAAAGCTAAAAGGAGGCCCGGCCATTCCGGGAAGGATACAACCGACGATCCCGATGATGAGAAACAGAAAACCAATCACTATAAGAATAACCATCACAACCAGCGCTCATTCTTTTTTAAACCGGTCTCCTAAGGAAAAAGCAGGCCCTATGAAACGACCCGTTCCATAATAAGCATAACTCACCGGAGCAAATATGACCGGCTTGACTTTATCAAGCATGGGAAGTCCGTCTTTACCCAGCACTGATTCCTCGGCTTTCACATCCACAATGGTCCCTATAAATTGAGTATGCACTCCCACTTCATGGGTATCGCTCAACCGGCACTCAAGAATGACGGGAAATTCTTTGACATAAGGCGCGTCCACAAACTCTGCCTTTCCTTCGGTAAGGCCGGTAGCTGCAAATTTATCCACGTCTTTCCCTGACACCATTCCTACATAGTCAGCCTCTGCTGCGTATTCCTCTGACGGAACACTCACCGTGAATGCTTTTCTCTCCATTATGCTGTGAAACGTGTACCGGCTATCCCTTAAAGAGACCGTGATGCAAGGGGGATCGGAACAGCATATGCCGCCCCAGGCTGCAGTCATAAGATTCGGCCTCCCGGAGCTGTCATAAGAGCCCACTACGAGAACAGGCGCCGGATAAACTATGGGTTTTGCTCCTAATGATTTTTTCATGAAATTTCTCCTCGCAATCGATTATAATAAAAAAACAAACCATTGGCTATTATCGATTAATCAAACACATCCCATAATCAGAAGTATTCATTAAATACCTGCTATTCACGAGTCGAGATTGCAGCAGATGCGAGGCGCAGGGTATGAAGCTGTGGTCCTTCACCGCAAATGCCCTGCAACAAAGCAGATGCTGTAAGATCGGCTCGCCCGAAGGGTAAAAGCTGCCGATAATAAAATAAGAGCATAAGCATCAAGAAACATAATAATCTCATATGGTTTATTAGAGAACTCTAAAACCATAGAGAACAAGCAAGATTATGAATATGGTATCGGCAGCTTTTATGAATAGTGGTATTTTTTGTTGTTGACTTGAAGCCTCCCTCATATATAAAATCTATACCTAATCCAGACATTAAGAAAAGATGAGAGAATGAAAAACAAAGAACAAATTCTAATCACCGGCGCCGCAGGACAGATAGGCTCGGAACTAACCCCTCTTTTAAGAAAAAAATACGGAGAGAGCCGTGTCATAGCCTCGGACATAAGGATAGATATTCCGTCTGAACTCAAAGACTCCGGCCCCTTTGAACAGCTGGATGTCCTCTCCGCAGGGCGGCTTGGAGAAATCATCGCAAAACACAAGATCGCTCTGATCTTTCATATGTCAGCCATTCTCTCCGCCACCGGAGAAAAAAATCCGCAGCATGCCTGGAAGGTCAATATCGAGGGAACCCGCAACATACTGGAAGCCGGCCGGGAGCACGGCATAAAAAAAATCTTTGTTCCCAGCTCCATTGCCGTTTTCGGCCCCAGCACACCCAAAGAATCCACTCCGCAGGAAACCATTCTCAGGCCCAACACCATATACGGAATAACCAAAGTGGCGGGAGAGCTTCTGTGCGACTATTATGTTTCCCGTTTCAAAACAGATGTGCGCGGATGCCGGTATCCGGGGATCATAAGCCATAAAACGCTTCCGGGCGGAGGGACGACAGATTACGCGGTCGCTATTTTTCATGAAGCGGTCAGGAAGAAAAAATACACCTGCTTTGTCAATAAAGAGACTATGCTGCCCATGATGTATATGCCGGACTGTCTCAAAGCCACTTGCGATCTCATGGATGCGGATTATGATCAACTGAAACACCATGCGGATTTTAATGTGGCTGGAATGAGTTTCAAGGTCCATGAACTGGCCAGTGAAATACAGCGGCACATCCCTGAATTCACCATAGACTACAAACCCGACTACAGACAAAAAATAGCCGATTCCTGGCCACGCACCATTGACGACTCTGCAGCCCGAAAGGAATGGGGATGGAAGCCGGAGCATGACCTTCTCTCCATGACGGAAGACATGTTAAAAGAGCTGCAGAAAAGAAAAGAGAAATCCGGCCTTTAAGAGAACCCAATTTTTTTACTATAATAAAGAGAAACCATGAGAGGAGGAATTCTATGTATGGCAATATAAAAAACGACCTTAAAAAAGAAATCGATTCTATCAGGGAATCAGGCCTTTACAAAGAAGAACGGATCATAACCACGCCTCAAGGGGCGGTCATCCGGGTCAAGACAGGAGAAGAAGTTCTTAATTTTTGCGCTAACAATTATTTGGGCCTTTCCAGCCATCCTAAGGTCATTGAAGCCGCCCACAGCACTCTGGAGAAACGCGGCTACGGGATGAGCTCCGTAAGATTTATCTGCGGTACACAGGATGTCCATAAAACACTCGAGCGCAAACTCTCTGAATTTTTAAAAACAGACGACACCCTTCTTTATGCGGCGTGTTTCGATGCCAACGGCGGCGCTTTTGAACCTCTTCTCGGAAAAGAGGATTCCATTATCACGGATGAGCTCAACCATGCCTCTATCATAGACGGGATCCGGCTTTGCAAAGCCCAAAGATTCATCTACAAACACAATGATATGGCTGACCTTGAAGAGCAGCTCAAAAAAAGCCAGGACACCCAGTACAGACTCATAGCCACGGACGGCGTTTTCTCCATGGACGGAGACATCGCCAAAGTGGATAAAATTTGCGACCTTGCAGAAAAATATAATGCCCTGGTCATGGTGGACGACTCACACGCCACCGGATTTATAGGCAAAACAGGAAGAGGGACACCGGAATACAGAGGAGTGGAGGAAAGAGTGGACCTTATCACTTCGACTCTGGGAAAAGCCATGGGAGGAGCATCCGGAGGATTTATCTCGGGGCGGAAAGAACTCATCGAGCTTTACAGACAGCGCTCCAGGCCTTATCTCTTCAGCAACACGCTGGCACCGGTCGTTGCCGGAGCCTCCATCGCCGTACTTGACCTCCTGACCGAAACCACAGAGCTGAGAGACAAGCTCGAAAACAGCACAAAGTATTTCAGAGATAAAATGACAGCAGCGGGATTTGATATCAAGCCGGGAATACATCCCATTGTCCCCATTATGCTTGGAAAGTTCAAAAACGATGCCCAGCTTTCGCAGGACATGGCCAATGACCTCTTGAGAGAAGGGATCTATGTCATTGGATTCTTCTTCCCTGTGGTCCCCAAAGGCCAGTCCAGAATCCGGGTTCAGATCTCAGCCGCTCATGACCGGTCTCATCTGGACAACGCCATTCAAGCTTTTGTTAAGGTCGGAAAAAAACACGGCGTCATCTAAAAAATACAGTCAACCTGGAATTTCATGAATTTGATCCTGGACTACTTACGAGTCATACTTATTTTTCCAATATGACCACTGAATGAGCAAACTCACTTATGTGAGAAAGAGAAACGTGAATATTCTTGATGTGATTGTGTTCTGTTAGTTCCTTTGATTTCCCGTACAGAACCAGTTCCGGCTTTCCTGAAGGCATATTGATAACCTCCACGTCTTTGAAGGCAACCCCTTTTCTCCATCCGGTGCCCAATGCCTTAAAAAAGGCTTCTTTCGCTGCAAACCGGGCGGCATAACTGCAGACTCTGTTCTTTTTTCTCTCGCAGTATTCGATCTCTCTCCGGGTGAACACTCTGTCTCTAAACCGGCTGCTTTTCTCAATCAGCTTCTTGATTCTTTTCACCTCAATGATGTCTGTTCCTATGCCAAAAATCATTTGCAGTTCCTCCGGATCTATGATGAAAACCTCAAGTCTTGTCCTGCTCGACCTTTTCCATGGTTATGCCCGTATAACCATAGAAAATGGAGACCAGCGGCACACAAAGATTGAGAAAGGCATAAGGAAGATACAAAAGGGGGCTTACCCCGAGCGTAGCGCCCATAAAAGCCCCGCAGCTGTTCCAGGGTATTAAAGGAGACGTCATGGTCCCTGAGTTCTCCAGAGCCCGGGAAAGGTTTTTCGGATGCAGCCCTTTGGCATCAAACGCATTCTTGAACATCCGTCCCGGGACCACTATGGCAATATACTGGTCCGCAGCAATAATATTCATCCCTATGCAGCTGAAAATAGTGGTAGCCACCAGGCTCCCTGTTCTCCTGACTCTTTTTAACAGGGCTGCAGCCAGGGCTTCCAGCATCCCGGTCTTTTCCATGATCCCGCCAAAAGACAAAGCGCATATGATGAGAGCCACGGTTTCCATCATGCTCATAAGCCCGCCGCGGGTAAGAAGGCCATCCACCATGGCCACTCCGGAATTTGAAACATAACCGGAATGGGCAGCCTGGACGATCTCACCTAAACTCCTGGATTGGGTCAATACAGCGAACACAGCCCCTAACAGCGTACCTCCAAGCAGAGCAGGAAGAGGAGGTATCTTAAGCACGACCATAACCACAACAAGGATTGGAGGAATAAGAAGCAAAGGATGTATGAAAAAATTGGATTTTATGGTAGAGAGCATGGTCTCGATATTCCGGGACTCAAGCACCCCTCCTGAAAATCTCGCTCCCAGAAAAGCATACAATCCAAGAGAGATGACATAAGCTGGCACCACCGTGTAGACCATGTGTCTTATATGGGAAAAAAGATCGGTCCCTGCAACAGCAGGAGCCAGGTTTGTGGTATCTGATAACGGAGACATCTTATCCCCAAAATAAGCGCCTGATATTATGGCGCCGGCGACCATAGCTGCTGGAACTCCCAATCCCTGTCCCACTCCAATGAGAGCGACTCCCACTGTACCGGCTGTAGACCAGGAAGAACCGGTCCCAAGGGAAATGATGGAACAGATGATCATGGTTGCTCCCAGAAAAATGCCCGGAGACAAAACCTTTAACCCATAATATATCATAGCCGGGACAATACCTCCGGAGATCCAGGTTCCGATCATTAAGCCCACAACCATGAGGATCAGAAGTGCACCCATAGCGAGATTGATTCCTTGGACCATACCGCTCAGGATTTCTTCCCAGGGGTAATTCAAGTAAACCGCGACACATGCGGCCACAGCCGCAGCCAAGATCAATGGGATATGAGCTGACTGATCCAGCAGGACAATGGTCACAAACAGGGCAAGGACTAAAAAAATGACGGGTATTAATGCCAGTCCCAAATCCGGCTTTTTTTTCTCTTTTCTCATGATTTCATCTCCACCAAAATCCTGCGTGAGGTATTCACTGTTTATAAATGACTCAAGCCAGGAGGTCGTCCTTTGTTAAAAGCGAAACAAAAGCATAACCTGCTTTCTCCAGGTTTTCTCTGCCCCCTTCCAGGCGGTCAACAATGGTTACAGCCACCTCTACTTTCCCTCCTGCCTGTTCCACAGCACGGCATGCCTTTAAAGTCGAACCTCCTGTAGTCACAACATCATCAACCACAGCCACTTTCCAGCCAGGTTTAAAAGGCCCCTCTATCATTTTCATCTGGCCGTGCTCTTTGGATTCCTTTCTCACGATAAATGCCGGGATAGGATGTTTTTTCTGAAAACTCAAGACAGCCACGGCACTGACTATAGGATCAGCACCCAAAGTATATCCTCCTATGGCATCCACATTAAAAGGTTTGATTTTCTCCAGAATAAAACGCGCCACTAAATCGGCCCCCTCCGGATCAAGAGTGGTCATTTTAGCATCAATATAGTAACGGCTTTTCCTTCCCGAAGTCAGCACTCTGTCCACATTCTCCAAAAGAGACTTTTCCTTTATTATTTCAATAAGCCTTTGCTTGTATTTGCTCTCTTTCACAATCAATCTCCTTTTCTTCTGACATTTTATTTATCTTGACTCTTTTTTTCAATCCGGGGCTTTCTCATCCCTCTCAAGAACAGATGCCTCCTGGAAGGATCTATTGACAAAATGGTTGTAATAACGCTTTCGGAAGGCCAGATTAGCTCCGAAATACAACTGGCAGCTGGCTGTACTTCGCTTCCAGGGTTTTATCCCGAAAAAACGGTTGATGATAGCTCTTCTGGAATAAAAATGCTTTCCCAATTTCCCCATACCTTCTGCAAATTCATCCTCGGTCATGTTCTTTGGCTGGAAGAGGGGTACTCTTGGCTTTCCTTCCCCGAGCCACCATTTGTTCGAAATCAAACGGTCTTCTTTTAAGAGTCTCTGGTACAAACGGGTCCCTGGGTAAGGGACCATGGGCCTTAACTGAGCCAGTTCTATGCGGTTCTTCAGAGCAAATTCATATGTCTTTTCAAATATATCTTTGTCTTCATGGTCAAAGCCAAACACAAACGCTCCCAATATGGATATCCCTTCTCCATGGAAGCGCTTCAGGGCTTCTTTATAATCAATCTTTAAATTTTTTATCTTAAGCATACTCTGCTGTGTCTGTTTTTGAACGGATTCAAACCCGATAAGAAGAGCCTGGCAGCCGGAACGCCTCATCAATCTTAAAAGCTCTTTATCTTCTGCCAGAGACACTCCTCCCTCCCCCACCCATCTTCGCTTTAGGGGGATCATTCGGGAAAACAGCTCTTTTCCTTTCTTTCGGTTGAGGGAAAGGTTATCATCAACAAAAAATATATTCGGATCATCATTTTCCTCTATTTCCTTGATGACATCTTCTACGGGCCGAACCCTGTATTTATGCCCCATGATCAGACCCACTGAACAAAAGTCACAATCATACGGACATCCACGGGAAGTCTCCACGCCATACGCAAAAGGGGTATAGCTTCTAAAAGATGTCTTTGGGTAAAGGTCATAGCGGGGCATGGGCCTTCCGTCAAGCGTGATCTTTTTTTTGGCTTGATATCTCTTTTTCAGATCTCCCTTCTCCGCATCGGCAAGAACCTGGGGCCATACTCCTTCTCCTTCACCCATAACCACAGAATCCGCATGTTCCAGCGCCTCATCAGGAAGAGCTGAAGCGTGGATGCCTCCCATGACCACCTTAACCCCGCGTTCCCTGTACGCATCCGCTATTTTATAGGCTCTCCGGGCCAGCTGGGTCATGACCGTTATCCCAACCAAATCCACATCATCCTCATAATTATCTTTTTCAAACGACTCATCCACTATTTTAATAGTGTACCTGGAAGGAGTATAAGCAGCCAGAAGGGGAAGATTGAGCTGCTTGATCTTAAAAGTCATGGCGCTTGAATCGTTTTTCGCTATCCTCTCATCCGGCTTTATTAATTTTATATTCATCTTTCTCCTTACTGTGATACCTAAAGGTAAAGACATTCTGGGACGGTCTTTTCAAAAAGTCAAAGGATAATAATAAACAGAAAGGTATCCTCAATCAATAGATAATTAAATTTTTAAGAAGAAAATATAGGAAATGATTTTTTTTAAAAAGGAAATACACAGTTTTAAAGGATAAGTAAGGTCAGTAGATATTCTTCAAATCAATTCCGTGATAGTACTTTTTCAATATCTCTTTATAATCAGCCCCCGATAAGGCCATGCCATAAGCGCCTACCTGGCAGAGCCCGACTCCGTGTCCCCATCCTTTCCCATTAAAGGTAAAATATTTGACGTTGCCGTCCTCGTCATACTCTCTGTCAATGACAAAATAAGTCTCTCTCAGTCCTAAAACCCTTCGTATCCTTAAGCCGCTGACCTCAGCTTCTGAAAGAGTCCCCCTGACAATGAGCTTTGATATCCTCTTGGAATCACCCCTGTCAACAGGAACAATATCAAGAACATCACCCACCGGATAAAATCGATTGATCCTTCGGCTGATCTCTTCCACGGATTTTCTGACTCTCCACATATGGTGGCTTGACTTCCGGTCCAAAACATTGGTCTCATATGGATAGATGACCTCAAGGAAAACAGCCTTATCTCCGCTGTCTATAAGATTCACTCTTTCGCCCCCCACCATGCGCAGATTGGAAACAAATGTTCTCTCCCCCGTATAATTTTTTATGAAATAAGCATCATCTGTTATTGTATACTTGCTCTCATTGTTATCATCATCTTCAAACACTATCTCTTCGTCATGGAATTTTTTAAATGTCCCCATCTTAAAGGGAACTTTTTGAGTGAGAATGACTTTCCATAAATAGTAAGCAGCTTCTCCTCTCGACATATCCTTATCCGCCTCTTGAGCCTCCTCCGCTGTCGGGAAAATACCTGCCTTAATAAAGAAAGCGGCATGGGATTGACTGCTTCCTGTCCATTCCTCCATTCCTTTTGTTAAAAATTCTTCCTCAGAATCCACTAAGAGGTTATCCATTCTTTTCTGCAAATCAAAAGCAGAAGAAGCCAATTCTGCAAAATTCCTGTATGTCAATGAATCCTTTTCCGGAAGCCCACCGGCCTGTTTTAATCCCAGAACTCCGGCTGCTTTCCGGAACCAGTCCTTGACCTCTTGATACGGTGCGGTCTGCTTGTAGTAAAGAGGCTCCCTGCCCTCTTGGAGAACTCCCAGGCTTGTAAGGGCTGCGATCTCATAGCTAATGTTTCTCGAATGAGAATAATGAGGCAGGACTTTCCTCGATGTTTTGAATGCCCACTCTTTCTGTGACTCATACGTACATTCCGTGCTCCTGAGATAAGGAAGAGCCGGTCCCATAAAGACATCTTCCACATTTTCTGTTCTTCCCCCGCATGTGCTTGTATAAAGGGCTTCGATCAACTGTCCTTTATAAACAGCCACTTCGCCTTTTGTCTGCTCCACAGCTTCGGTGCTCAACGGATGCTCTGCGTTCATTCCTTTGTAAAACTGGGAGTTCGGTGTGTCATCCAGATCAAAATCAAGCCCGTCATTCAGCTTTATGTTTTTAAGAGCATATGTTCTGGCTGCCACGGCCTGGGCTTTTTGAGCTTCCAGCTCCCTGAATGCATAAGGAGACAGCTCACTGGGAACGACCGACTTCAAGTAGTCTTCAATATAAAGAGTATTGATCAGTACAATTCCCCGGGTGCCTTTCTTGAGTATAAAAATCCCTCTGTAATCCCGGCCTTCATAAGATAAATAGCTCTGATAGCTGGACGGAATGAAATAAAGAACCGCTTCTTCATCCAGACTCTTTACTTTATCCCCGACCATTATCCACAACGGTCTGGAATCCTTATCCGTTATATCTTCTCTTATGATCCACGGGTCATATTTTCCGATCTCTCCCAGCCTGGCAATGAATCCGAGCGCATCACTCCGGGTCGGAAAGTCTCCGACCATGATACGAAACTGACCTGTGACGTCCACGCCGGGGCTTCTGGATATAAAGACCTTGTGCAAAATCTTATTTCTTAATTCCTGGGCCATTAATTCTGCCTCTTCTCTTTCTTCCGCATAAGCGACTTGAACCAGGTACTTTTCGTTCAATTTGTCCTTTTTGCCTTTTATATACGCTTCACCGGCATTTTCAGCGATCAGCTTATAATTCGTTTCAACTTCATATATGTTCATTCCCGAAGAGGCTGTGATCTCAATATTTCTCAGGTTATCACCCAATCCGACCCTTACGACAGGGGCTTGAATGGAATACCCGTGAAAAAAGTTTTTCTCACTTCCGTATTCCAGAGGAAGCCAGCCCGCAATAAAAACAGAAAGCGCTATGACGATAAAATACTTCAGATTTTTGGAAATGAGTTTTCGCATTGTGCTGACTTTTTTCTTATTTTTATATAATTATAGTTGTTTTTTCTTTACTTTGTCAATAAAAATTACAATATATTCAACATTTTTATTTTTCCATACCATATATTGTATGGCACATATTTCTTCATGTTCGTACACTCTAGCGGAAATCATTTCCCCTGTCAAGGGGCAAAAATTTATTTTTTGGGATTCATAAATGAGGGGAAAAATGATATCAACCAGTGGTAATATAGCGGAAGAAACCGGTAACCGAAAATCATAGAGCGTCCCTCTTAATTTATCTTTAAAATTTTTGTCTGAAACATTAAACTTGTTTTACGGAGGACGAAAAATGAGAAAAAAGATATTAGGATTCATCTGTCTGGCAGTCTTGTTTTCCTTTGGCTTTGGGAATGATATCAACAGTCTTTCCGATGTGTTCGCCCCGGGAAAAGGGCTTCTGGATAAAGACGGGGACGGCTTTCCAGACCATGTCGGGCTGTGCCTCATCATCCCTGAAAACGCCTCGCCATATGAGATCACTTCCGCATCTGATATCGCAGCCAGAGCTAATCTGGAAAGCCTGGTGGTCAATATGGACATTCTCTCAAGAGACGCCTCTGCTGTTTTGAACAGTGAAGAAAGCGCCAGTCCTGTCATCATAAGCTGTGACCTGTCATGGATAAAAAAAACAGTTCCCGGTCTCCATGAACTGCCGGATGAACTCCCTTCTCATCAAGGGCTGGTCTGTGTTTCCCCGTCAAAACACGGAAAAATCATAATGGTTACAGCCGGGTCCAAAGACACTCTGCTCAAAACAAGCCGGGCCTTTTTCCTGAGATGGCCTTACCTCTGGGATATTTGGGGAAGAGAACAGGGAGTGACTTATTTAAGTGTGGAAGAAGACATCAAGGCTTATTTGAAATCCCGCCATATAACCATTCCGGAGGTCAATATCATCTCTGCTCTTTACGAATTTCCGGACAAAGAATCCTCATTTGAAACCATCAACAGACTGCAATTCAACCGGGATCAGATCAAAATCCTCACAATCGACCTTGTCTTTGAGAACACAAATGATAGGAATGAGGCCTCTGAAGCCTTGCAGGATCTGGCCCTCAACCATAAAAGGGGTTTGGAAACAGAAGTGCTTTCCTATCCGGGATGCGCTGAACTCAATCTCCGCATCAAATCACAAAAGGATTCCAGGGCACTCAAGGTCCCCAGGGTGGGCTATCCAAAGAGAATACTCACCCCCTCCTACAAATCGCCTGTAAAAACAAAAGTCAAGGAAAACGATTTTGACCTTATCGATATGCTTTCCCTCAGCGGTATCTACTCGGATAAAAACCAGGATAAGATTCCGGATGATATAAACACTTCTTTAATCGTACCTGAAAAAGGCAGCTTGAGAGAAATCGCCTCTCTTTCTTCAAGGTTGACTCTCCATACAGCAGGAGCTTCCTTTCCTCTGACTTACCTGGATTCAGAAATCGAAAAACCGGAGGAGCTTCCCAATCCCATCATCATAGGGAAAGACAACTCCCTTTACAAAGAACTGGTCAAAACAGGGAAACTGATCGAGGCTGAATTAAAACCAGGGACAGCCGCGGCTTATAGAGTTACTCAGGCTTTCAATAAATCCAATGCGGTCGTGCTTTCCGAATCGGATGATAACAGCCTGGCAGGACTCATTGATTATCTCTCCCGGGTCTATCCTTATTTTGACGCATATGAGCCGGGCCGTTTGAAACTGCAGGACATCCCTCCCGCCCTTGAGGAATTTCTTGATGGAAAGAGAGGCAGTACAGAAGGATATTTTCTTTATAAACTGAAAAACACGGCCAAAAAACTAAGCCATAAGAAAATCAAAACGGTTTCAGTCGATCTCTGTTTACCGGAAAAAAACAAAAATTATGAAGATTATATACACAAATACTTAGAAAATGCATTAGCTGCGGAAGAAATAAACGTTAAATCTTTTTCTTTTGATGACAGCCAAACCGTTTTTCAGATGGAAAAAACCTTTGACTGGGAAGTCGATGACGTCTTTCGCAGACTCGAAAAATTCATAAACAGCAGCCAATGGAGCGGAAACCCTCTCAATATAAGCATTGGTGTCA
>Ga0207752_1000727_pt1 | contig 15394 bp, 13 predicted proteins | sample Pon2CUnioCityCA_6_FD_187272 | JGI IMG/M metagenome (GOLD analysis project Ga0207752, IMG submission 187272) | Marine sediment microbial community from Union City, CA, USA - Pond 2C Sediment 2 (SPAdes) | ecosystem: Environmental > Aquatic > Marine > Intertidal zone > Salt pond sediment ...
AATGGCCGGCGCTCGGTTGTGCCATACGCCGGCATGGACCCGCATGGTCGAGGAAGTATTCGGATACCAGGGATACTATCTTATCGCTCGCGATAACGGTCACATCTGTGGCGTGCTTCCTCTAACGCACGTGCGCAGCCGATTATTCGGCAACCGCTTGGTATCTCAGCCTTTCAGTGACTATGGCGGGCCGTTGGGGACAAACCCGGCCGCTCTGGATGCGCTGTATGACCGGGCGGTTGAAATCGCCACGCAGTTGCGGTGTGACTCCATGGAGCTTAGGGGCACAGTTCCGCTGCCCCACGACCTTCACCTGCGCACCGACAAGGTATCCATGTACCTGCCTCTGGCCCCGGACCCGCAGGAGGTCTGGCGAGAGCTGCGCCACAAGACGCGCAACAGAGTCCGCAAAGCCGAGAAAGCCGGACTGACCGTAAGGGCCGGCGGACCGGAGCTGCTCGACGAATTCTACGGCGTGTGGACGATTCGCATGAGAGAACTGGGTACGCCCTGTTATCCCCGCAAGCTCTTCAGCGCCATCATGGAGACGTTTCCGGGCCAGGGCCGCATCTTCTTGGCCGTCCAGGACGACACGACGGTCGCGGTCCTGTTTGCCTATACGTTTCACGGCTGGGTCCAATGCTCGTGGGGCGCCGCCCTGCGTGGCTACGACGCGGCCGGTCCCAACTACATTCTCAACTGGAAGGCCATCGAGGGTTACTGTGCCGAAGGAATGAAATGGTTTGACTTCGGACGCAGCACGATCGGAAGCGGACAACACATATTCAAGCAACGCTGGGGGGCAAACCGCATTGATTTATGCTGGCAGTACTGGACACCGCCCGGGAAGGAATTGCATTTGGCGAGGCCGGAGGATCCGAAGTACAAGCGGAAAACGGAGATGTGGAAGAAGCTGCCGCTACGAGTGACACGCATTCTCGGTCCACGCATAAGCTGCAGCCTGCCCTGAGAAGGCACACCGACCGCAACGCTCATGCGGAACCCAAACATGGAGGCAGGAGAACCCGTGGAGAACCTGAACGCATTCAGTTGTGAGTTGGAGGATTGGTTTCACATCCTCGACAGTGACGTAGCCCCTCGGATGGAAGAATGGCCCGGCCCCCCGCTGCGCGCAGAAAAGAGCGTCCACCGACTGCTTGAGCTCTTCGAGGAATATGACGTTCGGGCCACGTTCTTCTGTCTGGGTTGGATGGCCGAGCGCATACCCCAATTGGTTCGCCAGTGCCAACGAGCCGGCCATGAAATTGGATCGCACGGCTACGGTCATGTTCTCGCTTACAGGGTGGGGCCCCGCGCGTTTCTGGAAGATATTGTCCGCTCGAAGAAGATTCTGGAAGATATCACGGGTGAGGAGGTCATTGGGTTCAGGTCTCCGGGGTTCTGTGTCCGGGAGGACAATCGATGGGTCTTCGATGTGGTGTTGGAGGCCGGCTATACCTACGATGCCAGTGTCTTTCCGGCTCGTCATGGTCATGGGGGGCTGAGCTATGCGAATCCCAATCCGCACACGATCCAGACTCAGACGGGATCGCTTGTCGAGATTCCAACCTCGACGGTGAAGTTCTTGGGTCGCCGCATGTGCTTCTTTGGGGGCGGATATCTTCGGCTTTCACCCTTGCCCCTGATTCGATGGGGTGTCGGACGGCTGCACAGGAAGGGCCGACCCCTCATCGTATACGTGCATCCGAGGGAAATTGATCCAGATCATCCACGTCTGCCGCTTTGTCTATTGCGAAGATTCAAGTGCTACGTCAATCTCCGGAGCACGATGCCAAAGCTCAGGTGGTTGTGTGAGCATTATACGTTTACAACAATGGCGACTGTTGCGGCGCAGGTTGCGCACACATCTGAGTTGGCGGGGGTGCGCAATCCCGCCAGGAATACGCGGAACGGATCGGAGAGTCCCCTGGCCGATGCGAGGATGTCACGTGATATGGCCCTTGAACCGTGGAAGTGAGAGCGAGCGCACTGTGCGGGCTTATTCTCGACATAACGAAGAGGAAGTGCAGGGCGAACGGTTCAGGCAGATACAGAAGCGACAGCGCCAATGGCGTCAGCGGGGAGACTTCATGGCCAACAACATGGTTGGGTGATTATGAAAACGTGCTTGTCTGTCTATTTGGGATCGGCTTGCCTGGCACTTCTGGCGACGCCCGCTGTCATCTGGCTATCGCACCGGATCAACGCCCTTGATTATCCGGGTGTCCGCGCTACACACACGAGACCGACCCCTCGTATCGGCGGAGTGGCGATCTTCTTCTCGGCCATGTGCCTGATCATCTCCGTCCTGTTTCTCAATAACGCGATCGGCGATGCGTTCCGGGACATGAGATTGCAGTTGACCACGATGTGGTTCATGGCGCTGTTCATCTTCCTGGTTGGCCTCGCTGACGACCTGCAGGGCCTGGGGGCTTGGACCAAACTGGCGGCAGAGCTCATTGCGGCCTGCGTTCTATGCGTTGCCGGCGTGAGGATCTCCAGCCTTGAGATTACCGATGCCTTCGCATTGCACCTGGGATGGATGTCCTGCCCGCTTACGATTGTATGGATCATCGGGATCACCAACGCGGTCAATCTCAGCGATGGGTTGGATGGTCTGGCGGCTGGGATCTCGGCCATCGCATGTGGCGTCATCGCTCTGTTCGCCGTCTACAGCGGCAACGCCATCATGGCCGTGGTCATGCTCGCCTTGCTGGGGAGCCTGAGCGGCTTCTTGTTCTTCAACTTCAACCCCGCCAAGGTCTTCATGGGAGATTGCGGCAGCCTGTTCCTCGGATTCACCATCGCTTCTTCGAGTGTGATATGTCTGACCAAATCCTCGGCACTGGTTGGCCTGACGCTGCCCATCCTCGCCTTGGGGATACCGATCTTTGATACGTTCTGCGCCATGTTGCGTCGCTTTCTGGAGCGGCGGTCTCTGTTCGCTCCGGATCGAAGTCACTTCCATCATCGACTGGTCGACCTGGGCCTGAGACAGCGTCATGCCGTGATTGTCATATACATGGCTACGTGCATGGCGGCCGGGCTCGGCATGTTCATGATGGTGCGTCGTGATGCCTATGCCCTCATCATTCTGGGCTGCATCCTGTTCCTGTTGGCGTTGCTGTTTCGGGTCGTCGGTGCCGTGCGCTTCCGAGAGACCCTGATTCGACTCCAGAAAAAGCACGCCGTGACAAGACGAGAGAAGGAGGAAAGAAGAACGTTTGAGTACCTGCAGCTCTGTTTCTGCCGGACTCGCGATCTGCACGACTGCCAGCGGGCCGTGTGTGAAGCGGCCCGGCAACTGAGTTTTGCCTGGGTCTCGCTGCACGTAACGGACCGAGACGGCAATACCAACACCTGCGTCTGGCGAGAGAAGGACGTTCCCGCCGGATCCTCGCGCGTCGTTACCGTGAGCTTTCCACTCACCATCGCTCTACCCGGCAGGACGGTGGAATTCGAGATTGCTGTCTTCGCGAATGGTTCTCTCGAATCCGCCAGCCACCGAGCGGCTTTGTTCAGCCGCCTTATGGACGAACATGCATCGAGCATATCCGAGACCGTTGCCGATTTGGTGGGCAGGGATGGTGGAGCTATTACGGATGCTCTCATGGATTCTGCAGATCCTGTGTACCGCATGTCCGGCGGAAAGGAGAAGCTGGCCGACGGATTGAATTGACAGATACGCAGCATTTTCTCGCCTACCTTACGCTACACACCCCGGTTCTGCTGAACGGATCGGTCTTTCACGAAGTTCCACCGAATCCCGGTATACGCAGAGCGGAACCGGCGGAGAGGGCCCCTCGGCCCTCTTTTTTTTGTTCACGCTCGTCCCACAAATCTGTGCCCACCTGGTTTGATCGTTCGGTCGCAAGTCTCAAAGGTTTCCTTGAATCCCGTTCCCGTGCGTCGTAGCATCCTGGCTTGTGCACAGGTCTTTTTAAGGAGCCTGAAATGGTGGCAAGCCGTGACGATGACGGATGCTTCAACAGGAGCGTCGCGCGAGCGGGGCGCCTGAGCCGGCGCAGCTTTCTGGGCGCGATGGCTTTGACCACTGTGGGGCTTGGTTGCAAGTCGCGGCCGAGCGCGGCCTTGCCTGCCGGCAGGAAGGCCGGCGGTTCCCGGCCGAATATCCTTCTGATTTTCATTGATGACCTTGGCTACGGCGAGTTGGGTTGCCAGGGCAATCCGGAGATTGCCACGCCTCACATTGATTCGCTTGCGAAGAACGGGATTCGGTTCACGCAAGGGTATGTCACCTCTCCCTATTGCAGCCCGTCGCGCGCCGGCCTGCTCACCGGGCGATACCAGAGCCGTTTCGGGCATGAGCTGAATCCCGTCGGCCGGCGCAATCTCGACGAGCGCGCGGGCCTTCCGCTCTCGGAAAGGACGATCGCGGACGAGCTGAAAGCCGGCGGCTATGCGACTGCGCTCGTGGGCAAATGGCATCTGGGCGGCCTGCCCCAATTCCACCCGCAGCGGCGTGGTTTCGACGAATTCTTCGGTTTCCTGCACGAGGGCCACTTCTACGTCCCCGGCCCGCCGTGGCCGGACGTGCTGACCTGGCTGCGAACGCGCGAGCCGCCCGAGGGCGCAGGGCCTCGCCAAAGGGACGGCAACGTCATCCGCAGCGCGCACCTGCGCAACAATGAGCCTCCCTACGATGAGAACAATCCCATCCTGCGCGGCACGCAACTGGTGGTCGAGCGCGAGTATCTTACCGAGGCATTGACGCGCGAGGCGACGGCGTTCATCGAGCGAAATGCGTCGCGCCCGTGGTTTCTTTATCTGTCCTACAACGCGCCGCACAGCCCGATGCAGGCGCCCCTGCGTCTTCTGGATCGCTTCGGCCATATCGAAGACATTCACCGCCGTCTTTTTGCCGCCATGGTGGGGGCCCTCGATGACAGTATCGGCACCGTCCTAACGACGCTGCGCAAGCTGCAGATCGAAGAAGACACGCTCATCTTCCTCCTGAGCGATAACGGCGGGCCGACGGCCGAGTTGACGTCGAGCAACGCGCCGCTGCGCGGCGGCAAGGGACAACTGTTCGAAGGGGGGATCCGTATACCATTCCTGATGCAATGGAAGGGCCGCCTGCCCACGGGCAAGATCGTGGAGCAGCCGGTCATCTCGCTTGATATTCTCCCAACCGCGCTCGCTGGGGTTGGGATGTCACGTGCAGCGGACAGGAAGCTGGACGGTCTGAATCTATTGCCCTGGCTGTGCGGCGATGCGCCCGCGCCAGGCCGGCGAACCTTCTTCTGGCGCTATGGCTCGAACGTCGCGCTCCGCGACGGAGATTGGAAACTCATTCGCCAATCGGCGTGGGGCCAGAAGGATGCTGACTTTGCCCTATTCGATCTGGCACAGGATGTCGGGGAGACCAACGATCTTGTCTCGGTCCGTCCGGATGTCGCGAAGGAGCTTCGCGCCAAGCTCGATCGGCTGAACGCCGGGATGGCCGAGCCGCTGCTGGCCAGACCTCCACGAGCACGATAAGCGACAGCAGATGTAGGGTGGGTCCTTGACCCACGCGTTCACCCGATCTGCCGTGGAGAAAAGGCTTGCGAGAGGGACCGGTCTTTCTTAGCATACGCGCACGGAGGCCGGTCGGGTCGGTGTGCTCTGTGTTTTGCTTCCGTGTGGTTCGGTGGGGGGGACAGCAGGGCCGCAGCCGATTTGCGTGTCCACGGGAAGAAGGAGTTTCTGGCGTGGCGGAACAGCAGGGTCATGGGGGCCGGGTGATTCGCCGGGGGCCGTATCCGGAGCTGACCTGGACGGCGGTGCTGGTCGGCTACGGTCTGGGCGTGCTCATCACGATCAGCATGGGCTACGCCTGCCTGATTCTGGGCTTCTCCCATGAAGGCTCCGAACTGGCCGCGATCTTAGGCTTCGGCATCCTGCGCGGCCTGATGGGGCGCACCAGCATCATCGAGAACAACATTACCCAGACCGTCGCCAGCAGCGTCAACGGCGCGTCGGCCGGCATTATGTTTTCCGTGCCGGCATTGTTCATCCTGGGCGAGACGGACTTCAATCCCTATCTGATGGCGTTCGGCTGCATCGCCGGCGGTGTTCTGGGCATTGCCTTCATCATCCCGCTGCGCAAGCAGATGATCGATTTCGAGAGGCTGACCTACCCGGGTGGCGTCGCCGTCGCGACGGTCCTGAAATCCCCCGGCGCCGGCGTCCACAAGGCCATCCTTCTCGTCATCGGTACGGCGATCAGCGGGTCGCTCCATTTCGTCAGTCAGATCACGCACTTCGAGAACTGGAACCTCGGCCAGCACCTCGGCATGCCCGACTACATGAACGGGATCTGGTTTATCTCGCTGCTGACGGTCGGTATCGCCTTCATCGCGGGCAAGGGCGGCCTGTGTTTCGTCATCGGGGGCTACGCGTGCTACTGGATCCTGGCCCCGATTCTGGCGCAGATGAATCTGTTGCCTTCGCCGGAGCAATTGCAGGTCGCTGCAGAGCGATTGCAGGAGACCAATCTGACCGTGCCCAAGTACTTGCGGCTGTTGCTCTTCAGGCCGGTCGGAATCGGGATGCTGGTGGGCGGCGCGCTGACCGGGATTGTCCTGGCCTTTCCGTTGATCGTCAGTGCGATCCGGAGTATGCAGTCAGCGGCCAAGAGCGGTGCGGCCCTGTCTAAAGATGAGATGCCGATCAAGCTGCTCTATGCGGGCATTGTCGGCGCGGTAGTCGTACTGTCGTTCGTCGCGGTCCAGTCCGTCGAGCAGATGGGTCTGGGACGCGGCGTTATCATGGCCCTGCTCGGGACGGTTTGGATCTGGATGGCCGGGGTGATTGTGTCGGAGTGTATCGGCAGGACCAATTGGTCGCCCATGAGCGGGATGACCCTCATCGCCGTGACCCTTCTCATTGTGATCAGCAGTGGTCTTGGCGACAAAGCGGCCATCGTTTCTTCGGTCATGGTCGGGGCGGCCACGTGCATGGCCATGTCCCAGGCGACCGATCTGATGCTCGATTTGAAAACCGGCTATCTGGTCGGCGCCCTTCCGAGAAGACAGCAGACGGGACAGTTTCTGGCGACGTGGCTGGGACCCATTTTGATGATCGGCCTACTGTTCGTCCTGCACAAGGCATATACCCTCGGCAGCGAGAAGCTGCCGGCGCCGCAGGGTACGGCGCTGGCCAGCGTGATGAAAGGAATCCTTGAGGGCGATGTCCCTGTGTACAAGTACGTGGCCGGGGCGGGCCTGGGCGCCCTGCTCAGCGCGACCGGCATCGGCGGCCTGGGGATTCAGGTGGGCCTCGGCTTCTATCTGCCGTTCAGTATTGTCCTGACGTATACGATCGGCACGATTCTGCGGATTGTCAGCGACCGCGCGATGGGTCGGCACTTCAGCGAGCAGGTCGGGATTCCCGTCGCGGCCGGATTCATCATCGGCGAAGGCGTCATCGGTGTTGGTTTCGCCATCTACTACATTATCGCAGGCATGACGGGGGGGTAGGGGCGCGCTATGAAGGCAGTCGGTTTTCTCATGGTCACGGCCGGTTTCATTGCCGCTGCATTAGCTGCGGTCATTGATGAGAATGCGGTCCAATGGCTTTGGTATATCCCGGCGCTGGTCGTCGGCGCGGCGGGAGTGGCGGCCATCCGAATCGACGATGTGCGTCACAGCAGAACGGAGCATCACGTTGCCGCCAACATTGAGACGGTCGTGAGCAGCCTGGAGCGGGTCGCCGCCAACATCAAACAGCTCGATGCGGACAAGCACTCCGTCGATACGTACGACATGCGTTTTCGGATTGATGAGCTATTTGCCGACGACTTGGAGAGCTTCGTGGCGGCCCGCGAGAGCATCGCTCATCGGCACGGCCTGGCCGCCTACGGCGAGGTCATGACGTGCTTCGCCGCCGGCGAGCGCTATCTCAACCGCGTCTGGTCGGCTTCCGCCGACGGCTACATCGACGAGGTCAACGAGTACCTGGAGAAAGCCAGAGGCCAGTTCGCCGCCAGCCTGGACAAGGTTCGTGGTCTGGAGGGGCGCTCCGCGGGTTCTGAGCACGGAGCGTTCACAGGATTGTGACGATCTGCCCCGGGGCGGTCCCCAGCCGCTCGTTGGCGCTGCCGTTCTTGACGCTGATTTCCAGAGTGTCATTCGATCCGGTGATGAGGAATGGCTCGTTCTCCGGTGCGGCGTTGTAGGTGGCATGGAAGGGCATTGGGGACTCGCGTCCGCCGAGCTGCACGTCGTAGCGGTCCTTGCTCAGGGGCGGCAGGTTCGTGACGACGTTGCCGAAAGGATCGACGCGAACCACGATGCCCTGGCGGCCGTTCCGGTAGAGTTCCAGCTCGGTGAGCCGGTCGATGGTCTCGCCGAGCTCAGTGAAACGCCCCAGGTCGGCTTGGGCTGCGGCCCCCGCGAAGACGTCTCGGCCGTGAAACGTCCGGCCGGCGCCTTCGGGAATCTCGAGCTCGCGAATCTCGACGACGCTGTTCGCCTTCAGCGCTTCCCAGACAAGACCGTTGTCCGGCGCGACGAAACGATAGTCCTGCGTTCGCACGGCGACCGCCCGGCGATCGCTGCCGACGCCCGGATCGACGACGCAGCAGAACGTGGAGCCTTTTGGGAAGTATGCATGGCTGTTCTTCAGTACCCACGAGGCTTCGATGAGGCACTGGGGACGGATGTTGTGACACAGATCGACGATCTCGGCGTCCTTGTTGACGCCCAGGATGACGGCCTTCATGATCCCGACGTATTCGCTTGGTCCGAAATCCGTCAGCAGGACGATCATGGCCTCAGGCCTCCGCAGCTTGCCGTTTCTTCGTCGGCTCTTTCGGGTATATGAACTCCGGGACCCGGCGGACCTTGCCTTCGGCATTCACGCAGGCCAGGACGCTGGAGCCCTCCGCCAGGAGCACACCCGTGCCACGCCGGGTGAGGCGGTACGTATGCTCGACCTTGCCGGCCGTAATGTTGGAGCAGGTGGTTTCCAGCAGCAGCTCTTCATCGTAGAAGGCCGGCCGGCGGAATTTGATCCGCATCTCGGCGACCACGAAGAAGATCCCGCGAGCTTCGAGGTCCTTGTAGGCGATGCCGTCGGCGCGGAGCAGCTCGGTCCGTCCCATCTCGAACCAGACCGGGTAGACGCTGTGGTGGACCACGCCGCCCTTGTCCGTCTCCGCATACCGCGGGGCGATTGTAATCGTATGATTCTGCATTGTCGTCCGTTCGTAAGACCCCATATCCGATTGGGCGTCAGAATAGCATATGTGACGTCATTTGCAAGGCACCGTTCTGCATCCCGGCGGACACCGTGCACGCTCGTCCGGGAGGGTGGCTGAGGCTTCTGTAGACGCCCCCGACGGGCCCGAAATCTCGCCCTGAGGCCGGGGTTTTGGGCCGTCCGGGATTCTTGAAAAATTAGCAAAAAACTTCTTTACGGGGGTCTCGCCGAGGGGTATAGTAAAAGGCGCAGGTTGAGCCCTCAAGCCCCTGCGTGTTATCTCGCTTTTCCTCTCCCTCCGCCGCGCAGGGGCTTCTCAAAATCCTTCTTGCCGTCTTGCCTCGGAAATCTTCTTGCGCCGGTCTTGGGGATTTCTCGCACGTCTCTCTCGATGAATTCGGAAAAATATGTAACGGTCCGTCGTCGAGAGCGTCAGTAATAATAACGACCCTGAGAATTGGTCGCTCGGGCGGTATGGAAATGCAGGGGGCCTGAGTGTTGTGAACCGCAGCTCCTCCGGCGGTTTGGGGCTTGGGGACGTGCTGTAGTGTGGCCGACGCGGCGGAGGTCGGCCTTTTTTATTGCCTTGCAGGCCGGCCGGGCGTATCATACGCCTCCTATGCGAATTCCATTGACCAGGTACGGATTGCCTGAGGTGGCCGTCTACCCGGCGGGCGTGGTTCTCCTGATGGCCGTGCTGGCCGTCTTTGCGCCTGCGTTGCTGCCGGGGTGGGCGATTGCCGTTTTGGAAGGTATCCTGGGGGTGGTTCTGGTCTGGGCCCTGCTGTTCTTCCGGGACCCGCACCGGGAGACGCCACGGGATGATGCGTTGCTGTTGGCGCCCGCCGACGGGAGAATTACGGATGTGGAAACGGTCGAGGAGGCCGACTTCATCGGAGGACCGGCCCTGCGGGTCGGCATCTTCCTGAGTATCTTCGACACCCATATCAACCGCGCTCCGTGCGATGCCCGCGTGGAGAGGATCACCCACCGCCGGGGCCGGTACGTCAACGCGATGAATCCGCTGGCCGGAAAGGTCAATGAATCCAACAATGTAGCCATGGTGCGGACGAACCACCCCGAAGACCGGCTCTTGGTGCGGCAGATCAGCGGGGCCGTGGCCCGGCGCATCGTCTGTGCCGTCCGGGAGGGCCAGCGGCTCGCCGGCGGAGAGCGGTTCGGCATGATCAAATTCGGGTCGCGGACGGAACTCTATCTTCCCGCGAGCGAGCACGTGAACTGCATGGTCCGCCCGGGAGACAAGGTCAAGGCGGGTCTCACTCCGCTGGTGAGATATCTGGATTTGTGATTACTCTGTGCGAGTTGCGAGCTGGGCAAGCCTGGCCCGCTGCCCGAAGTCATTGATCCAAGCGTGAACGGCAAATACGACATGGTACACAGGAAATGGCGAAAACCGAGACCGGATAAAGGGCGGCTGCTGCGGCGCGTGCGCAAGCAGCGCGTCAAGTATATTACCGTTCTGCCGTCGCTGATCACGATCCTCAATGGGGTCTTCGGTTTCACGGCGATTGTCCTGGCGAGCCGGACCGGCGGGACAGATGAGGAACGGATGTCCTGCTTCACCCTGGCCGGATACATGGTGCTGCTGGCCATGTTTGCCGATATGCTCGACGGTCGGCTGGCCCGCATGAGCCAGAGCACCTCGAGCTTCGGCGGTCAGCTCGACAGCCTCTGCGACCTGATCAGCTTCGGCGTCGCCCCGGCGTTTCTCATGCTCAAGCTCGCGGAGAGCAAGCTCGACCTGGGCACGATCTTCAGCGGGGGGCTCCTGCATCGGTTCATCTGGTTGGCCGCATTGGCCTACATCAGTTGCGCCACCATCCGACTGGCCCGTTTCAACGTGGAGAACGATGAGAATGAAGCGGCCCATATGAGTTTCATCGGGCTGCCGAGCCCCGGGGCCGCCGGCGTCGTGGTCAGCCTGATCATCTTCCACCAGGAGAAGGTCCCGCACCTTGACCTGCTCGTTTATGGGCTGCCGTTTATCACACTGGGCGTGGCCATTCTCATGGTCAGCCGCATTCGATATCCGCACGTCCTGAACGTGTACCTCAAGGGCAAGAGACCGTTTGGCTATCTGATTCGTGTGCTCTTCTTCCTCGGGTTGGTGATGTGGTGCGACGTGCAGACGGCGCTGGTGCTGGTCTTCGGGATCTTTGCGGGGGGCAGTTTTGCCAAGTGGGTCTACTACAAAGTCATTCCCAGGCGCAGCCGGTTTCTGCTCGGCCATCAGGCGCCGGCAGTGGATGTCGCGTCGAATCCCGGCGCGCACGATTGACGCCATCATGGGCCGGCTTGTTTTCGACTACCGCATTTCGCAAGTTCCGCGACTATCCGGGGTAGAGATTGCTTCGTCGCTGTGCTCCTCGCAGTGACATGAACGGGCCATCGCACGTCATTGCGAGCGAAGCGAAGCAATCTATGGTCGCACGGTTTCTGAAATGCGCTACTACTCCATCGAGGATCGCCGCAAGTGGGTGCGCGCCTACTGCAGGGCCCCGGCGGGAATATGGAAGGGCCCGCTCTGCGGCGCGGGGCTGCTTTGCTTTTCTCGACCCCGGCCGCCCGACTGGCTGATTTGGTGGTAGTAATCCACCGCTTTGGCGAGGCGGCTCAGCGTCTGCCGACCTTCCTCGCTGGCCTCCAGACCGACGATCTGCAGACCCAGACACAGGCCCGTCCGGTCCGCCGTGGGCAAGACGCTGCGAATCTGGGCGTTGAACATCAGCGGCGTTTCGTTGGGCATCGGCGTGAACCGCACGCCCATGAATTGTCCCTTGTGAAAGTCCGCTTCGTTCGCAGCGCCGGATTCCTCGCCGACGCCGCGCTTCAGCGGCACGGCCACCAGGGTGCCGCCGGCGGAGATATCCACCAATCGACCTTCGTAGTATGTGCGTGGGGCGTCCTTCGGTGCGCGTCTCATCGTACGGTGCCAGAGGGCGACGTGGACTTTGAGCGAAGCGGGAATATTGACCCGGAAGTAGCTTCGCCTCTGGATGACGCCGAGGCGCTGGGGTGCGGCCAGAACGATCGTGCCGCCTGCGTCCGCGTCCGACGAGGGCTCGAGACCGATCACGGTCGTATCGAAGACGAACTTGCCGTAGGCGTGCTTGAAGTTCAGACCGACCGGCTGGTCGATCCGGATGTTGATCGGGTGCAGTTTGCCCGAGGAGCGGCAACCTTCGACGTACAGCCTGTTGTCCATCAGCTCCTTCATGACCACTTTCGAGACGTGCCACTTGTCTCGTGACAGGTACGACATGATGGCCGGTGACTGACTCTGGATGACCGTCTGGAGCACCGCCTGAGACTCGTGCCCCTCGAGCGTGACGATCTCGCTCATATCAACCTCCCTTGCCTGCGATTGCCTGTTCCCTGGAGGAAGTGTAGGCGCCCTGCACCCCACCCAGTCTTGCCCGTGTGTCGGCAAAGAAGACCCGCCGAACAGGTCCGTCCAAAGTATACGTAACGAACGAGTCGTATACAAAAGGCACATAGGACCGAATCGGGTGCGCGCGCAATTGTCTTCCGTGGCCTGTGCTTGCTCTCGTTGCGGGAATCGATTATCTTGAGGCACGAACGCCCGGAGGTGCGTTAGTTCGTTTCCGAAGGGTATTATCGGGCCGGCCGCCCGAAGGGAGATCGACAGAGGCTTGGGACGACGACACGATGCCTGTAGAGCAATTGGGACTTGGACTTCTCTGGTACGCCGTGCTCATCATCTCGTTGACGTTCCACGAGGCGGCCCACGGCTTCGCCGCCCTGCGGCTCGGCGATACGACGGCGCGCGATGCCGGGCTGGTCACGCTCGATCCCGTTGCGCACATCCGCCGCTCGCCGTTCGGGATGGTGCTCGTTCCGATTGCCTCTTTTCTCTTCGGCGGCTGGATGCTCGGCTGGGCCAGCGCCCCATACAACCGCGACTGGGCGTACCACAACCGCCGCAAGGCGGCGCTTATGGCCCTGGCCGGACCGGCTGCGAATCTCGTGCTCATCCTCATCGCGGTCGTGCTCATCCGCGGCGGCATGCTCCTCGGCGTGTTTGAGCCGCCTCAGAGCGTCACGTGGGAACGCGTCACGGCCGCGCAATCCGGCGGCCTGGCCGCCGGTGTTGCCGTTATGATCAGCATCCTTTTTTCCCTGAACCTCATCCTTCTGATCTTCAACCTGCTGCCCCTGCCCCCGCTTGACGGCAGTGAGATCATCTCCCTGTTCCTCGACGAGCGCACGGCCGAACGCTATCGTCAATTCCTCGCCCAGCCGGGCGCCGCCATCATCGGCCTCGTCGTCGCCTGGCATCTCATCGGTTTCCTGCTCGGCCCCGCCCAGACCCTCGCCCTGAACCTCCTCTACCCCGGCGCCGGATACCACTAACCGGGACTGCCTGCCTGTGGAGGAGGCCGACTTCGTGGCCGGCCGCATGTGCGGGATGATCGACAAGGAAAGGACTACCGCATGGGCGAGGACGTGTGTCGCCATTTCAAGCGTGCTGTCGCTGCCGGCGGCCCGGGTGCTAATCCTCTTTCACCATCAGGCAATGCTCGATGTTGACCTCGAGGAACGGCTCGCCGCGGACTTCAAAGCCCTGTTTCGCATAGAAACGACGAGCTGTCACTTGTGCGTGCAGCTTGAGCCGGGTGAATCCGGCATCGCGGGCCGTGGCGATCATGAAGGCCAGCAACTCGCTGCCGTAGCCTTTTCTGCGGTGCTCTTTGCGCACGGCCAGACGCTCCAGTTTGGCCGAATCGCCCAGGAATCGAATTCGGCCCGCCGCCACAGGCTCTGACTCGATCTCACCCAGGACGTGGAGGGCGGAATGCTCGTGCTCATCGATCTCCTCACTGCAGCGGATGTGTTGCTCCTCCATGAACACGATGGCACGGACCATGAACACCTTCATCAGATCATCCAGGGACCGGGCGATTCGGAATGTCGGTTCGCTCTTCATCGGTGTCGGGGCCTCGTTATTGCCTCTGCGATCAGCATGCGCCGCGATTGACGCTTCGAATCTACACGGAGAAGGCGGATCTTTCAAATGAGAAGTTCTCGCGCGCATCATGCAGTCATTCAGCCGTGCATGTGTTGCTGTCTGCGACCCCCGGGCCGGCTATTGCAGCTCGACCGAGGCGGTCGGGTTGAACGGATTCGTGCGAACGGCCAAGGAGAACAGATACGGATAGCTGGCCTTGAGGTGGTCCAGATGCGAGAGCCATTCGCGGATGAGCAGAGCGTACGCTCGCTCGATGTCGCCGGCCCCGATCTGCTTTGTAAGATGGCTGTTTGTCTTCATGGTGGTCCCAGGCAAAAGAATTTGTGGCCCCGAGCCCCGCGGCTCAGGCAGGCCGAGTCTACCGGTTCTGCACGGGAGGTTCAAGCCCCGATGCCCGTGCGGTGCGGACAAGCCTATTGATTTGCCGGTCGAATCCGGCTATTCTTTATCGCTCAGTGGAGAAACAGACACGGATGGTTCCTTCTGTTGGGGATGAAGTCATGCAGACGCGGCAATTGGGCGGCACGGACATGACGCTCACGACGGTCGGCCTGGGCACGTGGGCCATGGGCGGGCCGTGGGAGTACGGATGGGGCCCGCAGGATGACGACGAGGCCCGCGCCGCCATTCACGAGGCGCTGGACGCCGGCATCAACTGGATCGATACCGCGCCCGCGTACGGGCTGGGCCATTCCGAGGAACTGGTCGGCCAGGTCCTGCGGCAGACGAGCCACAAGCCCTATATCGCGACCAAGTGCGGGATTTTGTGGAACGAGAAGAAGCAGAAGGTTACGCACCTGAAGCGCGACAGCATTCGCCGCGAGTGCGAGGATAGCCTGCGGCGGCTCGGCATCGACGTTATCGACCTGTACCAGATGCACTGGCCGGACCCCGAGGAAGATATCGAGGAGGCCTGGGAGGAGATGGCCCGCTTGGCCGGGGAGGGCAAGGCGCGCTACCTCGGCGTCTCCAACTTCAGGGTCGAGCAGATGGAGCGCATCAGCAAAATTCACCCGGTCTCGTCGCTGCAGCCGCCGTACAGCATGTTGCACCGGGAAGTTGAGGATGAACTGCTGGCGTATTGTGCCCGCCACAACATTGGGGTCGTCGCGTATAGTCCCATGCAGCGGGGGCTCTTGACGGGCAAGTTCAGTCACGAGCGGCTGGCCGCCCTGG
>Ga0207752_1000728_pt1 | contig 15393 bp, 9 predicted proteins | sample Pon2CUnioCityCA_6_FD_187272 | JGI IMG/M metagenome (GOLD analysis project Ga0207752, IMG submission 187272) | Marine sediment microbial community from Union City, CA, USA - Pond 2C Sediment 2 (SPAdes) | ecosystem: Environmental > Aquatic > Marine > Intertidal zone > Salt pond sediment ...
TCCATATTCGTCGGTATGGCCGGACCGAAGAGCGTACGCGTGCGATATGCCAACGGCGCGCCGGAAGAGGTATCAATACAGGTCTGTATCAACGGCGCCGTGACCGAGGCGAATCTGCCCTGCCCGAGCACCGGCGGTTGGGACCTCTGGAAGACCGTGACTACCGATGCTTACCTCAATCCGGGTGAGAACACGGTCGAACTGTCGATCCCCGCAGAGTGTGCCGGGCTCAGTATTGACGGCCTCACGATCTTCGACGACCAGACCAATCTCGTTCTGAACAAGAGGATCACGTTCTCACAAGACAGCCCTTCGGCTCCGGCGGCGCATGCCATCGATACCGATCCGATCACCGTGTGGCGGGCGGACGGCCTGCCCCAGTGGCTCGAAGTCGATCTCGGCGACGTGTACGACGTCTACTGCACGAAAGTGTTGTGTTTCTACGACCGAACGCATCAGTTCAAGGTCGAGGTCAAGGCCCGCGCGGGCGACCCGTTCACGCTCGTCGTGGATCGCACCGACGAGACAGCGGGACAGTCCATGTTCGAGGCCCTCGCAGACACCTTCCCTCCGGTGCCGGCCCGCTACGTGCGGCTGACCGTGACGGGCGTCGTCGCGACCGGGGCGGGTGACACGGCCATTGCGGAGTTTGCCGTCAACGCGATATCGGCCGCCTCCACGATCACCATCGATTCGGTCCCCTACCGCACGATCCAGGACGCGGTCGATGCAGCCGACCACGGCGACGTCATCCTGTTGGAGCCCGGCACCTATTCCGGGCTCGGCAACACCGGCGTCAACATGAGGGGCAAGACGATCACCTTGTGCTCGACCGATCCGGACGACCCGGACAGCGCGGCCCGGACCATCATCGCGGGCGACCCTACGATGTCGGCTCTGATCTTCACCGGCGGCGAAGACGCCAATTGCGTGGTGGCCGGCCTGACCATTCGCGGCGCTCGCACGGGCATCTACTGCGATTACGCCTCGCCCACCATTCGCAACTGCCGCATTCTGGGCTGTGAGGCCGCCGGGATCCAGTTGTGGACGCATACGCAGCCCACGATTCAGAACTGCCTCATCGCCGGCAGCGGCGGCCCGGGCATCGCCATCGATCCCGAGTACGGACGCGCGGCGGCCCGCCAGAACTATCCGTATATCGTCAACTGTACGATCGCCGACAACCTCGGCTTCGGCATTCGCGGCGGCGCCCCCACCATCGTCAATTCGATCATCTACCACAACGGCGGCGAAGACAATAGTGTCCAGATCAGCAAGAGCGAGGCCACGGTTACCTGTTGCGATATCCAGGGCGGCTGCCCGGGCGACGGCAATCTGGACGCCGACCCACAGTTCGTCTGTCGCGGATCCTGGCTGGACGCAGACGATCCGAACATGACGGTGCCGCCGGGTACGCCCCGCGCGATATGGATCTGCGGCGACTACCATCTCAAGTCGGAAGTAGGTCGCTGGGACTCTGCAGCGCAGGACTGGGTCTCCGATACGATCACCAGCCCGTGCATCGATCTCGGCGACCCGGCCTCTGATTGGACAGCGGAAACGTGGCCGCACGGCAGTCGCATCAATGTGGGCGTCTACGGCGGCACCTGGCAGGCCAGCCTGTCCCCGAGCGACCGGTAGATCGATTCCAATCGCAGACTCATTACGTCCTCCGGGCCGGGCCGACTCCACACCTCCCTGTGCGGGAGACCCCGGCCCGCGGCGTTCCTCTTCTGTCGCTGGCAAGCATGATTCGCGCAAGAGAATGGTTACCCGAGGGGCATCGAGGCCGTTTGTCTATCGGCAGCACAGGGAACTGAATAGCGGCCCCTCAACGGCGCGGGCGAGTGGGTCTGGTGGCTCGGCCGCGAACGAGCGTATCCGGATCATGCACCAGGACCGAATCGTTTCGACTTGCGGGAACGACATTGGGCGGGACAGGCATGTTGCCTCTCATCGAGCCTGTGCCGTCGGTGCGCTCCGAGATCAGGTAGATGTTGTCATCGTCCACCGAGCGCCATGGGCGCTTGGCGAACTCGACGTGCGTGTCGAGGAACAACACATATTGCCCATCGCCTTGGTGTGCGATCGTATTACCGATGCGCGCGGTGGTACGGGTGCCGGTGTAGCCGGCCGCGTCCGGCTGGAAACCGGCATAATCCGCCGCCTCCGCCGCGGGGCTCTTGATGAACGGATTACGGTCGGCCGCGACGGCAAAGCCCGGGTTGCAGGATGTCGTGAGGAAGTATTGGCCAAACGGCATGTGATACGAGTAGCTGCAGTGTTTCCACGCCTCCGGCCCGAAGTTCCACAGATCGATCTCCTCAAGCATGGAGCGGCGCCCGGCGATGTCCTCGATCTTGAATTCGCTCGTTCCTTTGTCGCCCTTGCAGATGAATGACTTCGGCGTCACCTCCCCGTACTTGACCAGCAGGTAGAAGCACGAACTGATGTTTGCCGTGCCCCCGTTGCCTTTGGCGTCGACGCAGTACGCCTGGAACCGAGTGCCGGCATCCCACGTGACGGGACCCCACGTACTCTGGCGACCGCCGGCACGGGGCAGCTCGTCCTCGTAGTCATTGGCATAGATCATCATGGCTTTGCCAATACCCGACAGGTTCGTGCCGCAGGTCGTTCGGAACGCCAGTGAACGCGTCCTGGCCAGCGCGGGCATGAGGATCGCCAGGAGCAGGACTGCCGCGAACGAGAGCACGGGCAGGATAATCCCGATGACGGCAAAGGCCGAACCGCTCAAGCGCCCGCCGCTTCTCCCGATGGCGCTCAGGCCGACGATCCCGAGGATAATGGCCGGGATTGCCGTCAGACCCAACGTGAACAGGCTGAGGATGCCCAGAACAAACGCGGCAATGGCCAATCCGCTCGTCTTGACTTGGACGGACATGGCGGCAGGGGCGGCTGCCGTGAGGATTTGGCCACACGAAACACAGGTTTGAGCGTGCTCGGCATTTTGCGTTCCGCATTTCGGACAGTACATCGGTGTTCCCCTTCCTTTCTTGGCGACTGTCACATTCGCCGGCCGCGGAATCCCGGAAACAACACGTGCATGACGGCTTCATAGTACGTCGGCGCGGCCGAAAGAGGCAACAAGAAAAAGGGCAAGACGGCCGTGTTTTCCATAAACGCGCCGGCGCGCGGTTCACGGACGGTGTCTCACGTGGCGGCGGGAAGTCTTGTGGGGAAACGCCGGCGGGATCGTGTGCCGGCCTGGAGACGTTGCGCGAGAGTCCTGCGTCCGGGCCGGGGGACCTGTCCTTATCACCTCGCGCGCGGGCAATCGTAGGCGTGACACCCCTCGCGGAAGCAGGCGTAGACGTGGAGAATGAGCTCACACCGGTCTTCGACGTCAAAGCGGGAGAAGAGCCGGCATAGATGCGTGCGCACCGTTGGCACCGACATCTGAAGCTCGCGGGCGATCTGCTTGTCGGAGTGGCCCATCAGGAGTTGCTCAACAACATCCGCCTGCCGGGGCGACAGCGAAAGCTCCTCCCTTAACTCCGCCCACTCCTGCCCTGAGAAGACGCACCTGGCGGTTGCAGATTCCATTCTCTGCCCTCCTTAGCAATTGACGACTTTTTTCATCCTATAAGTCCGCTGCCGGTCGTCTCGCGCGTGCTCCTCCGAGGCGCCGTACGCAACGCACCATCGTCCTACGACGCGTTGTGTCAGTCTATATAGCGCTCTCGGCGGCGTGCGCCAATTAGGGAAAATACCTAATTTTCGAAGGGCCCTTCGTCGTCGGGCCGTGAACCCAGCGGGGACCTACGTATATTTACGTATCTTTGCCGTGCGACGGCCATCCTGCGACGGTTGACTCGGGGGCGCTTATCGTGTAGACAATGAGCCTGTTGAATCATGTGAAGGAGATCGATATGCAACAACATGTGCCTGTTTGCGCTCTCGTGTTTCTATCCCTTGTGGCATTCTGCAACGACCCCGCGACGTCGGCGGCAGGATCGCTTCGCGCCGACGGTGTGCCGGCCGAGCACCGAGCGGTCGAGATATTCCCCTCGGTCACCGAGCACGTTCACGGCTCGACGATCGTCGAGCTGCCCAATGGCGATTTGCTGGCCGCCTGGTTTCAAGGCTCAGGCGAGCGCTGGGCGGACGACGTAGTGATTATGGGCGCTCGGCTCAAGTCGGGGGCGACGGCCTGGAGCGAGCCGCTTCTGATGGCGGATACGCCCGGCTTCCCGGACATCAACCCGATTCTCTTCATGGACGCGGAAAGCAGGCTATGGCTGATGTGGTATACGGTCATCGCGAATCAGTGGGAGACGTCACTGCTGAAATACCGGATCAGCAGTGACTTCAACGAGCAGGCGGGAGCGCCGAAATGGGCATGGCAGGACGTGCTGCACATCAAGCCCGGCGACCTGGCGGAGCGCGGCATCCAGCCGAACGACCGGTTTGTCAAATCCGTCGAGCGGCAGATTGGCGAGTACGCGACGTACGTCAAAGAGGAACTCTATGCTTCCCAACCGGTCCAGGCCCTCATTGCCGCCGGGCTGGTCAAGACGTGGAGGGAGCAGCTGCTCTCCAAAGCGCGGGGCGAAGATATGATGCGCAAAGGACGACTGCGCGGCCCGGATGGACAGACGACAGATAAAAAGCTCGGGTATCCGTACTTCCGTCGGATGGGCTGGCAGACGAAGAATAAGGCCGTGGTGGTCGACGACAAGCGCATCATCGTGCCGTTGTACTCGGATGGCTTCAGCTTCTCCCTGATGGCGATGACGGACGACGCCGGCCAAACATGGCAATGCAGCGAGCCCCTCGTCGGCGCCGGCAACATTCAACCTTCGATTGCGCGAAAAGCCGATGGAACGCTCGTCGCCTACATGCGTGACAACGGCCCGGCGCCGAAGCGATTGCACGTCAGCATGTCACGTGATCGCGGCGTGACGTGGAGTCCCGTGCAGGACTCGGACTTGCCGAACCCTGGGTCCGGCGCGGATATCGTGACGCTTCGCAACGGGCACTGGGTCCTGGCCTACAACGACACGGAGAAAGGCCGGCACTGCCTGGCCGTCTCGCTCTCGACCGACGAGGGAAAAACGTGGTCGCACACACGCCATCTGGAGCGGGCCTTGTCGGAGGGCGATGCGCTTTCGGCTGCCTACCCGTCGATTATCCAGGGCGCCGACGGTCGGCTGCACGTGGTATACAGCTATCGCCGGCGAGAGCCGGGAGGACCGGAACAGAAGACCATCAAGCACGCGTGCTTTACGGAGTCGTGGCTCACGGCCGAGTAGGAGCAGACGCGGCGGAAGTGTCGGGAAAACGCAGATGACTACCGGGCAGCGGCTCGTCGTGGGACGCGACCGTCAGATAGGCCGCGGCGTATAGTAGAAGCGGCACGAGGCAAAAGCACACCCAGCCCCGCCGTCCGAGCTGCCAGGAGGCATTCGAAGCAGGCCGGGGCTCAGCGACTTCATATGTTGCTTCCTCCCTCAGCGCCACGACGATCAGCGAGCAAACGCCGGCGGTGATCCAGAAGCTCACGTGAACCAGGAAGGCCCCCTGCCTCGACATGCCCGGCAAGGCCTGTGCGAGCGCGGCGATGACAGACACCCAGAGAACGAGCAGGAACAACAGTTGGCCCCGGCCGAACGCGCTCTGCGGCGACAAGGCGAAGCGGCCACTATGGTGCCGCACGATGGCGACCACGACGGTCGCCGACAGCAGCGCACCGATGATCAGGAACCACCAGGTAGCGTCGATGCCCAGAAGGTCCGGCGGGATGTGATCGCGCTTGGCCCAGTTCTCCACGTTCTTGGAGAAGTTGGACCACATCATGACAAGCAGCAGAAGGACCAGCGCGACCGGCCGCAGCCGGCTCATCCGCGAATCCTCCCCAGGCGGTGACAGTCGCCCTCTGACGCCGGTGAGGAACGCCGCCCCTACTCCGAGCCCCATGACGAACCCGAAGAGCTGTTCCATCCACTTCCAATAATCCAATCCCTGCAAGGTTTCGTAGCGGCCGATCGGTCCCCATTGGGCACGACCCAGCATATTCGCCATGTCGCCCAGCACAAACCCGATACCGCCGATGAGAAAACCGTACATCGCCACCGTCAGGGCGGCGCGATCTTTCGTATGCCGCAGGTACGCGAGCAAGGCAATGAAGAGCCCGACGCAGCCCGCCCAGTTGTCGCTGCGTGGCGGCGTCATATGCAAACCGAGAAGGCCCACCAGGATCAGATAACCGACCCACCATCCGCCGGCTAACACGGCAATCAACACGCAGGCCCGTCGGTCGGAGGGAAACAGCAATGCGCAAACGCCGGCGACCAGCAGGGCCGAGGATGCCCCCACCCAATCGGTATCATTCAAATACCACCGACTTGCAAGCCGGTCCGTCCATCCGGTCAGGCCGAGGATCGCCCAGACGATCCCCAGGGCCACAAGCGGGCGGGCGAACCGTTCGAGATAGGACGACGGCTGCGTGACGCTCATCGCCAGGATGGCCGAGCCGATGCCCGCCCATAATCCGCCGATGATGAAGAGGGACGCATAACCATACACAACATTCGGCAGCGAAGAGGCGGCGGTGTAGCCGATGACGCGGCCGTAGCTCATCTGCCCGCCGAAGGCCCACCCGATGGCGCCGCACATGCCCATGATGGCAGCACGACGCCACCAATCCTCCCGGCCCGAAGCGATGCAAACGGCTATGCCAAGCAGCGCCCCCGGGATCATCGCACCGGCCTCGTGGCCGTAGTCACCCCGGATGCCCCAGCCCACGGACATGGCCAGACCCGCCAGGATAATACCCGTCAGTGTGCGACAGGTGTTCGGCATAGTCCTCCCATCGTCGTCGTGTACCAACCGCCGTCCGCGCGTGGCTATGCATTCATGCAGTGACAGCATTCGTGCGGGCTATCCGGATACAGCGGTTCTTGCAGCGAGGCGCCGGCTGCCACTCGCTCTTCTTCCCTGCGGAATAGAGACAGGCACGGCTCGGCCATCGCCTGGAGCTGCTTTGTCTCGGCCTCCGTGATCGGCTGGTAGGATCGTCCCGCCTCTACGGCCAGGTCGAGAAGGTCCAGGAAGGATGGCGGAATCCCGGCGGCAACGCCCGTCAGGGACAAGGCAAACCGCATGGCCATGTTCACTTCCTCTTGCGTCTCGGTGCAGCGGTACCACCACTGGCGTTTTCTTTCCGCCCCTTCGGGCCAGGCCCCTTTGGACAAAGGCTTGATCGCGAGGACCGCAGCGCCCTGCTCGGCGGCTAACTCGAGGACCGGCTTGCCGAATCCCCACTGGTAATACTCCACGAAGTTGATCGGGAACATGACCGTGTCGTACTTGAAGCCATTCATCGCTTCCAGCGCGCCCTTCATCGTGTGCGCCGAGAAGCCGAGGTAGCGGACCTTGCCCTCTTTCTTGGCCTCAAGGAACGTCTCGATGGCGCCGCCGGGCCCGAGCGCCTGCTTGACCTCCTCCGGCGTGCGAATGTGGTGCATCTGGTACAGGTCGAAGTGATCGGTCTTGAGGCGCGTCAGCGAGCGTTCAAGCTCCTGGCGGGCCCCTTCCTTGTCGCGCATCTTCGTCTTGCACGCCAGGAAGATCTGCCTACGGTCGATTTGCTCCAGCGCGATCCCCATCTTGATTTCACATTCACCGTCTTCGCCATAGGCCGGGGCGACGTCATAGTAATTCACGCCGCACTCGAAGGCCTTTCGCACGCCCGCGTTGCACTGCGCTTGCTCGTAGTGCACCAGGGCAAACCCGGGGAACCCGACCACGGAGACCTTCTCCCCCGTCCGCCCGAGCACCCGTCGCGGCAACTCCACGCTGCGACGACTCTCCTGCGTTCTCGTCTGCTCCGCCGCCCCGAGCGCCCCGCGCGTGAGAGCATAGCCGCCCGCCGCACCTGCCATTTTGATGAACTGTCTTCTTTTCATACTTGGCCCCTTTGATTGCCTGTTCTTTCAAGCGTCCGTGCTGGTCTACACGCCCGCCTGCAATCGGGCGAACAAGCCACGAACTCGCTCGTAAGTCGTCCGATATTGTAACCGGCTGCACCATATATGGCAAGCACCTTGATGGCCAAGCCTGATGCCTGAGACGCGACTCACAGGTGTCACGCCTTTTGCGCAGCGATTCGTTTGATGCGGTGACCCAGCAAAGTCAGGCGGTTCCCACGTCAGGACGTACCCATCAAGAATCGCCTGCGGTCTTCCCCGGCTTCGTCAGAAGACCCTTTACTGTGACAACCGCGGGAGAACCTCATCAAAATAGGAGCCAAGGTGGCCAGCCATTCCCGTCACGTGATACTCTATATGGCGGAAGTGACTGTCGCATACAGAAAAGGTACCGGCCACCTCCAATATTCGCCAAAAAGGGCGCACGAAACGGGCCCAGTCCGCCCTGAAGAATACGTAGCCTCTACCTGAAGTCACGCCCGAATTTGCCCGATAGTGCCCGTAGCGACTATGTTTTGCATCCCTATTAAGGGTGAAGGACAATGATGTCTCCGCAACAAAAGAGGGAAGCGAAACGCGTCTACTCCGAAGCGTTTGAGAACCTCAAGCGATACGGAGTGCCCCACACGTACACTCCCCGCCAATTGGCGGGTCTCTACGCGGTCGCCTCCATTTGCTACCATGCAGACAACCATGGCAAGCAGCTGATTGAGAATGAACTCTTTGATCGTCTCTGCAAGTGGCTCTCTGATCACTATGACGACTGCGTAGCTCAAGGTGCGGACAAGCTCGACCGAGAGCAACTGGACTGCTGTTCGGGCAACGACACAAGGATCTTCGTTAAGCCGTATCACGAGATCGCGGAGGTATTTGTCGGTCATGCATGTCAATGCCGCAGGTGTAGAGAGGAGAGGTCTGAGCCTACGCCGCGCAGACGAACGCGGCCTGACAGCCTACCCGATAGGCTGCCAGAACAGTCCCGTTGGGAGTCGGCCCCGAAGCCGGCGCTGGGAAGCCAGACGAAAAGACGACAAAAGGGAACCAAGTTGCGCGCGAAGGACCGGTACAGGAAACCCTCACCGAATGCGTAACAACCCTGACTTGGCGAGGCAGTGACTATGGCAAAAGCTTTGATAGAGGACGCAAAGAAGCTCGTCGAACTGAGCAGTGACTATTCACCTCTTCTCAGCCACCTCATCAGATACAATACTGACCCACCGCGTACCCGCGACGAGGCGCGCGATATACTAAAGTCAATTCTTGGTCTCAGTGATTCACTGTCTGAGCCTTGTCTGCGTGCGAGCCCGGTCGGCTGGTACAGCTCGTGCGCCGGCCCTGTCGACATCTTTAACCACGAATCACGGAGTTTCGATCGTGTGAGCCAGACGCCTGCTGTATGCTTCACGAACTCTACCCTCGGTGGTCTGAGTGCGCACCGGGATGTGTTCAAAGCCCAATACGGGTTGGCCTTTGGCCGCGACTTTCTCTATGAGCAAGGGGCCAATCCGTGCTTGGACATACGTTCTGATCTGTTCAAGAAAGACTTACGCCGGAAGGAAGACCTATACTCGCGTAAGCTCTATAACTTTCTGCCAAAGCAACTGCTGCCGTTTGTGAACATCATTAATCAGGACTTCGATGCTACGCACGAACGAGAGTGGCGTATCGCGAGAGATTTCAAGTTCCAACACTCTGACGTGCGTTATGTGTTCTGTCCGGAGAGCGACTTTGCCCTGTTCTCGATAGTTCAGACCGAGGGGATTCCGGTCCTCCTAGACCTGGATCAGTTGCCCGCAGGCCCTACTCCCTCTCCGTCAACGGATGTCCGGCGACAGCATATTTGATTCAACACCACAGTATGCAAGGTGTTCGCGCAATTGCGCGGTTCTCCATGCGCGGTTTGACTCATCGGGGATCTCCAGAATTATAGGTGTCCGGTACTTTTAGGCTTGACATTGTCCTTATACCTGTAGAATCACTCCTATGTCGAGACCCCAAACGATAGCAGATAACGTGGGATTTCTTTCGTACATTGTATTGGGACGTTAAAGAAGTCCTTTCTCTGCTCGATGGTTGATAGGTCACAAGAAGACCATGGCGAAGGCCGGACTTATCCAATCCTGCCGCAGGCGGTGCAATCGAGTGAGAGTGAGGACAGGTGGTCGGTGACTTTGCCGGTTGCCCAGACCGGGCCGTCGTAGGAGCAGATCGTTCGGTACAGCGCGAGCTTGTCCGGGAAGAAGCTCACCTCGACCAGACCGGTGGCGTCCTCCAGAGTCACGAAGCCCATGACGCGGTTGTCGTTCGTCCGGGCCCGCCGGGCGGTGGCGACAAAGCCCGCCACGGTCACCTTTCTGTCGAGAAATCTGCGCAGTCTCGTCGCCGTCGTGTAGCGGCCGGGGAGCAGTACGGCCGGATGCATACTGAACGGAATGCCCGTGACATCCAGCTCCGCCTTCAATTTGGCGATCCGGTCGTAATCGGGCAGCCTCTCGACGGAGCGGTCGCGATAGAGATCAAACAGCATGGGCTGCGTGTGCGGGGGCGGGGGAAATGGCAGCCTGCTCAGCATCGCCGGTCGCGTGGGGTCCAGGCCGTCACAGGCCCCGATGTGAACGAGGTTCTGCAATTCCGGCCTGCGAAACCTCACCCGCTTGCGCAGGTCGTCGAGATCCTTGAACTTCCTGGTCTCTCTCTGCTCGATGATCGCGCGGGCCGTGTTGCCGCTCAATCCCTTTACGACATTCAGTCCGGCTCGCAAGGCGCGCTTTTGCAGGCTCCATTCGATCTCGCTGTGATTCACGTGCGGCGGCAGGACCCTGATCCCGTGCCGCTTCGCGTCCCAGACGTACACCCGCAGCGGGTACATCCCCTGGTGATTGTTGAGCAGGGAACAGTAGAACTGGTGCGGGTAGCGGGCCTTCAGCCAGGCCGTTTCCCAGGCGATGTTGGCGTAGACCGTCGCGTGGGCCTTGCAGTAGGAATAGGCGGCGAAACGCAGGACTTCGTCCCAGATGGTCTCGGCAATTTCGCGGTCGAGGCCCGCCCGCTCCGCGCGGACGCGGACGAAATCGACATACTGCGCCTGCACGCGCGCCGCGGAGACCTTCTTCGAGACCTCGGACCGAAAGCGATCGGCGTCGCCCACCGTGTAGCCGGCCACCTCCACCGCGATTCGCATGACGTCTTCCTGGTAGAGCATCACGCCGTGCGTGTCGCCGAGCAGCTTCTCGAGCTTCGGATGCAGATACCGAAAGGGCTTGCCGTTGACGTGCCGCTCGATGAACTCGTTCTTCATGCCGCCCGAGGCCGGTCCGGGCCGAATCAACGACAGGGCAATCGCCAGGTCCTTCTTGCTGCCGACCTTCAACCCGCGCAGAAGCTGCCGCATACCGGGCGACTCGCTCTGGAACACGCCCAGGCTGTCACCGGCGCTCAGCATCTTGGCCGTCCTGGCGTCGTCCGGATCGAAAGTCAAATCGCCGTTGCCGTTCGGCCCCGCGTCGACGATTTGAACCGCTTCATTCACCGTGGACAGGGCGCGATTGCCGAGCAGATCTATCTTCACCAGGCCGACCGCTTCGGCCCCATCCTTGTCGTATTGGGTGATGATGACGCCCTTGTTCGCGCGTTCCAGAGGGGCGATCTCGCATACCGGGTACGGCGTGACGACAATCCCGCCGCAGTGAACGCCCAAGTGCCGGGGGATCCCCACCAGCTTCTGCGCCAGCCGGTAGATCGGCGAGGTCTTCTTGATCTTCCCCTCCCGGGCCAACTGGTTGATCTGCACGGGCTCCAGGCCTAGCGCCCGACCAACGTCGCGAATCGCGCTGCGAAGCCGGTAGCGGTTGATGTTGGCGACCATCGCCACATGGTCGAAACCCCAGTGCTCGTAGCAGAACCGGATGACCTCGTCGCGCCTTCGCCAGCAGAGGTCGATGTCGATGTCGGGACAATCCGTCCGGCCCGGATTCATGAAGCGCTCGAAGTAGAGGTGGTTCTCCAACGGACAGACGCGGGTGAATCCCAGCACGTGCGCGATCAGAGAGCCGGCGGCGGAGCCCCGCACCTCGACCGGGATGCCCTGCCGCTTGGCGAAGCCGACGATCTCGTGCACCACGAGGAAATAGTCGCTGAAGCCGTTCTTCCTGACCGTGGCTAACTCGTGCTCGAGCCGCTTGATCGCCGCATGGCTCGCGGGACGATATTTCCGGGCCAGACCCCGATGGCAGAGGCGAGCCAGCTCCCGGTCGCTGGTCATTCCTTTGTCGAGCTTGATTTGCGGGAGGATCGTTCGGCCGTTCAGCAGCCGGAAGGTGCATCGCTCGACGAGCCGATCCGCATTCGCCAGCGCTCTCGGATCGTGCCGGAATTGCCGCTCCATCTGCTTAGCGGGAATCAGCGTGCCAGGCTCATGGTGATCCTCGGGCCCTCCGCCGGCCACGCTCAGGTGCCGGATTCTCGTCAGGAGCCTGCCGATCTCCAGGTCGTCGTTCTCCAGCCAGTTGACACCGGTCCACGCGATTGGCTCCACGCCGTTGGCGAGAACGGTTTGCGCTTCCCGCGCGTCACGACAGCCGGCAAACAGAGAGTCTCGCGAGAGACATTCCTTCAATCTCTCCAGCAATCGTTGCTGCGAGCAAATGCAGATCACGCCCCTGCTATCCGCGTGCAACTGCTGAACGAGATCGAAATCCGGCATCAGGTTCCGTGCGGTGGTGATTCGGCACAGGTTTCTGTATCCCCTCTCGTTCTCGGCGAGCAGGATCGCCCTCTGACGGTCGGTCAGGATCTCCACGCCGCCGACCGCCCGGATGTCGGTCTTCTCCACGGCCCGGCACAGGTCCACCACGCCGGACATGGAGTTGACATCCGCCAGGGCCACCGCCCCGTAGCCGTACTCGGCCACCTTTTGCACCCACCGCGACACCGAGACGGCCCCCCTCAGCAGGCTGTAGAAACTCCGGCATGTCAACGCCGCAATGTGCATATGCATACCTTCTCCGTCCGAACAAAGGCCCATGAATACCCGTTCAGTCACGCCGGACGTCCTGCTTTCGTTTGCGCAGACCGATCCCGGCATCCCTGCCTTCGAGCCATGCGACCCTCGGATGCCTCGCCCGCGCTTGCGCAGACGCACTGCATCCGCGGACCTACTACCGCATTTCGCAACTTCCGCGACTATCCGGGGTAGAGATTGCTTCGTCGCTGCGCTCCTCGCAGTGACATAGACAGGCCATTGCATGTCATTGCGAGCGAAGCGAAGCAATCTATAGTCGCACGATTTCTTAAATGCGGTACTACGCATGCTTACGCCAGCGTAAGCATGGCACCCAGGCAATGTGAGTCACTCACGCACGGGATTCACTTCCGTCGCGTCGCCTGCGCTCGCGCAAACCTACTGCACCGCCGGCTTGCGTGTCTTATGCCCGTGCATGCCTGTATCGGCCATGCACGCTTGCACCCCCGGCGTACCTGCACCGGCGTACATATAACGTCCGGTTTCTTACGGGCGCATGTCTTTGCCTTTGGTCAAACGTTTTCACGCAGGCGGGGACTTTGCGCCCGGCCGTCCTGAGAGCGTATCGCCCTCGGCCTCGTGAGTCTGCGCGAGCATACAGCGGTGGACGTGCAACCATCCATCCCAAGCGCCGGGACGGGACGACCGACGCGCGCACGTTCCGCGCAACGCCCGTGTTGTGCGCCCTCGCGCTCACGAAACGGTCAATATCGTTTATTCACTTATGGCGACTCTTGCCAGAGTGGGATAGGTCTTCAATAGTCCCTCTGGTACGGGTTGTTTTTGGCCGCTGACCAGTGCCTTCAACTCGATGGCGTTGGCCAACTCGGCCCCCCGAAAATGATTGTTCGCGATTACGGTCAGCGACTCGAAGGCCTTGCCCAGGTGATCGAGCCGCTCCTTGATGGCGGCTAACTCTTTTTCGCTGTAGAAGTAATCGTAGGTCTGGTCGCGGCCGGCCTTGCTGAACCATTTCTCCACGTTGCGGCCGTGCATGCGGAAATAGCCGTGCTTGCCGACGACGCACTGTTGAAGATCGAAAGATTGTCGCGAGGTTGGGTAGTCCAGGTTGCAGACGGTAACGCCGAGTCCCTGCAGAAAGTCCAACGCCTCCGGCTTCTCCCACGATTTATGCCGCACCTCCACGGTCGGGTGGAACGCATCCTGGAAGTGGTGAACGATTTTCCCAAGGTGCTCCCGGCTCGCGGGCGTATCCGCGAAATCGTATCGGAACTGAACCAGAAGGTGCTTTAGCTTCCCGGCCTCCAGAAACGGCGCAAAGCCTTCGTGAAACTGCGTCACGATCGCCGGATCGATCTTGCCCTCGTGGGTGAAGCTCCGGTGCAGCTTGGCCGTGAAGAAGAACTCCGGCCGGTTCGATGTCCGCTCCAGCCACGACTTCGTCGTCCGCGCGAACGGCGGCCGATAGAACGTAGCGTTGATTTCGAGGCAGTCCACGAACCCGCTGACGTAGACGAGCTTATCCACCTTGCGGTCCGTATAGACGATCCCCTCCCAGTCCGCATACGACCACCCTGCTATCCCGATGTACATAGGACAAACCATCGCCGATCACCCGAAGAGCAAATCCGAAATCCTAAACCTATTGATGATTGAATAGCCAATTGAACCACGAAACGGACCATGTCATTCCCGCGAAGGCGGGAATCCATTACCTTTCGCGGCTTTCCTGGACCCCCGCCTGCGCGGGGGTGACATCATAGATTGCATTTGACCATTCAATCATCAATAAATCAGAAACAAACTCCAATTACCAAAATCCCAATGTTCAAAACGAGCGGACCCTTGGCTACCCACAGGCGTTTCTGTCACTTGTGTTTCGTGCTTAGTGTTTTTCTTCACGTTATTTAATGCTCGTCCGGATACAGCCGACCACTTTGCCGAGAATTCGAACGTCCTTATCGAACTGCCGGATGTACCGCGTCTTATACCGGGCCCGCCGGTTGGCCGGCTTCAGGGCGATCCGGTCCTTCTGGATGAAGACCCTCTTGACGGTCGCCTCGTCGTCGAGCAGGACGATGGCGATTTGCCCGCTCTCGATGGTCGAGCCGGCCTTGACCATGACGTAATCGCCGTTCATGATCCCCTCATCGACCATACTGTCGCCGGCGACCCGCAGCAGAAAGGTCCCCTTCGTCCGGCGGAACAGCTTCTCGACATTCACATAGCCTTCGATATTCTCCTCGGCTAAGATCGGGGTGCCCGCCGCCACTTGGCCGACGATGGGCAGTCCGTCCGTTTCCCTTCGCTGCCGCTCGTACCTCGGCGACAGCCGCAGCCCCCGGTGCCCGCCCGCGTCCACCAAATAGCCCTTCTTGCGGAGATAGCCGACGAGCTGATACGCCGCGTTCTGGGCCAGCCCGAAATGGTCCGCGATCTCCCGCTGGCTCGGCGGCTCGTTCC
>Ga0207752_1000729_pt1 | contig 15370 bp, 11 predicted proteins | sample Pon2CUnioCityCA_6_FD_187272 | JGI IMG/M metagenome (GOLD analysis project Ga0207752, IMG submission 187272) | Marine sediment microbial community from Union City, CA, USA - Pond 2C Sediment 2 (SPAdes) | ecosystem: Environmental > Aquatic > Marine > Intertidal zone > Salt pond sediment ...
AGCTGGCCGCGCGTGAACGTTCCCCTCTCGCCGGTGCCCTGGACCTCCACGAGCGTCTCGTCGCACTTCACAACATTCATATCGACCTCCGCGCGGGAGTCATTCGCATAGTCCAGGTCGCAGACGATCATTCCGTCCACAATGCCGACGCTGACGGCGGCGATCTGGCCCAGCAGGTATTGGGAGGGACCAGGACCCGCTCCCGCATCCGCGGGTGCTTCCTCGGCCGCCTGCATGCCGGCCAGGACTCTGAGCGCATCATAGAGGGCAACCCAGCCGCCAGAGATTGCCGCTGTCCGCGTCCCGCCGTCGGCCTCCAGGACGTCACAATCGATGGTAATGGAGACGGGGCCAAGTTTGCCAAGGTCCACTGCTGCACGCAGGCTGCGCCCAACAAGGCGTTCTGGACCACCAGTTGCGCGCCAGGAGCGACGCCCTGTCCCAGCAGAAAACCACTGGCGTCGGTGGTGCCCAGGGCAGCATTGCCGGCGACTATGCCACCGACATTGGTGCCGTGGCCGTTTGTGTCGGTGGCCGGAGCCCCGGCATAACTGACAAAAGCTGCGATGCGACCGGCAATATCCGCGTGGGCAGTGGCATTCACGTTAGTATCCATACCCGTATCAACGACGGCGACGGTCACGCCGCTGCCGTCCAGGCTGCTGTTCGTTAGCCAGGTCTGGTAACCGGTGAAGGGCGTGCCGGCTGTGTGATTGCCGGCGACAATCTGGTTAGAGAGCTCGTCGTCGAGACCGGGGGTGGGCGAACTGAAATTCATCCATAGCACGCTGTTGAGCTGGGCCACGTCAACCAGCGATTCAAACGGCAGGACGGCAATGGCCGTGAGCAGCGGGCTATCCGGCGCAGCCGCATATTGCTGGATAATCTCTCCGCCTGCTTCCCGGATTGCTACCAGGTCCTCCTGCAGGTCGTCGCCGGCGAAGAGGGTGATATCCACATTGTTGATCGGCTGGAGAGGGGCGCTGGGGCCCGGGATCGGTTCGAATTCCAGTAGCGAAGGGGCGATGCGGTAAGCTGCGTGGTAGACGCCCACCCAGCGGACGAAGGACAACTCCTCGACGGCGGCTGCCGCTTCCGGCGTCATGCGCACGATGTAGGCCAGGCTGGGCTGGAACTGCACCAGCGTCACGCCGGCCTCTGCCAGCTCTTCCAGCCACTCGTCCTGGGTTGGCCCGAAGAATTGCACCAGGTAAAAGCCTTCTTCGCCGGGATCATACATAGTTTGCTGCTCAGGTGGCAGTTCCGGTTCGCCCTCAAGGGGATCGAAGCGATAGCGATTGAGGAGGAGCTCGAACGGCGCTTCCTGCCGGTCGACAACTATCCCCTCCTGCTGCAACCTGGCCAGATCGCGGGAAGTCAGGATCACCCAGATGAAACTGCCGTAGTCGATGACCATCTCGGGTTCGAATTGGCCGGCAACTGCTTCGTAGTCGCCGGGACGCATCCGAATCGCCTGCAGAGCGCCGGGTGCGTATTGACTGGTCACCGCCGGCAGAAAGACCGTCGTATCCGCCTGCTGCGTTGCCTCTGTGGGCCCGGCTCCTGAGCCAATAAGCAAGACCATCACAAATGACACAGCTACCAGCAAGAATAAGCGTCGCATGGAACACCTCCGTCAAGCTGTAATTGATCTACCTTCTCTAGTCGCACCCGGTTTCACGGCCCGATTTGCAACGTTTAGCGGTTCAAAGTGGCCAGAGTCAATGCGAGGTCTCGGGATTGTCGTCCTGAGGTGGGGAGATGGGTACAGTGGGTTTTCTGGATTTGTGTCGCACAGGGTGCGCAACTACCTGCTATTATACTAAACTGCCAGAGATCTGAAGTCAAGATTGGGCAGGACTAAACTCCCATTGACTTGCCCTTACGACCGGTTTTACGATAAACTCATTCCTCTTCCTGAGGTGGCTTGGATCGCAAGGCGATGCTGGCCGCCTCTTCCTTTTTTCCGGGGCATTTGCACAGGTTGGCGCCACCGGCGCAAGCACCACGACCGCTGCTATCTATCGTTTCCCGTGTTCAGTTGGCCCGGCAGGTCATCATCACGGACGCAGCCAACCTATGGTAGCCCCAGGGCACAGGGGTGAATGGGCGCCAGCTCCTCGAGCGTGAGGGTGCCCGCCCGCACCCCGTCCGCCAACTCCGCCTTCGCGGCGGCAATCACGGGCGCTATCGTCGCCTGCCGTGCCGGTTCCGCCTTGGAAGGATTCCAGCAGAGTGCCGCCGGCAGGATCCCGGCCATCGCCTGCCGCAGCGGCCAGCGCTTCCACCCGTCGTGCAGGTAGAGGTCCGGCGGGAACTGCAGGCATAATTCCACGAGCCGCCGGTCCAGCAGCGGGTAGCGATATTCAATTCCCAGCCGCGCTCCGCGGATCGCCCAGGCCTCCATGCGCAGGGCCAGGTGGTGGTTGGCCAGCATCGCCATCTGGTTGTGGTGCGCGCCGGCACGTACCCGCGTCTCCTGCCACTTACGCCGCAGAACCTGCCATTCGGCCGGGGACAGCACCCACCCTTCCGCTGCCATAAAGGCTGCCTCGGCGGGAGATATTTCCCGTCCCAGGAGGCGCAACAGGCGGTCAGGCAGTAGCGGGTAGAGTACGCTTGCTTTGAGCAGACCCGGGAGTGTGCCCCCGTGGCGGGCCAACTGCCGGCGCGAAAGGCGGGCCAGTTGCAGCCACCGCCCCTGCCGGCCAAGGGCAGCAAGGTGTCCCCGGCCGCTGAAGGCCACCGTCTCATCCCCACCCCAGCCGGAGAGCAGGGTGCGGATGCCGGCAGATGCAGCTTCTCTCCGCACCAGCGGCTCGCAGTAAAAACGAGCGCCGGGCACGGGATGCTCTTCGTTGCGCAGAACGTCCAGAACGCCGGCAGTTTCTAGCCGTGTGTAGCGACAGGTCAGCCTCTCCTGGGCGCAGACGGCGGCAATTAAGACCCGCTCATCCCCCACTACCGGCGACGGCCCACCCTGTCCGGCCGGCGGGGGTGACCAGGAAAAAGTGCCGGCCAGCGTGCGGTTGCCGGCCCGCAGGAGGCGCGCGGCCAACACCGTCACCGCTGCCGAATCCAGCCCGCCGCTGAGGTGGCTACCCACCGGGTAAGCGCTGCGCAGCCGGCAGGCGACCGCCTCCTGCAGACGTTCCCCTAACAGCTCCGCATACTCCTCCGGCCGGGACAGGCGCAGGCGCGGCCCCACGTTGGGCGTCCAGTAGCGCCGGCGCCGGCTCTGTCCTGCATGTAAAAAGATGGTGTGCGCCGGTGGCAGGCGGCGCACGTCCTGGAAGAGCGTGCGTTCGGCGAAAAAGCGGTAATCCAGCATGTGGTGCGCCAGCAACGCCTCTCGATCCGGCCGGGCGGGCACTGCTGCCAGCGCCAGCAACGCCTGGGGATCGGAGGCGAAGGCCAGAAAGCGCGTTCCCTCGTAATAGAAGAAGGGCCGGCAGCCCAACTGGTCGCGGGCGCAGAAAAGGGTCTGCTGCCGGCCGTCCCAAATGGCAAAAGCAAAGGCCCCCAGCAGATGGTCCACGCACGTTTCCCCCCAGCGCCGGTATGCGCGCAGGAGAAGCGCCGGGTCGGTCAGCGGGTCGCCCTGCACAGCCAGGATGGGCACCAGTTCCGGCCGGTTATCCAGGCGCACATCGGCCGTGATCACCATCCCCTGCTCGGCGTAAGGGCCGGTCTCGGTTCTGGACAGCGGCGTGTTGTGGCAGAGGAGCAGGCCCAGGCCGGCGCTGCCCGCCAGGTAGTGCCCGGCGCCGTCCCGGTCCCACGCCGCCATGGCCGCTTCCATTTGCGCCAGCCAGGTCAGGGCGGCCGGGGCACCATCCTTCCGTACCAACCCAAAGATGCCGCTCACCGCTCACCTGCCAGGGCGGCCGGATGGCAGAGCCAGCCATGTTTAAGCGACAGGTATGCTTTGAGGATTGGCCTGCCGCCGGGTGCAAAATTCAACTTCAGGTGGGATAGGCGGCGCCGTAACGCGCCCACTGCCTGCCCTGCTCCGGCGGGGCCGGATTGTAGCGGGTACGGCCACGCCGGTCTTTGCAGGGTGAGGTCCGGAAAGGCCAACAGATCCGCCTGCTGCCCGGGCAAACACAACCCCTCCGTCACGAGCCGGCCCAGTACCTCGGACCAGGGCAGGGAGTGAGGGCCGTTCATGAATTCTACTCCCAGATGGGGTGACGGCCTTCTGTACACGTCCAGGACCAGGCCTACCCCGGTAACGGGGCCCGCTACGATGCGCAGCCAGCGGTCTACCGGCTCCCTCTCGCCGGGCCAGCCAACCCGGTCTAGCAGCGGCAGCGCCTCGCGCCGGGGCAGATACCAGATCAGGCGCAGTTGCAGCGGTGCCGGCCGGCGCTGCACCAGGCCGACGTAGGTCGGCCGCGGCGGCACGGCTTGCAGAGAACGGGCCAGGTCCTCGGCGACCGGCCCTGGTAGCAGGGGGGCCAGCAGTGCGCGCAGGGAGGCCCTGGGCGACCGGTCAGCGCGTACATACAGGTGCGGCCGGGTTAGCACGCCACCGGTAAAATCGTAGCTCAGCCAGATATGGTCTACTTCCCGAGCGCCGCACACGCTCTCGTCACGCCAGCGCTGCGCAAAGGCGCTTACCGCGTTCCCTGCAGTCGCGCTCTGCAAAAAAGGGTGAGCGGCCGCCCGCCGCGGGACCGCCAGGTGCAGGTCGATCCGTTCACCCTCCGGCGCCAGCCGGCGTTCCAGCAGGACGTGGCGGCCCAGGGCCAGGGGCAGCGCGCCGCTCGCTGCCTGCCACGCGCGCAGCGCTCCGGCCGGAAGCAGTGATGGCGCGAGACCGGCCGGCAGGCTGGCCAGGTAATCGGCTACCGATCCTGATGGTTCCATGTTGACTAACACCTACCCGGCAAACGTGCCCACAACCGCATAATCCCGTTCCCCGTCTCCTCCGGCCACCATTACCGGGCCGCTGCGCAGCCAGGCATGCGCTGCCAGTCGCTCGTCTCCCATCCGCGCGCCCAGGTAAAGGATGTACGGAACGTCCCGCCGCCGGAGCATCATTGCCCCTGCGAAAGCGAGGACCAGGCAGCTACTCCGCCAGGGTAGAGCGCGGTTGCCATGGACCAATGCGTGTCCAACCTCGATCGCCGTTTGCTGCTGTCTCTGCGTCACAATCCATTCCCCTTCCGTTTCCGCCCGGCAAAGTGGCGGCAATAGCCTCTGGAAAGGGAAGAGGCGGAGCAGTGCGGGACCCAGGATGAGCCAGGCGATTGCTTCTGCCAGCAATATTCCCTGCCTGGCTCGACGGCGCGTACAGTAACGGGTTCGAGGAAGCGGCTTAGCCATGTTCAATGCCGGCCGGCATGGGGACATCGGCCGGAAGCGGGTCCCAGGTTTCCCTGATCGCCGCGGCCAGGGCTGCCAACAGAAAGCCACGTACCGGCCGCTCGACCCGGTAGATCCGGGCATGGCCGGCTACGGCGGTTACCGTCTCAAATTGCAGTTGCAGCCGGCCCAGGTCGGCAGCATACTCTCCCCGATATACCTGTCGTTGGAGGAGGGCCACGGCGGGCGGCCCGGCGAGGCGCGCCAGCCGCGGCCGGGAAACGGCAGCCGGAGTAAGCACGTAGACTGCTGCCAGCGGCCGGGGCGTGTCGTCAAAGATGCCGGCCAGCGGCAAGATCGTCTTGCCCGCCTCCATCCGCTTTGGGTGCAGTGCCCCGGACGTGAGCGCCAACCGGGCAAGCGCGTCCGGCAGCAGTCTGAGGGACGGCCAGGCCGGGTGGACCAGCGGTCGCCCGGCCCCATCCAGGGTTACCGCACAGACGTCGTCGGCCAGCACCCGTTCTCCTTGCCGGGCCAGGAAAGCGGCCAGCGTCGACTTGCCCGACCCGGCAGCCCCGGCCAACAGCGCCGCGCCCGCCGGGGTGGCCACCACGCTGCCATGCAGGGGCAATAGCTTTCGCTGATAGAGGAGAGCGGCCAGTGCCGAGCCGAGCAGGTAGGTGCGGATCGTCTCCTCGCTACCCTGCCGTGCGCGCTCGATTACAATTACCCGGCCGTTGGCGATCAGAAAACGGGCGCCGGCCACCTCCTCCAGGAGCAGCAGGCATTGTTCTGGCGTGGCCCGGTGGAAGGGACCGCGCGCTGCTGCCGGGGATAATTGGGCCGGTACCCGCCCAAACCGGATCTGGGCGTCGGCCGGGCCGCTTCCGGGTAGTAGTTCCGGGCAGGCAATCTCGGAAGCGACGGTCAGGCCAAAGGCGCGGTAAAGGTACGTCATCTGCGCCTCACCCACCGGGTACCAGGCTGAAGGCAAAGGCGCCCACAACGTTTGAAGCCGGAACGGCGTTGCAATCGCCCAGCGTCACCAGGCGGTAGCTGTAGTTGCCGCCCGGCAAATCCAGGATGCCCGCATCGTGAAAGCCGGTCGTTCCGCTGCCGATAAGCACTCCAACCCCATACGGATCGTCCACCGTCCGGCACACCTGGTACGTCCCCGCGCCACTATCCACCCACTCCAGGAAAAGGTCCTGCCCGCTGCGGGCTATAGCCAGGCAGGTAAATCCCTGGCCCAGGCGGGCCAGGCCGATCTCGCTCTGTTCCCCATCCCAGGCGCTGCCGGCTAACAGCAGGCGGCCGTCCCCCTGCACGGCCAGCGCCCGTCCCAGGTCGGTGCCGCCGGCCATATCCACCGTCGCCAGGCCGTTATTCCCAAAAGTGGTGTCGAGGGATCCCGTAAGGTCATAGCGGGTCGCAGCGAAGTCGTAGCTTTCGTTTAAGATGTAGCCGGCGGCAACCACTTTGCCGTCTGGCTGGAAGGCTACCGCCTCCAGCGCATCGTCGCCACTGTAATCCGCCTGCGCGACGCCGCCGCTCCCGAAGCCGGCGTCGAGCGTGCCGGTGTCCGTATAAGCGGCCAGTAGAAAATCGTAATTGCCACCCAAAGGAATATCGGCGCTGTGGCCCGCAACCAGGAATCCCCCACCCGGCCGTGCCACCAGCGCCAGCAGGCGCTCGCTGCGCCCGCCCAGGTCGGTGATCGTCCGGCCGCCGTCGCCGAAGGTGGTGTCCAGGCTACCGTCCGCCTCGTAGCGGGCCAACACCAGATCGTAATCGGTGCCGTTCCAGGAATAGCCGGCGACGACCAGCGTCCCGTTTCCCAGGAGCAGCAGGGCATTGGCCCCAGCGTAACTACCCAGGGTTGTTGTCACCAGGCCACTCTGGCCGAAGCTGCCGTCCAGGCTCCCGTCTGCGTCGTAACGGGCCAGGGCTATCTGCGAGCCAGCGCTGCTGCGGGCAACTCCGGCGACCACAATTCTACCGTCCGGCTGGATGGCGACGGCCCGGGCAATGTCGTCGCCGCTGCCAAAATCGGTTAAGACCCGGCCGCTTATCCCGAAGCTGGCGTCCAGGTTGCCGTCGCTCTCATAACGCGCCAGGCCGAAGTCGCTATCACTCCCGTTATCCGCCTGGCCGGCCGCGATCAGCCGGCCGTCTGTCTGCAGGGCCAGGGCGTAGAGCTGATCGTCGCCGCTGCCGAAATCGGTCGTCGCCAGCCCGCCCCCGGCAAAGGTGGCATCGGCAGTGCCGTTGGCCTCGTGACGGGCCACGGCAAAGCCGGCGTCGTCGCCGGCGACCGTATACCCCCCGCTGATAATGCGCCCGTCGGGCTGGACAAGGAGTGCCCGCGCGCCTTCATGCCCGCTGCCGCCGCTCAGCACCCGGCCGGTGCCGGCAAAAGTGGTGTCCAGGTCACCGGGCCTTGCGCTGCAATCCTGGGCTGTGGCCCCGGCCGTCTGCGTAATATGGGACCCGAATAGCCACACGGCAGCGAGCAAGGCAAGTATTACCGGCGCCAAATGGGCAGTGCCTCGCTCGACTGGCGCCCGGTCAACTGAACCTCTTTCAGCTTGGGGCATAAGATGGATCAACACCCTCCGGCTCCCCTTCAAAACGTTCGCCGCTGGCCGTTTCCAGCAGCCCCAGCTGGTAAAGGCGGGGAGCGCGATAGGGACGTCTCGCCGGAGGCGGCGCCTGGTCACCCGTAAGCGTTTGTTCCTGTTTTGCGGTAACTTTTGTTGTGCTCGATTCCATGTTTACCTCTATTGCCGGGGGCGAGGGCGAACGACAAGCAGAGAAAAGGCGGCCAGTAAGGGCAGCAGGAGCAGCGGTACCAGGACCGGGGATTGCCTGCCGTTTTCCCGTTGCAGCTTCACCGCGGTTGGCCCGCTCTCCAATTCCCAGAGTTCACCGCTGTCCATCTCCACGAAGCGGGCGGCTTCCTGGGAGGCAGCGGGGTCCGGTGCCCTCGTGCTGTTCTTGCTCAGGCCAAAGCTGTCCGCCAGGTTCAGGTTCTGCGGATCGGTTCCGCCCAGAGCGGTGAGCGTGTAAGCGCCCTCGAGGTCGGTCGCGTAAAAATTGAAGCCCAGGTCCAGCAGAAGCCGGTCGTTAGCCGGTACCTCGAACGCTCGAACGGTGGTGATCCAGCTTACCGGCTCGGTGTCGTGGGCCATATCCAGTTGGGCGTACATCGTGGTCGCCGCGTTGCTGTTGTTGACGAGCTCTACCTGGAAAGGAACCAGGCCGCCGCCACTGCCTACAGCGGTGCTCTCGCCGGGGATTGCCCGTACAAGGTACTCCAGGGCTACCAGTTGGGCGACGAGTACGTCGTCATTGCCGGTATATGAGTGTACGGGGGCTCCCCAGTCGCCCCCGCTCCGGCCGGCGAGATACACGCTCTCGCCGAGGGCAACTTTATAAGCGGTGTCGCCGGCGTTGCTCCCGAGGAAGGTGTTGGCCCGGAGGGCGCCACTGCTGCCGTCGAGGGCGGCAGCAAAGGCGTCAACGGTCCCGCTGTAATGGCGTTCCGGGCTCCCCCAGGTGGCGCTGCTGAAGCCGGCCACGTAAAGCAAGCCACTGTTGCCGGTGGCCACTCCCCAGGCCTCATCGGCTGCGGTGCCTCCGAGGAAGGTGTTCCAGGATAGATAACCGTTGCTGTCGAGCCGGGCAACAAAGCCGTCAGAATTGGCGGAAAATTGGCGTGCCGGGTCACCCCAAGCGGCGTCACTATAGCCCGTGACGAAGAGATGGCCTTCGTCATGCAGGGCAACGTGGGTGCCCAGGTCAACCCCCTCCCCGCCGAGAAAAGTATTCCAGGACAGCGTCCCGTCGCCATTGAGGTGGGCAACAAATGCATCGACAACTCCTGTAAACGGGCGCCGGGGGGTGCCCCATGCCGCGTGGCTGCGTCCCGCCACGTAGACGTCGCCGCCAGCGGTTGCCACAAGCCCATAACCGTAATCGTCATTTTCACTGGCAAGAAAAGTGTGCCATTTCAGGCTGCCGTCGGGGTTCAGGCAAATGATGGCCGCGTCAGTACCACCGCTGTACCCGTTCACCGGGTTACCCCAAAGACTGGTGCTATAACCGGCGATGCAAACGTTGTTGGCCCCGTCTGCATCAATGTCCCAGCCACGGTCTGTGCCACTGCTCCCGAGGAAGGTGTGCCAGAGCAGGTTGCCGCCCCCATCCAACCTGGCGACGACGATATCGTCGTTAAGATCGGGGCCGGTGTGGGGGCTCAACGGACCGGTGCCCCAGCCGGCGTCGCTGTAGCCGGTCACGTAGACGTTACCGTTCCCGTCGACGGCAATACCCCGGCCGGTGTCGCTGGTGCTGCTACCCAGAAAAGTATTCCAGAGTAACGCGCCCCTTCCATCCAGCTTGGCGACCAGGATATCACGACTGCCGCTATGGCTATTCTTGGGGGTGCCCCAGGCTCCACTACTATAGCCTGCTACGTAGACGTTACCACTGTCGTCGGTGGCGATGTCATAGGCAGCGTCGGCATTGTCGCTACCGAGGAAGGTATGCCACTCCAGCGAAAGGATGGGGTCGATCACCAGCGGGTGGGCCGGATCGTACGGACCCAGGCGAAAGCGGGCCGTTTCTCCCTGCACCGCCCAGGCCACGTCCACCGGTACTCGCTTGCGGCCCATCGTCTGCCAGGCTACGGGCGCGCTTTCCACCAGCGTCCCGGCCGGGAGCCGGTAATGCAGCCGCCCCTCATCGTCCACGCCAAGGTGCGCGTTGCTCCGCAGCCGGATCTGTGCCGGGTTCGCTCCGGGGGCTATTCGGTACGTGCTTTTGGCCAGACCTCGTTCCGTGGCCCCAATCGTTAGATCCACCCCCGGCCACAGATTATCGTAAAGCACCGTCTCCAGGACCGTCAACGCCTCGACGGTTGGCCCCGTCGCCGCGGTTGTGGCAGCCACCGGCCGGGCGGCCGCGCGCGCACCCGCAAATTCCAGGCGCAGCAGATGATCGCCCCCGGCAACCAGCATGCTGTTCGCTCCGAAGCCGAGGACGTGCCGGCCGGTGCGGAACTTGAGCACTGCTTCGCGGTCGCCGGTCGCCATCGTGGCGGCAGGTGTGCTTACGACCAGCGTAAGAATGAATAAAGCTGAAAAGAACAGAAGCAGCGAACCGACTCGGGAAATGGGTGGGCGTTCCATCACGACTCCTCCGGTCAGCGTATATGTGTGCAGCTTTGTTTGGGTAGGTTGGGCTCAAACAGGCACGAAAGAACCCCTCCCTGCAGTATACGTTGCCCGATTCCCTTTTTCTATTCCCCCGTGTGTCACTTTTTGTCGAACCAGGAACCAGGAGCAGGTGCCGCCAGACCGCGCAGATCAACCGGTTTCCTCTTTACCCGTATGGCACAGGGAGCTCTATTCCCCGGGCCGAAAACTCCGGCCGACGAGGTCAGACAAATAAAAGCGCCACTGTCTTGCAAATCCGGTCCACAAAGGCACTTTCTGCTCCAGATTGCCCTTCACGGCAAAGACCATCTTGCCGGCCCGGTAGGTCTTGCGAATGTCCAACACCAGGAAATCAAAGTCCAGGTTGCGATCATCCAATGCTTTTTCTGCCGGCGACCTCCCTCTGAAGAACGGTGCGAAGTTCTTCGAAAGGTAGTTAAGTGTCATCCTTGCTTTCGCGTCAAGACCGGTGCTGTCCATAAACTTAAGGGTGGAGCTGCCGAACGTGGCTAATTCCTGGAAAGCCTCCGCCATCATCATGATATTTGCGGTGGCCAGATCGCCGCCCGCTTCTACTGCAAAATCACGGGCGCGGTGCCTGGCAAAGGTCACCTGTTGGGCCATCAAATTGGAGACCTGGCCCGGATCGGCCTTAAGTTTCCAGCCGACGACGGTTTCTTCCGCAGCCTGCAGTGCCTGATCGAGTCGTTGATCGTTCAGGAAGGCGATCTCCCCCTTCAAGGCCCGTATCTCTTTTTCCAGCTCGAGATATTCCTCGGCCTGTCCGCTGGCCACGACCAGCAAAGCAACGGTGATTCCCTCGTTTGCCGTCGCCTGGGACCAGATTTCGCCCGCTGCCCCCTCCGCCACGTCGATGTTGCCGGGGCTCAGCTTATCGCCGGCAGCCTGAAAGCCCAAGAGGCCATCCAGCTTATTCGCATAGTTGTAACCCAGTTGCACATAGTCGACTATCTTCTTCAACCGCCTTGCACTGTTCCTGATCTTTTCCAGTTGTTGTCCCTTGTTGGCGAGCTGTGCTTGTGTCAGGTGCATGGCCATTGTCGCTCTCGCGCTTTCGAGTTGATAGAGAGCGCCCTTCAGCAATTTCATGTTGCCCAGATAGTTGTTGAAGATCCTTTCCACATTCACCTGTTGTTGGGCCCAGTCTGTGTACTCCGATATACCCTCCTCAATCTGGGCCGGATCGATGAGGGAATTCTTCTGTTCATCACTCATCATCGCCGGAGCGAAAGGTACACCGGCCGCGGTCAGGTCTTGCACCCGCCCCAGGGCTGCAGCCGTCATCCGGAGCGGCTGCAAGAACAGATTGTACTCCCAGATGAAGTCTGATACTTCCACCGGGGCCCGGCCGGTAAGCGCGCCCGAGAGCGCGAGGTCCTTAAAGGATGCGGGCCCGGCCAATTCTTGGGTTCCTCTGTGTTCGCCCAGATCCCTGGGTACATTCCCTGTGTGCGACCGGTCGCTGCGTCGCTGTATGATCTCTCGCCGTACGAAGGAGTTGCCGAGGAGTCTTTGTTTTGCTATGAGGCTGTTTTGCCGGTGTTGTTGTGCTGTTACATGTGCAGGCCCGGTTTGCAGCCATCTCGCCTGGGTTGAATGGGCCCCTTCAGTGGTCGATTCTTGGGGTGGCCGGTGATGAACGTGTCCCTGGTGCTCTTGTTTGCCTTTCTTCTTACGCATAGCAACTCCCGTTGGGTTACGGAGATGTCGCTTCTCCTTAATTCATCAGCTCAGGTCCGCTGGCGCATCATCGCCTTGGCGAGAGCAGCGGCGAGATTGCCGCTCTCGACCGGCCGGCGGCCCTGCTCAGGGCGGGTTTGGGTGGGTCCGGGCGGCCGGTTGCCGGGCTGGGGAAGGGTTGGGCAAAGGCTAGAGGGCGGCCTGCGCAGGGCAGGTTGTTCGCGCTGCTCGCTGTCTGGACCCCATCGAAATCGATAGGCGCTCTGGCCACAGGTGCACAGATGCTGGTGCGGATCATTGAGCGGTATGGCAATCTATTGCATTCAGTTGGCGGTCACACATCCTGGAAAGATGGTGGTCTCGGCGAAGGCAGGCCTCACCCAGCCACAAATTGAGTATACAATAAGGGCAGGCAACGTGTCCAGCTTCCGGATTGCATCACTATTGTGCCCAGGCTTTGTCTCCGCCCCACTTCAGTATGACGGTGCTCACCCTCAGTTGCGTTAAGGATTAATACCGCGGTCTGTTTACCTCGGCTGAGCTTGCTGCATAGTTGAGCTATCTTAAGGCAGACCATTGGCGTGGCGCTTCCTGCACCAGTCCGCTTGCCGTGTACCCTTCTTCTAACATCCGATTGATCACGTCCTGGATTTCAAACTCTCCCCGCGGCGAGCGCCGCAGCTTCTCCAGGTAGTTGGTGGTGCTTCCCGGCAGCACAAAGATCAAGGAGGCGGCCAGTGAGCCTGACCGAGCGTCTGGTGGCGGCTTTTCGATGATCCTGGCGATCTTGCAATCCGGCCTAAAAGCGACGCGGCTACTTTCGCTCATTGCAGATGGTGGCAGCCGTTTCAGGCTGACGGTTATCTCCGCATCATTGGCGGCGTGGGCTGCAACCAAAGCGTGCAGATAAGCCGGAGGTAGCACGTAATCGGTCGCGGTCAGCAGAAACGGCCGTTCTCCGGGAAACAGAGATGGATAAGCGGAAACGGCCGTCTTCAGCGCGTGTGCAGTTCCCTCAAGCCGGGGCTGGCGACAGGTAACGGCCCTTAGACCCCAGGCCAACCCATCGCCGGCGAAGGCTTCGACCTGTTCCCCGAGGTGGTGGGTAACGATGCACACCGTCTCAATGTCCGCTGCAGCTACTGCCGTCAGAACGTGATCCAACGTCGGACGACCATCCACCGGGAGCAGCGGCTTGGGCGTGTGATCGGTGTGCGGGCGCAATCGCCGGCCACGGCCGGCGGCCAGCAAGACGGCCGTCGTTGGGGATAGTCTCATGCTGCCAGATCACCTCGCTTCATAACCATGTATCCCGCTCACGCCGCGTTCCGCTCTTCTCGCCGGGGATCAGCGAGAAGCCGGAGATTATTATCGTGTCGGGCAGAATTGACCGGAACGTGTCCCATCTCACGTAACCGCCGGTATCGATGCCCGTACGGAGTAATGTCCGTACGGGCATTGCCGCCGATTTTACCGATCTTTCACGAGGTTGAAAATCCATGCCTTGATCTCCTTGCGCGCGCGCCATATACTGAAACTAAGCCAGTTATTCAGTTTCTCTTAGCACCGCTGCATACACCTTCACCGGGAAGTCCGGGCCAGCGACCGCCGTGGCTCTGGGCGGGATCATCACTTCTTCGTACCCACCCGCCAATCAACGGCCGATCAACGCCTGCGCGCGATAATGTGGGCGTTCCTGTCCGATCTAAGGACGCCAGACAAACTTCAACGCTCAAGTCGATAAACAAGCATGATAGTTAAAGCAGGAGGTCGCAGATGAAAGCCCATGGTTTGCCCGTTCGCACCCATGAATGGCAGATGTGGAAGCAACGGTATCAATCGCTCGACAATATGATCGGCATTCTCCATGATCAGGTAAAAGAAGACGTCTCCAGGGGGGCGACAATCAAAGCGCTGCTCGGCAAGCTCCGAGAGTTTGCGAAGAACCAGTTCTCTTTTCTCTACCATGGCCTTGATCCTCGCGAGGGCAAACGCCCTTACCTGGAACCGGTGCACCAATTCCCGCCGGATTTTGTGCTGGAAGCGACCCTGGATCAGGTTGCCTACGACCTGGTCGTGCTCCAGGGCGCATGGTACCAGCGGTCCCTTATTGCGCAAGGCAACACGCCTATGGAGAGGACGTTGACAATCGCCGATAGACTTACTTACCATGCCTTGCTTCCGGCTCTGCAATCCGGCCTCTTGCCTTTCGATCCGGAGCAAGTAACGGTGTTGACCTATTTTCAGAAGGCGCCACACATCCGAATGATTCCTTATGCCTCGGTCGCCCTTGTGGGCATCCCGTTTACCACCTTAGGCGAGTACGAGGCGGGCAAAGAGGAGGAGGAGTTCGGAAAAGCGCGCGATCTGCTGGCGATCCCGCACGAGGTCGGCCACTATGTTTACCAGCATGGCAGCTTTAAAGGCCGCCGGCTGCCATTTGAATTACACGACGTGCTCCAGGGAAGGCCGGAGTGGCTGCTGCGCTGGGCAGAAGAGATCTTTGCAGACGTCTATGGTTGCTTCATCGCGGGACCGGTTATCGTTCGCGACTTCCAGGATCTAATGAAGGATAATGACATTGCATCCTTCGTGCGGGACGACAATGAGCACCCGACCCCGGCGCTACGCCCCCTCCTTTATGTCGACGCCCTCAAGATTCTTGCAGACAGGTGTGAAGTCAAGAGCACGGCGGACTACCTGCTGCTTATTGCCAATAGGGCTGAAGAAAAGTGGGACAAGTACCGGCGAAACCGGGGCCAAGAAGTGATCGACGAGCGGCGCGAAACAATCAAAGAAGCGATCGCCACGGCGTTTAACTATCTGGTGCCGCCGGGCACTGTGTCGGTCGACCACCTCTGGAGCCACCCGGACCCTGACGTAGAAGGTGCAGAGGCCTACGAAAACCTGTACAAGAGCTTTTACAAATACGTATCCAGTGAAGAGAATGGCCTCCTGGCAAGGCTGCAAGGAATTCGCGCACTGTCGGAAGAACCTGCTGAATCCGAGGGCGCCGCGGCACCCGCAGCGGCCGGCCCACATGGGCCACCGGAAATAGGGGATAAATGGGACACCCCGTTGGAGAAGATACCTGCCCTACGCTGGCTGAAGCAAATTCGGAAAAATGGTGAAGGGCAAGA
>Ga0207752_1000730_pt1 | contig 15341 bp, 12 predicted proteins | sample Pon2CUnioCityCA_6_FD_187272 | JGI IMG/M metagenome (GOLD analysis project Ga0207752, IMG submission 187272) | Marine sediment microbial community from Union City, CA, USA - Pond 2C Sediment 2 (SPAdes) | ecosystem: Environmental > Aquatic > Marine > Intertidal zone > Salt pond sediment ...
GTCGGCGAGGGCGAAGTCGGCGCCGGGCGACTCCGGCAACAGCAGCTCGCTGGTGTCGTCGACCATGCCGGCGAAATCGAAAGCCATCCGCTGGTTGACGCCGTAGTGGTGCAGGACCACGGCAAAGAGCAGATCGCCGGGCACGCAGAAGCGCTTGGCATCCTCGTCGTGGATGGGGTTGAAGTCACCGGCCACGCCCTTGGCGAAGCGGCTGGCCTGGCTGCGGCTGAAGCGCAGTCGGGCGTCATCGAGGTCGAAATACTGGCGGATGTCCACGGCTCGGGTCTCGGGGTGCGGCAAACCGCGCATTCTAGCGCGGCGACGCCGGGCGTGCCGGAAACAGCAGTTTCGAGGCGGTGTAAGCGAGGATGGTGCCGAGCACCAGTGCGCCGCCGAGCAGGGTGCTCGACGGCGGCACCTCGGCGAGAAACCACCACACCCAGAGCGGGCCGAGGAAGCTCTCCAGCAGCATCACCAGATTGACCTCCGGCGCCGGGATGTAGCGCGGCGCCAGGGTCAGCAGAGCGAAGGGCAGGGCCAGCGCGCCGGCGCCCTGGGCGAACAGCCAGAGCAGGTCGCTGTCGCTCACGACAAAGGGATCGAAACCCAGCTGCAGCGCCATCGCGGCGCCGATCAGCGCGGTGATCCCGCTGCCCACCACCAGCGATGGCAGCATGTTGTAGCGCCGGTAGTGGCGCACGATGTTGGCGTTCACCGCCAGTCCGGCCGCAGTTCCCAACGCGGCCAGATCGCCGGCCAGCGAACCGCCCGGCGAGCCGCCGCCATCCGCCAGCGTGCCGGCGAAGATCAGTGCCAGCCCCGCGGTGCACAGCAGGATCGCCACCCAGGTACGCCGCAGCAGGTGCTCGCCGAGCACCAGGTGGCTGATCAGTGCGCCGAACAGCGGCGCGGCGCCGACGATGAACAGGGTGTTGGCCGCCAGGGTGTGGGTGATCGAGTAGATGAAGCACAGCGAGGTGAAACAGTAGGCCAGCCCGGCGGCCAGCATCGGCCCGCGCCACAGGCTGCGCAGGGTCTCGCCGAGGCGCGCCGGGGCGAGCACTGCCAGCGCCAGCAGCAGCACCGCGGCGAAGATCCCGCAGCGCCAGAACAGCAGCGTCCAGTGGTCCGCGCTGACCATCCGCACCAGCAGTGCGTCGGGGCTCAGCAGCAGCACTCCGGAGATGGCCAGCGACAGCCCCTTGAGCTGGTCGCTGGCGGCGCCGATTACCACGCGCCGCTCAAGTGTCGCCGCGACGCCCGCGCCTGCCGCCCCGCTGGCGCGACTTGCCGGAGGCGCTGCCGGCGGCCACGTCCAGCTCGCCGCGCGCCTGCGCCCGGGCGCCGCTGGAGATGTCGCCGAGCGCCGCGACCACCGCTTTCGCATCGGGCTTTGCCGCGCGCGGGCGGGTGTCCAGCGCGGCGCGCATCGCCGCCACGTGCGCCGGAGTCGTACCGCAGCAGCCACCGATGATGCGCGCCCCGGCGTCGCGCGCCAGGCGGGCGTAGTCGGCCATCAGTTCGGGCGTGCCGTTGTAGACGATCTCGCCGTCGACGTATTCGGGAATGCCGCAGTTGGCCTTGGCGACCAGCAGGTGCTCGCCGGGTCGTGTCTGGGCATCGACCATGTTGAGAATCGCCATCACCGTCTCCGCGGCGCCGACGCCGCAGTTGGTGCCGCAGGCGTGGAGCTGCGGCTGAATGCCGTCGGCCAGCGCCATCAGCTCGCCGGGCGCCACGCCCATCATGGTGCGGCCGTTGGTGTCGAAGCTCATGGTGCAGACGATCGGCAGATCCGCCTGCGCGGCGCCTTCCACCGCAGCGGCGAATTCCTCGCGCGAGGACAGGGTTTCTATCCACAGCACATCGGCGCCGCCGGCGGCCAGCGCCTGCGCCTGCTCGGCGAAGGCGGCCACCGCGTCGGCGTGGCTGAGCTCGCCCAGCGGGGCGAAGATCTCACCGGTCGGGCCCATCGAGCCGGCCACCGCCACCGTGCGAGCGGCGCCGTCGGCCACCGCGCGACACAGGCTTGCGGCGGCGCGGTTGAGCTCAGCGACGCGATCCTGCGCACCGTGCAGGGCGAGTCGATAGCGATTGCCGCCGAAGCTGTTGCTCAGCACGATGTCCGAGCCGGCCGCGACGAAGCTTGAATAGTGGGCGGTGATGCGCTCCGGGTGAGCCGTGTTCCACAGTTCCGGTGCGTCGCCGGTCTGCAGGCCCATGGCGAACAGATTGGTGCCGGTGGCGCCGTCGGCGAGCAGCACGTCGCGCTCCGCCAGCAGCTGCAAAAAGCGGTTGCTCTGGGTCATGTCCGTATCCGTCGGCGGCAGCCGGCCCGGTGGGCCGTTGCCCGGGAGATCGACCGGACGCATGTCCGGTGGGGTGTCGGCGTCTTTTATGCTAAAAGGCCCGACCCGTCAAACCGCCGCCGAGGCCGCACAGGAATCGCCACATGCGTCTGGAACTGATCAGTCATCTGCCCGCAGGCGACACGGCCGAATGCCCGCTGTTGTTCGTCCACGGCGCCTTCTCCGGCGCCTGGATCTGGGCCGATCACTTCCTGCCCTGGTTCGCCGCGCGCGGTGTGCCGGCGCACGCCCTGAGCCTGCGCGGCCACGGCGAGAGTGCCGGCCACGAGGGACTCACCGGCTGGCGCCTGCGCGACTACGTCGACGATCTGGCGCGGACCATCGATCGATTGGGCCGATTGCCGGTGGTGGTCGGCCACTCGATGGGCGGCATGGTGGTGCAGAAATACCTGGAGCGGCGCGAGCTGCCCGGCGCGGTGCTGATGGCCTCGGTGCCGCCGCACGGCCTCGGTGCGTCCTCGCTGCGGATGCTGATGTCCGAGCCACAGCTGTATTTTCAGCTCGGCGTGCTGCAGGCTTTCGGCGCCGGCAGCGCCCACCTCGATGTGATCCTGCGCGCGATGTTCGCCGACCCGGCGCTGGCCGAGGACAAGCGCTATCTGCTGCGGTTTGCGCATCGCGAGTCGGCCGCCGCGGTGGCCGACATGCTCGGCGCCGATCCGCTGCGCATCCGCCGCGATCTGGCCACGCCGATCAGCGTGCTCGGTGCCGCCGAGGACAAGCTGGTCTCCAGCATCCAGTTGCGCGCCACCGCCAGCGCCTACGCCGCGCCGCTGACGGTGTTCGAGGGCATGGGCCACGCGATGATGCTGGAGCGCGACTGGGAGCGCGCCGCCGCTGCGGTGCTGGATTTTCACCACGGACTGCGTGCGCCGGTCTGATGCCGATAATTTGACCTGTGTGGCGCAATGCGAGCGCAAAACCGACCCCGCAGCGCGACGCTGGCAGTGACATCGGCTAGGCTTGAGCAAGTCGCCCCGGGTTCGCCGGCATCCGCCGCGGGGGTGATGGCGGAGGTGATGCGCATGAATGAGGCGCTGATCAAACAACTGCAGCAAGTACCGGTATTCGGTGGTATCGACGCAGCCAGCCTGAGCTTTCTGCTCGCCAACAGCCCCGAGCGGCTGCTGCGCGCCGGCGAGTATTTCTTCCGCGAGGGCGACGACGCCACCTCGATGTTTGTGCTCACCGCCGGCGAGGCGCTGGTGATCAAGCAGTGGCGCGGTCGCGAGCACGCCATCCACCCGCTGGGCGTGGGCGACTGCTTCGGCGAGATGGCGCTGATGGACATGTTCCCGCGCAGCGCCACGATCCGCGCCGAGCAGGACTGCCGCGCGGTGGAGATCAGCGTGCACACCCTCGGCGAGCTGTACGCGCGCGATGCGGAGCAGTTCACCATCATCATGATGAACCTTGGCCGCGAGATCTGCCGCCGCCTGCGCGAGTCCGACGAACGCCTGTTCCGCGAGCGTCTGGCGCGCGAGCGCGGCGATGACGATGACGATGGCGGCGAAGGCGATGCGCCAGTGCACGACGAGCTGCGCCTGCTCTGAGCCGGCAGCGGCGCGCTGAGCGCCGCCCGGCAGCGACAAAATCCCGCAAATCACGCCCCCGCAAGTCGCCGATCAATTCCCGGCTCAATTCCCGGGTGGCGCCCGCTCCAGCTCCCGTCCGACCCCGTTGCCAGCCCCTTTGCCAGCCCTGTTGCCAGCCCTGTTGCCAGCCCTGTTGCCAGCCGGTGACGCCGAGCCACCGTGGTGCGCTGCACCAAAGTGGCACGAGTCCTGCTGTAGCCCCTGTGAGCGCCTTCGTCGCGACGGAGAAAATCGCTCAAGACACTGAATTAAAACAAATCTAATGCGAGCGCCACCGCACCGTTGCACCTCTTTGGTGCGGGCGTCGCACCAAGCGGGAGCAATCAATGGAAACCTTGCAATCGGGCAGCAACGTGCTGTTTCTTCTCATCGGCGCGGTGATGGTGCTGGCGATGCACGCCGGTTTCGCTTTTCTGGAAGTCGGCACCGTGCGCGAGAAGAATCAGGTCAACGCGCTGGTCAAGATCTTTGCCGATTTCTGCGTCTCTACCCTCGCCTATTTTTTCGTCGGCTATTCGCTGGCCTATGGCATGGATTTCTTCGCCTCGGCCTCTGAGCTGTCCGCCGGCAACGGCTACCAGCTGGTCAAGTTCTTCTTTTTGCTCACCTTTGCTGCGGCGATCCCGGCGATCATCTCCGGCGGTATCGCCGAGCGCGCGCGCTTTTATCCGCAGCTGCTGGCTTCGCTACTGATCGTCGGGCTGATCTACCCGCTGTTCGAGGGTGCGGTGTGGAACGGCAACTTCGGCTTGCAGAGCTGGATCGCGGCGACATTTGGTGCCGAATTCCACGATTTTGCCGGCTCGGTGGTGGTGCATGGCGTGGGCGGCTGGCTGGCGCTGGGCGCGGTGGTGCTGCTCGGCGCGCGCCGCGGGCGCTATTCGACCGACGGCCGGCTGATGCAGGCGCATCCGCCGAGCTCGATCCCCTTTCTGGCTCTCGGTGCCTGGGTGCTGACGGTGGGCTGGTTCGGCTTCAACGTGATGTCCGCGCAGGAGGTCGAGGGCGTCTCCGGGCTGGTGGCGCTGAATTCGCTGATGGCGATGGTCGGTGGGCTGCTGGCGGCGCTGGTCGCCGGCAAGAATGATCCGGGCTTCGTGCACAACGGGCCGCTGGCCGGGCTGGTGGCGGTGTGTGCCGGCTCGGATCTGATGCACCCGATTGGTGCGCTGCTGGTCGGTGCGGTGGCCGGGGCACTGTTTGTGCGCGCCTTTACCCTCACCCAGAATCGCTGGAAAATCGACGATGTGCTGGGCGTCTGGCCGCTGCACGGCCTGTGCGGCGCCTGGGGCGGCATCGCCGCCGGTATCTTTGGCGCCGAGGCGCTCGGCGGCCTCGGTGGGGTCAGCTTCATGGCGCAGCTGGCGGGCACGCTGGGCGGTGTGGTCTTCGCCACGGCCGGCGGCTTTCTGGTTTACGGTGTGCTCAAGCGCACGGTGGGCATAAGGCTCTCCGAGGAGGAGGAATACGACGGCGCCGACCTGGCCATCCACAAGATCTCTGCATCGCCAAAGTATTGATTATCGATACCGTCAACTGAATCGAGGACATTTCAGACATGAAAAGAATCACGGCCATTATCAAGCCCTTTAAGCTGGAGGACGTGCGCGAAGAGCTGTCCAAGGTGGGCATCAAGGGCATGACGGTCACCGAGGTCAAGGGCTTCGGCCGGCAGAAGGGCCACACCGAGCTGTACCGCGGCGCCGAGTATGTGATCGACTTTCTGCCCAAGGTGAAGCTGGAGATCGCGGTGCGCGAAGAGCTGGTCGAGCAGTGCATCGAGGTCATCGTCAAGGCCGCACACACCGGCAAGATCGGTGACGGCAAGATCTTCGTCGAGCCGATTGAACGGGTGATCCGCATCCGCACCAGCGAAGAGGGGCCGGAGGCGCTGTAGGCGCTGCTCGACGGGTGTGCGGCCGCCGGGCTGGCGGTCGCGCGGACAGGTGTTATCATTGCCCGCCTTGTAGCGTCGATCGCCCCACCACCCGCGTCTCGTATGTGTGTGCGACGCCCCGCCCAAGGACCGCAAACTGGACCGAACACCGGACCAATAACTCAGGCATCCCGCCCTCGTGACAAGCACCGGTACAGCCTCCCAGACCACCTGTAAAAAGACCGTCATCCCGCGCGCCGAGCATTGTGTGTCGCGCCGCCACATCAGCGAAAACGCCCTCAAGGTGCTCTATCGCCTGCGCGACGCCGGCTACGAGACCTACCTGGTCGGCGGCGTGGTGCGCGATCTGCTGCTCGGTCTCGAACCCAAGGATTTCGACGTCGCCACCGACGCCAGCCCCGATGAAGTCAAGGCGCTGTTTCGCAACTGCCGGTTGATCGGCCGGCGCTTTCGTCTGGCGCACATTCTCTTTGGCCGCGAGGTCATCGAAGTGGCCACCTTCCGCGCCAGCCATCGCGACAGCGACGACGGCCGCGTCGACGACGACGGCCGCATCCTGCGCGACAACGTCTTCGGCAATGTCGAGGAGGATGCGCTGCGCCGCGACTTCACCGTCAACGCGCTGTACTACGACATCCGCGATTTCTCCATCGTCGATTTTGTCGGCGCGATGGCGGACATTCAGGCCCGCCGCCTGCGCCTGATCGGCGACCCGCAGACGCGCTACACCGAGGACCCGGTGCGCATGCTGCGCGCGGCGCGCTTCGCCGCCAAGCTCGGCTTCGAGCTCGATTCAGCCAGCGCCGCGCCGATCCACCAGCTGGGGCCGCTGCTGCGCGACATCCCGCCGGCGCGGCTGTTTGAAGAGGTGCTCAAGCTGCTGCAGACCGGGCACGGCGCACAGAGCCTCGAACAGCTCTGGCACTTCGACCTGCTGCGCTACCTGTTCCCCGCCGCCGACCGACGCATCCGCGCCGAGGACAGCTACGCCGCGCGGCTGATCATGCGCGCGCTGGATAACACCGACGAGCGCATCGCCGCGGGCAAATCGGTGACGCCCTCGTTCCTTTTCGCCGCCTTTCTCTGGCCGGATGTGCATGAGCGCGCGGCGGCGCTGGAGGCCGACGGCGAGCCGCCGATCCCGGCCATCCAGCAGGCCGCCGACGAGGTGGTCGACGAGCAGCTCAAGTACACCTCGCTGCCGCGGCGCTTCTCCCTGCCGATGCGCGAGATCTGGACCCTGCAGCCGCGCCTGCAGCAGTACACCGGGCAGCGCGCGCTGCGCACCCTGTCGCACCCGCGCTTTCGCGCCGGCTACGATTTCCTCTGCCTGCGCGCCGAGGCCGGTGAGCCGCTGACCGACTGCGCCAGGTGGTGGACCGAAATCCAGGAAAAGGACGAGGACACACAGATCACCATGGCGCGCAAGGCCGGCAGCAGCAGCCGCCGCCGGCGCGGCCCGCGTCGCCGTCGCGCGGCGAGCGGCGACTAGTCCGCCGCCGATGCTCGTCAGCGCCTGGATCGGCCTGGGCAGCAATCTCGACGACCCGCGCGGCCAGTTGCGCCGCGCCGCCGCCGCCCTCGCCGAGCTGCCGCAGAGCCGCCTCGTCGCGCTCTCCGGGCACTATGGCAGCAGCCCTCTCGGCCCGCAGGATCAACCCGATTACGTCAACGCTGCGGCGCGGCTGGATACAGCGCTCGAACCGCTGGCCCTGCTCGACGCCCTGCAGGCGATTGAAAACGCCCAGGGCCGGGTGCGCGCGCGGCGCTGGGGCGAGCGCACGCTGGATCTCGATCTGCTGCTCTACGGCCGTCAGCGCATTGACCTGCCGCGCCTGCAAGTACCGCATCCGGGGCTGCCGCAGCGCGCCTTTGTGCTCTGCCCGCTGGCGGAGATCGCCGGCGAGGGCTTGCCAGTCCCCGGTTTTGGCCGCCTCGGCGAGCTGCTGCGGGGCGTGTCGCGCGACGGCCTGTGGCCGCTGGATGACGGTTCGAGCGATGTCGATGCAGATGCCGCCACCACCGGCACCGCGGCCGCTGCCAATGCCATCGAATAGAGGCGAAGAGCGCCGCGCAGGGCTTGTGCAAATCCTCGCGATAATCCGCAAAACCCGCGCATTTTTCCGAATGATGCGCGCCGCCCAATAGGCCGAGACGCGGCTTGCAAGGCACCCCTGCAGCGGCGACAATGCCGCCGCGGTCCGTATCGGTCCTCCCGCGACGAGAAGCTGTGAACCCCGTCAGGCCCGGAAGGGAGCAGCGGCAGCAGTGGCATCGGGCGCCGGGATGTGGCTGGTGCGGGCCGTCTTTTATTTCTGGCAGCGCCTTTCGCCGCGATACGCAGCCGGGCCGCCGGCGAGCGGCCGCCGTCGCGCACTGCACGCGGTCCGGCACTCGCATATAATTCCCGTCCCTCCCGCAGCACACGGCCATGCCCCGATGAGTTACCAGGTTCTGGCACGCAAGTGGCGGCCGCACGGCTTTGCCGAAATGGTCGGTCAGGAGCACGTGCTGCGCGCGTTGATCAACGCGCTGGACAACGATCGCCTGCACCACGCTTATCTGTTCACCGGCACCCGCGGCGTGGGCAAAACCACCATCGCGCGCATTCTCGCCAAGAGTCTGAACTGCGAGCGCGGCGTCGGCTCCAGCCCCTGCGGCGAGTGCAGCGCCTGTCGCGAGATCGATGAGGGCCGCTTCATCGATCTGCTCGAAGTCGACGCGGCCTCGCGCACCAAGGTCGACGAGACCCGCGAGCTGCTGGAAAACGTCCCCTATGCGCCGGCTCGCGGGCGCTTCAAGGTGTACCTCATCGACGAGGTGCACATGTTCTCCAAACACAGTTTCAACGCCCTGCTGAAGACCCTCGAAGAGCCGCCGGCGCACGTCAAATTCCTGCTCGCCACCACCGATCCGCAGAAGCTGCCGGCGACGATCCTCTCGCGCTGCCTGCAGTTCAACCTCAAGCGACTGCCGCCGGGCCTGATCGGCGGGCAGTTGCAGCGCGTACTCGACGCCGAGGGCGTGGCCGCCGATGCCGGCGCACTGCGCCACCTGGCGCGCGCCGCCGACGGCTCGATGCGCGACGCCCTGTCGCTGCTCGATCAGGCCATCGCCTACGGCCAGGGCGAGGTGCGCGACGCGCAGGTCGAAGCGATGCTCGGCAATCTCTCGCAGGCGCGCCTGTTCGAGCTGCTCGAAGCCATCGCCGCCAGCGATGCCCGCGGCCTGCTGGGACTGCTCGCACAGCTCGCCGAGTTCGCCCCCGACTACGAGCAGCTGCTCGCCGATCTGCTCGGCCTGCTGCACCAGCTGGCGCTGGCCCAGCAGGTGCCGGCGGCGGTGGACGGCGAGGCCTTCGACGCCGAGCGCCTGGCCGCACTGGCGCAGCGCTGCGCCGCCGAGGATGTGCAATTGTGGTATCAGATTGCGCTGCTCGGCCGCCGCGACCTGCCCTACGCGCCGGACGCCCGCGACGGGCTGGAGATGATCCTGCTGCGCATGGTCGCCTTTCGCCCGGATGTCGGCGCGCCCGCCGGCACCACCAATGGCCAGGGTGTTGGCCAGAGCGGCGGCCGGAGTGGCGGCCGGAGCAATAGCCCGCTCGGCGACCGGACTGCTGGCCCGGCTGCTGGCCCGGCCGCGGCTGCAGCGCCGCTTGATGCCGCACCCGCGCCGCCGCTCACCACCGCGCCGGCTTCGCCGCCCGGCCCGACTCCCGCAGCGGCGGCAGATGCAGCCCCCGGCGCGGCGACCACTGCGCCGCCAAAGGCGACCGCTGCGAAACAACGCCCCGAGCCCGGTCGCGGGCCGCTGGCGCGCATGCTGGCCGCGGGGCGTGGCGCTGCGGGGGCGCCGTCGCGCGGTGCGTCCGCAGGGGCCAAATTGAGCAGCGCATCCGCCGGGGCGGAGCCGGGTGAGCCGGCCGCGGTGCCGGTGGGGGCGGGTGGTGGCGTGGCTGGCCTCCCGGCGCCCTGGGAGGACGCTGCTGCGGCTGTCGAACCGACCGGGCCGGCCTCGCCGCCAGCCATGTCACCGGTGGTCAAGCCGCAGATTATCGAATCGACGGCGGCTGTTTTGGCGCCATCGTCCGCGGAGCCATCGCCCGCAGAGCCAGCGCCCGCAGAACCAGCGCCCGCAGAACCAGCGCCCGCGGCAGCGGTCTTCGAGAGTCCGCCGCTGGATGCCTATGCCGCGGATGCCGCTGCGGACGCGAATGCGGATGCGGATGATTGGGGCGTTGCCGATGCCGCCGAGCTGGCATCGTCGCCGCAGCAGGCCGCGCCAGCCGCAGCAACCGCTTCTTCGGCGCGTGCCGGGCAGCCGGCGGCCGCTGCGGCGGTCGCGCCGCCGGATGCGGTGGATGATCCGCTCGCCGATCGCGACTGGAGTCCGCAGGGCTGGCTGGCGCTGGTTGCCAGCCTGCCCGGTGCCGGGCTGGAGGTGCAGCTGGCCAGCCACTGCCGGTTGGCTGCGCGCCACGGCGCGCTGCTGCACTTGCAGCTCGACCCGCTGCACGGCACGCTGCTGCGCCCGCGCGCGGTGGCGGCGCTGGAGGCGGCTTTCGCCGAGCTGCTCGGCTGCGCGCTGTCGCTGCGCGTCGAGCTCGGCGAGGCCGGGGGCGGCGAAGACGCCGCGCCGACGCTGGCGCAGAGCCGCGCGCACAACGATTCCGAGCGCCAGCGCGAGGCCGAGCAGGCGATCGCCGACGACCCGCTGGTGCAGTCGCTGTGCCAGCGCTTTGCCGGGCGCGTGGTGCCCGGCAGCGTGCGCCCGCTGGATGCGCGGCCGGCGGCGGGCGCGGACTGAAACCCCCGATTCACAGGCCCGCGGACGGCGTGGGCGGATTTCAATTGCAGCTAGTGAATACGCGCCCGGGCGCGAGGAGAGACGAGATGAAAGGTGGCATCGGTAACCTGATGAAGCAGGCGCAGAAGATGCAGCAAGAGATGCAGAAGGCGCAGGAAGAGATGGCCAATATGGAGATCGAGGGCCAGTCCGGCGGCGGCCTGGTAAAGGTGGTGATGAGCGGCCAGCACGCCTGCAAGCGGATCAGCATCGATGACAGCCTGCTCGACGATGACAAGGACATGCTGGAGGATCTGGTCGCCGCGGCGGTCAACGACGCGGTGCAGCGCATCGAGGCCACGGTGAAGGAGCGCATGTCCGGGCTGACCTCGGGCATGGGCCTGCCGCCGGGCATGAAGATGCCGTTTTAGTCGCTGCCCGGCCGGTAGCCGTGCTGCATTCCCACCGAGACGATGGAGGGGCCCGTGGCCGCTTTGCTGGATGAGCTGATCGAGGCGCTGCGCTGCCTGCCCGGGGTCGGGCCGAAGTCGGCGCAGCGCATGGCCTATCACCTGCTGGAGCGCAACCGCGAGGGCGGCCAGCGGCTGGCGCGACTGCTCGACGAGGCGCTGCAGCGCATCGGCCATTGCAGCCAGTGCCGCAATTTCTCCGAGAGCGAGATCTGCCGCTTGTGCGCCGATGCCTCGCGCGATGCGGCCAGCCTGTGCGTGGTCGAGTCGCCGGCCGATGTGCTGGCCATCGAGCGCGCCACCGGCTTTCGCGGCCGCTATTTCGTGCTGATGGGCCACCTCTCGCCGCTGGATGGCATCGGCCCCGCCGAGCTGGGGCTGGAGCTGCTCGAACAGCGGCTCGCCGCGGCTGGTGTCGCTGAGCTGATTCTGGCCACCAATCCCACCGTTGAGGGCGAGGCCACCGCGCACTATCTGGCGGAGATGGGCCGGCGCCACGGTGTGCGCGCGATGCGCATCGCCCACGGTGTGCCGCTGGGCGGCGAGCTGGAGTACATCGACGGCGGTACGCTGTCACACGCTTTCGCCGGGCGCACCGAGGTCTGAGTCTGGCGGCTGCGGCAGGCCGCCACTGACGGGGGCTTCGGGGACGTTGCGATGAGCCACGAAAAAGGCCTGGAGTCGTTTGACTCCAGGCCTTTGAGTATCGCCGCTGGCGAGGCGCTCAGCTGGCCCGCGCCGCTTTGATAATGTCGTTGAAAGTGGCGCTGGGACGCATCACCGATTTGGTTTTTTCCGGGTCTGCGAGGTAGTAGCCGCCGATGTCGACGTGCTGTCCCTGCACGCTGTTCAGCTCGGCGATGATTTTCTCCTCGTTGTCGTTCAGCGCTTTGGCCAGCGGCGCGAAATGCGCGGCCAATTCCGCGTCCTCGTCCTGCTCGGCCAGCGCTTCGGCCCAGTACATCGCCAGGTAGAAGTGGCTGCCGCGGTTGTCCAGCTCGCCGGTGCGGCGCGACGGTGACTTGTCGTTGTCGAGCAGTTTCTCGGTGGCCAGATCGAGGGTCTTCGCCAGCAGCTCGGCCTTGGCGTTGGAGAATTTCTTGGCCAGATCCTCCAGCGATACCGAGAGGGCGAGGAATTCGCCGAGCGAATCCCAGCGCAGGTGGTTTTCCTCCACCAGCTGCTGGACGTGCTTGGGCGCGGAGCCGCCGGCGCCGGTTTCGAACAGGCCGCCGCCGGCCATCAGCGGCACGATCGACAGCATCTTCGCGCTGGTGCCCAGCTCCATGATCGGGAACAGGTCGGTGAGGTAGTCGCGCAGGATATTGCCGGTCGCCGAGATGGTGTCCATGCCGCGCACCACGCGCTCCAGGGTGTAACGCATGGCGCGCACCTGGGACATGATCTGGATATCCAGCCCCTCGGTGTCGTGGTCCTTGAGGTAGGTCTCGACCTTCTTGATCAGCTCGTTCTCATGCGGGCGGTAGGGGTCGAGCCAGAACACCACCGGGGTGTCGGAGTCGCGCGCGCGGGTCACCGCGAGCCTGACCCAATCGCGGATCGGCGCGTCCTTGACCTGGCACATGCGCCAGATGTCGCCCTCTTCGACATGCTGCACCATCAGCACTTCGCCGCTGTCGATGTCGACGATGCGCGCTTCGCCGGCCGCCGGCACCTCGAAGGTCTTGTCGTGGGAGCCGTATTCCTCGGCCTTTTGCGCCATCAGGCCGACGTTGGGCACGGTGCCCATGGTGGTCGGGTCGAAAGCGCCGTTGGTTTTGCAGAAGTTGATCATCTCCTGGTAGATGCGCGCGAAGGTGGATTCCGGGATCACCGCCTTGGTGTCTTTGCTGCGGCCGTCGGCGCCCCACATTTTGCCGCCGCTGCGGATCATCGCCGGCATCGAGGCGTCGACGATCACATCGTTGGGCGCGTGCAGGTTGGAGATGCCCTTGGCCGAATCGACCATCGCCAGCTCCGGGCGGTGCTCGTGGCAGGCGTGCAGATCCTCGTGGATCTCCTCGCGCAGCGAGCGCGGCAGTTTCTCGATTTTCTCGTAGAGATTGACCAGGCCGTTGTTGACGTTGACGCCGAGTTTGTCGAACAGCTCGCCGTGCTTGTCGAAGGCATCCTTGTAGAAGGTCTTCACCGCGTGGCCGAAGACGATCGGGTGCGAGACCTTCATCATCGTCGCCTTGACGTGCAGCGAGAACATCATGCCGGTCTCGCGGGCGTCTTCCATCTGCTCTTCGTAGAAGTCGCACAGCGCGCGCTTGCTCATAAACATGCTGTCGATGACTTCGCCTTCCAGCAGTTCGACGCGCGGTTTGAGCACGTGGGTCTCGCCGTCGGCGGTGACCAGATCCATCTGCACGTTGCGCGCGCGATCCAGGGTCATCGATTTCTCGCCGTGGTAGAAATCGCCCTCGCGCATGTGCGCGACGTGGGTGCGCGATGCCTGGCTCCACTTGCCCATCGAGTGCGGGTGCTTGCGCGCGAAGTTCTTCACTGCGCGCGGCGCGCGGCGATCCGAGTTGCCTTCGCGCAGCACCGGGTTGACGGCGCTGCCGAGCACCTTGCCGTAGCGCTCGCTGATGCGCTTTTCCTCATCCGTGTGCGGGTCTTCCGGGTAGTCCGGCACCGGGTAGCCGCGCGACTGCAGCTCGGCGATGGCCTCGGTGAGCTGGTGCACCGAGGCGCTGATGTTGGGCAGCTTGATGATGTTGGTGTCCGGCTCTTTGGCCAGGCGGCCCAGCTCGACGAGGTTGTCCGGCACGCGCTGATCTTCGCTGAGGTACTCGGAGAATTCGGCGAGGATGCGCGCGGCCACCGAGATGTCGCTCTTGGCGACCTCGATGCCGGCCGCCGAGGTGAAGGTGCGGATCACCGGCAGCAGCGAGCAGGTCGCCAGCAGCGGGGCTTCGTCGGTGAGGGTGTAGATGATCTTGGGCTTCGTCATTGTCTGATTTTCCGGTGGCGTTCTGAGCGCCTGCGGGCTTGTGGCCCGTGGCGGCGTGTGGAGTCGTATTGTTGTGGGGGATCGCATTGCGCGACCGGGGTCGCCGGCGCTGCCGCCACGCGCTGTCTGGCGTGCTGCGCGGCTCGCCGAGGGAGCTGGCCAGCCTGCGGAGGGCTCGTTTTCCTATCGGTAGCGCTGTCGCGGGTGGCACGAGGATGCGCTTGGCGTTGGCCGGCGGCGGGCGGCTCGCGGTGCGGTGGCGGGGATGCGCTGAAGTGCGCGTGGGCGGGCTGTGCGGAATGCCGATCTGCCGCGGCAACAGCTCGGCGCCCGGCGGCGGAAGGCCGGTGCGAAAGCGGGGTGCTGGCCGGGCTGTTGGCCCGGATGCTGGCGTTCCGCATCTCTGGCATGGGATCTCGTTCGAAGGCTGCGGCAGGCGCCGCCCGGTGCATATTGCAGTGCAATAATTTTAATCTTTCTGCGCACTTTGTGCCAGCATTCGCAGATAACTGTGGTAGCGCTCGGCACTGATCCGGCCGTCGGCTACCGCGCAGCGCACGGCGCAGTCGGGCTCGGCGCGATGGGCGCAGTTGTGGAACCGGCAATCCCCGGCGAGGGTGGCGATCTCGCGAAAACCGGCCGCCAACTCGCTGCCTTCCAGATGCTCCAGCGGAAATTCGCGCACCCCCGGCGAGTCGATCAGTCGGCCGCCGTCGGGCAGCTCGTAGAGGGTCGCCGCGGTGGTGGTGTGGCTGCCCTGGCCGCCGTGCTCGGAGAGCGCGCCGACGCGAATCTCGCGATCCGGCAGCAGCCGGTCGGCGATCGACGATTTGCCCACCCCCGACTGGCCGACGAGGATCGAGGTCTGCCCGCGCAGCAGTGCGGCCAGCTCGTCCAGCCCGCCCGGCGCGGCGTTGCTGGCCAGGCAGGCGGGGTAATCCAGCGCGCGGTAGCGCGACAGCAGCGCCCGCGCGGCAGCCGCGGATTGCTCGCCGAGCAGGTCGGACTTGTTGATCGCCAGCGCGGCGCGCACGCCGAGGCGCTCGGCGGCCACCAGATAGCGGTCGATGAGTTCGGTGTCGAAGCCGGGCGGGTCGGCGGCGACCACCACCAGCTGGCTGAAGTTGGCTGCCAGCGGCTTGAGCATGCCGCGGCGGTCGGGGCGTTCGAGGGCGCTGTCGCGCTCTGCTATGGCGACGATGGCCGCGCAGCCGGTGGCTCGCCCGGTGTCGTGCGATTCGGCCCGGTCTGGCTCGAGCCACA
>Ga0207752_1000731_pt1 | contig 15340 bp, 9 predicted proteins | sample Pon2CUnioCityCA_6_FD_187272 | JGI IMG/M metagenome (GOLD analysis project Ga0207752, IMG submission 187272) | Marine sediment microbial community from Union City, CA, USA - Pond 2C Sediment 2 (SPAdes) | ecosystem: Environmental > Aquatic > Marine > Intertidal zone > Salt pond sediment ...
TCCGCCAGCCATGATAACGGGTATTCGGTCTGCGGCGCCTAGGACAAGTCCTGCTAGGGCAGGTTGTATTGGATCTCCCACAGTGGAAACTGCTTTTATCGGGTCGTCTGCAAAGTCGCCCGCCTTAACTCCTGCGGCTTCAAGTCCCGCTTCTGCAGTCTTTATTTTGAGTTCGTGGGGGTTGTCTGGCATGCTGCTGCTGACCTTTCCCTTCGCATCTACACCCATCGCTAATAGCACGCTTAGGGCTGTTGTGGTGCCTCCGGGGATGCTTTCGCCGATTACCAGATAGTCCACTGTCTTTGCGAGGTTTTCTCCAGCAATTTTTGCTCGGTTCAACACTTCTTCTGCGTTGTCGAGGGCTCTTCCGGTTCTTATGTCTCTTCCGGGTTTACCGCCCAAATCCACGAAGGGAACATACGGTTTAACCTTTAAGCCTGCGCTGACCACGAGGGTTGGTATGTCCGCCAGCTTCAGTGCTGACATTGTTATGAGTGCTGGGGTAGGTATCCCAGTCGGAGTCACGGGCACACCTGGTATGCATTTGCATTTTCCGAGTTGGAGAAGCTCAACATCGGCTGGGGGCGTGTAATCTGTTATCTCCGGGTTTTCTCCGGCTGCTGATATGCCCTGAATCTTCGCTGTTTCGGTGACGCCTATTACGCAGAGGAACAGAGGCTTCTTCCCTTCCAGTTGGTCTAGTAGGGCGGTGCCTCTTTTTTTGTTATATGCTTGGATTATGTCATACATTTTCTCGTTTTCCTGACCTTAAACGTAATGAAATGGTGCGGATGGACTATCCAACCAATCATTTAAATCTCTTACTGAAAACACACGCCGCCCTCCTATTAGGGATAGAAAGTCCAGAAAAACCGTTAACAGACAACTTAGCAGTAATTTGTGACGGTAAAATTTATTAGTAGGCACGCTGGTTTACGATGTTAGCTTCAGAAAGAAAAACTGAGGCTTATTAAGGAGACCCGGCTTTTAGGGTTGGACGAATCCCTGCCCAGCGGAGGAAACTCCCAGTTTGAAAAAAATCGAGACAAAACAATCGAACTTCCCCTATTACTACCGTAAATTAGGGAGGAATTAAGAAAATTTGGTAACTTCACAAGATGACCTTTTGCTTCTCCAAAAGTCTTTCTTCAAAGAGAAAGGATTAGTTAGACAGCACTTAGACTCATATAACAAGTTCATCGACACTGGACTACAGGAAGTCATCGATGAAATAGGCGAAATCAACATTGAAATCCCGGAGATGCCCTACAAGATAAAACTTGGTCAACTCTGGGTAATAGACCCACAATCAAAAATCAGCAGACCATACAAAACCGAAGTCGATGGAACAAAACACGAAATTTTCCCCATGGAAGCCCGCTTCCGCAACCTAACCTACGCGGCGCCTCTAGCGCTGGAGATGACTCCAGTTATAGATGGAAGAGAACAGGAACCTGAACTTGTTCTCATAGGCGACCTTCCAGTTATGCTGAAATCTAAATTATGTATTCTCTCTCAACTAACAGACGAGGAACTAATCGAATATGGAGAAGACCCACATGATCCAGGCGGCTACTTCTTAATCAACGGCTCTGAACGAGTCGTCGTTGCCATGGAGGACCTAGCCCCCAACCGGGTTCTAGTGGACATTGACACCCGAGGAACAAAACCCGTTTATCAAGCCAAAATCTTCTCAACAACCGTGGGCTTCAGAGCAAGAATCCAGCTGCGAATGAAATCTGACAAAGGAATCTACGTTTCTATACCTGGGGTACCCACAGAAGCCCCGTTTGTGATTCTGATGCGGGCGCTTGGAATAGAATCAGACAAGGAAATCGCCGAAACCGTTTCCCCCAATCCGCTAATACAGAACGAACTTGAAGCCTCCTTCGAAAAAGCCGCGGGATTCGACACCACTGACGATGCAATAATGTACATCGGAAACCGCGTCGCACACGGCCAAGTAGAAGAATACCGCAACCAGAAAGCCAGAAGCATAATCGACCGCAACTTTCTACCTCACATCGGCAGAACCGAAGAAAACCGCCTAGAAAAAGCGCTTTTCCTCGGAGAAATGGCTAGCCGAGTAATCGAACTGAAGCTTGGACTCAGAACACCAGACGACAAAGACCACTTCAAAAACAAACGACTGAAACTTGCAGGTCCCCTACTTGCTGATCTGTTCAGGATAGCCTTCAGGAACCTATGTCGAGACATAAAATATCAGCTTGAACGGATGGGCGTCAAAAGGCAACTTATAACGATCTCAGCCGCTGTCCGTCCTGGAATAGTTACTGACCGGTATCGGCACGCCCTTGCAACAGGCAACTGGGGCAGAGGACGAGTCGGCATCACCCAACTTCTCGACAGAACAAACACTGTTTCTACTTTGAGTCACCTCAGAAGATTACAGTCTCCCCTCAGCCGCAGCCAACCCAACTTTGAGGCGCGAGACTTGCATCCAACTCACTGGGGAAGACTCTGTCCAAACGAAACACCGGAAGGATCAAACTGTGGTTTGGTGAAGAACCTTGCCTTAGCCGCTTCTACTTCTATCTATATTGATTCCGACAGTGTTAAAAAGAAACTCTATCAGATGGATGTAGTTCCAATAGAAGAAACAGACATAGAGCAGCGAGCTTCAAGCGCCAAGGTGTTCATTAACGGTTCAATTCTAGGTTACTGCGCTTCACCGAAGAAATTGGTTGAAGACATAAGAAAAAAACGGAGAAAAGGCGACATCTCCACCGAAGTTAACGTTGCCTACTTCTCAAAAGAGCATGGAGAAAATAGTGAAGAAATTTACATCAGCTGCGATCAGGGACGCGTACGCCGTCCACTTATAATAATTGAGGACGGAGTGCCCAAATTACAGCCTGAACATGTAAAAAAGGTCCGCGCTGGGGAGTGGAGCTGGGGAGACCTCATAAAACAGGGAATAGTTGAGTACATTGACGCGGAAGAAGAAGAGAACATCTTTGTGGCTCTAGATTTTAGCGATATAACCCCAGAACACACCCACTTGGAGATTGCCAGTTACACAATTTTGGGAATCTGCGCCTCCATTATACCATACCCTGAGCATAACCAGTCACCCCGTAACTCCTATGAAGCAGCCATGTCCAAACAAGCCCTAGGAATCAACCTAACCAACTTCCCCAACCGAGTTGACTCACGTTCCCACATTCTACATTACCCCCAAACACCTCTAGTGAAAACGAAACCCATGGAAATCATAGGATACAACGAGAGACCTTCAGGACAAAACTGTGTTGTCGCCATCCTATCCTTCGAAGGCTACAACATGGAAGACGCCATCATATACAACAAAGCTTCAATCGAGCGAGGTTTGATGCGCTCCACATTCTACAGAATCTACGAGGCAGAATGCCGCCAATACTTAGGAGGTCTAAGAGACAGATTTTTGCTACCTGAAGCAGGAATCAGAGGATACCGCGGCGAACAATACTACCGCCTTCTTGAGCCTGACGGCATAGTTAGCCTAGAATCTGAGGTTGCTGGAGGCGATGTACTTATTGGAAGAACAAGCCCGCCAAGATTCCTTGAAGAATATAAGGAGTTCGAAGTTAAAGGTCCAACCATGCGGGACACCTCCGTTGATGTGCGACCATCCGAAAACGGTGTTGTTGACGATGTGTTCATCACAGAGACCGGAGAAGGAAGCAAGCTTGTAAAGGTCAGAGTACGCGACCAACGTATACCCGAACTGGGAGACAAATTTGCTTCTCGCCACGGACAAAAAGGAGTCATAGGAATGATTGTTCCACAGGAGGACATGCCCTTCTCTCCGAAGGGAATCGTTCCAGACATCATAATTAACCCACACGCCATGCCTTCACGAATGACCATTGGGCAGTTCCTTGAATCTATTGCTGGAAAAGTTGCTTCGGCAAGAGGCAAAACGGTTGACGGAACCCCCTTCAGCAATGAGGGTCCGGAGCAGTTGAAGGAAGCGCTTGTAAAGTTAGGCTTCAGTAACACCGGCAGAGAAATTCTGTACAGCGGCGTTTCTGGAGAGAAATTTGTTGCCGACGTTTTCATGGGCGTCGTATACTACCAGAAGCTTCATCACATGGTTGCTGACAAGATGCATGCCCGTGCTCGGGGACAGGTTCAAATGTTAACTCGGCAGCCGACTGAGGGTCGTGCCCGTGGTGGTGGATTGCGGTTTGGTGAGATGGAGCGAGACTGTTTGATTGGTCACGGCGCCGCCATGGTGTTGCGTGACAGGCTGCTGGAGGAGTCTGACAAGTATCTCCTGTATGTGTGTGAGAATTGTGGTTTCATCGCCTACTATGACATTAAGCAGCGTAGGTACACATGCAGAATCTGTGAAGACAAAGCACAGATATCCCCTGTGGTTGTATCATATGCCTTCAAGCTTCTTCTACAAGAAATGATGAGTTTGTGTATAACTCCCCGACTAAAACTGAAGGAGAGAGCATAAAATGTCAATAGAAAATACTGTTCACAAAGTTATCGACGAACTTTACTTCGGTCTTTTCTCCCCCCAAGACATCCGCAGACAATCCGTTGCAGAGATACAGACCGCAGACACCTACGACGAGGATGGAGCTCCAATTACCTCTGGACTTATGGACGGCAGGTTAGGAACTCTTGAGCCCAGACAAAGATGCAAAACGTGCGGAAACACGGCCATAAGGTGCCCAGGCCACTTTGGACACATAGAACTAGCGGTTCCAATCATCCACATAGAGTTCACCAAGATAATCCACAAGCTTCTCCAAGCTACATGCAGAAACTGTGGGCATATCCTGCTTCCTGAAAGCCGTGTTGAAAAGATTAAGGCTAAAATCAAGCGGACTCAACAATTGATTGGGGAAGTTCCAAACGACCTTTACAAACAGATATTGAAGGACGCAAAGAAAAAGGATTGTCCCTACTGTGGGGCTCAACAAGCAAAAATAGAGTTTGCGAAACCCACAAGTTTTTACGAGATTTTAGATGAAGGAGCGCAGCGGTTAACACAGAGCATGGTCCGAGAACGACTTGAGCGGATACCAGATGAAGACCTTGAATTGTTCGGGTTTAACCCCGCAACTGCAAGACCAGAATGGATGATTCTGCAAGTTCTCCCTGTTCCTCCAGTTTACGTGCGCCCCTCAATAACATTAGAATCAGGCATCCGATCCGAAGACGACTTAACCCACAAACTCGTGGACATCATCCGAATCAACCAGCGCCTCAGAGAAAACATGGAGGCAGGCGCTCCCACACTTATCATCCAAGACCTGTCCGAGCTGCTTCAGTATCACTGCACAACATACTTCAACAACGAGGCTTCAGGGATTCCTCCTGCCCGACACCGTTCAGGCAGAGCCCTCAAAACAATCTCTCAGCGTCTCAAAGGAAAAGAGGGACGATTCCGAAGCAACCTCTCCGGAAAACGTGTAGACTTTTCGGCGCGTACCGTCATTTCACCTGACCCCAACCTTGACATCAACGAGGTCGGCGTTCCCCAAGCCATAGCCATGAGACTTTCAATGCCTGAAAAGGTTACATTATGGAACATCGAAGAGATGCGGAAACTAATTATCAATGGTCCTGAAAAATTCCCCGGCGCCCTCTACGTGGTGAGACCCGACGGAAAAAGAGTTAGGTTAGAGTTTGTTGTGGAAAGAGAAAAAGTCGCCGAATCTCTGGAAACGGGTTTCATTGTAGAGCGTCACCTAATGGACGGCGACATTGCCATCTTTAACCGGCAGCCCTCCCTTCACCGAATGTCCATAATGGCTCATTACGTTCGAGTTCTGCCGCATAAGACATTCCGGCTGCACCTGTGTGTTTGCCCTCCCTACAACGCCGACTTTGACGGGGACGAAATGAACCTTCACGTGCCCCAAGGCGAAGAAGCCCAAACCGAGGCGCGGCTTCTGATGCAGGTCCAAGACCAAATCCTTTCACCCAGATTTGGGGGACCCATCATAGGCGCTATTCGAGATTACATAACAGCATCTTATCTTTTCACCAGAAAATCCAATGTTCTAACCAAGGAAGAGGTCTGCAGACTGCTTGTAGCGTCAGGTTACGATGGACCTCTACCTGAACCAGAAATCACAAAGCCCACGCCTCTTTGGACTGGAAAACAGATATTCAGTGTCTTCCTTCCGAAGGACCTGAACTACGTTTTGAAATCAACAATCTGCCGTAATTGCAAAAAGTGTCTATGCGAGAAATGTCCATATGACTCTTACGTGGTTGTTAAAGACGGAGTTCTGAAATGCGGACTAATCGACAGGCGTTCCATCGGGGCTGAACAATCGGAGAGCCTTTTACATCGAATAATAAAAGATTATGGATCCCAAGCTGGAAGAAAGTTCCTGAACAGCGTAACTCAACTTCTGAAGGTCTTCATAAGTATGCGCGGCTTCACCTTCTCCTACGACGAACTTGAACTCTCTGACGCAGCTAAAAAGAAGATTAAACGAAACATGAACATAATCGAGAAACGCATAGAAAAACTGATCGAAGATTACCGAAACGGCACGCTACCAAGGCTGCCCGGTCAGACCCTTAACGAGTCATTCGAAATTTACGTAATGAATGAACTCGCAGAAGCCAGAGACAAAGCTGGAAAAGTTGCAGACGAGGACTTTGAGCTGGAGAATTCCGGCATAATCATGACCAGAACCGGAGCGCGAGGATCCAACCTCAACATAGGTCAGATGGCAGCCTCTGTAGGCCAACAGGCTGTAAGAGGAAAAAGGATAATGCGCGGTTACGTCAACAGAGCCCTGTCACACTTCAAACCTGGCGATCCCACCCCCAAAGCTCGAGGTTTCGTGTATGCGTCTTATCAAAGTGGTTTAGACCCCATTGAATATTTCTTTCACGCCATGGGTGGTCGTGAAGGTCTGGTTGACACAGCCGTTAGAACCCAGCAGAGCGGTTACATGCAGAGGCGACTCATCAATGCGCTTGAGCAGCTTCGAATCGAGTACGACGGAACTGTGCGCACTTCTACTGGCGACATCATCCAACTTACGTATGGAGAGGATGGTGTTGACCCTGCTAAGAGCGATCATGGAAAAGCAGTTAACGTCAGCCGTCTGATTGACCAAGTAACAATCATGGTGGAAGAGAAAAAAGCTGCCTCCAAAGATTACGTTGCAGAGCGCCTTAAAGAAGTTGAAGGGCAGTTGACTCCGATTCTTGTTAAAGAGTTGAAGTCTGGTTTAGCTAAGGCTAAGTTAAGTCGTAAGGGCGTGGATAAAGCCATCAAGTTAACCTTAGAGAACTATGAGCGGGCTCTTGTTGAAGCTGGAGAAGCTGTGGGAATTGTGGCTGCTCAATCTATTGGGGAGCCTGGAACCCAGATGACTCTTCGGACGTTCCACTACGCTGGTGTCAGAGAGCAGAACGTAACTCTTGGATTGCCTCGGCTTATAGAGATAGTTGATGCTAGACGAAGCCCGTCAACTCCTGTCATGACAATTTACCTTGACAAGAAGCATCGGAAGAGCAAGGAAAAGGCAACGGAGATCGCCCGCGACATCATTGACACAACGTTAGGGGACATATCAGAAACCGAACCTTACATAGACCCTGAACGCGATTTAGTTGTTGTCGAGCTTAATTCCGACATGATGGCAGAGCGTGGCATCGAGGCTGAGGAACTGCCTAATATTTTGAGCATGTCAAATTACGAGTTGAATGTTGAGAAAAAGCAGTTAACAATCAAACCTAAAAAGCAGGTGAACATGAAGAAGCTGTTGGCAAAACTGCCCTCCCAGCATGTTAAAGGTGCACCTAGCATCCGCAGAGTTCTTGTTACAGAAGAGACTGGAGAGTGGGTTATAAGAACAGACGGTTCAAACCTAGCTGCTGTTCTTGACATTGCGGGGATAGATCCAACGCGGACAACCACCAATAACGTTCATGAAATCGCTGCAACCCTTGGGATTGAGGCTGCCCGTAACTCGTTGATTAAAGAAGCGCTTGGTGTTCTTGAGGAGCAGGGTCTTGATGTTGACATACGCCACGTTATGTTGATGGCTGATATCATGACTTCAACGGGTGGAGTGAGGCAGATTGGGCGGCATGGAATCAGCGGAAAGAAGTCCAGTGTTCTCGCTAGGGCTGCATTCGAGATTACTGTTCCCAACATAATCGAGGCTGCTCTCAGAGGGGAAAGTGATCCGTTGAAGGGTGTAACCGAAAACGTTATAGTTGGGCAATCAATACCCATCGGAACAGGACTAGTGGACCTTTACATGACAACAGGTAACATTAACAGAGAGAAGAAAGAATGATTGATGTCAACAAAGCAATAGCCACAACAGCGAAAACAGGAAAACTTCAGTTTGGAGCCAGCAGCGCCCTAAAAAGTGCTAAAACAAAAAAGGCTAAACTCATAATCTTTGCTTCAAACTGTCCCCAGAAAACCCGAGAAGAAATAGAGTATTATTGTAAGCTTTCTAAGATTCCGGTGAGTATTTATAACGGAGATAGTTTAGACTTAGGAGCTGTATGCGGAAAACCGTTTGAGGTTTCGGCTTTGAGCGTAAGAGAACCTGGAGAATCGAAAATCCTTAAGATTGCGGAGGCTTAGCATGGCTAGCGGAATAAAATTGACAAGTCGCGAGATGCGTTACATCTCCCTTTTTCAGAGTGTAACAGGCGCGACAGTGAAGGACTGCATTGTTGACAGCGACCTCAACAGAATAATCTATGTTGTTAAGGAAGGCTCTATCGGCATGGCTATAGGCAAACGAGGAAAAAACATCCATTACCTAGAAAGGATAACCGGCAAAAAACACGAAGTTATCGAGCACTCAGACAATCCTGCCCAATTCATTAAGAACGCATTGAAACCCGCCAAAGTAGACGAGGTTCGCATAACCGAGCGCATGGACGGAAAAACCATCGCTGTAATCTCTGTGAATCCTAAAGACAAGGGCGTAGCCATCGGCAAAAACGGAAGAAACGCAGAAAGAATCCGATTTCTAGCAAAACGGTACTTCCAGATACAAAACGTAAGCATAACATAAACGCGTTTTTGTAAGATAAACAGACTGTGTTTTATCTTTTAGTTAGTGCTAGCAGAATGCTGAACAAAGCTTTGTCAAGAAAATTTGACTAACAGTTTTGTCTGTATTTTTTGATAGGTCAAGAAACCTTGACAAAAACCCTTTTCTTGTTAGTTGGGGGCGGTATTACTGGTGCCCATGATGGGAAATAGAAGGGCTACTGTGCTACTGCTGCTGATTCTCTGTGTGGTATTAATTGCTTTTCCAAATGTTGAGGTTGTGAATGCAATTGGGAGTGTTTACGTTAGAAGTGATGGTTCCACTGAAGGCGGAGGACTGAAGTTAGAAGATGGAGTGTATTTTTTTACTGGTGAAATTTACGGTCAAATTGTGATTCAGAAAGATGGAGTTACTGTTGATGGTTCAGGATATGTTCTGCATGGAATGGATGAAGGGGGAATATTTCTAGAGAACAGGAGTGACATTGTTCTCAGGAATATTAAGGTTGTTGATGCCCCTTTCGGCATTACAGTGCTTAATGGAAATGATAATACAATAACAGGAAGTGATTGCAGCGTCAAACTAGAGAACTCCTTTAACAATACCCTTTCTGGTAATAAGCGAATTAGTTTGCTTTTCAATAACTCTTCTAAGAACATAGTAACAGAGAATAATCTAAGCGGCAACACTTATGGTTTTAAGCTTCAATCAACCTCAAATGAAAACACCATTTTCAGAAACAACATTACCAATAGCATAGGCGGAATCGAGTTTCATGGAAATTCTAACAAAAATAGCATTTACGAAAATAACATAGTTGACAATGCTGATGGAATGATTTTTTACTATTCAGATAACAATTCAATTCACGATAATGTTATTGCATTCAACAGTAACTCTGGTATATTCCTTAAGGGCAGTTCTCAGAACAGTTTCTTTAGAAACGACATTGTTGATAATGACGAACAACTCATGTGTATGTGGGGCACCAACATTTGGGATAACGGTTCAGAGGGCAATTACTGGGGCGATTATAACGGCACAGATAATAATGACGATGGTATAGGAGATGAACCATACTATATTTTCACTTACCAAATCGAATCGGGAGTAGACTACGCTGTTGATAACTATCCACTAATGGAACCAACTATTATCCCAGAGTTTCCATTCTGGGCGCCCTTGCTGATTATGTTAGTTGCTGTAATGGCGGTGTCAGTTATTTACAGACGAAAATTGTTCAAATCTAATAAGAGGGGAGGCAATCGTTGAAAAAATTCGCATCTGCTATTGTTTTGTTGCTGTTTCTCTCTGTGGTTATGGGTGCTCTTTCACAAATCGGGATGGTTAAGGCGGAGGATAAAATCTACATTAGAACTGACGGAACGGTTGAGGGCACAGACAGGATTCTGAGAGACGGTGACGTCTACACTTTTACTGGCAATATCGTTAATCAGTCCATTATTGTGGAAAAAGATGATGTTGTGGTTGATGGTGCTGGTTATACAATTGAGGGAGACGGAAAGATATCGGCAATATGGCTGGAAAACAGGCGCAACGTGACAATCAAGAATATGCAAATAACGCATTTAGGTGAAGGAATCAGGATTATGGGATACTGCGAAAACAACGCAATTATCGGAAACAACATCACTGACATTGGGCATAAGACCGACACTGGAAATGCGATTTGGATTACATTTGGAGCAAGCGATACCACTATTTCTGGAAACAACATAACCGGCAACCGTGTGGGCATTTTTGTGTACATGAGCGGAGGCACCATTATTTCTGAAAATTGTATTGCAGCAAATGGGCTGGGCATCTGGATTTCTGGATTCGATAACCAAATAATTGGAAACAATATAACAGACAACAATGTGGGCGTTAGTGTTGACTTCGATAACAACATTATTCATCATAATAACTTCGTCAACAACACTGTTCACGCAGCAGTAAACGAGAGGTCATCTCCAGTGAACAGTTGGGATGACGGAGTTACAGGCAATCACTGGAGCAACTACAACGGAACAGACATAGACGGAGACGGAATAGGCGACACACCATATGTTATAGATGAAAACAACAGAGACAACTACCCACTCATGGCACCAACTATAATCCCAGAGTTTCCCTCATGGACACCCCTACTGATTAGTCTAATTGCAGTTGTAGCCATGATGGTTATTTACCGACGTAGACTATCTACGAGCCGAGGGGGAGCAGACAAGTGAGAAAATCTGCAATCTTGCTTGCACTACTATCATCATTTTCTTTGGTTCTGCCAGCCTTTTATGTACCTTTAGTTAGGGCAGTTGAGGATTCTTGGGCGTCTATGGCTGATATGCCTACGGCGCGAAGTGGATTGGGGGTTGCGGTTGTGGAGGGTAAGATATACGCGATTGGAGGACACCTCGACCAAATTTCCTTTAGCGGTCACTTGGGCACAAACGAAATGTACGATCCTGCAACTGACACTTGGGCTACCAAGGAATCGATGCCTACCGCGAGAAACCGGTTTGGGATAGCTGTGGTTCAAAACAAAATCTATGTGATAGGCGGAGAAACCGACGACGGATATACAGGAGCAAACGAAGTCTATGACCCGTTAACAGACACTTGGGAAACCAGAACCCAAATGCCCACGGTTAGGGCAGATTTGTCTGCGAACGTTGTCGACGGCAAAATCTATCTAATAAGTGGAACCGAGATATATGGCTATGGCGCGTGGCCAAGAGCCATTAACGTAACCGAAGTGTATGATCCTGTAACTGATTCGTGGACTACAAAGACGCCTATACCGACTGCCGTGTGCGGCTATGCGTCTGCGGTTGTTGATGATCAAATTTATGTGATAGGAAGTATAGGGTGGGGTGCGCCTTCTAGCGGCGTCAACCAGATATATGCTCCCGAAACCGACACATGGACTTTGGGGAGCAGCATGCCTGATTGGTTTACCGAAATGGCATCCTCAGCTGCAACCACAGGCGTTTATGCTCCCAAGAGAATACATGTACTATGGGATGATGAGCATCGCGTCTATGACCCCGAAAGTGACGGCTGGAGCACTGCCTCTTCAATGCCGACGTCTCGCTTGTCCTTAGCTGTTGCAGTCGTAGATGACCGGTTATACGCCATCGGAGGAGGCTCCCACGAAAAATTAGGCTTCACAGAATCAAACAAAAACGAAAGATACACACCAGCCGATTTCATCCCAGAGTTTCCGTCCTGGACACCACTGCTGATTATGTTAGTTGCTGTAATGGCGGTGTCAGTCATTTACAAACGAAAACTACACAAACAGAACCGGAGGAGAGATAATTAGTGAAACGATTTGCAATTCTGGTTGTTCTGTTGTTGATTTCGGCATGTTTTGGGACCAGTTTGTTTTTGTTTGGCATTTCGAATGTTGGTGCTTCATCTTCAGCTAAATGGAACAAACTGTATGGTGGAGAATTAGACGATGAGGCAGCTACAATTGTTCAGGCAGATGATGGAGGATATGTGATTGCGGGGACCACCTATTCTTTTGGTGCGGGTGGCGCTGATTTTTGGTTGATTAAGATTGATGCTGATGGGGGTATGGAGTGGAACTGTACATATGGTGGAGCAGAAGCAGATGTGGCAACAGCTCTGATTCAGACAAGTGATGGAGGGTATGCCCTAGCAGGCAAAACCTGTTCTTTCGGTGCAGGTGAGAGCGATTTCTGGTTAGTCAAAGTTGATTCCTCTGGAAACCTGCAGTGGAATAGGACATATGGGGAACCAACTGCTGATGGAGCAAATTCTTTGATACAGACCCGTGACGGCGGATATGCAATGGTAGGCTACGTGACTGATAATAACGAAAGCAAAAATGTTTGGTTTATCAAAACTGACTCCACAGGTAACATACAATGGAACAGAAACTATGGAGAAGAATCCAGCTGGGAAAACGGCTATTCAGTAATTCAGACAAGCGATGGCGGATACGCGTTGGCAGGGTCAACAAATGCTTACAGTGAAGATATAGCACATGACTGCTGGTTCATCAAAATCGATTCTGATGGCAACATGGAATGGAACAAAACCTATGACGGCGATGGAGGCTTTGATGACGCATATGTTCTACTTCAGGCAAGTGACGGCGGCTACACGTTCGCAGGCAACACAGGCGGATTTATAGGACGAAATGTTTGGGTAGTCAGAATAGATTCAAACGGCAACACATTATGGGACACAATTTGGGAAACCCCAGAACCCACGCAAACCAACTGCCTGATTAAAACAAGCAATGGAGGATACGCTGTCACAGGATGGTCAAATGCGCTTGACGGATTCAACAATTTCAGCAGCTACATGTTTCTGATTAAATTGGATGCAAACGGAAACATCCAATGGAACAGCACCTACAAGGCACTAGGAGACAACACAGCACTTTTCGTTGTGCAAACAGATGACAGCGGCTATGCATTGGCGGGGACAACACGATCCACCGATGAAGGAGCATGCTACGATATTTGGTTTGCAAAAGTGGACGCCTCCGGCGAGACCATCCCAGAGTTTCCATCATGGACCCCCCTATTCATTGCAGTGGTTGCGGTGGTAGCTGCGTCTGTGATTTACAGACGAAGGCTGTCCAAATCTAATCATAGGAGAGTTTATCAATGAAAAGGCCTGCTTCTCTGCTTGTTCTGTTGCTCATCACCGTCTTAACTTTGTCAAGCCTAGACATAGTTGGGTCTGTATTTGCTCAATCATTACCTAAGCCCTCTGTCCCAGAATTCACCGCAAAAGCTGTTGGTAATACTATAGAGGTAACAATCAAAAATCAACCACTGACTCCCTATGAAAACGGTAGCTATCCAAGTCTTTACTATATGTTCAAATACAAAGACCACAATGAAAGGGTTGGTTTCGAATATTACGACCCAGTATATTTTGTGCTTCCTTCAACTTATGGAGGCTACTACAAGGCATCCGACTCTGATTTCACTGTAGTATCATTGTCAATAGAAGGTCGCCATTTTCCAAGTGGACAAATAGACGTTCGAGTAATTGCACTTGTTGGAAATCAATATCCAACCAATATGCAGAATGGTACAGTATACGGATTTGAGGGAGTATTAGGCAGTTGGAGCAACATCCAAACAATTTCTTTCGAAGAAACAATCTATATCAGAGCAGATGGAACGGTTGAGGGAACAGACAAGATTCAACGAGATGGAAACATCTATACTTTTACTGATGACATTAATGCTGAAATTACAGTTGAGATTGATGATATTGTTATTGACGGAGCAGATTATATTCTTCAGGGAAATGGAGACGGAATAGGAATACATATTCCAAACAATGGTAATCTGGAAATAAAGAAAATCAAAATACAGGGTTTCAAATTTGCTATTTACTTTGACTACTACTCTAAAAACAGTAACATCATTTCTGGCAATATTTTAACAAATAACACCCATTATGGCATCTACATTGATTGTTCACACAATAACACTATTTTTGGGAACTATATAGAGGATAGTGGAACAGGGATACAACTGGTAGAATCTTATAACAATACAATTTTTCAAAACAAAATAGTTGGGAATGGAGAAGGAATTGGTTTTGGAAGTGGAGGTGGACACAGCACTGTGTTTCATAATTTGATAGCAGACAACGGTTATGCTTTTACATTTTGGGGAAATTCACATAATACCATATACGGAAACAATCTGATTAACAACACTAACCAAGTGCAAGCTTGGAGTTCATCAAATAACTGGGATTATGATTCAATAGGAAATTATTGGGGCGACTACAACGGGACAGATGAAAACAATGACGGAATAGGTGACACACCCTATGTGATTACCACTTCTCCTGAAGATTATGGAGATGCTGACAACTACCCACTAATAGAACCAGTTGAAGATGCTCTAATCCCAGAGTTTCCCTCATGGTCCATTATACCCTTACTTCTCACCGCAACCTTGGTGGCTATAATCTACAAAAAGCGTTTACTCAAAACACCAATTCCACATTCATATTAGGCTCCTAATAGCAGATGATTGTTGAAAACTAATTTTTTTCAGAAATTTCCACAGCACAAAAACAAACCACCCAGTCATATTTGTAGTCTAATAGAGGTACATTGTTGAAAACAGTGTTTTTTCTGGGAAACCTAAGCAGCTATTTCTTCTTTTTTCTTGCCAGCATCTTCTCTATTTTGGGTATCAGTTTCTCGTTTTCTGCTTTGATTTTCTCCGGTCCCAAGGCTTCCAGCTGCTCAGCCATCTCCTTCATTATAGCCGCAAACTTGACCCCTTCCGCCGCTGACACATATTCTACTCTGAAGC
>Ga0207752_1000732_pt1 | contig 15339 bp, 16 predicted proteins | sample Pon2CUnioCityCA_6_FD_187272 | JGI IMG/M metagenome (GOLD analysis project Ga0207752, IMG submission 187272) | Marine sediment microbial community from Union City, CA, USA - Pond 2C Sediment 2 (SPAdes) | ecosystem: Environmental > Aquatic > Marine > Intertidal zone > Salt pond sediment ...
CGCGGCCGCATCGGCCTGGGCTGGGCAGCAGCGCAGGCCTGAATTTCGAGAAGCACCGTGGCGCCTAGCTTGGACGTTCAAGCCGCGCACCACTCAGCACTAAAGAAACCGCCTAGCCCAGCGCCGCTGGGCCGTCATTCCGACCGGAACGGCCTGTGGTGAGCATTGTCGAACCAATCGAAGCGCAGTGAAGCGGAGGAATCTCCGCTGTCGACGGCGGCCCAACCACCAAAGCACGAGATGAGTTTCTTGATACGATGACAAGGCCCAAGCGTATTCGCTTTTGCCATTCACCGGGTTTGACCTATAATTTGGCGCCGCATACCCTGATCTTTCGAGTTTTCCGTTCAAGGAGGTTTCATGGCCAAGAGTGGCAAGCGAGTCGGTAAGGCGACACCGCCGATGTCGGTGAGCGAGGAGAGGAACGACAATCAGATGTGGTGGTGGATTGGTGGCGCCGGGGTGTTGATCCTGGTGGCAGCAGCTGTGGTCTGGTTCAGCTGGGGCCCTGGAGGAGCGGCTCCCGCCACTCCTACTGCCGCCGCGACTTCTACCCCTGCTGCAACGTCTACCCCTGCAGGAACAAATGAGGAGACAGGTTCGATGCCAGAGAATCCAGCCGCACGGAACGGGATGTACGATGCGCCCCCGGAGATGCAGATCGATCCCAGTAAGACCTATGTGGCGACGATTGTGACCGAGAAGGGAGACATCGTCGCCGAGCTCGATCCTGGCGCTGCGCCCCAGACGGTCAACAACTTCGTCTTTCTCGCGCGAGAGGGCTTCTACGACGGTCTGACCTTCCACCGCGTGGAGCCCGACTTCGTCATCCAGGGCGGCGATCCGCTCGGGAACGGGACGGGAGGCCCCGGGTATACGGTGCCCGCGGAGATTGAGCTGGAACACGTCAAGGGGGCCATCGCGATGGCCCGCAGGGGGGACAACGTCAATCCGGAGCGCGCGTCGAGTGGCAGCCAGTTCTACATCACCTTGGAGGAGACGCCGCACCTGGATGGATCCTATACCGTCTTCGGGCAGGTCGTCGAAGGGACGAACGTGGTCGAATCGATCGCTCAAGGGGACGGTATCGAGACGATCACGATCAGCGAAGAAGGATAGCCAGCGGGCTGGAGAGTCGGTGCATTCCCGTCAATTCCTGTCCCGCATCCAGGTCCCTCCAACCTGGGAGGATCTGACGTTCTCCGCGATGGGCGGGGTCATTCTCGTCGTCGGGGCCACCGACACGGGGAAGACTACCTTTGCCCGCTACCTATATCACCGCCTGGCGGACCACCACGAGCGTCTGGCGTTCGTCGACGCAGATGTGGGCCAGGCCGCCCTCGGACCGCCGACGACGATGACGCTCGCCCTGGGCAGGGGCGGTGAGGAGTGCTTTCCCCCCGCCGGTCCCCGGTTCCGCACCTTCGTGGGCGACATCACACCCGGGGGCCACATGCTGCCCACCGTGGTTGGAGCGCACAGGCTGGTGCGCAAAGCGAGGGAGGCGGGAGCGACGGCGATCGTCTTCGACACCACCGGCCTGGTCGCGTCGTCCCGGGGCGGAGGCGCGCTCAAGAGAGCGCTGGTCGACCTGCTGGAGGCGCAGGTGGTGATCGGCCTCCAGCGGGGAGCCGAGTTGGAGCATCTGCTCGTCCCGCTGCGCCGGAGCAAGCGTACCCGGGTCATCGACCGCCCGGTGGCAGAGGCAGTGAAGCGTCGCGACATGGCCACCCGCCAGAGCCATCGGGCAGGACAGTATCGACGAAGCTTCGACGGGAGCCAGGTCCTCGAGATCGAGTGGCCCCGATACGCGGTGATTCCGTCCCCATCGTTCACCCAGCACCGGCTGGTGGCGCTGGAGGATGGTGACGGGTACGTCCTCGCCCTGGGGATCGTGGTAGGCCGCGAGCGGAGCCGCGATACGATTAGCTTCCTCACACCCCTCTCTTCGCTCGAGGACGTGGACACCCTCCACGTCGGCGACCTGCTGGTGGACCCCGAGACGTTCCGGGATGAGCGCGTTTAGCGGGTGCCTTCGGACCGTCCTAGACCCGGCAGGCCTCGGCGATCCGCGGTAACACCCGGGCGACGTCGTCGTGGATCACCACGTCGGCGGCGGCGTCGACGTACGTCGCCGTTTCATTGACGACGATCAGGCGGCCACCCTGCCTGTGGATCCGCAGGGGGAGGCGAGAGACCGGCACCACCTCCAGCGACGATCCCGCAATGAGCATCAGATCCGCCGAGTTGACGTGCGCCATCGCGGTATTGATCACGTCGACCGGGAGCTGTTCGCCGAAGAGGACCACGTCCGGCTTCATCGTGCCGCCGCACTCCGGGCATCGCGGCACCCCACCGGAGGCGAGAAATCTGCGGATCAGGCCGTTGGCGGACTCGACTCGATAGCATTCGATGCAGGTGGCGCTGCGCAGATGGCCGTGGACCTCGAGCACCTCACTGGAGCCCGCTTCTTGGTGAAGGTTGTCGATGTTCTGGGTGATGACCGCCTCCAGGTACCCCGCCGCCTCCAGTCTGGCCAGCGCCAGGTGACCCGGGTTTGGTTCTGCCTCAACAAGAGCTCTGGCCAGGGGGCGTATCCACTGGTAGAACGCCTCCGGGTGACGTCGAAAGGCATGTAAAGATGCTACTCTCGTTGGACTCGTCTTCTCCCAGAGGCCGGTCCCGGGAGAGCGGAAGTCGGGTATGCCCGAAGGGGTGCTGATGCCGGCCCCGGTCAGGGCGATAGCGTGACGCGCCCGTCGAAGGAGACGGGCTGCTCGGGCGATGGCGTCGCGGTGGTTTCTGGTAGTCATCGGTCGGAGGATCCAGTCTCGTCCGCGCCCGGGAGCGATCCGCCCCCGGCCACACGATGCGCCCAGCGGGTCGTCTCCGGGAGCCGGTACGTGGGCGCGCAGTCGAGAACGAGCGACACGGCCGTCTCGAGGTCTACCCGGTGACCGACGGATACGAAGACTGGGCTGACGTTATTTCGCGTGCGCACGACAGCCCCGATGACCTCGTCTCCATCGCGGAGCTGCGTCCAGCTCCCTTTCTTCGGATCGGGCTCCGCGCATTCGCCGCACAGGCGCGACTTGGCGCAGCCGACCGACGGAAGGTCGAGGACGACGCCAAGATGCGTGGCGAGTCCCATACGACGGGGATGAGCCAGCCCGTGGGCGTCGCAGATGACCACATCGGGGCGTCTCGTCAATTTCTCCAGCGCCGCCAGGACGACGGGCCCCTCACGAAAGGCGAGCAGCCCCGGCACGTAGGGGAAGCGGGCGGCCTCCTCCGCCGTCCGGGCCTGGAGGGGCTGAAGGTCGGGGAAGGAGAGGAGCACCACGGCCGAGCGAGCTTGCTCATTCTTCACGCTGACGTCGACGCCGGCGACGACGTCCGGCTGCTCGTCGAGAGGCTCGATCGTCACGTGCTGGCGAAGCTCCCGTTGGATCTTCTTCGCGTCGTCTGTCGAGACGTCCCATGGATGGACGATCACGGGCTCGACAGCCATCGGGCCTCCAATCGGTTCTGAGCGGGGGCTCTGGATCGAGGTGGCCTCCACCTAGGGGATGTCGGTACGGCGGAACGGACCTCCCGGACCGCGGATCGGTGCCCCAGCTCTGCGGCCGCGCACGATACGCCGATCAGTGCCTGGCTCACGTCTGCCACGACTCTTTCCTATAGCGGCTGAGGCGGCGTTTGACGATGTTCGGCCAGGTTGAGCACAGATTCGACGCGTGAGACGAGCTCGTCGCGGTGGAACGGCTTGGTCAGGTAGTCGTCGGCCCCGACCTCGAATCCCGTCATCTGATCATCGAGGTCCGACTTGGCGGTAAGCATAAGAACGGGCACGCGAGCCGTTGCGGCGTCGGCTCGGAGGCGTTGGACGACCTCATACCCGTCCATGCCGGGCATCAGAACGTCGAGGACGATGAGGTCAGGGCCGTGTGCCCGCGCTTTCTCCAGTCCCTCCTCGCCCGTTCCGGCGGCGACCACGTCATAGCCCTCCTGGTTCAGGACCAGGCCGACGAGTTTTAGGGTCCGCACGTCATCGTCTACCACGAGGATTGTCTTTCTCATTTTCCCCCGTCTCAAGTTGTCTCTGGTGGCGGAGAGGGTCCTAAAGCGTCCTGACCTGTTCGGTCGGGCCGCACCGACGAGTGGGTTCGAGGCGTCTAAAGGTCGGTCGGCATCTGCGGCCCGACGTGCGACTCGTGTGGTGCATACGCTGCCCGTTATCGGGCGTCGACGCTTTCAACTGTATCATAGATGCGCGTGCTTGACAAGAGGAGTTGGCCCGCCTGCAGGCCCAATCATTCCTATGCTCACGGTGACCGGCACTTGCCTGGCGTGCGACCAGCTTGCGCAGGCAAGCCCCAAGCCGGCGTCGTTAGAGTGCCGGTCACCTCACGTTGCTCCCTCTCGATACCTGCTCCCTCTGGATTCATAGCTCGCTTCGAGCCCTCACTTCGAGCCCCCGTTTCGAGCCCTCGTCTTGAGTCCCGGTGCCGAGCTATCCATAGATCGGCGCCAGCCGAAGATCAGGATGAAGGTCGATCAGGTCTTGGATTGACACCCCACCTCACCTCTCTGGCTTATACAGGGTGAAGACCGTGATCTCCGGGGGACAGTTGATGCGCAGCGGCACCTTGCTGAAGCCGATACCCCGGTTCACGTACAACCGGTTGCCCGGCTCGCCGTAATCTCTGATCCACCCATCGACGTGAATCTGGTCCTCCTTCAAGTACGTTACCCAGGACCACGTCGGCGTGAATGGGATGCGGATCTGCCCGCCGTGCGTATGCCCGGCGACGCCCAGGGGCGCCGCGTGGGCTGGGACGTTCGCGAAGGTACCCGGGTTATGCATCATGACCACCCTCGCCGCTCCCTCGGGAACACCTTGCAGAGCGAGCTCTGCTCGGGCCTTGTTCGGCATGCGCGCCCCTATGCCGACCAGGTACAGAGCCTCCGCCTGTTCCGTCTCACTCTCCACCTCACCGTAGGGGGCGACGGGCACCGTCTCATTCTGCAGAACCTGTACCCCGGTCCCTTCCAGCGCCGTGCGCAGGGCCCGCGCCCGCGTCTCGTCTACGCTCGGATCCTGGTAGCTGGCCACCGAGTAGTCATGGTTCCCCAGCACGGCGTAGACGGGAACGTCCGCAGCGCCCAGCGGGTCGATCAACTCGACCACGTGGTCTATCCGCCCTGAGGCATCTTCCGCGCCGTGGTAGATGAAGTCGCCCAGAATCAAGACCAGCTTTGGCCTCTCCTCTGCGAGCCGTTGCATCGCCCGGTCGACAGCCCCGGTGTTGTCCAGCCACATTCCCACCTGGAAGTCGCTCACCACCGCGACCTGCCGCCCCTCCCACGCCTCCGGCAGCCCTTCGAGCTCGACCTCATATCTCTCTACTGAGATCGTATGCGGCTCGATGAGTCCCCACGCCAGCGCGAAGACCGCCAGACCCAACAGGAACCCGCCGACCCACTTGACCGTCCTCATGACGCCCACGCCGCCTGGTACCTCACTGACTTGCCTTCACCCTCGTCGACCGGCTCGCCAACTGGCCCACCGATGCCTCCAGCTTGTCGCGGGCGCTCTCCAGCATCCGCGCCGCGTCCGGCCGGCCCGCTGTACGAATGACTCGTGACAGCTCCTCTATCGCCAGTTCCACGTCCCGCGTCAGGACGTGATCACCCATCGCAGAGATGGCCCGCGCCAGGAGATCGTCGGCGCGCTCCTGAAGATCCGGCGGTAGCCACGGATAGAAAACCGCGAAGGCATTCAGGACCTCGGCGAAGGTCTGATGCTGCATCGACTCCGACGAGACCACGACCAGCGAGGCCAGCACGTCCAGTGCGTCCCGATGAACGCTGTCCTCGATCACCAAAGGCAGCCGATCTCCCTCCGCCTCGTCCTCTTCGGCATCGAGCGCCCAGCGCGAGATCAGATCCCGCAGGGCGCGGGTGACCATCATGCCCGTCTCAGGGTTCTGCTTCGCCGTCGACACCTCGGGCCACGCGATCGTCTCGAGTTGACGGAGCCCATAGCCGGGGTCGTCGTCGAGCTGGCGGTGCCGCTCGATGGTGTACGCTGACCCCAGGCATTCGACCACGTCCTGCGCCCGGTCAGGTTCACGCGCCTTGACCTCAGCGATCCGTTCGTTGTACGAAATGTAATCACCTATCACAGCTTTGCTGATGATCTCCAGGTCCGCCGGCTGACGCTGAAGGCAGTCCTCGATTGCCTCCAGATCGATTTTCGTCACGTATCCGGGGCCGCTTGCCAGCAGTGCGGCTCGTACGGGAGCCTCCGACCGCGGCACGCGCCGGGTGCGACGGATGATTCGCAGGTGATGCCGGCGTGCCCTCCGCGTCTTCTCGTAGGTGTCGCGCACCACTGTCGACGGTCGCATCTGATCGATCGTCATATACAGGAACCAGAGTAACCCTGCCAGAGACAGGATGATCACCAACAGGACGAAGGTGGCTCCCAGCACAGGATTGAACTCGTCGGATGCCCTGGCGCGCAGGAAGAGGGGCAAGACAGCCCCTCCCACGATGAAACCCGCATACACTTGGTTCCGTTGACGGGTCAGGAACTGATCGTACACCATGTTTCCCATGTTGCTCGCCGTCTGCTGGAGCACGAGGAGCAACATAGAGACGGTGATCGACGTCAGCGTCACCATGCCACTGCCCGCCGCACCCAGGAAACCCGCTGTCGCATCCGGGCTGGTGAACAGCACCGCGCTCACGGAACGCCGCAACCGCTGGATCCACCCGAGAGCCGACCGCTCCAGGACTTGAAGCAGGACAGCAGTGAGGAGAAAGACGAGGACAACGAGAAACGGGACGGCCAGGAACTTCGAGATCGCTCTCTGAATCCCCTGCAGCCGGGAAGCCCCGGACCCATCCCCCCGCCTCATAATCTCCACCACCGGCGTCCCCGACGACTCCCCCAGGCGCCGCTCATTCCTCGGTTCATTCACCATAGGGACCTACCTCCTTCTCGATCCACGATCTTACCCATCTCCTGCCTAGCTGCTCATGCCTTGCCGCTCGTCGCATCGTAGAGACTAGACCTCGGTTTCGCCTAGCAAGACGTTTCCGTTTCATCTGTCTCCGCTCCTGTCTGGCGTCGCACGGCCGGAAGGAGCAAGTCCACGACCAACACCCGCAGAGCCGCCGCCAGTGGAACGGCGATGAGGGCGCCAAGCACGCCCCCCACCGACGCTCCCGCGAACAGGGCGAATACAGCCGTCAACGGTGATATGCACGTCTGGGGATGCATCACGTTCGGCGCGATGAGATTCCCCTCTAGCTGTTGCAGCCCGATGACGAAGATCAGGGTGATCAGAGCCTTCGTCGGCGACTGAAGGAAGGCTACGAGCACCATCAACGCACCGGAGACGAAAGGTCCGATGAAGGGTACTAACTCCGAAAACCCAGCCACGATTGCAAGCGCCAGCGGGAAGTTCACGCCGATCAGCAGCAGCCCGACGTAGCTCAACGTCCCGACAATGGCCCCTGTGATGGAGACCGCGCGTATGTAGCCGCCCATCGTGTGGATCAGCCGGCCCAGAAGGTGGTTCAGCTCATCCTCCCGCTCCTTTGGCACCAGAGACGCGATCGTGTCGCGGGTGTGAGGCGCGACGATCAGCGCGTAGAGGGAGATGAAGCCCACCAGGAAGATGTCGAGGATCGACGACGAGATTTGGAGTGGCAGCGACACGAGAGAAGATCCGAGGCCCGCCACCTGAGAGACGATCTGATCCAGAATCGTGGCCTCGCTGATCGGCAGCCGCCGTTGCAGCCACTGCTGCGCCTGATCCGCCAGCTCGGGCAGCCGGTCCGCCATGTCGCCCGCCTGGTTCACCAGCGCTGGGAAGACGATGGCGCCGAGCAGGGACAGCACCAGTGCCATCGTCAGATACGACACCACCACCGCCAGCGTCCGCGGTAGCCACCGCTGGATCCAACGCACCAGCGGATCAAGGGCCGCGGCCAGCGTCAGCGCGGTGAACAGGATCGCCAGCGGCGTCTGCAGGAACCAGACCGCCGCCAGCAGGGCGACCCCCAGCGCCAGAGCCGCCCCCCTGGCCGTGACCGCCCACAGCCACGAACCACGGGCTACCGGCGTCGGCCGCCGTTGCGCGGTCCCTGCCGGTTCGACAGTTGTCTCGGAATCCGTTACTCTGTCCTGATCCTGGTTTGTCATAAGACTGCCTCCTTCACACCTCTAGCCCATTAGAAGCGACTGCGCGCCGTCGATCCAGACGGTGGTCCCGGTGATATGGCTGGAGGCATCCGACGCCAAGAATAGCACTAGCTCAGCCACCTCCTCCGACCGACCCGGCTTCCCGTCCGTCAGCGGGATCGACCCCGCTGGGTACTTCACCGGCTCCTGCGCTTCCCGCACCTCCTGTCTATCCGTCGACTCCTCGATCTCCGTCGAGATCGAGCCGGGACAGATCACGTTGACCCGCACATGATGCTCGGCCAGCTCCAGCGCCGCCATTTTCGCCAGGGCCACCTGCGCCGCCTTCGTGCACGAGTACGCCGTGGCGCCGGTATTGCTGAAGACCCGGGTCCCGTTGATGGAGGAGGTGATGATGATCGATCCCCCCTGATGCTTCAGGTAGGGCACGGCGTATTTGACGGTGAAGAACGTCCCCGTCAGATTGACGCTGATCGTCTTCCTCCACTCATCAGGCTCCAGCTCGTCGACCGGCGCCCAGACGCCGTTGATCCCCGCGTTGGCGAAGAGGACGTCGAGCCGCCCCCAGCGGTCGACTACCTCCCGCGTGGCCCGCTCCATCCGGTCGGCCTTCGAGATGTCCGCCGCCACTTCCATGGCCTCTGCCCCCGAGGCGGAGATCTCGTCCGCTACTCGCTTCAGTTCGTCCGACCCCCTGGCTAACACCGCCACCTTCGCTCCCTCTTGGGCGAAGAGCCGTGCCGTCGCTTCCCCGATCCCCGAGCTGCCGCCGGTCACCAGCGCCACCTTTCGCTCCAACCGTTTCATACCCGTGCCCCCTCGTCTCTTACGAATCTCGTTTTCAGCCTCTGAGTCTTTCATCACTGACCCGCGTCCGCTCCTGGATGTGGATGCACCGCATGTCGACCACGCAGCGCATCCACGCGCTGCCAGATGCTCCCCTCCACCTCCTCTCGCCTAAACGGCGACGCCGATCCCCAGCAAGAACAACACCAGGAGGATCAGCGCGATTATAAGGAAGATACCGAATAGAACCCGAGCCACGGTGGCAGCCCCGCTTGCGATGCCCCCGAAGCCGAGGATCCCTGCAATCACCGCTACCACGGCAGCGGCGATGGCCCATCCCAGAATACCCATCTCTTCCTCCTTTCTCCAGACTCTAATGGTCTCTATCTTATCGAGTACCAGCTACGCTCCTCAGATCGGCAACCGTATCAGTGACTTTTCACGGAAAGCCTTTCGGCTCTTGCGTTGAACATTCTAGCCACGAATCTCCAACCGAATCACCTGCACGCCATCCTCAACAGCCGACTCCACGATTCTCAACTCCCGGTCCTGGGGAACCACACTCACGTCACCACCTCGCTCCAAGCGGGCCGTCTTCACCTTCGAAGGATCGCTGATCTGTGCCGTGAGCCGCAGGGCGCCCCGCAGATCCTGCTCGCTGAGGTGACTCTCCTCCATTGCGTCCCACTGAATCTCGCCGTCCTCTACCAGCACCCGGGAGTGCCCCTTAATCCAATCGCCGAAACGGTCCGAACGGAAGGCGAGCGTAGCGAGCACGCGGTGAAGCGCTACCAGCATAACGCTGGCCGCCAGGGTGGGGAAGAAGGGGGCTCTGCCGTTGATGGCACGGCTGATGACGGAGCCAAGGATGATGCTGAGCACCAGATCGAAGGCGGTGTTCTTGCCGAAGAATCGCTTCTCTCCCCACCGAACGATGACAACGGTGACTGTGTACACGATCACCGTCCGCGTGAGCATCTGTGGCACGGTAAGCTGATCGGCTCCGAGACCGAGCGCGGTCTGGAGGATGTTGTTGATCGCCTCTAGCATGCCCTCCTCCCTCCCAGACTCCAGAAGCCCTTCAGCAATCTGAACAGTGTCACGGCGGAGCCCCTCCTCCCTGCGGTCACTGCGAGCGCAGCGAGGAGACTCCTGCAGCCCCGCCGTCTCGCCAGAGTGACGCACATGCCTACTCCGGCGGCACCCGCGCCGGCGCCTCCACCACGTTGACCTCGACCAGCGGGACGATCGTCCCCTCCACGTCCAGCAGGGCGTGCTCGATCTGGTTCCGCGCGTAGCTCTTGATCTCCTCGATCGTCAGCGTCGTCTCCTCTGTCGGCCGTACATACGTGATCACCAATAGCTCCCGCTGCTCGCTGGAATCGTGCCCGCGGAACCGGGTCTCGACGTGCACCAGCTCCGCGAATCCCATGTCGGCGACGGCCTCCTCCACGACCTGCGCCGTCCGCGTCTCCTCGCTGGAGCGCTGCAGCCGGAGCGGACCCGAGAACTGCCACGCCACCAAGCCAATCAGGGCGATCAGGCTCACAGCCAGCGAGAGGTAGAACGTCCGCGCCTTCCCCTGCCGCAGCCGGACCAGGTCCGGAGTCACGCCGTAGAGGCGGAAGACGGCGGCTCCAGTCAGGTTGATGCCGATCAACTGAAGACCGAGCACGAAGAGCGCATTATCCAGGATGTCCCAGCGGCCTATGGCTATGCTCATACCGATCAAGCCAGCGGGCGGGGCCAGCGAGGCTGCCACCGCGATCCCCGTCGCCGCCGCTGAGATCAGGTTAGAGCCCTCCGATTGGACCAACGTCAGCGCGGCCACTGCCCCGGCACTAAGCGGTAGGAGGGCCGCCACGGCCGACACCTCGCTGACGCCCTGCATCAAGCCGGTCACTGTGTTCTGGCTGAGCAGGAGACTGAGCCCGCCCGTCACCAGGCTCGTCACAGCCAGGGCCGCTAGATAGCGAAGCACGCTCCGGCCCAGCAACGTGCGGTCCCCGGCCGCCGAGGCCAAAGCGACGTTCATCGCCGGCCCGGCGAAGGGGGAGATGAGCATCGAGGCGATGATCAGGTAGACCGTGTTGGTGAAGAAGCCGGACCACACGATGGCGGCGCCGATGGCCGCGTACCCCAGGAAGCTGGGCCAGCGCCCGATGCTCTGGAGAGCATTCAGGTAGATCTCCACCGGGCTGCGGGGCGCTATGTCCCGCAGTTCCTGCACCGCCTCGCTGATGGGCGGCTCGAAGGGGATCACCTCATCCGGGAAGAGGACCACTTCCAGATCCTCGAACGACTCGAGCTCGGCCAGGACCTCGCCCACGGCGTTGTTCTCGATGTAGGCGATGACGAAGTCGTAGCGCTCTTCTCCGCGCCCGACCTGGAGCTGGGAGATGTTCACGGCGTTGTGGGACTGGAGAAGGTCCCGGATGTCCTCCCCCAGCCCCTGTTCGACTTGGATGGTCAGCTGTCTCACGGCGGGGTGTCCTCTCCGGTCGCGGCGAAGCTAGGAGCTCTTCGCCTTCTTCTCGGCCTTCTCGTACCGGTCGAAGAGCTCGTTGATCTTCTCGTCCGACGCCATTTCCTGGAGCATGGGAAAGTGCGTCTTCTCCTCCTCCTCCATGTGGTGCCGGTTCATCTCGTCCAGCACGTACGCCTTCGCCTTGAAGATATCGCCATCGAGCTCCAGGTCCATCAGCTCGCGCAGGAGCACCTTCCCCACGTGATGTTCCTGAATCGCCTTGAGGGCCTCCTCACGCGCCTTGCCCTCGGCGTCTGACATGAAGTCGAAGATCGACGCCTCCTCCCCCACCATGTGAGGATAGAGCTCCTCGTGCATCTTCTTGCGGAGCCTCTCCCGCTCCTCGGCCGTCTTCGCATTGCGTAGCTTTTCCCCCACTTCGCGTTGCTTCTTGTGATCTTCCTTCAGGTGTTCGATGAACTTGTGTGCCATCAGAAGCCTCTCTTTCGTGTATTGGCCAACTTGGCCTATATCCACAGTCTTACCGCGCGCCGTCTGACATCTCCTGGCCGACCTACTGCGCCGCGGCTCTCGCCTTCTCCGCCTTCTCCTGCGCCTTTTCCTGCACACGCTTCGCGCTCTCAGAAATCTGATCGCCCACCTGCTCCGCCTGAGTGCGCGCCTCCTCCGCCATTTGCTTGGCCTGTTCTTCGAGCTTCCTCACCCGCTCCTCGATCATCCGACGCGTCTCTTGCCCTGATCGGGGCGTATTCAGAAGCGCGACACTCGCGCCCACCACGCCTCCCAGCATGAAGCCGGCCAGGAAGGCGCTCACCTTGCTGCCGCTCCCACCTTCTCTGGAATTCAATTCCATGTGTTCCCTCCTCTCAACCATCTCGTCGTCTTGGTCTAGGCGGCCTCATCAAGCGCACGAAAAGCGCGCGAAGCGGCCTCCCGGCTGCCCCTCGCAGAACGCACCAGCTCTACCTCGTCCTACCCTTGAGGCACTCTCTCCGTCCGTCCTGCGAGGGGAGTACTTCCTCCGCGCGGGTCTCGTTGGCCCCTAGAAGTCCAGGTCTCGACCGAAGATCAACGCTAGAATGAACAGGACGAGGAAGACCCAGAACAGGATCTGCGCGATATTCGCAGCCGCACCCGCAATTCCTCCAAAGCCGAGGGCTGCTGCGACCAATGCCACCACCAACAGGATCAAAGCCCACCTAAGCATCTATTTTATCTCCTCTAACACTACGATATCGATGATTCACGATCAGCTTTGCATACGCTTTGTCTTCACCTCACCTCCTTTCGGTTCTCGAGGCCCAGGCTCCGCCTCGGTCGACACCATCACACGTCATTCAACTGTCACTATAACACACAACTGCCTCTCCAACCGCTGGGAAGCGTTGGTAAGCCGGTGGAATCCGTTCGTGAAGGGTTGGAGCTTGGTTGGAGTGACGACCTGGGTTCTCTACTCGTCTTGCGACAGGACGATGACGCTGTAGGGCGCCAGTGAGACCAGCCCCCCGTGCGGCAAGCCGTCCCGCTCGCCTTCCGTCGCCTCTACGTCCGCGCTCGCCTGCCCCTCGAATCCATCATCGTAGGATGCCCCATGACTGCCGAACCGCAAATGCCACAAGCCGTCTCGCGGCAACCCCACCAGGTAGTCCTCCACGTGCTGGTTCCGGAAGTTCGCCACGACGACCACGTCGTCCCCGGGCCCTCCTTCCTCCCACCGATGGAACGCCACCACTTTCGCCTCGTCGTTGACGTGGTAGACGTCGAGGTGCTGCCCCGTCAGCCCCCGCGTCATCCCCTCCTCGTTCCGCCGCAGCGAGATCAGGTCGCGATACAGATTGACGATCCCTTCGAGCTCCCCGGCGCGATCCCAATCCAGCGGGTCCTTGTCCTGGAACCACTTGTCCTCCAGGAACTCCTGCCCTTGGAAGAGCATCGGGATGCCCGGCGCAGTCAGCACCAGGGCCGCGCCCAACGTTGACCGCTTCTTTACGAACCAGTGTTCAGTGTTGTCGGGCCAGATCTCGTGGGCCACCCGCGCCTTCCCGTTCGCCACCTCGTCGTGCGACTCGATGTAGACGACCCGCTGCACCATGTCTCCCCCGAAGCCCCCTTCCAGCGCCTTACGCACCGCCCCCATGTCCCGTCGGTCGTCCTCCTGCGTGACAATCGGGTCACGAAGAAGGTGGGCGAACCTGGCGCTCCACTGGCTGTCGAACCCGGCCCCGCCCGCCCCCACGTCCTTCGTGATCCACGCCTCCTCCCGCAGGTCCTCGGCGATGGTGATGTTTCCCGGCATCCGCTTATTCACGTCCTCGTTCACCCACTGCATCAGACTCCAGCCGTCCGGCAGTTCCCCATCGGAGTCGGAAGGATCGCCGTCGACGGTACGGATGTAGAGCGTCATATCCCAGCGCAGGCCATCCACGTGGTACTCCGTCAGCCACATCAGCGCGTTGTCCCGGATATACCGCCGCACGGGGTCGCGCCCGTAATCAGGCCGGGTATTGCCCCAGGGCGTCTGCGCGCGCTCGTCGTTGTAGAAGTAGATTCCGCCCCAGTCGTCTTGGTACCAGCCGTCGAAGCGCCACAGCCCCAGATCCTGCGGCCCGAAGTGGTTGTACACGACGTCCAGCAGCACCGCGATCCCCTCGTCGTGCGCCGTCTTGACGAACGCCTTCAGCGCATCCGGGCCTCCGTAGCTGCTCTCGATGGAAAAAGGCAGAGAGAGATCGTAGCCCCACGAGAAGTCGCCGGGGAACTCCATCGGCGGCATCACCTCGATTGCCGTAATTCCGAGATCCCTTAAGTACGGTAGCTTCTCGATGGCACTGGAGAAGTCACCCGGCTCACCGCCGGGTTCATCGTGGAAGGTTCCCACGTGCATCTCGTAGATCACCAGCTCGTTCCACGCCACCATCTCGAAGGGGTCGCCCTCACCCCAGTCGAAAGCTGGGTCGTGGACGACGCCGACGCCGTCCGAGTGGGTCACCTCGCGGGCGTAGGGGTCAATCCTCTCCAGGGTCTGCTCGCCGTTCACGATCCGGACCTTGTACGCGTCGCCGGGCCGGGCGTTCTCCACGTTCGCCGCCCAATAGCCGTCCCCCTCTGCCGTCAGAGGATGTGCCTCCGCCGACCAGTCGTTGAAATCCCCCACGACGCTCACCGAGTCGGCGTGCGGCGCCCATACCCGGAAGGTTGTCCCTCCCTCGTGGGGGATAGCCCCCATACCCTCCTCCAGCTCGCCCTCATTCTCTGCTTCGCCTGGTCGCGTCATAGGTCTTCTGTCGCTCCTCTCTGCCGCTGGCGGTCGCCAAGCCTGGCGACGATTCAACTCTATCCGATCCTGGGTATGGTCCTATCACCGCTACGTTACCATTCAATCGATCTACCTTCGTTCGCCGAGAAAAGGTCCGTGGGGCTGTGCCGGACCGAGAGAAAGCGTGGCCCGAGCCACGCTTTCTCTCTCGTCGACTGACGTTCAAAGCATCACCCCTGCCGGCTGGCGAGAGAGTGATAGCTCAGCGGCGCGTCGTGGTGGGGCGTGACCTCTCCCGCCAGTACGGCTCGTAATCGTAGTAGTCGTAGACCTGGGAGACGTACTCGCGATCCGGCGCGACCGGCCAGTCGTCCTTGTCGAAGCCCGGCGCATCCTCAAGCGTCTCCTTATCGATGTCGAGGATCAGCCGCTCCTCTGCCTCATCGACGGTGATCGCTTCCCAGGGAATGGCGAACAACTTGTCGCCGACACCCATGAAGCCACCAAACGACAGGACTGCGTACGCGATATGTCCAGTCTCCAGGTCGATCATGAGCGCCTCCAACTCGCCGAGATCTTCCTCCTCGGGGT
>Ga0207752_1000733_pt1 | contig 15329 bp, 11 predicted proteins | sample Pon2CUnioCityCA_6_FD_187272 | JGI IMG/M metagenome (GOLD analysis project Ga0207752, IMG submission 187272) | Marine sediment microbial community from Union City, CA, USA - Pond 2C Sediment 2 (SPAdes) | ecosystem: Environmental > Aquatic > Marine > Intertidal zone > Salt pond sediment ...
TGCCTGGCACGCAACCGGCGTGACGCCAGCTACTCCCGGCTCAGCAGCGGTAGATCAGGGCAGACTTGATCGCGTGGCGTAGATTCTCCTCGTGCGGGCGCGAGGGCGCAGCATTGCCGTATTTACGCATCAGCGAGATTGGCTGGTTGTGGAGCTGGCCGGCCGGCGTCATCGGATCCAGGATCAGATAATCACTGCCGTCCGGCGTCCGCGAGACGAGGATCACCCAATGTTGCTCCGTGTTCGAGTGATAGTAGGCGTTGTTGGGCGCCCGGTCCACCTGGGCCATCACCACGTGCCCGGCGGCCAGCGCCTGGTCAATGCGCACAATCGGATTCTCGCCGGTCCATTGGGTCCAGGGAATGTCCGCATCCGGCCAGGAGCGGACGTTCTTCCCCTGGGTCAGGCCGGGGAGCACGTGGGTGGGCGCCACGAACTGGACGTCCGAACCGCGGAAGCCGTTCGTTCCCAGCGTGCGCAGGCGCTCGTTCAACTCAGGCGGCGCGACCGGCAGGCCGCAGGCGGTCAACATCATTGCCTGGCAGGTCAGCAGGCAGCCCCAGGCGCCGATCGTTTGCTGCCCGTGGCCCAGACGATCCCCCTGCCAGCGCGCATCCAGTTGCGAATACCAGCCGGCCGGGTCGCCAAAGCGCCCCATCGTAGCATTGAGGCCGGAGGGCAGAGAGATAATCCGGGCCCAGATCGACGTGCCGAAGAAGTTCCCCCGGTCATCTTGCAGCCGCCACAGGCTCTGGTACGTGGTCGCCTGCCCGTCCCGGGCGATGGGGGCCACCATGGGGACGGTGAGGATCACTTCGTCGTTGCGCCGGGCAGTAGGAACCATGTGAGCGGCCACGCCGCGGGCCATCGCCAGATCCCCCTCGACAAAGACCAGGCGGAAACCATCCCCCCACTGGCGCGCCCCCGTATTGCGCACCCGCCACTGTTTACGGAACGTTTCTCCCTCAGAGAAGCGGGTATCGTCGGGGATGGTGTGGTCGGCGACGAAGGCCATGTCCGCATGCTGGGCACCGCTCCCGACCGGCGAAGCAGGGACGACGGTAATCTCGGCGTAGAGCGAGCCGAAGGTTTTGCCCTCGGGATCGCGTAATTCCCAGCGGCTGCGGTAATTCCGCCCCGGCTGTTCCGGGGCCGCCATCGTCAGGGCGATCTCTACCTCCTGGCCCGGCTCCGCCGCCGCGGGCGCGGCCACTTCCGCCAGGGCAAACGATTGGCCGTCCAGCATCGGGTGCGGTTCCGGGGCATTGTTCCCGCTTTGCGGGGCATACACCAGCCGGTAACCTTCTCCCCAGGCGGTGTTGCCCGTATTCAGGAAATACCAGTGATTGGTGAAGCTGGAACCGGCCGGGACCGCGTTGTGGTCGGCCAGCGAGGTGGCAAAGCGTACAAACTCCGCCTCCGGCGCTTCCTCCAGCGAAATCTCCTTGACCCCGCCATCCTCGGTCAGGGCCATCATCTCGTAGAAGGTTTCGCCAATATGCGCCTTGAGCGTGCCGTCCGTCTTGATAATGCCCGCGTTGCGCATCATATCCGACCAGGCGAACCAGATTAACACCGGCACCTGTTCTACCAGATTGTTGGCGACTTCTGTCACGATCTCCCGCATGTAGCGGGCGATCTTCTCGTAATGTTCCGGTCCGATCGGGCTATCGCTGGCCACACCCATTTCCGTCATCCACACCGGCATATTCGGGAACGCCTCCTTGAAGGGCCGCATCCCGCCGGCCAGCGTGCCAAATTGCTCACTGTAGAACGGATCGTGGTCGACGTAACGCCCGTACGGATGGACCGCCAGGGCATCTACGGGCAGGCTGCCGCCCAGGCGCTCCCGCACCGTGCGCACGTAAGCCACTGCATGTTCGGGAGCGGTATTCAGGCCGCCAAAGATGATGGTCGCCCCCGGGTTGACCTGGCGGATCGCCCCCGCCGTCTCTCCCAGAACCGGCGCGAAATTTTCCGGGGCGACGCCGATGGCCGAGGGGTTCTCCGGGCCGCTGTCTTCCTCGTTCCAGATCTGGTAGGCGACCATATCGCCAAAGGGCGCGCACAACTCGGCAATGCGCCCCCCGGCCCGGCCCAGCCCGCCCGCGTACGCTTCCCAGTTCCCATTTTCCCACGGGCCGTTGCCCCACTCCGTCTCCTGGTTGAGGATCAGCAGGCATTTGATGCCGGCATTGGTGTATGCCTGGATGACCGCTCGATACTCATCGCGGAAGGCGTCGTCCACGCTGCGGTGTTTGGCGGCAGCCTTGTAGGGGAAACGCACCCACTGTAGCCCGCGCAGGCGCTCGACGTCCAGGGAGTGCACGTCCGGGTTGATATTCATCCCCAACTGGAAGCGCGTCTCCGGCTTGGGTCCCGGCGCTGCCCCCTGCACGTTGATCCGGAGCCAGAGGGGACTCCCGATCGGTTTGCCCGCCTCCGTCTGCAATTGCCAGTGAGACGCGTACCATCCCGGGTGCTGGGGGGCGACCAGGGGCAGCGGGAGCCGGACACTTTCGCCAGGGGCAACCTGCTCCCGGCCGGTCAGGTCACGCAGGCGGTAGCTTGCTTCCGCGCCGAGGCGCGCCCGGGCGTGGTCCTGCGTTTCCGGCGTCGAGGCTTCGACGTAGGTCAGGCGAAAGTCGCCAGTCCAGGTGATGGTGCCGCTGTTGCGCAACGTCCAGGCGACTGTAAACTGCCGGCCGGGTTGCACGTTGGTGTAGTCCCCGGCCGTATTTTCGAAGTTTACAAACGCATAGCCCAGCGGGGTGCCGGGCTGGCCCGTCGTGGGCGCCTGGTCTTCGAGGTCGGCTTGCGCAACCTGCACCGGGTAATAACTGTTGCGCCGGGCGCCTGTGACCCGCACGACGGTGCCCCTGGGGACCAGCCCTTTTCGCGTTGCCTGCTGCAGCGGTTCGGCCCGCAGGTTGACGCCACCGCTGTTGCTCACCCGGCCCAATTCGTTGTGGCGCTGGACGCTGTTGGCCCACGCCCAGCCACTGATCAGAGGAGGTTGGGGCGGTTCCCATCCGGCCAGGATCAGGGGGTTGAGGAACGGCGTGGGGTCGATGATATCCCGGGGTTGTCTCGTTTCGCCCCGGGCAGTGGCTCCCTCCTTATACAGGGTCAGGTGGAGGTGAGGGCCCTGAGCGTTGCCCGTCTCCCCGGCCTGTCCGATGGTCCAGCCACCGGGCACTTCGTCCCCCACCTGGACCGCTATCTGGCTGAGATGGGCATAAGCGGTGCGGTAGCCGCCGGCATGTTCCATGTAAACGGCGTTGCCGTAAGGGCGGTTTTCGGACACATTGACAATGCGCGTGATGCGACCCGGCGCCACGGCAAACACGCGTGAGCCAACCGGCGCCTGGATATCGATTCCTTCGTGACCGGTCAACCCCCACTGCCCGTAATAGGCCGGGTTGTTGTTGTAGATCTGGGTAATGACCGGATACTCTGTCGGCCAGTGAGTGAAGCGAAAACCATTGGTGGCTTCCTCCCCGGTGGTGAACGTTTCGCCTGCGATCATTTGTGCCTCCTATTAATAATAGTGGTGATCGGTATTCCGTGGTCGGTGGGTGAGTCTCTCTGTGATCTGCCGCCCGGAATGAAGGGTGGGCCTGCATCACTCGAGGACACAGTCTCTGGACCACTTCCCGACGAACGACGATGGCGCGACTGGACAGGCCAGGTGGTTGCCGGCTTGCTGGCATGTGGGGATTGACGCCGCACACCTGCCTCACGCCTATCCAATAGTATAACATACTCCACTCTTTGACGGGGAGAACCCGCTGTTCTATACTACGCCTATGGGAGGGTGGATTGCACCCCTCCCCATGTTAAGGAATGAACAAATACCACTTGACCTCGCTGATTCTGCTCTTCCTCTTGCTGCTGCCGGGTGGCCTGCTGGCCGGCATTGCCCCGGCGGCGGCCGATAGCCCCGTGCCGGCCGGTTTCACGCCTCTGTTCACGGCGCCGGGGATAACCGTCTATCAAGAGTTGGAGAACGATCCCAATGCCGAGGTGTTCGTGCAGGTGGTGGATCTGGCGGCGGGGGCCGACGTAAAGTTGTTGCACGGCCCGATTGTGGTCCCCGGCCGGGGTGAGGGTGTGTATGGTGGGAATAACCCCCGCTTTGACCGCCAATATCTGCCGGCGGTGTGGGAGGCTTTCACGGCGGAGAATGGCGAGGCCCTCTGTCTCGTCAACGGCACCTTCTTCAAGGACATGGAGAACGGCTTCCGCGTCAATCCGACCACCCTTTCCTTTCCTTTGAAACAGGAGGGCGTAGTGATCAGCGAGGGTCACGACCGCTACCGCTTTTACCGCCACCGGCGGATGTTGCTCCTCTGGTCCGGCCGGGCAGAGATCCTTCCCCTCGATCGGCGGGAGCTTTATGAGTCGACCGCGCCCGACATCCTGGTTGGGCTCTCCCCTCGCGCCGGCGTGCGCGAGTGGGAAAGCCTGGGCCGGACCTTTCTCGGCGTGGCCGACGGCGACGGCGATGGCACCAACGAGCAGTTGCTCATTTACAGCGGGGAGGCGGCCACCCAGGCGGAGGCCACAGCCACCTTGCAGGCCTTCGGTGCCTCCGAAATGCTGATGCTCGACGGCGGTGGCTCTTCCCAGCTCTTCTGCGAGGGCCGGGACGTCATTCAGCGCTCGCGCCCGCTGCCCCAGACCATCATTTCCGTTCCGGCGCGGGAGCAACCGGTGCCGCCGGAAGCGTGGCCCCATATCTTCTGCTCCGCCCCTGTTACTCACAGCAGCGCCCGGTTCACCTGCCGTTGAGTGAAGGTTTGAAGCTGAGCAACCGGGAAGCCCGCCGTTTTATCCTGTCGCAACAGGGATTGTGGACGCCCCGGCAACTGGAGGGCAAGGCCGGCATCCTCGACTACCTCGAGCGGGTGGGGTGCATCCAATACGATCCCCTGGACGTGGTCGGGCGCAACCCGGAGCTGGTGCTTCAGGCGCGCGTGGCGGATTACCGGCCGGCCCTGCTGGAATCCTTGCTTTACGAAGATCGGGCGCTGCTGGACGGATGGGACAAGAATATGTCTATCTACCGGGTGGAGGATTGGCCCCACTGGGAACGGCGGCGACAGGCCTATCGCCAGAACCCCGGCCGGAGCAAGGAAACGGTCGAAGCCGCCTTGCCCTATGTGCTGCAAGAGGTGGCCGAGCGCGGTCCCCTCTCTTCCCTGGAAATTGAGATGGAGAAGCGGGTTGATTGGCCGTGGGGGCCGGCCCGTCTGGCTCGGGCCGCGCTGGAAAACGCTTACTTCCGCGGGGAAATGATCATCCACCACAAGGTGCACACGCGCAAGGTGTACGGTCTGGCCGAGCGCCATCTGCCGCAGGCCCTGCTGGCCACGCCGGACCCGCACGCGACGACAGAAGCGTACCATGACTGGTACGTGCAACGGCGGGTAGGTAGCGTGGGCTTGCTGTGGGATCGGGGTGGTGGCGCCTGGCTGGCGATGGGTGCCATCAAGAGCCCGGAGCGCAAAGCGGCCCTGGCCCGGCTGCAGGCGCGGGAGGAGGTGATCCCGGTTGAGGTTGAAGGCATTGGGCGACCCCTCTATCTTCGTGCCCAGGACCGGCCGCGCCTGGAGGCTACCCTTGCCGGGCCGGAACCGGCGTCGCAGGCGGCCATCATCGCCCCGCTGGACAACCTCATCTGGGACCGGACCCTCATCCAAGAGTTGTTTGGCTTTCAGTATGTCTGGGAGGTATACAAGCCTGTAGCCGAGCGGCAATACGGCTACTACGTGCTACCCGTGCTCTATGGCGACCGCTTCGTCGCCCGCTTTGAGCCGGAACAGGACAGAGAGAGTGCCACCTTGCGGATCAAGCAGTGGTGGTGGGAACCGGAGGTAACGGTCACGGACGAAATGCGGGCGGCCCTGAAGGCGGCCTTTGCTGCCTTTTTGCGCTATCTGCAAATCGGGGAGTTGGAGGTGGGGGAGACGGCCGCAGCGGAAGCTGTGGCATGGTTGGCTTCAGCCTGACGTAGACGGCGTTGCTGCCCCTTCCCGCACATGTGATGAAATCGGATACTTCCGCTATAATAGAGACTTGGTGAGAGTGCGCCCGGCATTCTCCGCTGAGAACGCTGACTTCCACAACCACAAAAGAGACAAAATAAACATTGCTGGAAACGCTTCTGCTGGGAAAAGAATTCAGACAGGTTGGCGGCCTCTCCCCCTGCGACAAATTATTTCCGGGCATTTTTCGAGCACCCGTTTACACGCACCGGTACACGGTGGCGCTCCGGCGCCGCCTGTCCGTGTGGTAAGGAGAATTTGATGCCTACCGAAGTTGAATTAGACGGCAAAACGTACCGGCAGATCAAAGATACCTGGTACGATGGCACCTCGTTCATTCGTGTCCCCAAGAGCCTGTCCCGGCGCCTCGATACGCGCCTGGCTCGGGAGAGCGATCCCATTGTAGAGGCACAAAAGAAGCCGCGCCGTTCCCGGCCGAAGCGCCGCAAGAAGAAAGGGTTTGAGCAAGAGGATGTGCTGCCGGTGATTGCCGGCCTGATCCGCGAGGAAGCGGATGCCAAAGAGTACGTGACCCACCATGAGATCGTCGAGGCCCTCTTAGACGATCCCGAAGGGCGCGAACTGGCCGAGGAAGCGGTGGAGCGACGGGGCCACACGCCCAAGCGCTGGGCAAGCTGGATGGTGCAGGCCTTCAGCAAACATATCAGCGCCGAGGAGAGCGTCTATGACGACAGATTTGAGCGGGAGCGGGTAGACGGTACCTGGGCTTATCGCCCGGCGTAAGCGAGCGAGGACAGCTCCAGAGATAGAGATTACCCAGATGGGTGGGGGGCGCTGCCGGGTGCGTTTTTATCTATGCGCCCGGCGGGGATGGAGCCGGCCGGCCACGATTCACGCAATCTTTGGCCGGCAAGATGGGGGATGAGGTGTGAAAAAGGGCCGGAGCGCGTATAATCCTTCTATCCAGTCGTCCAGAGCGGACCCGTCGATACCCTGAGGAAGCGTTATGTCCTTGCGCCAACGGCTCATCACCACATTTTTGCTCCTCGCCCTCGTGACCATCGTCACCGCCCTCGCCATTTTCCTGGGAATCAGCACGGCCGGGCGGATTGCTGGCCCGATTTCCCGCCTGCAAGCAATAGCCGCCCGCATCGGCGAGGGCCGGCTGGACGAACGGGCGGAAATAGAAGGGGACAGGGAGATTGTGGCGCTGGGTAGCGAGGTCAACGAGATGGCGGCGCGCCTGGAGCGCCACGTGGCCGAGCGGGAACAATTGACGCAAGATGCGCTTGCTGCCAGCCGCTTCAAATCGGAGCTCGTGGCGCGGGTCAGCCATGAGTTACGGACGCCCCTGGGCGTGATTATCGGGTTGGCTGATATGATGCAACACGGCATTGGCGGGCCGCTCACGTCCGAGCAGGAGGAAGTGGTGGAGCGGATCATCCGCAATACCCATTACCTCAAACAACTGGTGAACGAGCTGTTGAGCGAATCCCGTTTAGAGGCCAACCAGCTCGCGCTGGCCCCCGCACCGTTTGCCCTGGAGCGGATCGTCAATCACGTTGAATCCACCTTTGGTCCCCTGGCAGCCGACAAGGGTCTGGCCCTGCACGTCGAGCGGACCGAAGGCTTGCCGGACCGGCTGTGGGGAGATGCGGCTCGGCTGGAGCAGATCGTCACCAATCTGGTCGGCAACGCCTTCAAATTTACCGGCGAGGGATACTTCAGCGTTAGCTTCACCCGGCCGGACCAAGGTCATTGGGGTATCGTCGTCGACGATAGCGGACCCGGGATCCCCCTGGCAGAGCGGGCGGCGATCTTCGAGCCGTTCCACCAGGTGGACGGCTCCCTGACCAGGCGTCACGGGGGAACCGGCCTGGGGCTGGCCATCGTCGATCAACTGGTCAAATTGATGGAGGGCCAGATTCAGGTAGAGAGCGAATCAGGTAAAGGCAGTACCTTCACCGTCCTGCTGCCGCTGATTGAACCGCCGGCCGGAGAGCCCTCTCCGGCCGGGCAACAGGAAAAACTGATGGTAACGGAGAAAGAATGAACGACTTGTCAACGATTCCCGTTTCTGCTAACATATCCTTGCTCCCCGCCCAGAGGTGGCTAGGACGGCTCCCCGCCGACACCGGCCACCTCACTTTTTTTGCCTGGTGAATGCTTCCTCTTTGGCGCCGGGCGCTGGTTACCCGCCCCTATTGCCGCAAACGTAATAGAGTACATAGGCAAAGTGTAAGGCAGTTAACAGGCGAAGAGGCCGGGGAAGGGTACGATATAGATGGCACGAGACAATTTACTCCTCCTCTTTTTCTCCTCTTCCTCGAAGAGTCCTCTTCCTCAAAGGGGCCTCTTCTCAAAGCCCCGGTTCGCCGGGGCTTTCCTCTTTCAGGCCCAACGCCCGCATCTTCGATAGACAAGATAAGATCATGTCCAACCCCATCTCTCCCCTCTACCCCCTGGATCCAAAAAGCCACCGGCGCGATACCGGTGGCTCTTGTTGTCTTTGAGAGTGACACCTTCAACTCGATCTTTTGTTGGGCAGTTGGCTGTGCCTCTTTGACCGCCGGCTGAAAGCCCGTCCGAGACCGCCGCCTGACCGCAACGGGAGTTTTTATTTGTTTGGGTCTCTCTCAATCAATTATGCTTACAGTATAGCAGTGGCGCAGAGGCCCCGCCTGTAATCTTGATACACTTCCGAATATAAGTCCGATACGGCCGGGATGTAAAACACTTTACACTTCTGCTCGGTCAGGGGATACGCCCCGGCAAACCTCTTGCCCTTAATGTGCGCATCACTTACCGCTGGCTCCTTAACTCCTTGTAGGTCAGGTCCAGGTACTTCTGCAAAATCCGTGCTTTCTCCCCTGCCGTAATCGCCTCCTCTCGCTCCCGCTGGCGCCCCCCATGCGCTTTCCCCAACTGGATGCCGGAAGGGCTCTGCATCTTTTTCAGCCGCCGTTGCAACTGGCGCCACGGATCGTGCATCATTTCTGCCGCCGGCCCGTCCAGAAATGCCCGGTAGGCGTCGTGGACGGTAGCCTCCGGCAGCAGCTCCGGCCGCTGATTCGTGGTAAGCGTGGGCAGCGATCTGAACAACTCGCAGCCATAAGCCGCCCCGTTGCCTGCTACCAACGTGTAAAAGCAGGGGGCAAACGCCGCCGGCGAGCCGAGGCGGGCCAGGCAAGTCAGGCTGCCGGCACCGTCTGCGCTCCCGCCCGCGTCATAAAGCACCAATGTCTCCTCCCTCTGGCCTGCGAGCAGCACCAGCCGGGCCTCGCGCGAGCGGGGCAGCCCGGCCGTGCTCCAGCGGAAGATCACGGCCGGTAGCAGATCATCCCCCTCCAGGTCCTCCACAAGCAAGGGACCACCGGCCGGAACAAAAACAGCTTGTTCCCCATCGCTGGTAAGCGGTTTCCAGGTCACTGCCCCCAACGCATCTTCCCAATCATCGCTCATTCATTGTCCCCCTCTCGTCCCCAGGCTCTATTTCTGCAACCGCCGGTACTTCACCCGCCGGGGCACGTCCGCGGCGGACCCCAGCCGCCGATGGTAATCGGCCTCATACTCGCTCCAATTCCCCATCTGGAAATGGGCTTCGCTCTCCCCTTCAAAGGCCAGGATGTGAGTGGCCACCCGGTCCAGGAACCAGCGGTCGTGGCTGACGACGATGGCGCAGCCGGCGAAACTGTCCAACGCCTCCTCCAGTGCCCGCAGCGTATTCACGTCCAGGTCGTTGGTCGGCTCATCCAGGAGAATCACGTTCGCCTCTTGCTTCAGAACTTTGGCCAGGTGCACCCGGTTGCGTTCGCCCCCGCTGAGGGTACCCACCTTTTTCTGCTGGTCGCCGCCGAGGAAGTTGAAGCTTGCCACGTACGCCCGGCTGTTGCGCCGCCGCCCGCCCAGGTTCAACGTTTCCTCGCCCCCGCTGATCTCTTCCCAGACGGTGTGCTGCGGGTTAAGGGACGCCCGGCTCTGGTCCACGTAAGCCAGCTCGACACTGGGCCCGATCCGGATCTGCCCCGTGTCCGCTTCCTCCTGCCCGGTAATCATCCGCAGCACCGTCGTCTTCCCTGCCCCGTTGGGCCCAACCACCCCCACGATCGACCCGGCCGGGATGTCGAAGGTCAGCTCGTCCACGATGATCCGGTCGCCATAACTTTTGCGCACGCCGTCAAACTCAATCACCAGGTCGCCCAGACGCGGGCCCGGCGGAACATAAATCTCCAGATCTTCACGCCGCTGTTCCACCTCCTGGCTCAACAGCTGCTCGTACTGGTTCACCCGCGCCTTTCCCTTCGCCTGCCGCGCCCGGGGTGACATCTGAATCCACTCCAGTTCCCGCTCCAGCGTTCGCTGTCGCTTGCTCTTCGCCTTCTCCTCCTGGCGCAATCGCTCCTGCTTCTGCGCCAGCCAGCTCGAGTAGTTGCCCCGCCAGGGAATGCCGTGCCCCTGATCCAGTTCCAGGATCCAGCCGGCGACGTTATCGAGGAAGTAGCGGTCGTGGGTTACGGCGATCACCGTCCCCGCATATTCCTGCAGGTGGTGTTCCAGCCAGGCCACCGATTCGGCATCCAGGTGATTGGTGGGCTCGTCCAGGAGCAGGATGTCCGGCCGGGTCAATAGCAGCCGGGTCAGGGCCACCCGCCGCTGCTCGCCCCCGCTGAGCACGCTCACCGGCGTGTCGCCCGGCGGGCAGCGCAGGGCACTCATCGCCAGTTCCAGCTTGTGGTCCAGGTTCCAGCCGTCGTGAGCGTCCAGCCACTCCTGGACCTTGCCCTGCTTTTCGATCAGGGCCTCAAAGTCGGCATCCGGATCGCTGAACTGCTCGTTAATCGCGTCAAATTCGCGCAGCTTATCCACAACCGGCTGCACCGCTTCTTCCACAATTTCCCGCACTGTCTTCTCCGGGTCCAGTTCTGGCTCCTGCGGCAGACGGCCCACGCTGTAGCCGGGGCTGAAGGCCACCGTGCCCTCATACCCGTCGTCCTCACCGGCGATGATCCGCAGGAGCGTGCTCTTGCCGGCACCGTTGAGACCGAGGACGCCGATCTTGGCGCCGTAAAAGAAACCGAGACTGATGTCGCGCAACACCGGCCGGGATTCTCCCGGAAAGGTGCGGCTGACGTTGGACATAGAGAAGATCACCTGTTGTTCGCTCATGGGGTGGGAGTATACGAGGGGTAGGAGATGGAGACAAGGCGCGAGGAACCTGTATGGTGACATCTGTCACCATACAGGTTCCTGGAGAATGTGATCACCCTGACTCCGGGCGTCCCCTGCTTGAAGGCCCGGTTGAAGTGTGCTATAATTACTTTCAAAATATATTGAATGTTTTGAAAATTAGCAAGCGAGGGACCGATGTCTGAACCAAGGTTTCCGTTATCCACGTATCTGGCTGTCAGCGGCGCCGTGGTGGGTCTGGCCGGCGCACTATTTCTCGGTGGCCTGCGGGTCGCGAATAGTGAAGGGCCGCTATTGCGCGCGGAGTGGGCGGGGAATCTGGTATTTACCCTTGTTTACCTCACGCCGTTTGTGCTGAGTCTACTGGCCCTGCGCTGGTCTGCTGTCTGGCAGGCAGCCGTGTGGGGCGCAGCAACGGTGCTGGCGGCTGTGGGCATCTTCACCTCTTTTTCCGGCGTCAGCCTCGTGTTGGTGCCCGCCGCGTTCTTGTTGGGCCCGGCGGCGTTGGTCGCCTTTGGCCGTACCGCTCCCTCTCGTTGGCCCGTGGCCTTGCTCGTCGCCGGCGTGCTGGTAGCGTTGGTTGCCGGTGGCTGGCTGGGTCTCAACATTGTCGACGACGGCCGTTGCTGGGAACTGGTGCGCGACGCGGCCGGTGAGACGGAATGGCAGTCCGCACCCTACAGCCAGCGCGGCACCGTGACCGCGACTACCGGCGGCGAGGAGGCAGGTACTGTCCGGACCCTGTGCAGCAGCGACGTCATCACCGGCACCGAGTCGGTATTCGCTCTGTTGCCACTACTGATGGCCGCTCTGCTGCCGGCCTGGCTGGCCCGCCAGCAAAACTGACAACCATCCACTAATCCAGGTTCCAATCTCCAGTCTCCAATCCCCAATCGCGAATCAGGGACAGAGCAGTTCCGCAAGGGAGGGAACCGCCGGCGGACGGCGCTCCGTCTCCTCCAGCCATGCCATTTCCCGGCGGGCTGCCTGGGAGAGGGTGCGCGAGCGTGCCGGCGAGTTTGCGTTCTGGCCGGCGATATCCTGCAAAATTGTCGCGTATAGCACCACCGGATCTACCTGGCCAAGACGGCGTAGGTAGCCATGGCGGTCCCGCTCCCAGCAAGCATCGGCGCGGGCCAGGTCCGTCTCTGCCTTCAGCGCCAGTTTCTCGGCTGCCGAGGTAAGCGACGGAGGCGTGATTCCCAGAATGGGGACGGGTGAGCTAATAGCGTAGGCGGTGACGGCCGCGCCCGAAACCGGCCGGATCTCGCCGCCAAAGGTGAAGAACTCCACCTTCTTCTCCCGCCGGTCATTAAGCATGATGTGCCCCGGACAGACCCGCACCGGCCGCGTAAACGGTGGCCGGTGGTGTAGCGTTACCCACTGCGCGGTTCCGTTGTCATCTCTCAGGCGCAGTGTCACACTTTCTGGATCGTAGTGGGCTTCCGTCGGATGCGGCCGGATCGCCACCAGTAATCCGCTGAAGCCGATTCCCCGCGGGTAAAATTTCGGCTCCAGACAATAGCCCCACGGCCGGACACATTCCAGCAGTTCCTTCTCCGTCAGCGTCTGGCTGCCGGCCAGAGCGCCCGGTGTTATCGTATGTGCTGCTTCTGCTTGCATCTACTCTCAGGGCTGCCCGTGCTCTCCCGGCACCTCGCCGGGATGGCGACAGCCTCTCCTCAATATCTTGCTAACACAGAATTCTACTTACAATAAGTATACTGCAACCGGACCCGTCGAGATAGTGAAGAATGTCACAAATAGAGCATAAAGTTGGATGCCCCTGCTCATCGGTTGCACTGTTCTGCCCCTACTCCTGTAGCCGGGGCAAGGCTAAAGCCATCACTGTAGCCCAACCCAACACCTTCACCTCTCCGGCGGCCAGCGCAGCTCCTATCTCGGCCGGCGACACCAACACCACTTCCTGTGCCTCCAGGTCATCCGCATCCGGCGCGGCCACCTGCCGGGCACCTCGGGCCAGATATAGGTGAGCCATCCCCGCGCCCCGGTTCGCATCCACCCTGTACCGGCCCAGATCGATCCATTCATCCGCCTCGTAGCCGGTCTCCTCCAGCAGCTCCCGCCGCGCCGCCGGTAACGGCTCCTCGCCCGCTTCGATGTATCCGCCGACGGCTGCCAGCGATAGCCCCTCGTACCCATATTTTGGTTGGCGCAGGCAGACCAGGCGCCCGTCCTCCGTTTCCGCCAGCACGTTCACGTAATCCGGTGTAATCAACCACTGCCAGTCGTCGATAATCTGCCCATCCGGCAGGGCCAGCGTGTGCTGTTCTACCACCAGGAACGGCGGCTGCTCCACAATCGTTTCCCGGGCCAGCAGCTCCCACCCATCCGGTGTCGTTTTTTCCATCCTATCTGCTCCTTTCAATCATAGTGCCCACCGATGGTATCGCCCTTCGCCAAAGCTGCCACCGGCTTGTGTTTTCCCCGGGAATTATTTAGAATGAAAGATAGTCCGGTAAGTTCGGCGCGATCGCAGAGTGGCCTTGTCAGGGCGTGGAACGCTACTTCTCTCGCTGTGATCGACATATCCTACCCTGTGAAATTCAGGAGGAGGGCTTCCACATGATTCGCAACGGAACATTTACTGAAGGCTGGCAGGAGCGCCCGCTCTTACACCTTAACCTCTTAAACCAGCAACCGGCCGGCTGGCGCCTGGTCTGGATCGAACCCGGCCGTCTCCTTTACGACGACCACGGCTTCCAGGCGCGCGCCGTCCCTGAATGCGTTCACAAGCACGCTGACGAGTTGCCGCCCAACGAGCGGCCGGGTGGCCCCGATGCCCTGATCCTGGCCGGGGAGACCACCTACAAGATCTTCCACTCTCACGCCCCCTTTGGTGCCGCTCTCTCCCAGGCCGTTACCGCTCTCCAACCCGGCAGCAGCGCCACCCTCACCGTTCCCATCCAGGCCCACCTTCATAATGACGGCGATCCCTGGACCCTCGAATCTGGGGTGTGGGTCAACGGAGAGGGCGGCTGGGCCAACGCCGGCCAGATGGGAGACCGGCGCTGGTACCACCACCGCCTCGATTTCACCGTGCCGCCCGACGGCCGGGCCGAGATCGTGATTCGCTTCAAGAGCAAGTGGGGCGGGCCCAAAGATTTCTTTATCGACAACGTCACCCTTGAAGGGACGCCCGTAATGGCCAAGGAAGTACCCCTGTCCCTGCCCGAGGCCGGTAGTAAAGGGATCCCCCAGCCTTTGCTCAACCCGCATACGGTGACCGCCACGGCCGGTCTGAACCTGCGCCACTCGCCCGACCTCGACCACGATCCCCTTATTCGCTTGCCCGAGGGCACGCGCGTCAACGTCGAGTCGATGCAAGAAGGCTGGGCGCGGCTTTCCGCTTACGTGTCGGCTGAGTGGATCGAGCCCGAGCGGGAGGAGCCCGTCCGGCCGGCCGGACGCGAGGTCGGCATCGACGTCAGCCATTGGCAGGGAAAGATCGACTGGGACCGGATGAAGGCCAACGGCATCACCTTTGCCTATATCAAGGCCACCCAGGGCAACCGGATTGTGGACAGCCAGTTTGAGCGCAACTGGCGCGAGGCCGGCCGGGCCGGCATCCGCCGTGGTGCCTACCATTATTACGAGAACGACGTCTCGCCGGAGGAGCAGGCCGTCTACTTTGCCGAGCATGCCGGTGCCGGCGAGCTACCCCCGGCCGGAGATTTCGAAGACAATGCCGAAGTGAGCGGTAACTTGCGTGAAGATATCGGCCGCTTTCTCGAGCTGGTCGAAGAGAAATTCGGCCAGACGCCTGCCGTCTATACCCGCGCCTCCTGGTGGAATGACCGCGTTGGCCTCTTGCCCGGCTGTGACCGCTATCCCCTGTGGGTGGCCCACTATGTCGGCGTCAATGACGGCACCCCGCCCCCGCCCGGCTTCCGTCCGGCCATTCCCCGTGGCTGGCACACTCACTGGCTCTGGCAATGGACAGACCGCGGACCAGGCAAGGATTACGGCGCCCAGAGCGAGGGGTTGGATATCGATTGGATGGTTGTCTGATTGCCCACATCTTGAGGAGAAGAGCATTCACAAGTCCCCGGTCTGAACCAAGGAGATAACAATGGCTCAAATATTTACCCATGGCTACGCCGTCGTCAT
>Ga0207752_1000735_pt1 | contig 15290 bp, 10 predicted proteins | sample Pon2CUnioCityCA_6_FD_187272 | JGI IMG/M metagenome (GOLD analysis project Ga0207752, IMG submission 187272) | Marine sediment microbial community from Union City, CA, USA - Pond 2C Sediment 2 (SPAdes) | ecosystem: Environmental > Aquatic > Marine > Intertidal zone > Salt pond sediment ...
AGCACAAGGTCGAACCTCTCTTCAGTTTCAAACTCCAAGTAGTTCTGATTTACATAGCTGATGATTAACTGCTCGCGGGCAGCCGCTTCTTTTGCGTATTCGATAGACCTTTTAGAGAAATCAATACCTGTCACCTTTGCTCCGTGTTTTGCCAAACGCGCTGCGTACAATCCGGGACCGCACCCAAAATCAGCTATCCTGCTGCCCCTGCCGATGTTAAATTCAGATGCGATCCATTTCACCGACCGATCCATGAATTCCGCGTTTCGAGAAGAAATATCATTGGTCTCATCAAGGTGGAACGAGAGCATCTGCTTTGAGGTGTATTCATCGGTCCACAGATCATTTGCGGTGTAAAATTGGAACAGCTCCGGCCGTTCGTTGATCTTCTCTAATTCTTCAAAGATTTTAGGTGTCAAAGTACGCTCACATTCATCGAAACCATTCTAGCAAAACCTTTAAATCAGAGCCAGCCCTCTTTTGGGCGCAAAGTTGGATAGGAATGACCTTGCTATTCAGCAACTACCCTTCTTCTCGGAATATTTTGAATGCCTTTCTCAGTACCTTCAAGATTAGCGAGCCTTTTTCTGCTTTCCTTTGCGATCAGAGCTTCCAATCCCAGTCTCACCAGTATTTCCGTCGCCACTGAAATAAAGGCCAATTCCTTCTCTAAAGAGGGGGGTGAAATCCGCAAGCAGTATGGTCGCATCCCATATGGTTCGCCACTCTACTGGTGGGAGAAAAACTCTGGAGGCGAAACATCATGTCTGTATATCGGGCAGACAATCTATATGCCTTTGCAGGATCGTTTCGAGGGCCACGCCAAACTCGTTCGATTACTTTGTCAGTTTGTCATTGATGCGAGCACAGAGGTCTTTTCCCGTCTTTGCTCCCGTTTCGATATCCATTGCTCTATCGGCAATCAGCACCAACGCTATGCTGTCGAACATCTCTCCGTCGACCAAGCAAAAGAAGTTATTGACGATGCGGAAGCATACCTGATTTTCGAGAACCAACCCGAGTACAATGCACATCACAAGGATAGGCGTAAGAACCCATGGAAGCCCTTTTCCATACAGGCTCTTAGTATGAAGTAAAATTGCGAACAAGTGCATGAACACTGACTTGGATTTTCCAAGAGACTTTGCCGTGCTCCGCACCTCTGAAGGTCATCTGCGCCGTTCGACCAGGAGATAAAGAGAGAACAAAATAGATATTGGAATCCATCAAGCCCTCATAGGCAGGCTATATGAAGAATATTGTTATTTTAGGAATCCCTAGAAAATATATCCATTGAGAGCCCCTCTCAAATATGCTATATAGTTAAAACCCATGCCTAAAGAAACCCTGTCACCCAGAGAAAGATGGCTGGCGGTCCTGAACAGAGAAAAGCCGGACCGCATTCCCATGGATTACTGGGCGACCGAGGAGACAACGGACCGGCTCAGGAAACATCTGGGCTGTGAGAGCGAATCCGAGATATATAAAAAACTCCATATAGACAAAGTCATTAAGGTGGAGCCTGAATATACCGGCCCCGCTCTTGCGCCCGGCACCGACGAGTTCGGCTGCCGGCACAAAAACATGAGCTACGGAACGGGAATCTATGATGAGTGTGTCTCCCACCCGCTTGCCCATTATGATTCAGTGGAAAAGATAAAGAAGAACTTCACCTGGCCTGATCCTGACTGGTGGGACTACAGCTCTGTTAAAAACCAGATCAAAGGAAAGGAAGCGTATCCCATAGAGGGCGGGTATTATGAACCTTTTCTTACCTATAAGGACCTCAGAGGTCCTGAGAGAGCCTTTATGGATCTCGTGGAAAATCCGGAAATCGCGCATTTTTGCCTGGATAAACTCTTTGACCTGAACTTTGCAAAGATCAAGCGGATCTACGAGCAGATCCCTGGAAAGGTGCTGCTGACCTATGTGGCTGAAGATATGGGTTCTCAGGAAGACCTTATGATCTCCCCTTCACACATCCGGGAATTCCTTCTTCCTAGAATGAAAAAGATCGTTGACTTTGTCCACCAGCAGGGAGCTTTTGTGTTTCATCACAATGACGGCAGCATACGGCGGATCATCCCTGACCTTATCGACACTGGGATCGATGTTCTGAATCCCATCCAGTGGCGGTGTGAAAACATGGAGCGCCACAGGCTCAAAGCTGATTTCGGAGAGCAGATTGTCTTCCACGGAGCTATGGACAACCAGCAGACCCTTCCTTTCGGAAGCAAACTGGACGTCAAAAATGAGGCGCTGGAGAACCTCAATACCCTTGGCAGAGGAGGAGGCTATATTTTGGCTCCCTGCCACAATATCCAATCAAACACACCGATTGAAAATATTCTGACCATGTATGAGACCGGCTACACTTACGGCTGGACATAAGGGCTTAAGTGATGAGCGTGACCTTATGTTCCCCGGAGACGATCTCGCCTATGACCCAGGCTTCCTGCCCCGTGGCTTTGAGAGTATCCAGAACAGAGTGAGTTTTATCAGGACCGGACACAACCGTAAATCCTATCCCCATGTTAAAGGTCCGGTGCATCTCTTTCTCGCTGACTCCGCCTTTTTTCTGTATCCTCATGAAAATATCGTTTTCAGGCCAGGAGCCTTTTTTTATCACCGCTCCCATCCCTTCAGGCAGAGCCCTGGGGATGTTCTCATAAAATCCACCGCCTGTGATATGGGCGGCCGCTTTTATCCATTGGTTCTTCAAAAGCTCGAGCACCGCTCTCACATAGATCTTTGTGGGTTTTATTAATGCTTTCCCGAGCTCTCCCTTTAGTTCCTGTTCGCTAAAGACTTTTCGGATCAGAGAGAAACCATTGCTGTGGACGCCGCTGGAGCTCAATCCGATAAGCGTGTCTCTCTTTCTGCACGAAGCTCCGTCCAAAATATTTTCTCTGGAAACCATCCCCACACAGAATCCCGCGATATCTGTTTTATCTCCTGTATACATACCCGGAAGCTCGGCAGTCTCTCCGCCTATAAGGGCGCAGCCGGCCTGCTTGCAGCCTCCGGTGATGCCTTTCATGAGAGAAACCAGTTTATCACCGTTCAATTTTCCGCAGGCAATATAGTCGAGGAAAAAAAGCGGCTCTGCTCCCGAGGCTATGATGTCATTCACGCACATGGCCACAAGGTCAATGCCCACCTCTTCATATCTTCCCAACAAATCCGCAAGCAGAAGTTTTGTGCCCACACCATCTGTGGACGCCACCAGAACAGGGTCCTTCAGGCCTTTTAACGAGGGCCTGAACAACCCGCTGAAGCCCCCCGCTTCCCCTATAACTTCAGGACGGGAAGTGTCTTTTAAGAGAGGCTTGATCCTTTTTATGAATCGATCCGCTTTATCAATATCAACGCCTGCTTTTTTATAAGTCAAAGAAGACATGTCCCTTCCCTTCAATCATAGAGTGGCTTTCCTCTGTCATTCTCTAATATACAAAATAAATATGAATTATCCAAGTCATTAAGGAGTGAACACTTCTTTTTTTCGAGTGGCTTTTTCAATGCGCGCCTCAATGGGTGTCACGCCGATCCCAGGCCCTTCGGGGACCTTGATCGTTCCCTGTTCCGTGATCTCCACCTGAGGTTCGATCAAATCCCGGGCAAAATACCTCCGGCTGGCCGAGATATCATTGGTCAGCTTAAAATTGGGAAGCGCGGCTAAATGAATATTGTGCGCCCTTCCGATTCCGCTCTCCAGCATGCCGCCGCACCACACCGGTACGGCTTTTGACGCACAAAAATCATGGATCTTCTTCGCCTCCACAATACCGCCCACTCTCCCTACTTTGATATTGATGATGTCAAAGCACCTCATCTCATAGGCCTGGCGGACGGCATCCAGGGATTCCGCGCTCTCATCCAGACAAACAGGTGTTCGGATCCTTTTTTTGAGCTGCGAATGGGAAAGCAGATCAAAGGCTGGAAAAGGCTGCTCAACCAGGGCAAGGTCATATTCATCCAGCTCTTTAAGCCTCTCAATATCAGCGGATGTGTAGGCGCAGTTGGCATCCACTTGAAGTGTGATTCGAGGAAACTCTTTTCTCACCTGTTCAAGGATTTTGATATCCCATCCGGGCTTTATTTTTAACTTGACTCTGGGATAGCCTTTTTGGAGAAAATCCTCAACTCTTCTGATAAGGTCCGATGTTTTATCCTGAATCCCTACGCTCACTCCGGAGAGGACTTCCTTTTTATCTCCCCCGTAAAGCTCACTCAAAGGCCTGCGCTCTTTTTTGGCCTTCAAATCCCATAAGGCCAGTTCAAGCCCTGCCTTGGCCATATGATGTCCTTTGAATCTTTGGACCTCAGTGTGGAATGCAACCGGACTGCTTAGTCCCCTGTCAAAGATGAGAGGAGCGAGTATTTCCTTTATGATGACCCAAGATGTGGATGTGGTCTCATAATTATAAAGCGGAAGAAGATCGGCCGTGACCTCACCAAAGCCGCAGAGCCCCCCGGAAAAAATTTTTACCAGAATGAATGTCTTTTTCTCTTCCCGGCCAAAACTGGTTTCAAAAAAATGGACATACGGCAGTTCCAAGAGCAAAAGCTCTATTTTTTCTATATTCATGTATCTTCCTAATGATACGGTATCCACGATAATACTAAGAGCTGTCCCCTCAAGTCAATCATAAATCAAAGAACAAAAAGCCTGCATTAGACAGAATTTTTATTTCCAAAACCGATTTTATTCTATATAATGGCATTTCTAATTTTAATATGCACACAAATTCAAATATGTTCTCACACCATTATAAATATTGTAACCTACCTGGATTATTCAAAAAGAAAAACGGCTGTGATCCGCTTTTTTTGAATATCCGGACTAAACAAAGGAGGTAAGGAATGAGTCAGTTTGTAAAGAAGACAAGCCGTGTTCTTGTCTTGTTCATTTTTTTGTTAAGCATGACAGGACTTTTTTTTTCACAGAATCCGGACCCCGGCTTACTTAAAAATCTAAAATGGCGTAATATCGGGCCGGCTAACATGATCGGCCGCATCTCGGATTTTGAAGCTCTGGACAATGACTTCACCCAGGTCCTGGTGGCGAGTGCGTCCGGAGGAGTATGGAAATCCGTAAACGCAGGAACGACATGGGAGCCGATTTTCGACGACTACGGCTCTGCTTCCATAGGCGATGTGGCTTTTTTCCAGAAAAATCCGGATATAATCTGGGTCGGAACCGGAGAAGAATGCTGCCGGAACAGTATTGCCTGGGGAGACGGGATATACAAATCTGCGGACGGAGGAAAAACGTTCACTCATATGGGGCTGAAAACCACTCATTCCATCGGCCGTGTTATCACCCATCCGGACAATCCCGATATCGTTTATGCCGCAGCTTCAGGACATACCTGGGGTTATTCAGGAGACAGGGGTTTATTCAAAACAGAGGACGGAGGCAAAACCTGGCAGAAATTGACCAACGGGCTGCCTGATGACGGAAAAACCGGTGCCATCGACCTGGTCATTCACCCTGAAAATCCGGACATCCTCTATGTCTCATTCTGGCAGAGGATGCGTCAACCCTGGCGGTTTGATTCCGGAGGCCCGAACAGCGGGATCTTTAAAACCACGGACGGAGGCAAAAGCTGGACAAAGCTGACCCAGGGAATCCCAAAAGGAGATCTGGGAAGGATCGGCCTGGCCATCTCCAAAAGCAACCCACAGGTGCTTATGGCTGTGATCGAACACAGCTTTCAACCGAGACAGACCATCCGTGAAGGACGGGAAGAAAAGCCGAACCCCGACTACAAAGACATGACAAAACTCGGTTCAGGCATATACCGGTCAGAGGACGGCGGAGAATCATGGATATACATGAATCGAACAAATGTCCGTCCGTTTTACTACAGCCATATCTATATAAATCCGTCCGACGACCAGCTTATTTATTATCTTGCCACCAACATGATGTATTCCGAAGACGGAGGAAAAACCCTTAAAACAATGAGCGGGCTTCATCCTGACTTCCACACTATGTGGCTTGATCCTCATAACAAGAACCGGTTCTATGTGGGACAGGACGGAGGAGCGTCACTCACCCATGACCACGGCAGCACCTGGATACTCTTTGACAACCTTTGTGTGACCCAGTTCTATGCCGTAAGCGCTGATATGCGTGACCCTTATTACGTATACGGAGGTATGCAGGACAATGGAACCTGGGCAGGACCAAGCATGAGCCGGCAGGAGGCTATCTTTACTGATTTCTGGTTCAACATCGGAGGCGGCGATGGATTTCATACACAAAACGATCCTACAGACTGGCGGACAGTCTACTGCGAAAGCCAAGGGGGAAATATCAGTCGCGTAAATGTGGAAACACGGGAAACAAACCGGATCAGACCGTCCAGGGAGAACACCTACAACTGGACAGAACACGCCCCGCCCCCACCAAAAAGAAAACCCGGCGAAGAACCGGAATCCCCAAGCCTGTTCGGCCGTCAGAGTTCTCCATTCCGCTTCAACTGGAGCTCACCTATTCTTCTTTCGCCGCACAATCCCCATACCCTTTACTTTGGCGGAAACCATCTGTTCAAATCCATAGACCGCGGCGACCACTGGACAATCATAAGTCCTGACCTGACGACTGATAACCCGGACAAATACGACAAGCCCACCGGCGGCATCACCCTCGACCAGACAGGAGCCGAGACTCACTGCACCATCCTTGCCATATCCGAATCACCTATCACTCCCGGCCTTATATGGGTGGGAACAGATGACGGGAATGTCCAACTCACACAAGACGGAGGAAAAACCTGGACCAACACAAGGAAAAACGTTCCGGATGTTCCTGAAGGAATCTGGGTCAGCCGCGTACTGGCCTCCCGCTATGAAGAGGGAACCTGTTACCTGACTTTTGACGGCCACCGCAGTGACCTCTTCAAACCCTATGTGTTCAAAACCACAGACTTCGGCAAGAACTGGGCCAACATCTCAGGGAACCTTCCGGACGGAGGCCCGGTCTATGTCATCCGCGAAGACCTGAAAAACAAAAATCTTCTTTTTGTCGGGACAGAGTTCGCTGTTTTCTTTTCCATTGACGGCGGTAAGAACTGGACCAATCTAAGCCTCAACATGCCCACTGTTGCCTTTCATGACCTGATGATCCATCCCAGAGATAATGACTTGATCGCAGGCACCCACGGCCGGGGCATATGGATCCTTGATGACATCTCGCCTCTCCAGCAGCTTACAGAGGAAATACTGTCCTCTGAGGCTTACTTTTTTGAAAACCAGCTGCCCGGGACCCACTGGTTGAGCCTTGACAGAGGTGGCTACGGCCGCGGCAATCTGTATTTTGCAGGAGAAAATCCTTCTCACGGTGCTCTCATTGACTTTTATCTCAAGGAAAAACCTGCTGACCCAGTAAAAGTTGAAATAACAGATGCCACCGGAAATTTAAAGACGACCTATACTCTAAAAGATACGAACGCCGGCGTGAACCGCCTGTTGTGGGACATGATGTTTGACCCTCCCCCTGATCAGATCAAACAGAACCTGACCCGTATGCAGCAGATGATGGAGAGGATCCTCCAGAGGCCTGAAGTGGAGGAAAAAGCCAAAAAAGCCGTGGAAAAAGCAATGGAAGAGCTCAAAGAACCGGGCCTATCCTTCAGAGAGATGTCAGATATCCAACAACAAGCCTTTGAAGCCATTGGTTTTGGCCGGTATAGCAGAAGATTTGGACCCGGAAGGGGAGCCCCAACAGCGGAACCAGGAACCTATGCGGTTACAATCACGGTCAACAAAAAGACCTATACCGGAAAGGTCTCGGTCCGCAAAGACCCCATGATGGAGAAATAAAGAAACGAAAATAAAAGAAAAAGCTGAAAATCTCTCTTCTTTTCCATTTATGAAAATGAAGCAAAAAACAAGATTTTTTTTGAAAACAGGCAAGTATTCCCTTAGATGTTCCTTTATGCTTTTTTTGGCCGTTATGGTTTTGAGCTGGTCCTGCGGAGGAGCCAATACACATGATCCCCTCCAGGAAAAAGCACCTGTAAAAAAGACAGCGGATACAAAGACCGTTCCCGAAGAACTTTCTGAGATCACCATCCGAAATGTCACGGAGAATCCTGTGACATACAAAATCAAATCCAGCAGTGATGACAAAGAGCCTCAGAAGAAAACAATCCAGGTGGGTGAGGTTCACCACTATCCGAGCAGTGAAGATTTGCATGTTTTTTTCCCAAGGGAAAACCTTTGGATCCGGTACACTCTGGAAAAAGGCAAGCCTTTTTCCTTTCGCATGGACGAAAACAATGAGCTTGAACTATATATAGGATCACACGGACGGGAAGATGCGGCGGACCTGGCTCCCTACGTTCCCACTCCTCTGGAAGTGGCGGAAACCATGCTGCAAATGGCAGACGTGAATGAAAAGGATGTGGTTTATGATATCGGCTGCGGAGACGGACGCATTGTGGTGATGGCAGCCAAAAGGTTCGGTGCGCGGGGTGTTGGGATCGAACTGGACCCGGAGCGGCTTAATGAAGCGCGGCTCAACGCCCAAAAAGCAGGAGTGGGAGGACTGGTCGAATTCCGCCGGGAGGATGCCACAAAATCGGACTATTCAGAAGCCACAGTGGTGACCATGTATTTACTCCCTGAGTCCAATGAACTGCTGCGCCCCATACTGGAGGCGCATTTGAAAGACGGGGCACGGATCGTTTCACATAACTATGACATCATCGGATGGAAGGATCGAGAAATAGGCTACCAGACCGTTGAGACCTGGAACGGAGAAGAACACTCCATTTACCTGTACAAAAAATAAAACACAAATATTATTCTTACCAGGTAGTGCCGCAGGAATTTAAATGATGAGAAAGAAATCCATAAAAAAATTCCTTAACAAAAACCCTATCCTGCTTAAAACGGCCAAATCAATCCGTTTCTATCTAAGAAAAATATTCATCGGTTATCGAACATACCGGGATATTCCAGGAAGAATTCACTTTAATGACCAAAGCCTGATAAAGAATAATACGGAGCATTACAAAAGCGTGGGGAGATCGGCTGTGACTCTTATCGAATCTGCCATCAATGAATCAGGAAGGTCAATTAAGGAAAACGCAGACATCCTGGATTTTCCCTGCGGGTACGGAAGGGTCTTGAGGTTTCTCAAAACAGCATTCCCCCAGGCTGACTTTTACGGAGGGGATCTAGATCAACACGCTCTAAATTTCTGTAAAAAAGAATTCAATATCATTCCGGTTCCATCAGATATTAATTTCAAAAGAGTGAATTTCCCTGTTTCCTATGACCTTATTTGGGTCGGTTCTTTGTTCACCCATATTGATCGCGAGGATCTTAAAGACCTGCTCGAAACCTTGATATTGTCCCTTGAAGAAAAAGGGATCATCGTTTTCACCACTCATGGAAAAGAATGCTTGAAGCAATTGAACTCCTATGGTTTGGCAGACCTTAAGCCGGATGATATCAAAAACCAAATTGAAAACAGCGGATTTTATTTCAAGCCTTACCCAGGTCAATCCAATTACGGAATTTCCATCAGCTCCCGGCTTTTTATAATGGAGACGGTCAGCCAAATCTTTAGAGATAAAGTGAAGCTTATCTTTTATAAAAAAAGAGGCTGGGATAGCCACCAGGATGTGTATGCTTTCCAAAAAACTTCCAACTAAAAAAAACAACTATGCCTGGAATAACATCCCTCCCGAATACTCCTGTCTTCAGATTCGGGATTCTTCTTTTTCTGAGGAATCGATTTTAAGGTCCAACTTTTTAATTAAATATTGAGAAGCTGATTGGACTATATTTTTTAGGCTGTTAAATTCCGTCTCATAACAGAATCCAATCTGAGATGCTAACGATTGAACTCACTGGTTTTTATTGAGTACAGCGGAGTGAGAATCCAGTGCAGTGATTTGTTGTGCGGTCTTTTGTTTCATGCCGTTGTCCACTCTCTACAGAGAACTTCCGCCTGTTCCAGAACGGTTTGGGTTGCTTTTTCCTGTTTATCGGGAGGATATCCGTATTTGCGCAGAATCCGTTTCACGATCACGCGTATCTGGGCGCGGGCGTTTTCGCGGACTGTCCAGTCTATGGATACGCTCCGTCTGACCGCTTCAACCAGTTCGTGGGCAATCGTCTTCAACGTTTCATCCCCCAAAACTTTCACGGCGCTATCGTTGACTTCCAGCGCGTCGTAAAAGGCGATTTCATCATCGGTCATGCCGAGATCATCGCCACGCCGCTGAGCCTCGCGCATTTCCTTGGCCAATTTGATGAGTTCCTCGATGACCTGCGCGGCCTCAATTGCCCTGTTCTGGTATTTCCGTATGGTCTTTTCCAGCATCTCTGCAAAAGACCGCGCCTGGACGACGTTTTTGCGGGATTTTGTCCTGATCTCATCGTTCAGGAGTTTTCTCAGCAATTCCACCGCGAGATTCCGGTGCGGAAGCTGCCGCACTTCCTGGAGGAAGTCGTCCGAGAGAATCGAGATATCCGGTTTCTTTAATCCGGCCGAAGCGAAAATGTCGACAACCTCTTCAGACGCCACGGCCCTCGATACCAGCTGGCGGATCGCGGTATCCATCTCTTCGGGACTCTTGCCTTCGCCTTCAACCGTTGCTTTGGCCAACCCGGCGCGGACCTCCTGGAAGAATCCCACTTCATCGCGAATCTTCAGGGCCTCTTCATGCGGAACAGCGAGGGCAAATGCCTTGGACAGAGCAGTCACCTCTGCCAGATAGCGCTTCTTGCCATCGTCCAGCTGAAGGATATGTTCCATGGCGGCCGCAATGCCGGCAATACGCTTTACCGGTTCTGCTTTGAGAAGAGAGGTGTAATCGAAACCGTGGAACATGGAGACGACAATTTCGAACTTCTCCAACATCACCGCAACGGCTTCTTCCTGGTTGATCGCTGCCTTGCCGCGGCCCCCTGCTTCGGTGTAGTCCGCAAGGGCCCGTTTCAACTGGTCCGCCAGGCCGAGGTAGTCAACGACCAGTCCGCCCGGCTTATCTTTGAACACCCGGTTAACGCGGGCTATCGCCTGCATCAGGCCGTGTCCCCGCATTGGCTTATCCACATACATTGTGTGTAGTGACGGGCAGTCAAACCCGGTCAACCACATATCCCGCACGATCACCACCTTCATAGGATCGCTCGGGTCTTTGAACCTCTTGGCCAGGGCCTCACGCCACGGTTTGCTCCGAATATGGGGCTGCCATTCAGCGCGATCCGATGCGGAACCGGACATGACGATCTTCACCACGCCCTTGTCGTCGTCCTCGCTATGCCAATCAGGCCGCAGCTTCACGATGGCGTTGTACATGCCCACACAGATTCGACGACTCATGCAGACAACCATGGCCTTGCCGTCCAATGCTTGCAGACGGTCTTCAAAATGGTGAACCAGGTCTTCCGCAACAAGCGCGATTCGCTTTTCCGTGCCGACCATCGCTTCAAGAGCGGCCCACTTGGTGCGCAACTTCTGCTTGTCGGACTCTTCCTCCCCCTCAGTGATCTCTTCAAACTCAGGGTCGATTTTCGGCTTTTCCTCTTCCCGCAAATCAATCTTCGCCAGCCTGCCTTCGTAAAAGATGGGCACCGTGAACATGTCTTCAACGGCTCGCAAAATATCATATTTGTCGATATAGTTACCAAAGACCGCCGGCGTGCTGCGGTCGTCGCGCTCAATGGGCGTACCCGTAAACCCAATGAAGGACGCGTTCGGCAGGGCGTCGTGCATGTGGCGTGCGAAACCGTCGATGAAGTCATACTGACTGCGGTGCGCTTCATCGGCAATGACCACGATATTCCGACGATTGGATAGTTCGGGGTATTGCTGGCCCTTTTCGTCAGGCAGAAATTTCTGAATCGTCGTGAAGACCACCCCGCCTGAAGGAACCTGAAGCAGCTCCTTCAAATGCTCCCGGTTTTCCGCCTGCACGGGTGTCTGCCGCAGAAGATCACGGCAGGATGAAAACGTGCCGAAGAGCTGATCGTCCAGGTCGTTCCGGTCGGTTATCATCAGCAATGTAGGATTTTCCATGGCCGGATGACGGATGATCTTACCGGCGAAAAACGCCATCAATAGACTTTTTCCGCTTCCCTGTGTATGCCAGATCACCCCGATACGCCGACCGCCGAAATGTTCGGTCCCCGAACCATAAGCAGTCTGCGGCTCGCGCACATTATAAGGGTTGTGCTCGTCATGCTCCGGGAAGCGGGCATACAGCATGCCGGGGTCTGCATCGATGCCGCATGCCGACAAGGCACATTCAACCGCTTTGTTCACCGCATGGAACTGGTGATAGGCCGCCGCTTTTTTGGCTATCGCGGCTTCGTCATCGTCGAACACGACAAAATTCAACACAAGGTCAAGAAACCGCCGCTTTTCAAAAACCCCCTTTAGCAGCACCTCGAGTTCCACAGAGCCTCGCGGGGCAACTTCCTTGCCGTCAATCGTGCGCCAGGGCATGAACCGGTCCCAGCCGCTGGTGAGCGTCCCGCCGCGGGCCTCCAGGCCGTCGGAAATCACAAGCAGCTCGTTATAGATGAAGAGGCCGGTTATATCGCTCTTGTACGTCTGAATCTGGTTGAAGGCATGACGAATGGTGGCCTTTTCATCGGCAGGATTCTTGAGCTCAATCACGCCCAGGGGCAGGCCATTGACAAAAACCACCATGTCAGGCCGCCGGTTTCTGCGGTCCTCGATGACCGTGAACTGATTGACGGCGAGCCAATCGTTGTTCGAAAGATCCTCAAGATCGAGCAGCCAGACCTTGTCGTGTATCTCTCGGCCTTCCTGCATATAGGAGATATCCACGCCATCGGTAAGCATTCGGTGGAATCGCCGGTTGTTCTCTATCAAGCTGGGTGATTCGGTCCGCGTGATTTTCCTGACAGCCTCGCCAATGGCATCCGGCGGGATGTTCGGATTGATGTTCTCAAGCGCGATCTGAAGCCTGCCGACCAGGACGACCTGGTCGTAATCCTTGCGTTCGCAATCCGGACCGTCCGGGCTGATGTCGGGGCCGAAGGTGGTCTGCCAGCCCAGGGATTCAAACCAGTCCAGGGCGGTTTGTTCAAGGGTGGTTTCGGAGGTTTTATTCATCGTCTTTCTCTTGCGCACCCTGAATGCGCTTAATTTCCCGGTCAAAGTCCGAAATATAATCCCGGTCCTGACGTTTTCTGTACGTTTCGTATTCCTGTTCAGCCTTCAATTTTGCCTCCAGAGCACTTACCTTTCCCTTGTCCTCGAGAATGGGGTAGTTAGAAAGCTCCAGAAAGCTGTGCAGAAATTGAACCCAGTCCTCCATCTTCATTACAATCTGCCGTTCAGCCCGGTTTTCGGCAAGGTCGAGGTAGGCGGTCACAATCCGGTTCAATTCTCTGATGTGTGCCTCGCTAAGATAGTTTTTGGCAACGGAGATATCGGATTTCAGGATTTTCCCGTCAGGCGCCTGCTTCCAGCTTGTCAGCCCCATGTGCATTTTTTCGGCATCCGCTGAGTCATAGACGATTTCAGCGGCGGTTTTACCGGTAATGGCCCAGTGCAGTTTATTTTGCACCGTGGCGAAAAATTCCTGGGTTATGGGAGCGTTTTTGTCGTAATCTGCCGAAAGCGCGTAAATATCGGTAATCTTCTGGTAAAATCGGCGCTCGCTGGCCCGGATTTCACGAATCCGCTCCAGAAGCTCATCGAAATAATCCTTGCCGAAATGCTTTCCCTGTTTGAGGCGTTCATCATCCAGCACAAAGCCCTTGATGATGAACTCCTTCAGGGTCTTGGTCGCCCAGATCCGGAACTGAGTGGCCTGATAGCTGTTGACCCGGTATCCCACGGCAATAATGGCGTCGAGGTTGTAATATTTGGTTTTGTAGGTCTTCCCGTCAGCGGCAGTATGTGCAAATTTTGCACATACTGACTTTTCGCTAAGCTCTTTGCTTCTAAAGATATTGCCAAAATGTTTTGTGACAACAGATCTCTCTACTCCGAATAGTACAGCGATGGCCTTTTGAGTAAGCCAAAAGCTTTCCTCTCGATAAATGACTTCAACTTTTCGGTCTCCTTCGGGAGTACGGTAAAACACGATTTCATTAGTCAAAAGCCGGCCTCCTCATGGAACTTCCCGCCATCCGGTGGGATGTTCGGATTGATGTTCTCAAGCGTTGTCTGAAGCCTGTCAATCAAGACGACTTGGTCGTAATCCTGGCGTTCGCAGGCCTTACCGTCCGGGCTGATGTCCGGGCCGAAGGTAAATCCATATCCGATATTACGGAGGTAATCCATGGTCACGATTCCATATAGGGCTTCGTCAAGGTAGCTCACATGCACACTTAGATCGTCCATCGTCACTTCCCCATCAAGGACAGCAAGGTTACAAAGAACGTGAGCGCGCCGACGCCCCAGCACCACTTGCGCCACGCGCCCACGAAGAGCCCCAGAGATGCGCAAATTAGCGTAGCGGATACACCGATCTGAAGCGGGATCGTGTTCTTGTGCGACACCAGCCACGACCATGGCAATACGTGAGTCAGTACAAGGAATGCAACAATAGCGATTCCGCCAAACGCGATGCCTGCGAACACACTCATACAGAAGGCCTTGCGCTCAGCTTTGCTCTTATGCTCCGCTTCCTCTTCGGCTTTCCTCCGTGCCTCCGCAGCGGATTCCTCGGCTGCTTTAGCCCGTTCTACGGCGTCGTTCTTCGCTTGCTCGTGTTCCTTAAGCGCTCGGCTGGCGGCCTCCAATTGCTGCCCTGCGTCTTCAATTCCTTTGTTCAGCTCCTTGGCTTTGGCCTCGTATGCTGCCTGATCCTCTTGTCGCTTCCGAGCCTCTTCCTCCGCGCGTGCCTTCTGGCGTTTGAGTTCCTGCTCTATTGCCGCCTTCTCCTCAAGAAGATTTCTGTTTTCCTCGACGAATGCCTGCTCTACCTGCTCTTCGAACTTGGCGTCGTCGTTCTCAGAACGAAGTCGGTCAAGAAGCAGATCGTTGGCCAGCATCTTAATTGCTGTCTGCTCAGGTACCTCTTTGTATGTCGCAAGAATCTGAAGCATCTTCGAGCATGCTCGACTTCCGCCACTACCGATGGCCCGGAACTCGGGCAGGGCGAATGTTTCGGCGAATGCCTTCTCAAAATCCTGGTCTGCTGGCACGAATGGCCGCAGTATCTGCCAGAACATGTTCGGTAGCAGGACGCATGCTCGCCTTCCGGCCTTGCGGGAAGCTTCCCAGTCGAAGCGATAGAGGAAATAGTCGCAGGAAATTAGCAACGCTCCAGCTTCTAGGC
>Ga0207752_1000736_pt1 | contig 15287 bp, 10 predicted proteins | sample Pon2CUnioCityCA_6_FD_187272 | JGI IMG/M metagenome (GOLD analysis project Ga0207752, IMG submission 187272) | Marine sediment microbial community from Union City, CA, USA - Pond 2C Sediment 2 (SPAdes) | ecosystem: Environmental > Aquatic > Marine > Intertidal zone > Salt pond sediment ...
CCACGGCGTCGGCCCCGCAGACCAGCGCCTTCGCCACGTGCTCGGCGGCGCAGATCCCGCCGCTGACGATCAGCCCCACCTGGTCGCGCATCTGCTTTCGCACCAGGTGTTCGTGGACGCGCTGTAGCGCGTCAGTCAGCGGGGTCCCGCCCGCGTCGGCCATGTCGTCGGCGAACAGGTGGACCACGTCCGCTCCGGCGCGGACCACCTCCGCCACGGTCGGTCCGCCCTCGGCCTCCAGCGGCAGCCGCACCGAGATCACCGCCTCCGGCCAGCGGGCGCGGACGCGATCCAGGATCTCGCCGAGGCCATCCCCAGAACCCTTAGGGTTTTCCGAAACCTTAAGGGTTTGATCCGTCTCTATCTCCACGAACCTGACTCCGCTCCCCTCTTCTCCCTGAGGGAGCGGGAGATCCGCATCCAACTGGCCGGGCGTAACCCGCAAGGCCACGGCCGCCACGTGCTCAACCAGATCGTCATCCCACTCGTCTGGCGTCAACAGTGCCAGTGTCCCCACCTGATGCGCTGCGGCGACCAGGCCCCGGAGCGCGCCTCGGCCCGGCAGGGGCTCGGGCAGCAGGTTGAACAACACCGGCAGCGGCAACCGCATCGTCGCCGGCAGCGTCGAGGTCAGCCGCCCTGCGTCGTCGAAAGAGAGCACCCGCAGCCGGCGCCCCAGCTCGACCGCGGTGGAGATGTACTCGCGCCCGTGGATGCCGTCACGCGTCGGCCGCACAATCTCCGACATATCCAGCCACATGCCGTCGAACCCCTCGCCAGCGAACGGGCCGCCGTAGCCTGCGCCGGAGATGGGAATCCGTCCCGTCTCGGCCTGGTACCACGTCTGCGTGATTACCTCCGCCGTCCAATGCGGGTCACCCCGGGCCGCGCGCCCCTCAAACACGGGATGCCCGTACTTCACGTAATCGTCGTGCTCCAGCAGATGGAACGCGGCGGGGGGTTCGAACGGCGCCGGCGCCGGTGCGGTCGGAATCCGATAGTGTGCTGACATACTTGACCTCCACAAACGACAAAAGCCCCCCGGCGGCGGGAAATCCCGTCCCGGAGGGCTTCATGGCCCAAACATCTTATTCAACTGCGCTAGAATATACCACAGGTAGCGCTGACTGTCAAATCGATGATCAACCTACCTGTCGCAGCACCCTCCTTCACCTCTGGCATCTCGCCTGCTGCCTCCTCCTCTGCCCCTCTCCATCGATGCGGTGACGATCTCGTCGTACGCCGCCTGGCTCAGGTACTGAGGCTGGTAAGTCTCCCCGCTCTGCTGCTCCAGGGTCGACACAAAGGCTCGCAGGTGATTGCGGGAACCCTTCGTCAGGTTCTCGTACACCGTCTGGATGTCCGCCCGATCGGTCTGGGCGATCCGTTCCTCCAGGTCGAGGATGTCGATCTCCTCGATCGCGGCCCCGACGCGCAACGCGCTGGACAGCGACCGGCGGCCTTCCTCTACCAGTTGGTCATATAGCCCTTGGAGCGTCGGATTGGTGAAGACGCCAGTGTCCTGGCCGGCGGCCGGATCCTCCAGGTTGTAGCGGTCGATTAATGTCTTGACGGCCTGCATGTGGGTCGCCTCGCTGTTGGCGATGTTTTGGAAGATGGGCAGTCCCCACTGCTCGTACAGCGTCAGGTAGACGTCGCGAGCCAGTTTTTCTTCCTCCCGCATGTACAGGATCCCCTCGATCTCGGCGGCGCTCAATTCACTCGCCGGGATTGGGTCGAGCGCGGGGCTCAAGGCCGATGGGTCGATGGCGGTATTCCCGTCCGCGTCCACGCCCGTCACGTCCTCGTAACTGCCACTGACCTCGACGTCATCGTTGACGGGGGCCAGGGCCGCAACCGGCGCCAGGGCCGCAGTTCCCCCACAGGCGGCGAGGGCCATAGAAAGCAGGCCCGTTAGGATTGCTAGAGTTACCCACTTGATTCTGGTATGCATCGTGACTTTCTCCTTTACTTTGCCGAACGTCTGCAAAGTCCGTATGTCCGTTTTCTGTCAAGATGATACCAGAGTTCTATGAAGATATGATGAAGGGGGCGTTAGTGGGGTGTTAGACCGCAGTCAATTGTCGCCAGCCGAATTTTCGCGCAGGATCTCCTCGGCCACCTGGCGCATAGTGCGCCGCTCCCGGCGGGCCTGGCACTGGATGCGCGCGTAGGCATCCTTCTCGGTCAGCGATTCCTGCTGCATCAGCACGCCCTTAGCCCGCTCCACCACCTTGCGCGCTTCCAACTGCTTCTCCAGATCGTTCGCCTGCTGCGCCAGCCACTTCTGCTCCGCAAAGCGCGCCGTGACGACCTCCAGCGTGGCCAGCAGCTCCCGCTCGTCGACCGGCTTGATCAGATATGCCATGATGGGCAACTCGGCCGCCCGCTCGACCAGCTCCCGGTCGCCGTACGCGGTCAACAACACGATGGGCAGCGGTCGCTGCTGGAAGATCCGCCGGGCGGCCTCCAGGCCGTCCAGGCCGGGCATCTTGATGTCCAGGATTGCCAGGTCTGGCCCGGTTTGCCGGGCCAGTTTTGCCGCCGTGCGCCCGTCCGGCGCCTCCACTACCTGGTGACCGGCATCCTCCAGCATGCGGCGCAGCCCTATGCGGATGATCGATTCGTCCTCGGCCAAGAGAATGCGCAGCGATTTCACGATGGTTATGTCTCCTTGATCGGGCCGGGAACGGTGATCGTGGCACGCGTCCCTTCCTCGCTCAGTTCAACCATTAGCTGACCGCCCAAGTCCTGGCCGACCAGTGTGTCGATGATCTGTAGACCCAGACCGTGCAAGGGCGGCTGGTCTGGCGGCAGTCCCACTCCGTTGTCCCGTACTTCGACCTCAAACTCTGACGTGCGGCGGCGCAGGGTGACGTCGATCCGTCCCTCCTCCCGCCCCACGAAGGCGTGCTTGAGCGCGTTCTGGATCAGCTCGTTTACCGCCAGCGTCAGCGCCGTCGCCGACCGAGACGGCAGCGTGATCTCGTCCCCGTGTACCTCCACCCGCAGGTTCTTGCGGGGATGGACTCGGTTGTGGGTCACCGTTCGTGCCACCTGTTCGAGAACCTGCCTCACGTCCACCAGCCGGAATCCCTTCTGCGAGAGCGCCTCGTGCACGGCGGCGATGCTAAGGATGCGGTTGATGCTCTCGTGCAGCGCCTGTCCGGCGTCGATCCCTGGCCCCTCGCCGAGCTGAAGCCGCAGCAGCATGGCGATGGTCTGCAGGTTGTTCTTTACCCGATGGTGCATCTCGCGCACGACGGCGGTGTTGACGACCAGGCGGCTGTTCTCGATAGCCAGCGCGGTCTGGTTGGCCAGGGTCTGTAACAGCCCGACCTCCTCGGGCGTGAATGTGTGCGGCTCTCCGGTGTAACCATTCAAGACGCCGATGACGCGCTCGCGCACGCGCAGCGGCACGCACAGGAGCGAGCACAGCCCCTCCTGGCGGGCGACCTCGGGATAGCGATAGCGTGGGTCCAGGCGGACGTTCTCCACCATGATCGGCTGCCCGGTCTGGGTCACCCGCCCGACGATCCCCTCACCCACCCGGGGTGGGGGCCGTTCACGGTAACCCGGGCCCAGGCCCTGGGTGGCCCGCAGGATCAGCTCGCCCCGTTCCTCGTCCAGCAGCATCAGCGAACACCCCCGGGCGTGCATGACGCGGGCGGCCATGTCCACGATCAGCCCCAGCATCTCGTCCAGGTACAAAGGCGATGTGACCGTCTCACTGACCTGGGCCAGCGTCGAGAGCTCGGTGATCCGGCGCTGCATGCGCTCGTATAGCATGGCCTTCTCCAGTGCCCCGGCCGCCAGGTCGCCGATCAGCGAAAGCAGCTCTACCTCGTCGGTGTCGTACTCATGGTAGGCTCGGGTCTGGACGTTCATCGCGCCGATGATTCGCCCCTGGTTGACCAACGGCACGGCAAGAAGCGATTGGAAGATCCACTCCTCCGTCTCCGGCATATACTTGAAGCGCGGGTCGCGGGCGGCATCCGCCACCCCCACCGGCTGTCCCTCCTGCGCCGACCAGCCCGTCAGCCCTTCTCCCATCCGTAGCTGGGCACGCCCCACCGATTCCTGCGCCAACCCGGTGGTGGCCTCCAGCGTGAGATGCTCCCCGGCCTCGTCCAGCAGGTAGATGGAGCACGAGTCCATGCCCATCACCTCGGCCGTCTTGCGCGTGATCAGCCCCAGCGTCGCCTGCAGGTCCCAGGCGGCGTTGATGGCCCGCCCGATCTCCCGCAGCGCGGCCAACTGGGCTGTCTTCTGATCCAGTTGCTGCTTCAGGTCCTGCATCGCCTGAGAGTGCCGCTTCGCTTCCCTTTGTACTGAAGAGTGCCGCTTTGCTTCTCGCTGTGCTGAAAAAGCCCGGTACCTGTCACCCTCTCTCCCGTCAGGGAGAGAGGCGCTCTCCACGTCAGGGAGAGGGGGCCCCGGCTGCGCCGGGGATGGTGAGGGTGAATCCTGGGCGTCGCTCAACGCTCGGGCAAGATTGGGTACGTGCTGCCGCCGTGGGGGAAGACCACCACCTCTGCTTTTCCCCTCAGGAGGCCCTGCGCCTTCGAAATCGCCTCCTCTGGGCTGTCGACGAATTGGACGAAGGGCAGGCTGGCCCGTACCTCCTCCGGGATCGTCGGAGCGTACAGCAGCAGCGTGCAGTGCCGCATGGCCTGGAGCGCGAAGTACAGGAAGAAGCGGTCCTCCTCCCCCTCCATCTTCAGCCGCGGTACCAGGCGCAGCAGCAGCGGTGAGATCGCCTTCAGCGCCCGCCGCCCCAGTGGTATCCGGCGGTCGGCCAGGCCGAAGACGCCCACACCCTCCTCCGCCCGCACCAGCGTGATCTGCACCCCGCCCGGCCGCACGGCTCGGACCGTGTTGGCCAGCGCCTTGACTCCCTGGCGCAAGTCTTGGTCCATCGGATGGGAGTCGGTAATCACCACGTCGGCCAGCCTGGGCACTTGCACCCCGTACAGCTCCGCGCTCGTCTGCGCGCCCTCGCGGTGGGCGGCGACCGGATCGCCGGACACGACGCGGACGACCTGCAGGTCGCTGTTGAGGACAGTGTTGACGAGGAAGACTGGGCTCTCTAGCATCCGCCCTCCCTCCTCCAGGTCGAGCCGCATCGGGTTGTGCTCGATCGGCTGGCCGACCATGTTGAACGTATCCGGTGTGCAGTTGAGCGAGTGGTTGTGGGCCGTGGTCTCCCGTCCCGCCACGCCGGGGATCAGGTTCTTGTAACCGCCGCCGAAGCTGGCGATGGCGTGGGGCTCGATACACCCGATAGAGACGACCAGGTCCGCCTGGGCGACCGTGCTGTTGATCCACACCGGCGTGCCCCGCTCGGTCGTGCCCAGGAGCGTCAGCTGCTCCAGATCGTCGCAGTCGTGGTTCTCCCAGCGCATCCCCTTCGGCTCTGGCTCGCCCGTCCGCTCTGCGATCTCCTCCCCGGTCATCGGCCGGTGCAGCCCTAGCGCGACGACCAGCGTGATGTCCTCCCGCCTCACGCCGCCCAGCTCCAGCTCTTCTAGCACCGCCGGCAGCACGCGGGCCACCGGGGTGGGGCGGCTCAGGTCGTCGATCACCAGCGCCACGCGCATCCCTGCGTTGGCCAGTTTGGACAGCTGCGGAGAGCCGATCGGTTCCATCAGGCCGCGGCGCACGTGATCCATCGCGCCCTTCACCCCCGGCCACGTGGAGGGCGCCAGCACTCCTGCCAGGTGCCACTCGTCCGGCAGTGCCAGGGAAAGCTTCTCTGTCCCCCAGGGAAGCGTCAACGTCCGTTCGTTCATCTCAAGGCCTCCTTTCGCTGATCGCAATCGCCGAATGGCGACATTATAGCGGAATGGCGAAACCAGCACAAACGGGGAATGCATTAAACATGAGACGTGGTTTTCTCGCGACAGGTGCTTGACAGTCACTCGAAGTGTGCTATACTGTGAACAGAATGATTGCGTGCATTGTTCGGCAGGTTGTCGATAACGACAATAATCCCTGCGGCCTCCGGGGGTGGCCGACGGTGTGACGCGCGCCTAGTTGCCGTGTTTACAAGTCCAAGCCGCCCCAAGTGGGCGGCTTGTTTCTTTATTTGCCCTAAGCACAATCGCTTTCAATCGACGTAAGGAGCCATCATGCTAAAAACACACAGTTGCGGTGAGCTGCGGACCAAACACGTGGGCCAGGAGGTAACACTGGCTGGCTGGGTCAACCGTCGGCGCGATCACGGCGGCGTCATCTTCGTGGATTTGCGCGATCGCTCAGGCGTCGTGCAGATTGTGGCCAACCCCGAGGGAGCGTCGGACGCGCACGCGGTAGCTCAACAGGTGCGTGGTGAGTATGTAATTCAACTCAAGGGCGTCGTTCAGCCTCGACCGGCGGGTTTGACCAATCCAGACATACCGACGGGAGAGATCGAGGTCGTGGCGGAAGAAGTCAAGGTCCTGAATCCGGCCAACACGCCTCCCTTCTACATCTATGACGATAGCCACGTGGATGAGGCACTCCGGCTGAAGTACCGCTACCTGGACCTGCGACGGCCGCGGATGCAGCGCAACATCATTCTCCGCCACCGTGTGGTCAAATCCATCCGTGATTTTCTCGACGCCCGTGGCTTCGTCGAGATCGAGACGCCGATCCTGTTCAAGACTACGCCGGAGGGGGCGCGAGACTATCTCGTCCCCAGCCGTGTGCACCCCGGCAAGTTCTACGCTCTCCCCCAATCCCCGCAGCAGCTCAAACAGCTGCTGATGGTCGCCGGATATGAGCGATATTTCCAGATCGCACGCTGCTTCCGGGACGAAGACCAGCGCGGCGACCGCCAGCCGGAGTTCACTCAACTCGACCTGGAGATGAGTTTCGTTGAGCGCGAGGACATCATGGCGCTGACCGAGGAGCTGATGATCGGCCTCGTTGAGACCTGCTCCGACCGCGATATGCTGGCCAAGCCGTTCCCCCGCCTCACGTACCGGGAGGCGATGGAACGCTTCGGCACCGATCGTCCGGATATGCGTTTCGGGATGGAATTGATGGACATCTCCGATCTGGTGGCCGAATGCGGTTTTGGCATATTTAGTAAGACTGTTGCATCAGGCGGTCAGGTAAAGGGCATCCTTGCCACGGGCTGTGGCACGTACAGCCGTCGCCAGGTTGATGAATTGACCGAGCTGGCTCAGCGGGAGGGGGCCAAGGGCCTGGCCTGGCTGGCGCTAGACCAGGAGGGGAACGTTCGGTCCTCCTTCGCCAAGTTTCTCACCGAGGATGAAATAGCTGCCATCCTCCAGCGCATGGAGGCAGAGCCGGGAGACTTGCTGCTGTTCATCGCCGACCGGTCACAGGTAGTGAACACGGCGCTGGGTGCGCTGCGGCTGGAGCTGGGCGAGCGGTTGGGTCTGCGTGATCGCAGCGTGTTGGCTTCTTGTTGGGTGATTGACTTCCCGCTCTTCGAGTGGGATGAGGAGGGACAGCGCTGGGACCCCAGCCATCACCTCTTCACCGCGCCGATGCCCGAGGACCTTCCGCTTTTGGATGAAAACCCTGGGGCGGCCCGCGGGCAGCAGTATGACCTGGTCTGCAATGGGGAGGAAGTAGCCGGCGGCAGCATCCGTATCCACCAGCGCGTGGTGCAGGAGAAGATCTTCGAGCTGATCGGGTTGGACGTGGAGGTGGCCCGGGAACGTTTTGGCCACATGTTGGACGCATTCGAGTATGGCACACCGCCCCACGGAGGGATCGCGCCTGGTATTGACCGGCTGGTGATGCTCATGGCTGGCGAGCCGAACATCCGCGAGGTGATCGCGTTTCCGAAGACCCAGCAGGCAGCCGATTTGATGGCCGGTGCGCCGTCACCGGCGGATCCGGCGCAGCTCGAAGAACTTCACATCCGCATTGTAGACAGCGGTCAGTGAGCCGTAGACAGCGGGCAGTAGCCAGGAGATGTGCTCTGGCTACTGCCTGTTCTATTTTCAAGGGGGAAAGATGTCCAGTGATTTGATTGCCCGTGTAAGAGAGGATGAGGTACGGTTCGTCAGCCTCCAGTTCACCGATATTCTGGGGATGATCAAGAGCGTCACCATTCCTGTCGGTCGGTTTGCAGAGGCTCTCGATCAAGGGGTCTGGTTTGATGGATCGTCCATTGAAGGATTTGCTCGCATCTATGAGAGTGACAGGGTGCTGGTGCCCGACCCAGCCACCTATCAGGTGCTCCCATGGAGCGCGCCGGAGCGGCGGCGGGTACGTCTGATCTGCGACGTCTCTGGCCCCGATGGACGGCCCTCACCGAGCGCGCCACGCGTGGTGTTGAAGCGCATGGTCGCCCGGGCTGCCGAGCGAGGGTATGTGTGCAACTTCGGCCCTGAGCTGGAGTTCTTCCTGTTCAAGCGCAACAATGGACCTGATAATGGTCGTCCAACTCGGCCTGCACCCCACGATGTGGGTGGCTATTTCGACTTCTCACCGCGAGACGAGGCGCAGCAGGTGCGCAGTGAGATTATCCTGGCGTTGGAGGCGATGGGTATGCAGGTGGAGATGAGCCACCATGAGGTGGCCACCGGCCAGCACGAGATTGACTTCCGCTACGCCGACGCGCTGACCAGCGCCGACAATGCAGTCACGTTCAAGTACGTCGTGCGGGCGATAGCGGCTACGTATGGAATTTACGCAAGTTTTATGCCCAAACCCATTTTTGGGATCAACGGAAGCGGGATGCACACCCACCAGAGCCTGTTCGACACCCAGGGGCGGAACCTGTTTTATGCCCCGGACGACGATTATTGCCTCACCCGCCTGGCCTACAATTTCATCGCCGGGCAGATGGAGCACGCGCGCGCGCTGTCCGCGGTGGTGGCCCCGACGGTCAACAGCTACAAGCGCCTCACACCGGGGTACGAAGCCCCGGTTTATATCTGCTGGGCGCAGCTCAACCGCTCGGCGCTGATTCGCGTGCCTGGGCATGGGCAACAGCACGAGGCGGCCACGCGAGCAGAGCTGCGTTGTCCTGACCCCAGCACCAATCCGTACCTGGCCTTTACTGCCATGCTTGCGGCTGGTCTCGACGGCATCGACCGAGACCTCACGCCGCCTCCACCGGTCAACGAGGACGTGTATGACTTTGATGCGCGGGCTTTGCACGAACGGTCCATCGGCACGTTGCCGGGTACGCTGGCCGAGGCGCTCGACGAATTGGAACAGGACGAAGTGATCAAGGAGGCGCTGGGGCCCGACATCACTCGAGCCTTTCTGCGGGCCAAGCGGGCGGAATGGGACGAGTATCGCATCCAGGTGACGAGTTGGGAGTTGGAGCGTTACCTGGAGACCGCATAGGGGGTGACGGAGCGACTTGCGCTTTTCCGCGATGCATGGTATAGTCTTATTGACCCTGCTGTGTGCGTGATCGCCGTTCAAGCGTTTTGAGCCAACACCTATAAAAACGGGGGCTGTCTCTTCAGAGAGGAATGCGATAGCCTACGGGCAAGGCAGACCGCTGAGCAGGCCCCCACCTGCGAGAGCAGGTTCAAAACACATCGGCACACGGCACGGCGGGGTTCGGTCTGATGTATGCTTGCAAACGCCACCGGTGCGACGGTGGCGTTTGCTTACCTGCATTTGACCTGTCTCTTCCTTCCTTCCTTTCTACTCTATCCAGCCAGTGCGAGGTGTGCCGTGTTACAAGAACGAGTCTCTGATAACATCTACGTTTTCACCAGTGATGTGTACGCCCAGGTGACGGCTGGAGCGATCGTGACGCGCGAAGGCGCCATTCTTGTGGATAGCTTGCCTTTCCCTGCCGAGTCACGCGACATGGCGACGTTCATCTCCAGGGTTTGCCGGCCTGGTGTGCGATACGTGGTTCTGACTCACTACCACGCGGATCATACCTATGGCGCCTACCTTTTCCCCGAGGCCGATGTGGTGGGGCATTCGCGCTGCCGAACGCTGCTGACACAGGTCGGCGTGCCGGCCTTGGAGGCGGCGCAGGCTGAAGCGCCCGAACTGGAGGAGGTAGCGCTTCGCCCACCTGATGTCACGTTTGACGATGGGGAGGTGAGCCTGCAGGTGGGTCAACAGGTCGTGCGCCTGATTCACGCACCCGGGCACACACGGGATTCGATCATGGTCTACGTCGAGGAGAGCCGGGTGTTGTTTGCGGCCGATACAGTGATGCCGGTGCCTTCGATTGTGGACGGCGACATGGATGAGTTTCGGGCATCCTTGCGAAAAGTAACAGAACTGCCGATAGAGAACATGGTGCAGGGGCATGGAGAGGTCATACTGCGCGGAGAGGTGCAGGACATAGTGCAGGTCAGCTTAGATTATCTGGATGCGATCGAGGCTTTGGTTGCAGGGGCGATCAAGAGCGGCGAGGGGCGGGAATCGCTGCGAAAGTCCAGTATTGAATCTTGTGGACTGTCACGTATCCCGCTGAATGGCCTGGTGCAGCAGATCCACGTGGCGAATCTTTTGGCCCTGTACGATCGAATGACGTCCTAGTGAGCGGATCCTCCTGCTTGACAGCCCGGGGTTCCTGTGGCATAATGTGAGCAACTTTTCAAAAGCTATGATGGAGAAGAGTAAGTGCGGCGTACCGGTCCAGAGAGCCCGGGGTAGGTGAGATCCGGGTACGGCACCGCGCTGAAAATCCCTCCGAAGCTGCCGACCGAACTGAGCGAACGCTGTCGATAGAGCGTCGCTCTCAGTAGACTCAGCCGGGTTCGTCTCCCGTTATCACAGACGCGGTGATCGTGCGTCGCCGGCAGAGGGGCCCCGCTTGTGTGGGGCAAGTAAGGGTGGTACCGCGGGAGTGCTTGGCTCTCGTCCCTTTTGGGGACGGGAGCTTTTTCGTTGTGGGAGACTCTTTCGTAATTCGCCCCCAAGACTTCGGAAGTCTGGGCGGTTTGAATTCCGGAAGACTTTCGTTGGAGTGAAGGGCATGGCTTTCACAGTTCGTCCTGGCAGCGAAGAGGATACACCGGAGATGCTCCGGCTGTGGCGGGAGATGATGGATTTTCACGCCCGGCTGGATCCTCACTTTCGTCCCCTCCCGCCGCCCGCAGGCGAGGAGGCGTGGGAGAAGTACCTGCGCGAGGATATCTGGGGGAGCGAGGACTGGTGCGTGTTTGTGGCCGAGGCGGATGGGAGACTCGTTGGGCAGATCTTGGCTATGCTGCGCGACCCCGTCCCTGTCTTTCAATCCGGGCGGTATGGCTACGTGACGGACATCGTCGTCGATCCGGCAGCTCGGCGCAGCGGGGTGGGGCGAGCGCTATTCGAGGCGCTGAAGGCCTGGTTCCGTGAGCGAGGTGTCTCCTATCTCCAGTTGATGGTGATGCACAACAACCGTGTATCCCAGGCCTTCTGGCGGGCCATGGGGTGCACAGATTACACAGACATACTTTGGTACGACTTGGAGGCAGAATGACCGATTTGCTGCATCACAACCAAGATCAACCTCTTGCCGTCCCACATCACCCAGGTGCGGGTGGTGGAGATTGAGGGGCTCGATATGCGGGCCGATGGCGGGACGCACGTGGCCAACACCTCCGAGGTTAGCCCTCTGCAGATCGTGAACTACGAGAGCAAGGGGCGTATGAACAAACGGCTGGTCGTCGCGGTAGAGGCGGCGAAGAATATTGAAGGAGATGGCGATGTTTAAACCGGTACTCTCAAGCGTGAATTTCGTGGCCCAGGAGCATCAGTTACTTGATTTCTGGCGCGAGACAGATGCCTTTCAGAAGCTGGTCGAGCTGCGAAAGGATAGCCCGCGTTGGTCCTTCATCGATGGACCGATCACAGCCAATAACCCGATGGGTGTCCACCATGGCTGGGGACGCACGTACAAGGACCTGTATCATCGCTTCTGGGCGATGAACGGGCGCCGTATTCGCTATCAGAACGGCTTCGACTGCCAGGGGCTCTGGGTCGAGGTCGAGGTGGAGAAAGAGGAAGGGTTCCGCTCCAAGCAGGATATTGAGGAGTATGGCATCGCGCGCTTTGTGCGCAAGTGCAAGGAGCGGGTGCTTCGCTACGCTGCCATCCAGACCGAGCAATCTATTCGACTGGGGTACTGGATGGACTGGAACGATCCCGACTTCCTGCGAGACCTGGCCCATCGCCTGAAGCATGATCCGGAGGAAGTGATTACCGTCCAGGGACTCGAGGGGCCGGTTACCGACACGGTCGAGGGGATCGTCTCCCGGCTGGGCCTGCCGGAATTAGGCGGCTCCTACTTCACCTTCTCCACCGAGAACAACTACATGATCTGGACCTTCCTCAAGCGCTGCTGGGAGCGGGGATGGCTGTACAAGGGCCGGGATGTGATGCCCTGGTGCCCCCGTTGTGCCACCGGCATCAGCCAGCACGAGATTGTCACCGAGGGGTACCGGGAGATGACGCATCCTGGCGTCACGTTGCGCTTCCCACTGCGTGGGCGGCCCGGAGAAAGCCTGCTGGTCTGGACAACCACACCCTGGACGCTGACGAGCAACGTGGCGGCAGCGGTAGGCCCGGAGCTGACCTACGTCAAGGTCCGCCAGGGGGACGAGATCTTGTATCTCTCCAAGGGAACCCTGCCCTTGCTGGAGGGCGGCTACGAGGTGTTGGAGGAGATGCAGGGCGCAGCCCTGGAAGGCTGGACCTACGATGGTCCCTTCGACGATCTGCCGGCGCAGCAGGCCGCAGGCAGCCCCCAGGCCCACCGGGTGATCTTGTGGGACGAAGTAGGAGAGGCGGAAGGCACCGGCATCGTCCACATCGCTCCTGGGTGTGGCGCAGAGGACTTCGAGCTGGGCAAAGAGCACGATTTCCCTGCCATCGCACCTCTGGACGACGAGGGCGTCTTCCTGAAGGGATTCGGCCCTCTCACCGGTACACCTGTGTCCGAGAGCGCTGAACGGGTCTTCGAGAATCTGCGGGAGAAAGGACTGCTCTACAAGGTCGAGGACTACACGCACCGTTACCCCGTCTGCTGGCGCTGCAGCACCGAGCTGGTCTTCCGGCTGGTGGACGAGTGGTTCATCTCGATGGACGAGCTCCGTCACGACATGATGGATGTGACGCGGCAGATCCGCTGGATCCCTTCCTTCGGGCTGGACCGCGAGTTGGATTGGCTGCGCAACATGCACGATTGGATGATCAGCAAGAAGCGATACTGGGGATTGGCGCTGCCGATCTGGGAGTGCGAACAGTGCGGTCACTTTGAGGTCATTGGCGACGAGGAGGAGCTGCAGGCCCGGGCCGTGGCGGGCTGGGAGGGGTTCGAGAGGCACACTCCCCACCGCCCCTGGGTCGACGCGGTGAGCATTGCCTGTCCCGAGTGCGGCGCACAGGTGAGCCGCATCCCCGATGTGGGCAATCCCTGGCTCGACGCTGGCATCGTCAGTTTCAGCACCCTCCGGTACCGGACAAACCCGGATTACTGGCGCCGGTGGTATCCGGCCGACTGGATCAGCGAGTCCTTCCCCGGTCAGTTCCGCAACTGGTTCTACAGTCTGCTGGCCATGGCGACGGTGCTGGAGAATTCTCCGCCCTTCAAGACCTGCTTCAGCTATGCCCTGCTCCTGGGGGAGGACGGGCGGGAGATGCACAAGTCGTGGGGGAACGCCATCGAGTTCAACGAGGCCGCCGATCAGATGGGTGTCGACGTGATGCGCTGGCTCTACTGCCGTCAGAAGCCGGAGAACAACCTGCTCTTTGGCTTCGGCAAGGCGGACGAGGTGAGGCGGCAGTTCTTGATCCCGCTTTGGAACGTCTATTCGTTCTTCGTCACGTATGCGAACATCGATGGGTGGGAGCCTATGGGCCAAGGACCTGAGGGTGAAACGGCGCTCGATAAATGGATCCTTGCTCGCTTGAACCAGGTGGTGGTCAAAACCATCGATTGCCTCGAGAATTACGATGCGTATGCTGCGACAATGCTCGTGGAACCATTCCTGGACGATCTGACCAACTGGTACGTCCGTCGCAGCCGACGCCGGTTCTGGAAAAGTGAACACGACGCCGACAAGAACGCTGCCTACGCCACGTTGTATCAGGTCCTGACGACGCTGTGTCGGTTGCTGGCGCCGTTGGTGCCCTTCGTCACTGAGGCGATGTATCAGAACCTGGTGCGCTCGGTGAGCCCGGATGCTCTTGAGAGTGTCCATCATACCGACTGGCCCCAGGCAGACCCGGCGGCGGTGGATGAGAATCTACTCGCGCGCATGGACTTGGCCCGGCAGATGGTCGCGCTGGGGCACTCCGCCCGCAACAGCCGGAACATCAAGCTGCGTCAGCCCCTGGCCCGTGCCCTGATTCATCGGGAGTCGGGCGTTGACGAATTGGACGAAGAGCTGATGGCCCTGGTGCAGGATGAGTTGAACGTCAAACAGGTGGACTTTGTTGAAGAAGAAAGTGAGTTGGTTACCTATCGCCTCCTACCGGATAACAAGGTGCTTGGCCCTCGTTTCGGGAGACGGTTCCCGGCGGTCCGGGCCGAGCTTGCCGCGCTGGAACCACTGGCGGCGGTAAAGCGGCTGCGGGCTGGACTCCCGCTGCGGTTGGAGATAGAGGGAGATGCAGTGGAACTGGCCCCAGAGGAGGTGTTGGTGCGGGAGGAGCCCCGGGAGGGGCTGGCGGTGGCCTCCGAGCGGGGTGTGGCTGTCGCCGTCGATACCGTCCTCACGCCTGATCTCAAGGCCGAAGGGTTGGCGCGCGAGGTGGTCCGGCGGGTACAGAACCTGCGCAAGGAAGCGGATTTCGACCTGGACGACCGTGTCGTCACCACCTATCAGGCTGAAGGGGAGTTGGCTGAGGCAATCGAATCGTGGCATTCCTTCATAGCTGAGGAGACGCTGAGCGTGGAACTGCGGGCCGGACCACCGGAGGATCAGGCTACCGTGTTCCAGGATCAGGTGGAGGGCTATTCGCTTGGACTCGGGGTCCGCAAGGCGTAGATGACCTTCCGTTTTGAAATCCCTGTCCTTGTTGGTCTTGCCAATTCAGGCTGAGTGGGGTAGAATGTTAAGTCGTGAGTGGTGGCGAGCCCAGGAGGAACAAAGATGCCTTTTTCGTACGATCGAGCGAGGCGGGAACTGCAGGAAGAACAGGCGAAACTGCGAGAGCAGTTAGAGCACATTGAGACCGCCGAGTATGAAAGCATCGGGTACAGCAATCATATTGCTGACGACGCAACTGATGCCTTTGAACAGGCGGTGGACGTGGCACTCCGGCGAAAAATCGTGGCCACGTTGGAGGACGTCGATCGGGCACTGAGCAAGTTTGATAGTGGGATATACGGTCTCTGTGAGGCCTGCGGT
>Ga0207752_1000737_pt1 | contig 15286 bp, 16 predicted proteins | sample Pon2CUnioCityCA_6_FD_187272 | JGI IMG/M metagenome (GOLD analysis project Ga0207752, IMG submission 187272) | Marine sediment microbial community from Union City, CA, USA - Pond 2C Sediment 2 (SPAdes) | ecosystem: Environmental > Aquatic > Marine > Intertidal zone > Salt pond sediment ...
AAGTGCTTCTCCGATGGGTGGTATTTTGAATGTTGAGTATGAGCCGAAGCCGCTTTTTTTCCAGTTCCATTGCTGCCAGCACAGAGACGGGTCATCTAAAGATACGTCAAACTCGAATCTAACTTTTGTTGGCTGGCCATCAGCGTCCACACTGATAATTTTGGCCGTCATGTCGGTCAGTTCTATTTTCTCGCCGGGCTTGAACGGCATATTTTCCGGCCGGAACAGGCTGCTCAGCTCGTGATAGAAATAGACGAAGTTCGGTTTGAAATCTCTGCCGGATGGAGCTATTGAGAAAATGCTGCCGGCTTGAGATTCTATTAGCAGCGTTTTTTCGCCTGTGCGGGTGATTTTCAAAGGATTATAGCCCGGAACCAGAAGTCGGGTTTTCTCCGGCAACGATTGATTCCAATAGTCTCTCAGAACGGGCAGGCCGAGAAAAAGAAATGGATTGGGTGCATTGACTACAACTAAAGTCTTGTCCATTAGCTCTTCGGCCGGATTGACTTTGATTGTGGCGTAAATAGTGTCGAAAAAAAAGGATACAGTTTTCGGCGCTCGTGTCCTTGAAACGATGGAGAAACACACGTGAACGAAAATCAGGGTAATACAAAGTATCCACGCCGGGACCCGCCAGAAGCGCGATCTGACCGTCCATTTCTCCTGTGTGAATAATCCGGCAATAAAATGGGTCATCACTCCGAAAGCACCGATTGCCACAAAGAGCAGATTGCGGTTCATCGGGCTGGTCGCACAGATCGGCAATACGCACAGCATCATCCCTGTAAACCAGAAGAGTGCCACTCGGTTTCGTCGCAGCAGCGGAAGAAACACCAACAGAATCAGTGTCAGATAGAGCACCGAGGCGAGCAAATACCATGTCCCGGCATAATCGGAAAATAAGTGCAGCATATCAGCGGGCGTCCCGCCCCATTGGCCGGAAAGAAGAACCGGCGCCCGCTCCAGCACGGCCTGGGCATAACGCAGCGGCTCGCGTCCCGGGTCGATAAGAAAGCCGCTGGATTGTGCTCCGTATCCGAGCGCGTTGTAAATCATCCTCCAGGCGGCAATCATAATGAAAGCCGGGGCCAGACTTACGACCCTTCGGATTCGGCTGTCACGATCTATGATAAGGGCGTAAGCGAAAAGGTAGGCGAAGGTTGCTATGCCGGCCTCGGTGGACAGTAAAGACAGCAGGAGTGTAAAAGGTGCGGCCAGACCGGCGGTCATCGAGTGATGCCGGCGCCATTTGTCGTGCAGCAGGAGTGTGAGAATGGAAAAAAACAGTGCCAGCAGCAGGTTTCTGTTTGCTATCCACATTGCGGGAAAGTAATTGCTGTCATCGAATGTATAAAGCAGTGCCGCCAGAGTAGCCATCCAGATGGGAATTATGAATTGCCGATACAAGATGGACAATAAAAACACGACTGCCGTGAACCAGATGATATTATGCAGATGCATCAGGGCCGGCGAATCCGGGAACAGGCGATAATCGAGCCAGTGCGTGAAGCTGTCCAATGGCCGGAAGTTCGCTATCCGCAAGTCCTGTGCCGTCCACCACGGGCACAGCCCCGACTCAATTAGACGATCAGTGTCTTGCCGTGTTCGAGTTAAAGAGTACATGTCGCAAATCGCGGTTGATAAACTGCCCGCATTTGGATCGATCAAACCTGTGCCGGAAAGCTGCTTGGGTAATTTAGCCGGTTCGACGAGTCTTACACGATGGAACAGGTCATCCTGTATCAGGCCTGCATTTAATGCCGGAAGCATAATCACCGCTGCAATTCCGGCTATCACCAACGGCGCGTACCTGCTTTCCAGGTCTCTACGCAGCCTGGCGACGAACTTTGATGTGCCCGGCCCGAATTTTTGATCTGTCTTGTATTCCATATCCGGCATAAAAGTATTTTACTTAATATATTAAGCCAATGCACGCCGGCAGGAAAACTCAGCTCGTAAGCACGTGCTTGGCCATCTTCGGCTCTCGGCCGAGAAGTTCGGTAAAGTGATGAATCAAAACCTTTTCGATTTCTTTAAGTATTTTTTGGGCCGATCCCGGAATCTGCTTGAAACTGACCAGGCAGGCCGAGGCCTCTTTCGATAATCTAATCTTGTCGGGGAAACTCGACTCGCAATCCCGACAAATTAAGCCGTTAGCCGAGCTGCTAAAATATACTGGATGCTCGATACCGGATGCTCGGTACTCGTGTTTTGTTTTGCAGTTTACACAGTGATTAATAATCGGCTTCAGACCGATTTGCTTTAGCAGGGTCAGTTGGAACAATATCAGCAGGGCGAGGATCTCCCTTTTCAGCCCATTCGTTGAACGCTGCTCGTTTGCGTTGTGCAGAAATTCAAGAAAGCTGTCGAAGAGCTCAGGGTGTGGATCGTAATCGTGTGTTAGTTTATTGAGCAGCTCGGCGGCGAAAAGGCAGGCGTATAGCACGGAAAGATCATTGCGCAGATTTATGAGAGCGGGCTGTTGCTGAAATTCGGTTAAAGTGGCGAGTTTTTCTCCGGCTGAATCGGTAAAGACTATCTTGCCGTGAGATAGTAATTCGATTGGACCGTCAAAGGGCGATTTGGGTCTTTTTGAACCTTTTGCTATGGCATCTATTTTGCCGGTGGCTTTGGTAAAAAACGAGACGATCTGAGATGTTTCGGAATAATCGATTGCGCGTATGCATATAGCCAAATCCTTGGTCAGCATAGCTATTGCTCGGAGATTTTCTGGATTCTTATTCGTTTAATTCTTCTGTCTTCGGCAGAGGCGATAGTGAATTTTAAATTCTCATGATCGAAGCTTTCATTGGCTTTGGGGATATAACCCAGCCGGGAGAAAACGAACCCTCCAATCGTCTCGTAATCTTCATCCTCGGGCAGATCCAGGTCGAATTCATCGTTGACGTCGTCGATGGAGGTTCTGGCATCGGCCTCAATTGTATTTTGGTCGATTATCCTGATGGGTTCCGGCGGTGTTTCTTCGTACTCGTCGGTTATCTCGCCCACCAGCTCTTCGAGAATATCCTCCAGCGTGACGATACCAGCCGTGCCCCCGTACTCATCCAACACTACGGCGATGTGCAGTTTTTGCGTTTGAAACTCGTGGAGAAGGACTCGGAGCCGCTTGGTTTCAGGGACAAAATAAGCCTTCCTCATTTTATCGCGAAGTTTGAAATCCACCGGGTCTTTGCCGATTTCCGACAGCAGGTCCTTGGCGTAAATAAGGCCGACAATATTGTCTATATTTTCTTCGAAAACCGGCACGCGTGTGTGGCCTCCGGAGGTAATGGTTTCCAGAACTTTTTGCAAGTCGGAGTTTACTTCGACGGCGATAATGTCGGTTCGCGGCGTCATAATCTCGTCGGCGGTGCTGTTGCTTAATTCCAAAACGTTCTCTATCATTTCCTGCTCTTCTTCATCGAGCACACCGTCGGTTCTGTGCTGCTCGAGTCCTGTCAGGAATTCTTCCTGTTTTTCTTCGTGCTCTTCTTCCGGGGTAGATTCGACGATACCGGCCAGACGCCGGACAAAGCCGTCATATAATTTGAAGATATACAGGATCGGTGAAGTGATAAAAGCAAAGAGCGTCAGGACGCGATACGTTCGGCTCAGGATTTTTTCGCCGGCGTATTTTGCCCAGGCGTGAGGAATGGCCAGACTGAAAACCGAGAATATGGCAAATGCTATAAAAGACGCAAGCAAGTAATCGACAACATTGCTTTTACCGTTCGTTTGCCCGCCGAGATGGGTGAAAAAAGCCACCAGCACCAGCAGTATGCACATGTTACAGATGAGTCGATATAATGAGCACGTCAAAACCAGGTCTTCTTCTTTTCCCAAAAATCGCTCGGTGAGTTCTTTGGAATCAATTTTCTTTATGGCTGCTTTGAATTCTTCCTGTAATTTGGCGTGTGAAAATATTCGCAAGGCGACGGCGTTGACTGAAAAGAACAATGTGCCGCCGGAAAGAAGGCAAATCAACAGAACCGCCCAACCAGCGTAACTCACTTTTTGATACCCTTTCAACTATATTAATGCACAGGTTTTACGCTAACTGTGCTCTAATGTTCTTTCGGTTTTATACTGCTATTATATACTATTCCGTAACCGAGTTCCTGTAAAGTTTCATCTTCGGTTTGATGCATTTGCCCGGCAAGGCTTTTAGTGGAGTCGTCAAAGCCGAAGTTGTGCAGCAGACCGTGCGTTATGTATAAAGCAAGTTCGGCCTGGCTTGAATGACCGCGCAGTTTCGCCTGCCTGACGGCCATTTCTCCGTTTACGATCAAATCAAAGATCTTCAGGTCCTCCCGGCCGTCGGACAAATCGAAGCTTATACAATCGGTAACGGATTTTCTGTTAAGAAAATTTCTGTTAAAATTCCTGATTTCATCGTCGTCGACTATCGCGATACTGATTTCGTACCTTGTATCCGTCGGTCCGGGCTTGCCAAAACGGTTGCAGACTGCCCGTACCAATTTTTTTATCTTAGGCGTAGATATTTTTACGCCTTTGAAATTCTTAATAATTTGAATGACAATTTCCTGGTCTTTTTTGGGAGAAGGCATGATTGCTATTTATCTTTTTGCTGGCGCTGTTCGGTCTGGGAATCTTTTTCGGGCGGCTCGTCCGGCGGTTTGGGATATGCAATTCGTCCATGATAGTGCGATGCCAGAGTTTTTGACATACTTGCTTCTATCTGGCTGAGTTCTCTAAGTGACATATCGCACTCGTCGAACTGGCCGTCCTGGAGGCGTTTCATCGCCATATTGTGCACAACCGCTTCGATTTTTGTCGGTGTTACTTCCGGCAGGCTTCTGACGGCACTTTCCACGGTATCGGCCAGCATAACAATCGCAGCTTCTTTCGTTCGCGGCTTCGGGCCGGGATACCTGAATTCCGTATCAGCAGGGGTCTCGTCGGTTTTTCCCTTTGAGTTTTTGCCTTTTTGCTTTTTGGCCTCGTGGTAGAAATGTTCAATTAAAGTCGTGCCGTGATGGGTCTCGATGAATTGACGGAGCACGCTGGGCAGGCCGTATTCTTTGGCCATTTCTATGCCGTCTTTGACGTGACCTACGATAACCAAATGACTCATTTTAGGCGACAGTTCTTTATGCCGGCTGGCGGAGCCAAGCTCGTTTTCTACGAAATAGCCGGCTTTGTTGATTTTGCCGATATCGTGGTAATAAGAGCCCACCCTGCACAGCAGGCCGTTTCGCCCGATTGCCTCGGCGGCGGCTTCGGCAATAGAGCCTATCAGCAGGCTGTGGCTGAATGTGCCGGGTGCTTCCATATGAAGCCGTCTCAACAGGCGCTGGTTGGCATCGCTGTAGTCCAGCAGCGTCATACTCGTTGCTATGCGAAAGGCTTTTTCAATAAGCGGCAGCAATCCCTGGATGAGCACGCCGATAACAAGGGTAATCCCCGCGTGAAGGGCGGCGTCTCTTACAATTAGAGCGGTTGTAAGGTTCTTGGGTAAATGATTCAGAGCGGCTGTCGTTATGAAAACTATTACTGCGGCCAGCGTACTGACCTGAAGCAGTTTGATTCTTGTGCGGATTTCTTTCAGACAAAAACAGCAGGTAATTGCTCCGGCCGACATAGTCAAAAACAAATAGATATCCGTAAGTCGGGATTCCATTGACCCTACAACAAGACTGGCAAAAACGCAGTAGAATATACTCATACCTATAGCGAAACGCTGCTCATAAGCGATTGTCATTATAATCGCCGTTGTAACAGCGGTGCCAGTGGCCCAAAACGTTTCTCCGGTTGATAGTACGCCGATTTTGGTTGTGGTTAACAATAAGATAAATAATCCAACCAGGACTAAAGCTCTGGCGTGATTTTTCGTTATTCGTTTTTGAAAGTGCTGAATATACAAAGCTCCGGCCAGAGCAATCAATACAACTATAACGGCAGTCGATACTATTTCGCGAGTACTGGGTTGCGGGACAGATAAAACCAGGGTGCAGAGGGCCACGAAAAGCAGCCATATCAGGATTGAGATTAAAAAATCAGTGTTGGCAAGCCGGCTTATCCGTGCAAAACGCTCGGCGGATATATTCTTGCGAACCTGATTTCGTCGCGGACTTGTTTTTTTCCAAAATGCCATCTATATAATATCCTGCACGCGATTACGACTAACCGGTCTCGGCCTTTTTCTTATAAGCCTGCACAATTTTTTGAACAAGTCGATGCCGTACTATGTCTTTCTGGTTTAATTCCACATAGCCTATACCTTCGATGTGTTGAAGTGTTTCGATTGCTTCAATCATTCCGCTTTTCTGTCCACGTTCCAGGTCGATTTGAGTTATGTCGCCTGTTATTATCATTTTCGAGCCGTGACCGAGTCTTGTCAAGACCATCAGCATCTGTAATGCCGATGTATTTTGGGCTTCGTCGCAGATTATGGCCGATTCATTTAATGTCCGGCCCCGCATAAAGGCAAGCGGGATAATCTCGATAATGTCAAGCTCCATAAATTTCTTCATCTGTACGAAGTCCATCATATCTTCGAGCGCGTCGAACAGAGGCCGGAGATACGGATTTACCTTTGCCTGCAAATCGCCCGGCAGAAAACCAAGCTTTTCGCCGGCCTCGACCGCCGGTCGCGCAAGGACTATTCTCCTGATTTGCTTTTTCTTGAGCATGGAGACGGCAATTGCGACCGCCAGGTAAGTTTTGCCTGTTCCGGCAGGACCGATACAAAAGGTCAAATCGTTGGACAACATAGTTTCGATATATTGTAACTGGCCTTTAGTGGAAGGCTCGATGACCTTTTTATGAGAATAGACACTAATCGTCTTTACGCTATCGAGACTTTCAAGCGAATCGTGCCTGTTAATAAAGCCCGTTACGTCATCGGCGGTGAGTGAACGATGTTTGATAAGCTGTTTTTGCATTTTGTCGATAATCTCGGCGGCTCTTTTGACATTTTCCTCTTTGCCGGCGATCATCAGCCTGCTCTGGCGGGCTGTAATCTGAACGTCGAGCGATTGGCGCAAAAGCCGAAGATAACTATCGGCCGGGCCGAACAATTCGAGCTGCTTATCGGTTGAATCTAATTGTATTGTTGCTTCCAAAAGCTCTCCTCTGTCAAGAGCTCCACATAAAGAACAAATATGCCGGCGGCGCCGCCACAAGCGGCGAATCGACAATGTCAAGCACACCGCCGAAGCCGGGCACTTTGTTTGCCGAATCTTTCTGCTCGGCGTCTCGTTTTATCATCGACTCGGCCAGATCGCCCATTTGTCCTGTAAAAGCAAAACAAAGGCCGAATATAATCGCCAGCCGCCAGGACATTATATCACAAATTATCGCAAAACCCAAAGCAACTATTGCCGCCGCTCCAACGGCGCCGCACATACCTTCCCATGTTTTTCCCGGACTGATTTTAGGTGAAAATTTGTGCTTGCCGAACAGAGTCCCTATTACGTAAGCTCCTATGTCGGCGGATTTTATGACAAAAATAAACATAAGAAAAGGCCAGAGGCCGGACTCTATTCGGATTGCTATACAGAAACTGCTGAGAAGACCCAGATAAACAATCGAAAAATAGTTTGCGCCGCAATTGGCTAAAACACCAGAAGTGCCGTGGCGTTTGTATTGATATAAAAGCAGTGCCATTAGCACAAAAGCGGCCAAAAGACTGAAATAAGTTTCCGGCGGAAATTCCACGAGCTGCTGCAGGTAGGGGCTTGCGGCGAATAAAACTGATGCGGTAACTGTTATCGGCAGAAAAATCCTCAAATTTTTCACTGAAGCGAGTCTCGACAGTTCGAGTTGTGCCGGGATTATCAGCAGGATTACGAGAATAGAAAGGATAGTGCCCTGAACATGTTTATCGTCGGCTGCTGAAGCTGTAACAGAGCCGTCCAGCCAGCCGTCGAAAACAACAGCGGCGGTAAAGGCCAGCGTCATCAATGTTCCAAAAAACAGTCTGTATCTGAGCATTTTATTCGTACGGGTGTTTTTAAAAATCTGCTTTATATTTTTTTGTATTTGTCCGCTGTAGTTCAAAGAGTCCCAAAACGTCGTGTTCTTGATGCATAGGCCATGATTGCTTTTTCGAGAGATGCTTTTTTGAAATCCGGCCAAAGCGTTTTAGTAACATAGAATTCGCTATATGAGATCTGCCATAGCAGGAAATTGCTGATTCTCATTTCGTTTGCCGTGCGGATCAAAAGGTCGGGGTCGGCAAGTTTGCCGTCGTATAGATTTCGGCTTATGCACCGCTCGTCGATATCTTTCAGACGGAGCTTGCCTGTTTTATATCGTTGTGCAATCCTCCGAGCAGCATCCATAATTTCCGCTCTGCCGCTATAGTTCAACGCCAGTGCAAGTATCATGCCGGTATTGGCGGCTGTTAAGGCCATTGTTTTAGAGAGGTCTTTTATAACCTGTGCCGGGAGTCCTTCTCGCCTGCCGAGATGGATTAGTTTTACATTATTTTTCATCAGCTTAGGGCGGATTCCGACAAGGTATTCGGAGTGAATGTGCATCAGAGCGTTGATTTCGGATTTGGGTCTTTTCCAGTTTTCCATGCTAAAAGAATACAATGTCAGTGACTCGATCCCCAAATCCACACAATGTATGGCTATTTTTTCAATTATTTTTGCTCCCTTGCGGTGGCCCATGACTCGCGGCAGCGATTTACGCTGTGCCCACCGACCGTTGCCGTCCATTATGATGGCGATGTGATGAGGAATCTGATCTGGTTTTAGACCAAGGCGATCGGCTGTTACTTCGAGTTTTTCTTCAAAGCTTTTCATAGCGGATAGTGAACGGTGTTTTGTTTATTTTTATGCTCCCAGAGCTATTGTCTGACTTCGTTTGGGACCGACGCCGACGAATGTAATCGGCTTGCCTACAAGCTGCTCGACTCGATGAACGTAGTTTTGGGCGTTCTCTGGCAAGTCCTTAAAATCGCCTGCTTCGGTCAGCTCCTCATTCCAGCCCGGCATAGTTTCGTAAACCGGCTCAGCCAGAGCCAGTCTTGCCTCGTTCGCCGGGAAGAAGGTCGTTTCTTTTCCGTTGATTTGATACGCCCGGCAAATCTTCAGTTCTTTAAGGCCGCTGAGCGTATCGAGGTGCATCAATGCAATTTCGTCGATGGCACCGATGTTTACGCCGTATGCTACGGCCACGGCGTCGAACCAGCCGCACCGGCGGGGCCGTCCTGTTGTTGTGCCATATTCGTTGCCCTTGTCGCGGATATACTGGCCGGTTTCGTTGTCCTGCTCGACGGGGAAAGGTCCGGCGCCGACTCTCGTTGTGTAGGCTTTGATAACGCCGATGAATTTATCCACGAATTTGGCCGGCACGCCGCAGCCGGCGGACATTCCCAGCGAGCTTGAGTTCGAGCTGGTCACATAAGGAAACGTGCCGTGGTCTATGTCGAGCAGTGAGCCCTGGGCGCCTTCGAAAAGAATGGATTTACCGCCGGCAATTGATTCGTGCAGAAATTCGGTCGTATCCGTCAGAAATGGTAACAACCTGTCGGCATAGATTTTGCACTTCCCGAAAATCTCGCCGGCGCTTATCGGCCCGGCGTCATAAAGGGCCGCGAAAACCTTGTTCTTGTACCCGACAATCGTTTGCAGTTTGGCTTCGAGCGCCGGCAGGTCTCTCAAATCGCTCATTCTCACGGCGAAGCTTCTGCCGACCTTGTCCGCGTAGCATGGGCCTATACCACGAATTGTGGTGCCGATTTTGTTTTTGGCGAGCGATTCTTCGCGTAACTGGTCCTCTTTTTTATGATAATCCAGCACAACGTGGGCGTTTTCGCTGATTAAAAGCCGGCCGTCGAGCGAAAGGCCTTTGTCGGCGATTGTGTCGATTTCCCCCGTCAGGACTTCCGGGTCCACTACGACGCCGTTGGCGATAACGCAGATAGTTCCCGGCCGGACGCAGCCGCTCGGCAAAAGATGCAAAGCGAACCGGTCTTCGCCGACGATAACGGTGTGGCCGGCATTGGCGCCGCCCCCGTATCGTACGACGATATCGCTCTTTTCGGCGAGAATATCGACAACCTTGCCTTTGCCTTCGTCGCCCCACTGTAATCCGACAACGCAATAATTCATTTGGATTTGTTCCTTATCAAATTATGCTCAATCTTTATTTTCGGCAGTCCAAAGTACATTTTACGACCGGATTACTGAGGACTGCAACGGGTAAAATATCAGATTTGTCTTAAAGATTCAAGCTTTCCATTTGCTCGGAGGAGAAACATATTTATAAGGTTGCGTGTATTTCAGAAATGCTTATGGGTAGAGAGGCAGGCTCCAACGGTCCGTTTAAGGCCAATGTTTTTTATGTTTGGCCGGATTGCCTGATAGCATCCAGGTTTTCCCAATATTGAGCCAGCGCTTTGGAACCTTCCCGCGTAAGCTGGTAGCTGGTATTCCGGACTTTGCCCTTGAAGGACCTTTTGACTTTTAGATATCCTGCGGATTCGAGCTTCTCCAAATGCCTGTTCAGGTTCCCTCTTGTCAGGCCGAGGGTCGTCGCCAGGAAAGTAAAATCCGCCTTCTCAAGCCCGTTGAGGATCATCATTATCCTCAATCTCGCCGGCTCGTGGATAATCTTGTCAATCTCCATTGGCTGTGCCTCCTTCGAGGTGTGCAATGACTTTTAGCTTTTTTAAGGCGTGCCGGCTGTAAATGTGAGCGATTATATATGCTAAAAATGTGTATCCAAATAACGGAAGGAACATATTCAATGGGACGGCAAAGGTCCCCGTGAAATATATCGGTACACCGGCAATGATCAGAATAGCATGGATAGCATACAGTGCCGGACAAAGCAGCAGTAACGGTCCGAGCCTCGGCTGTTGCAGGAAGTATTGAAAGACAAGAAACGGAACAAAACATACGGCCAAGACAGGCTGCAGGTATTTGAATGAAAGATAACCATCCATGGCAAGATACATGCTGCCTAAAATGCAAATCGAAATTGCTATCCCGGAGACAACATCCAACCATTTTTTCTTCGTTGATCTCGACGTCGGCAATGAGGCGGTTCCCTCTTTTCCGTATATCCACTGATCTATCTTCTGGTCTAATAATCCCCTATTTTTGTCGCCGAATTTGAAGGTGAAGATAATCAGAACAATCAGTACAGCGGTGAACAGGACGGCACAAATACCTGTTACGAGCATATCACCTCTGATAATCGCAGCTATACCAAGACTTATCGGAAAAGCAACAAAACCGCCAATAAAGGTTATGATTGCTGTGAGCACAAGAACAGTCAGCTTTCGATTTTGTGCATACCTGCGTGACCATTTGGGAATTTCTTTCAGTTTGTCCGAATCCCGCGGTGTATGGTCTTCTTTATTCATAATAATTGCTCCTTTCACATTCAAAATTGTTATTTTATTTGTAATATATCACAGACATGTCTGCAATACAAACATAAAATTTAAAAAATGAAATCAACTCCCAAAAAGTTGGTTTAACTAAGGTTGGTTTATGTACTAAAGCCTTGAAAAAGACGGATTTATCGCATTGGTGGCAACAGCATATATTTGTTATAAAAGAGCGATACCACAAGGGATACCGCTCTATGCTGTTGCCCTTAAAGCGCTAAATCCACAGGACTTAAAAAAGTAAAGATAGCATTCGTTAACAACTTTTTTGGAGTTGAACCAAAAAAATTTTTTATCCTCTTTTTTTGGGCCTCAGAGAGTACCGGGCGCACAGAGAAATTAAATCCTGAATTAAAAATCGCAGACCTGTCCCTCCAACTCTATTCAGGACTTGCCCTGAGCTTGTCGAATGGGGCAGGCTCCGAGCATAGCCGAATGGATCGCAAATCACTTTGGGCCATCAATCAAACCGTCACGTGTTTTCTATTTTCCCCATTTGAAGGTGCAGCCAAAACTTCGCAAAGGTGCCCACAAATATAATACCAATCCAAATCATAAAAGGGATATACGGATATTCCGCACCGAACAAGCACCCAATTGAAAAGCACATCAGAAAGCTAATAATCCAGTCCAGCAGGATTATATATTTCATTCGCAGCATCAGTTAGTTTCTGTCAATAACTATTCAGTATTAATTCACTTAGCGTTTGTTGGTGTAGCATTTTAAAGTGCTGATCCGCCACATAGAATAATGCACTAAGGGCATAAAAGTCGCGTTCCCAGTCTTTGGGTATTGCTTCTTCCTTTTTATAATATAGTTCATGAGACACAGAAGCCCAGGCGTCTTGAGCTATGGTTCTTACCTGAATTTCGAATTGCATTGACTCTATTCCGAGCTTTGGTCGGTTTTTTAAGACAACAATATACTGAACATCCATATAGCCAAATACATCCTTGGGATGCTCGTCAATTTTATCCTCCTCAGAAATTAATTTAAACGTTCTCCTTATTATTTCCCCCACCTTTTTCAAGTCGGAGAGAAAAAGACATACAATGCGAAGTCCGACTAAATCCTTAACCTGTTTAAATGGGTCTTTCAGATTTTTGCTTTTCACTTTTTCTGAAAAAGAATCAAACGATTTAATTCTGGACTGAAGTGAATGAACTTTGATCTGCGACTTCAAGGCGTTATTCAACTGGAACTTAGCTATTCGCTCGATATTTTTAAAGTGTTCCTGCCTCGCCCTATACTCATCAATTAATTCTTTCTTAGACATTCTGCTAACCTACAGGTCTACTTTTTTAGTTGCCTTAATTTCCATTACCATTTTTGGAAAACTGTCGCTTTTTGCATTTGCTGTAAAATGGGAATTACTTACTGCCCCCTCAAATGTTAGTGTGAAATTATCAATCTCACCAAATACCGAAACAGCGTCCCGATCAAATCTAATCACGTCAATTTTTCCAGTAATTCTGTCATTATCTTTCTTACAATGCCCTGAGTAATAATATCCTAAATCTCCACCTAATATGCGTTCTCCGTCTAAAACAAAAATGCCCCTTCCAAAAAGCCCTTCCGAAGAGCCAAATTCGACTATCCATAAACCATCATTCTTTTCCATTCGAACTTCCTTTCAAAGAAAGAATTGTATTTCCAAGAACCTTTCCAATTTTTCGAATTCAATAAATTTATGTATTATTCTCTTTAGCAATATTTAGATTTTCTCAACAATTTATTTAAATCAAATCTGCCCAAGCATGCAATATAAATCCAATACTTCCTGCTCTGTGGCTTAGAACAGCGGCTTGTCTGCCAAAAGCTTTCTAACTTCACGCTGGACTCGACGCGCGATTTTGACTGCCTGCCGGGCCTCCGTTACTGATATTGGCTCGTAATCACCTGGGTAACGCGTAACCGTAGCATAGTCAGTAAGCCTGTCCTGCTCCTCATCTTCCAGAGATGGCCGAAGCCGTGGCGGCAGAAGAACAAGCAACTCTCCCAAGTCGTGAGTTTTTGGAAATTCACGCCCTTGTGAAATCAATAGTGCCTTCAGATATTTCTCCACACACTGCTGAGCGTTGAAGCAAATATTGTCAACAGGGCAACCCTTCATTTTCAATAGATATGCAGCCGACTTGAGGTCATTTTCAGCCTTTGCTGCCCACTCTCTGACAACCTCCATCGTTTTATCATTCGCGGGCATATAGAACCTTTCCTTCGCGTAAGGCCGGTCGTTCGATCGTTCCTATGATGTCTTTACGCCACTGAAATTCTTCAGGCCGGCTGACGATGATATCTTTCGGAACGCGTACATCGTGCACAGCAGCCCTTATTTCAAGCTGCTTGGCCCTTTTTGAGCCTTCCACAGGCATGACAATAAGCAAATCCACGTCACTGTCTGACGTATCATCACCGCGGGCGTGCGAGCCGAACAGAATTATCTTCTCAGGCTGAAACTGAGCCACAATACGCTCTACCATCTGTTGGATATGCTTACTGACAGAATCACGTATCCTGACCATAACACTTATTCCTTCCAAAATAAAGCAAAGTGCTCGTTCCGATGAAATGCTTAACTTCGTTTTTCTTATGACGTTACATATTATACTCCTCGCCCCATCCTATAACAAGAATCTTAAGCCAAAAACAGAAATAACCAGAATCCGGCAACAGTGTTAATCGGCGTTCATCCAATGAGATAACCAATACTGTTATCTCACCAGGTAAATCCGTGTCAATAAAACCAAGTCTGTTCGTGTTGGTTATTGCCTTTCAAATGTTAAAATGGGTAATATTTGGGCATTTTTTCGATCAAAAGCGACGGTAGCGCAGAACAAAAATTGAAAAGTTTAAAAAATTTTCTATTCCATATCTCACAAGGACTTACGGCGAAGATGACGTCTACAATTTTGTAGATTTTCGCATCAAAAGCGCAGGTACGTCCAATTATAGGGGGAGTGATAATTGACTATTGACTATTGAATATTGACTACTGACGATTTGGAGGCGAAGCATGTACGCCTGATAACCTGATATCCATTTCCTGATGCCCTGATATACGACGTTCCAATCACCAATTCACTCAAACCGCGGGGGAGAAAAATCGCAACTTTTACAAGCCATATTTTCGACCGGCTTGAAGGCTTTGTCATCCGGCCGGTGCTTTTGTACCGTCGGCTGCGCTTCGGCTATACTTTCCGGCGGATTCCCATGGCCCAGCCGAGGTACGCAAAAGTGGACCCGGCCGATTACAAGCGGCTGAGAAAATACAAATTTATTGCATGGGAAGCAAAAAACTGCTTCTATGCGCAAATGCTTGAGCCAAACGTCATAACAGAAAAAAAGATATTTCACATGCACCAGATAATTCTCGAAGTGCCCGATGGAATGGTAGTCGATCATATTAATAACGATGGTATGGACAACAGGAGCGCAAACCTGCGTGCAGCCACAAAGGGACAAAACGCATAAAACAGAAAGAAAATCTCCAGACCATGCAATTCTAAATATAAAGGCGTTTGCTGGTACAAGGGTTCCCTCAAATGGCAGGTGAGAATAACGTTCGAGAAGAAAAGAATACATTTAGGCTACTTCAAAAATGAGATCGAAGCGGCCAAAGCCTACGACGAGGCGGCGAAAAAGTACCACGGCGAGTTTGCATCTCTGAATTTCCCGGAATAAAGACGAGAATCCGGTATCGAGCTTAATTGTCTTTGACTTAAACGTCTCTGTCAGTTAACCTTCGGCGGATATGAAACGAATGCTAACATCCTGTTTCGGTCTTGGCCGGCTGCCTCTGGCGCCGGGCACGTGGGGCTCGCTGCCGCCGGTGATTATTTTCGCCCTGTGCAGTTGGTTCGGTGCGTCCCCGGCATTGATAACCAACGTAATGGCGGCTTTGGTTCTGGCGGGCG
>Ga0207752_1000738_pt1 | contig 15282 bp, 13 predicted proteins | sample Pon2CUnioCityCA_6_FD_187272 | JGI IMG/M metagenome (GOLD analysis project Ga0207752, IMG submission 187272) | Marine sediment microbial community from Union City, CA, USA - Pond 2C Sediment 2 (SPAdes) | ecosystem: Environmental > Aquatic > Marine > Intertidal zone > Salt pond sediment ...
GGGAAGAGCTTGCCTTGACACAAGAATGACAGTCCTGTACAGTACCATTGGAATATTTCGACTTACGATAGCGCATTCCAGCCGGTCTTTTCTGTGACTGGCCGGGGCCGAAGGAGAGGGTATCGATGCCTGAGGAAATCACCCCCCATGGACGCGCACTCCGCTTGTCAGCCAACACACCGGAGGCCAGGCGAGTCTTGAAGGCGTTGGCATCGGAGTCTCGTCTACGCATACTGGAGCTGATCAGTCACGAGTTGCTCAACGTAAGCGAGATTGCCGAAGCCCTCGACTCCCCTATCTCAACCGCGACGCGGGACATCAGTATCTTGGAAGAGGCGGGGCTACTTCGATCGGAGCTGAAGCCGGCTTCGCGCGGCCTGCAGAAGGTGTGCATGCGCGTCCACGACGTGATCTTGATCGAGCTGCCGGCGCGAAAGGGCGAGCCGGACCAGCGGGAGATCGAGATCTCGATGCCGGTAGGCGCGTACGCAGAGTGTGAGGTGACCCCCACGTGTGGCCTGACCAGCGAGACCAGCATCATTGGTCTATTCGATGATCCCGCGTCGTTCTACGAACCAGACCGGGTTCAGGCGCAACTGATCTGGTTTCACCAGGGTTTCGTCAGTTATCGGTTCCCCAACCGACTACCGCCGCAAGTCACGATAGACAGCGTTCGGCTCAGTCTGGAGCTCTGTTCCGAGGCACCGCTCCATCACGATGACTGGCCGTCCGACATCATGGTCTGGATCAACGACGTCGAAATCGGCACCTGGACCAGTCCGGCCGATTTTGGCGGTCAGCGGGGGAGGCTAACGCCTGATTGGTGGGAAAGCCGGAACTCCCAGTACGGGCTACTGAAGGTGTGGCAAGTGAACGGAGACGGAAGCTTCGTCGATGGCTTAGAGGTATCCTCTGTCTCCCTGGAGGACCTACATCTCGCGGATCGGGATACCATCTCTGTACGTATCGGCGTCAAGGAGGATGCCGAGAACGTAGGTGGTGTAAACATCTTCGGACGCCGCTTTGGGAATTACGCCCAGGACATTGTCTTGCGCCTGCGTTATCATCAGGGGTAGCTGGCCTGCGGCCAGATGGCTGACCTACGGTCAGGCGTTGGATCTCGGGTTTGGCTCGGGTGACCCAAACCTAGATCCAACGCGAGCAGTATGAGGAGGCGCGAGCAGCCGGTGAGGGCGTGAGCGGCAGGAGGGGGTGCGAGCGAGGGGCGAGCCTCAGGAGATGACTTGTGAACTTATTTGGCGTCCCACTCGTCCTATGTGTAGAATAGCAGGACGCGGGTTTCCGGGTCTTGCTACGAGCCGACGCTCGAGTGGGATTTGAGGAGGAGCTATGGAGAAGACGGTACTTGGCATCGTCGTCATCGCGATACTGGCTTTGAGCGCGTGCGGCCCGCGATCAAATGGACCGGACACCGGCCGGGCGCCAGGCGAGGCCGTGGCGTCGGACCTAGAGCGGGTCAGCTCGCCCGAGGTGAGCGACGCGGATATGGACGCCCTGGTGGAGGGGAATACCGCCTTTGCCCTCGACCTGTATCAGCACCTGGCGGAGGCGGAGGGCGATGAGAACTTCTTCTACTCGCCCTACAGCATCTCGCTGGCCCTGGCGATGACGTACGCCGGCGCCCGCGGGGAGACGGAACAGCAGATGACCGATGCGCTCCACTACACGCTGCCCCAGGATCGCCTCCACCCCGTCTTCAACGGTCTGGACCAGGCCCTGGTCAGCCGCGGCGAGGGCGCCGAGGGGAAGGACGACGAGGGGTTCCGACTGAACATCGCGAACGCCATCTGGGGGCAGGAGGACTACACGTTCCTCGAGGCTTTCCTCGACACCCTGGCCCGGAATTACGGCGCCGGTATGCGCGTGCTCGACTTCGCCAGCGCGGCGGAGGAGGCCCGCGTCACGATCAACGAGTGGGTCAGCGAGAGGACGGAGGGGCGGATCGAGGAGCTGATTCCGAGAGGCGTCATCGGGCCTGCGACGCGGCTCGTGCTTACCAACGCCATCTATTTCAATGCCGCGTGGGCCCACCCATTCCAAGAGGGGCAGACGAGCGAGGGGGTGTTCCACCTGCTGGACGGCGGTGAGGTCACCGTGCCGATGATGCAGCAGATCGCGTCCTTCGGCTACGCGGAGGGTGAGGGGTACGAGGCGGTCGAGCTGCCTTACGATGGAAACGAGCTCTCGATGGTGATCATGCTCCCGGAGGCGGGCGGTTTCGCGGACTTCGAGGGGGCGCTGGACGCTGAACGGATCGCCAGCGTCGTCGAGGGGCTGGAGCGCCGGGAGGTCGCTCTGACCATGCCGAGGTTCGAGTTCGACTCGGGCTTCAGTCTGAACGAGGCGCTGAAGGCTATGGGGATGGAGGATGCCTTCTCCGAGGCGGCCGATTTCTCCGGGATGACGGGTACCAGGGATTTGTTCATCTCCAGCGTGATCCACAAGGCGTTCGTCTCGGTGGACGAGGAGGGTACGGAGGCCGCTGTCGCCACGGCGGTGGTGATGGCGGAGAAGGCGATGCCTGTCGAGCCTGTCGAGTTCGCCGTCGATCGACCGTTTGTCTTCCTGATCCGAGACATTGAGACCGGTGCGGTGTTGTTCGTCGGGCGGGTGGTGGATCCGGGGTAGGGGTAGAAGGGAGAGGGGAAGGTGGAGGCCCCCTCCCTGGGCCAGCGAGGCTGGCCTAGTCTCCCCCGCTTCGCAGGGGAGGGGATGCTGGCCTGCGGCCAGATCTCGGATTGATGAATCCGAGATGAGCGGGGAAAGGGGGTAGTTGGCCTGCGGCCAGATGGCTGACCTACGGTCAGGCTGCGGATTGCGAATCCAAGGTGAGCGGTTTTGGGCGGTGGATGTGAGGTGAGGAAAGAGGGGCAGGGCATCTCGCTCTGGTTGTCTTCGGTGGCGCTCAGTACTGACACAGCCAGAACGGCTCGTGCTCGGGAGGTGCTGTCCTAATTGGCGGTCAGGACCGATGCGGGCCTTCCAGCATGGCGTCCCTGACCTGGGTCCTGGCACTGTCCATGTCGCAGTTTTGCGACACCGCAACCTCCGCAGTCAGCATCGTCAGCGCTTGCTCGTAGAGGCGCCTTCCGCCGGTCGTCCAACTCCCCCGTTCACTCTCTGCATAAGCCCGGAGATCCCGAGCCGCTGCGGCGACCCTTTCCGGTTGTCCACTCTTCACAGCGTCGCGGATGCCTGCTTGCCTGGGTCTGTAGTCTGTGGGCAGATCTTGAGCCTGTTGATGGAGAGTCGTCAGTATGATACTCGAGTCGGACAATACCCGCCGGACACACGGCGAAGCTGCGGGAATGCGCATGGTTTGTTTCGTCATTATCATCTCGACGACCAGGTAGCGAGTATTCTTCTCTTGCCACTTCCGGGTCTCAACGCTAACTACCATCCCTACGCCATGTATGTGATGAAAAATCGCTGCACCTACTTCTATCGACATTATCGCCTCCCTCGTAACGAATTCGGTCCTTGACAAGCACCGTCAAGGACTCTGCTAGACGACCTCGGTCCTCACAGTGTGCATTGGCCAGAATGCTTTCCCCAGAAATCCGAGAATAAGGTTCTCGGGGCGAGCCAGAGCAGTCGCGATCGGGTTCGGTGGCTATCTGCGTCTTCTAGTCGTTTTCGATCTACCTCGTTTCCTTGGACGTCGTAGTGGGGCAGTTACGGGGGAGTAGTGATCGGGTTCGTGCGGCTTCCACGCACAGACGAAGATCGTCCCGGCCGCGGGTGGGGAGAGAGGCTATCCGCTGAGATATCGTCTGCCTCAACGGTCTGGCCTCTCGATCATATCTGATATAAGGTGCCTCCAGTCAGCGTCTTCTGATCCGCAAGCACACCGAGTGGGGGTGAGCAAGCAACAAGATGCTGCGCACCACATCTTTTCCAGGTGTGTGAGTCGGTCATCGGAAAAGCCGGTCTCGCTCCAGTACAAAATGTGTGGTGCACACGGAAACAGGAGCAGGACCGGCTGTGTCAAGTTCAAAGTTGCATATATATTATACCTTGGAGACTCCGTAAGAGCAAGGAAACCGCCGACCAGCGCAAGACGGAGCTCTGGGTGCAGGGGACCAGCCGAAGCGATGGAGAGCTTAGGCCCGGTACAGGCAGTGGTATGCGACCTGACACACGCATTTGACACTCTGGCGAAAGGTGGTATAATGTTTGTCAAGTAAGAGGAAGTAGGTTTTGGCTGGAACATATAGACTGCCCAGACTTGCGGAGACTGGGCAGTCTCTTTTTTTGCCTCTCCCCGCTTCACTCAATAGTAGACGTTTCAAGGAGTATAGGGAGTAAAATGACAGAAAGACAAGAAGGAACCGTCAAGTGGTTCAACGACAGCAAGGGGTACGGCTTCATCTCGCGTGAGGCTGGAGAGGACGTATTTGTGCATCACTCAGACATCGAGGGCGGCGGGTTCGCCTCGTTGAGAGAGAACCAGAAGGTCGAGTTCGGTGTCCAGAATGGCCCCAAGGGCCTCCGCGCCACCAGCGTCAAGACTCTGTAGCGCGACGTAGGGCACGGATAGCCCGGTCAGATTAGCTGACCAGGGCAGAACCGCACGGCTTCTCCGCAGGCCGTGCGGTTTTTTTATGTCGGTGGGGAGGGAGAGCGATGGAGAGACGACAGATCGTGCTTCCGGCGCTGGGGTTGCTGGGCGTTCTGGCCCTGGGTGTTGGCCTGTCCGCCGTCATTCTGGAGCAGAGCGGGGCGCCATCGATGACGTTCGCGGAATGTGAGGCGGCCGGGGGCGAGGCGTGGCTGGTGGATCTCTCGCACGCCGACATCTGTTCATCCTGCGCCGCGTATCAGGCGTGTGCGCGGGAATACAATGACTACAGCGACGTGTGTCCCGAGTGTTATGGGCCGTGTCAGGCGTGTCAGGAGGAATACTCGCTCCACGAATCGTGCCCCGAGTGTTACGGTCCGTGTCAGAGCTGCGAGAACACGTATTTGAACGATTTCGACAGCGAGGAGGAGCGGTATCGGTTGTGCCCGGCGTGCAGGGTGTGTGACGATTGTCGGGCGGCGTTAGAGGCGAGGCGGTCGAGTTGCCCGCCGTGCGTGTCGTGTGAGGCGTGCAAGGAGGAGAACCGGCGGTACACGGATATCCGCGAGGTGTGCCCCCAGGTTGTGGCGTGCGGCGAGTGTATGGAGGTGAATTTCCCGTATCCTGACGCGTGTCCCGGGGGGAGGGAGAAGGTCGGGGAGATTTCGGACGCGGCGATCTGGTTTCAGTGTTGTCGGTGAGGGGGCTGGCCTGCGGCCCAATCTCGGATTGGTGAATCCGAGATGAGCGAGGGGCGAGGAGGGGACGAGCGGGAGCGAGGGCGGTGTTGATGCGACGGTGTCGTTCAATCATCCTCAAGAGGTTCCCTCTACCCGAAGACGAGGGGAAAGGTGGTTAGCGTGTCTCCGACCAGGTTCAGTAGGCAGTGAGCCCCGATGCCAATCCAGACGCTTCTCTTCCACCACACGGCATAGACCATCGGCAGCAGTGCTATGAGTCGGACGACGAATTGCCACGGAGACCACAGGTGGTAGAGGGCAAAGAGAACGGATCCTACCAGCGCTGCCCACGCCTTCAGGCCTGACATCCGGGGGAGAAGGTAGCTCCTGAAGTAGAACTCCTCGATGATTGGACCAGCGATGACGGCGAAGACGATCCCGAGGGCCCACGTGGTGATCTTCGCCGGTCTCGAATAATCCTCGCTTAGCAGATAGGATCCCAGGTCGTACCATTCGGGCACCCAGGAGAACAACGTTTCCCGGATGGGATCGACCAGCGCCGACCCCGCGATGACGAAGACGAGCCCGGCCCACAGAAGGGAGCCACCGATGAGCAGCGCCATCTGCCCGGCGGGCGGGGTCTTTCTGAAGAGGAACACGTCCTTGAAGCGGGCCTGGCTGTGCCTCTCCCTCTCCAGGAGTACGGGTAAGCCGATTTCGACGGGGAAGAGAATGCACACCAACGCAGCGTAGAAGCCCAGGATGGGAGGCAGGCCGTTCCTGTGAAACAGCGCTCCAAGGGGGATGTAGGCCAGCGCGAGGAGTACCCCCGGGGCGAGGTGAAGGACGATCTGCCTGCCCAACCCGATCTTGCTTTCTGCTTCTGCGTCGTGCATGTCGATCTCCTTGTCCGGTGTCGTCACGTTGTGCAATCCTGGCGGAATGTACACGAGCCTGCCGCTCCGGTCAAGCGCGGGCCGGGACCAGGAGATGGGGGCAATGGCACTTCAGCCGCAGAGGGACAAGGGGAATGCACCTCGGGGGTCAGGGGATGACGACGCCGTCTAGATCATCCTCGGGCTCGGGGTAGCGCATGTCGAAGGCCTCCAGCGTCTCCACCAGCACGGTGCCCACGACCAGGTTACGGTACCACTTCCGGTTGGCCGGGACGACATACCAGGGCGCCCACTCGGTGCTCGTCTCGCGCAGCACGTCCTCGAAGGCCTCCATATACTGGGGCCACTGCTTCCGCTTCTCCAGGTCGCCCAGGCTGAACTTCCACGGCTTCTCGTCCAGGCGATCCTGGAAGCGTTCCCGCTGCTCCTCCAGGTCTATGTGGAGGTAGAACTTGACGATGGTAGTCCCCTCGTCGGCCAGCATGCGCTCGAAGTCATTGATGTGGCGGTAGCGCCAGCCCCATACCTCCGGCGGCACCAGCTGATCGACCCGTACCACCAGTACGTCTTCGTAGTGGCTGCGGTTGAAGATGACGATCTCGCCATCCCCCGGTACCTGCCGATGGACGCGCCACAGGTAATCGTGGGCCAGCTCTCTCCGCGAGGGTACTTTGAAGTTTGCCACCCGCACCCCCTGCGGGTTGACCCCCTCGAAGACGTGGCGGATAGTGCCATCCTTCCCGCCCGCGTCCATGGCCTGGAGGACGATGAGCAGGCGGTGCTTCTGCTCCGCCCACACGAGTTCCTGCAGGTCCTCCAGCCGCTCGTTGAGCGCCTTGAGGGCGTCTTTCCCATCGTCTTTGTCCCCGTCGAAGGCGCCGGTGTCGCTGGGGTCCCGGTTGCTCAGGTCGATCTCACTGCCCGGCCTGACGCGGTATCGTTCCATCGTCATCCCTCCTGTGGTCGTGTGATGTGCGGTTGTGCATGCCCCCGGAGGCTGTATTGTAGCATCGGTGGGACGGAAGGAACACTGGGGGCGCAGGTGGAGAACGGACCGCCCCGGATGGGGGGAAATAGACGACGCGACTTGTGCTGGGTGGGCTTGACACGAGCTGGCGCCGGGTATAGGATGACGCTGCTGATTCGAGAGGAAGGGGTGAGGAGGATGCGGCCTATGGGGAGGTCCTCGAGAGGGGTTCTATTCTGGGTGCCCAGGCTTCTGGGCATCCTGTTTGCTGCGTTCGTCAGCCTCTTTGCCCTGGACGTGTTTGGTGCGGGCTACGGTTTCTGGAGAACGATCGCTGCTCTGCTGATTCATCTGATCCCCACCTACGCCATTCTGATCGCGCTGGCCATCGGATGGCGCTGGGAGTGGGCGGGCGCGATTCTGTTCGCCGGCTTTGGAGCATCCTATCTGATTATGGCGTGGGGGGACGTTGACTGGAGCGCGTTTCTTCTGATCTCGGGGCCCTCGTTGATGATAGCAGCTTTGTTCTTCGTCGGCTGGCTTGGCCGGGTGGAGGTGTGGGGCGGCTGACCTGCGGTCAGATCTCGGATTGATGAATCCGAGATGAGCCGGTAAAAAGAGGGCCGGCCTGCGGTCAGGCTGTGGATCTGGAGTTTGGATCGAGTGACCCAAACCTGGATCCACAGCGAGGGGAGAGGTGTGGGAGAATTCATTCAAAGAATCGGAGGGCAAGTGCAATGCACCCCGACGGCTGGAAGACAGGTGCGATGCACTTGTTGAGACGGGAGGTAGACTGTGAAGCATCTGGTTCTGGTAGCGGGGAATATCAGCGCCGGGAAGACGTCGCTGACGGAGCGGGTCGGGAATCGACTGGGGTGGCGGACGGCCTTCGAGTCGGTGGGGGACAATCCTTATTTGAGTGAGTTTTACGCGGATATGGCCGAGTGGGCCTTCCATCTCCAGGTCTTCTTCCTCGGCCATCGAGCGCAGCAGCATCTGGAGCTGGCGGAGGATCCCCGGTCGGCGATCGCCGATCGGAGCATCTACGAGGACGCGCATATCTTCGCCCGGGCGCTCCACCACCTGGGGAATTTGAACGAGCGGGATTATAAGTCGTACCGCGCGGTATTCGACCTGGTGGTGAAGGGGCTGCCGAAGCCGGACCTGCTCCTCTACCTGCGGGCGCCGGTGGAGGTGCTGGCGGAGCGGATCCGGCGGCGCGGGCGGGCGATGGAGCGGGGGATCACGCCGGAGTATCTCCGGCTGCTCGACCGGTTCTACGAGGAGTGGCTGGCGGTCTACGATCTGAGCCCGGTGTTGACGATTCGGACGGACGATCTCGATTTCGTCCACCGGCCGGAGCATCTGGACATCGTGGTGGAGCGGATTCGGGCACGGCTGGCGGGGCGGGAAGAGATCGTGTTTTAGGGTCGGGGATGAGACCGCTTGAAAAATCCGCAGATTACACAGATTACGCAGACGGAAGAGAGAAATTTGTGCAATCCGCCAAGCGCCTACGGTGCTCATCCGTGGATAGCATTAGGAGCAACGATGACACAACGGGATCCCAGAACGTACGCCATTATCGGGGCAGCGATGGAGGTATCGGGGTCGGGGCGCTGCTGGGGTAGCGCTGGAGGGCCGTAGCCTTGCGAGGGTTGCGTCTCGATCCGGTAGCCCCAGTTTCTCAGGCTGGGAGTGTCCTCTCTAACGCGAAGGCGTTTGCCAAACCTTCGCAAGTTTCGCTCTTACTCACGTAGTACCTTTTGGCTATTCCTCCCAAACAGTACCTTACGACTATTGCCCTCCCGCTCCCCAATTTGATACAATGTTTCCAGTTCGCTTTCAGGGCGCTTTCAGTTTGCCGTGCTCGCAAGCTGACATCTGTGAAGGACTCTGTCTATGAACCGCCGTCTGGCACGTCTGGCCTGGCTTGACGTCGTTCGGAAATCTCTTACAATTGTCCGCCTGGTGCGGAGTTCGCGTCGAGTCAAGGAGGTCGATCTGGAGAAACCGGATGGAGAACCGATGGCGGCTCCCTTTCGTGACGTTCAGGAGGAAGTGACTGCATGAATCGGATCGCCACCAATACCCTGGTGACCACCCTGTTGGTCTTCCTACTCCTTTCCTTCCCGATCCCGACCGCTCAATCCCAGGACGCCACCCCTCCGGTGGCACCCCCGCTTCGCGCGCTCGAGGACTTCCAACCCGCCCCTCTCAATCTATCGCCCCTTTCGTCCCTCGACGTCCAAGAGGACGTCCAGGGGGATGTCGAGGAGGAGGGCCTCAAAGCCGTCGCCATCGTCGGGGAGGTGGGAAGCGCCACCGACAACTACAGGAACGATATGGTCAAGGCGGTGGATGCGCTGCGCAGCCACGGCGTCACCGTCGAGACCTTCTATCACGGCGAGCGAGCCTTCGACTGGCGAGATGTGGTGCCGGCCCTGACGGGGGCCAACTTCCTGCTCTACATGGGCCACGGCGTCTGGTGGTCCGGTCCATGCGCGAACCCAGACCTCGTCGGGGGGTTCTATCTGGGCGACGACGGCGACAATGATGATGGTGATATTTCCTTCGTCCATCCGGACCAGGTCCGCAGGGACCTGACGGGGCGCGTGGCCGACGATGCCGTCGTGATCTTAAGCCACGTCTGCTATGCGGCTGGCGACGCGTCGTGCCCGGACGTTCCCGCCGACTGGCCCTCGCAGGCCGAGGCGGAGCAGTTCGTCCGCACCTACGCCAGGCCCTTCGTTGATGCTGGCCTTCAGGCCTATTTCGCCAACAACTACTACCAATCGGCGGCCGACCTCGTCGACCAACTCCTGGTCGATGCCCGAATCCCGACGGGTCAGGTCTTCAAGAGCGTCTACCCGTACCGTGAGGACGAGTTCCAGGACCTCGACTACCCGGACGACCCGGCCTACGATCTCTGGATGAGCGGCAGCGCCGGGAACTGGGATGATGCCTTCGTGGGGATGCCCGATTACGTCTTCAACGTGGGCGCGACGCCGCAGTTGGGCCCGCTGCCGGATGGGGTCACCTTCACTCACTACCTTTCCGACTCCAGTTTCTTGCCCGCGACCTACACCCTGGTGCCGGAGAACGTCGGCTCCGACGATTCGCTCCAGTGGGAGGTGGTCGGCAGCGGGGACTGGTTCACCGTCACCCCCACGACGGGGGAAACCTCCGCCACGAGCACCGACCAGCCTGGCGGCTTCACCATCGTTCCAGATGACGTCGACGGGGCCGCGGCGCAGAGCACCAGCGGCAGCGTCACCGTCACCGTCACGAATCCCGAGGGCACCATAGACGCTGTCCAGACGATCGACGTGACCCTGCGGAGCGCCGCGGGCGCTCCCGACCTGATCTATCTGCCTCTGATCATAAGTCGCTGACCATCGACGTTGAACATACATCGTATGAGACCGTGATCGCTCCGGCAGGATCCCGGTTCTGCCACAACGTCTGACTGGCCAACGTGCCGTCGTTGGTTCCGTGAGGAGAATCGTCCGTGCAGACCATCGATCCCACAACCGTGTACCTGCTTCTGCTTGGCATTCCCTATCTGCTGATCATCGGCGTCGGCGTTCGGATCTGCGCCCTCCGCGAGCCGAGGGGACGGTTTCTCGTCCTCACCGCCCTGCTTTCCCTCGTCGCGACCGTGACCCACGTCGGCCTCCGCTCCCAGCAGTTCGTCCTCCTCCCTGACCCGACGCTCGAGCGGGTCCTTCTTTACGGGGTGCCCTTTCTGATGGTCGCCTTCCTGGGGCTGACGCGAGCCTTTCTGCGCCTCGAGGGGATCAGGCCTTTCTGGCTGGCTCTGGGCGGCGTATGGCTCGGGTCCCTGGTCACGCTCCACGAGGATCTGCTCGATCTGCCGGAGAAGATGTGGATTGGCCTGGGATGGAAGTTCGAGCGCCCGCTGCTGACGACGATTGCAGTGGGCGTGGGGTGGGGACTTCTGGTGTCCCGCGCCGCCTCTCTGACGCTGAAGACCTATCGCCAGACGCGACGTCCGCTGCACAGGAATCGCCTCCGCTTCTGGATCCTGGTCGTGATCGTCAACGTCCTAACTGGCGGTCTCATTCTGGGCGGCCGCGCGCTTTACGCGGTGACACTCCACACGGTGGGTCTGGCCGCGGGGACCTACGCGCTCCTGACCCACGATCTGCCGGACATTCTCCAGGCGATACGGCAGGCGCTCAGTTATTTGATCGTTACTCTGGTCATGACCCTGGTCTATACCGCCGGCTTCCTGGTCGCCCCGGTGGTCTTCCACTCTTACCCCGGCTACAATCCCGTATCGGCCGCGATTGCCGTTGCCCTCACACTGGCAGCCGCCGTCGGGCCGCTGCTCAAAGGCGCGCAGCGGCTCACCACCAGGTTGATCTCCGGCCCGTCCTACGATCCCACCGGCACGCTCCGCGAGTACAGCACGCGCATCAGTAACATCCTCGATCTGGAGGAGCTGGCCGACGTCGCCGTCGGCCTCATCGCCGACGCGATGAGCGTCCGCCGCGGCGCTCTCCTCGTCGTCCACGGCGTGCCGGACGAAGAGGAGAGTGGGGACGGCCGCGAGGCGGATGGCCCGGATGGGGTGCGCTTCCAAGGGGTAATGGGGATCGGTGAGGGTCCGGTGCCATCCCACACCGTCTCTCGAGAGAGCGCTATCGTCCGCTGGCTGAACCACGAGCACCGGCCGCTTACGCAGTACGACGTCGACCTGCTGCCGCGCTTCAACAACCTGCCCGATGACGATTGCCGCTGGCTCGACGACCTGGATATGGACGTCTTCGTCCCCATCTACGCCCAGGAGGAATGGATTGGCCTGCTGGCCGTCGGGCCGAAGACGTCCGGGGACCGATACTTCGAGGAGGACCTGATGGTCCTGAGCACGCTGGCCGACCAGACGGCGGTGGCCCTGGAGAACGCCCGCCTCTTTGCCGATCTGAAGCGACAGAACGCCGAGAACAAGCGGCTCAACGAGGAACTCATCACAGCCAACCGGGAGCTGGCCCGGCTCGATCAGGCGAAGTCCGACTTCATCGACATCGCGTCGCACGAGCTGCGGACGCCCCTGACCCAGGTACGCGGCTACAACGACATCCTCGACGAGATGCTCTCGCGAGGCTCGCTGACCCCGGAAGCGGGGCTGGAGATGACAGAGGGCGTGCGGAATGCGGCCAAGCGCCTCGAGGAGATCGTGGACACGATGTTTGACGTCTCGCAGCTCGACACCGAGAGTATGGACATCGTCAAGTCTCCCGTGGCCATCGGTTCGATCGTGCGGATCGTGCTCAAGGAGTGGGAGAAGGCGATCAAGGAGCGGGACCTGACGGTCACCACGCGCAACCTGGCCAGCCTGCCGATGACGGTGGCGGACAGCGAAGGGGTGCGGAAGGTCCTCTCGAACCTGATCCAGAACGCCATCAAGTACACGCCGGACGGCGGCCAGATCCACGTCGAGGGCCGGACCATAAGCGTCGATGCCTCCGGCGATGAGCGGGTGATGGAGATCACCGTCAGCGACACGGGGATCGGCATCGCGCCGGAGGATCTGGACCGCATCTTCGACAAGTTCTACCGCGTGGGAAACGTCATGCGCCACAGCACCGGCAAGACGAAGTTCAAGGGCGCGGGGCCGGGCCTGGGGCTGGCGGTCGCCAGGGGGATCGTACAGGCCCACGGCGGGCGCATCTGGGCGGAGAGCCCCGGTTGCGATGAAGAGCGCTGTCCCGGCGCCGAGTTCCACATTCTTTTGCCGGTCGAACGGCCTGCATCGAAGAAGACGCCCAGCTTCGGGTATGGCAGCTGAACGCATTGGCGGTCGCGACGGGGACGCGGGACAAAGGTCGTCGCTACCCCGCCGCAGGTCCGCCTAGTTCCTCCCGTCCGCGTTCGCTCCTCACGCTGCTTTTCGCTACGTATGGTTTCGCTTCGGGCAACGGACCATTTCTCCACCGGTTCTCCGACCGCTGATAGTCCCTCTGACTGCTACCGAGAGCTTCATCTATGGGCAGAATCTGTGTCATCTGTGGTTCCTGAAGGCATTGTGGCGCAGATACGACAAGAAGTGTCTAACATGCGCCACACAGGGAGTCTAACTTTTACTACATACAAACCGCGACGGATATGATAGAATAGGGCGTAAAGCGTACCGAGCCGCCGTAACTACCACACGGGAGCGAGCCATCCATGCGGAAAGCGAGAGTCAACGGACGATTGGTCGTCGCCGAGGCGGGGGCGCCCGACAGAGGCGTGTGCCCAGAGTGCGGCGCAGAGGTCGAGAAGCGGCGGCGGAAGTGTATGGACGGAAGCGTCACCTACTTCTATCGCCATAAGCGGGGACAGGGGAAGGACTGCTCCAGGCGATATAGGCCCACGTGACCCTTTTGACCCGTGGACGAGCGGACGGGTGTGTGATGATGACTCAGTCGAGGACGCTGCGTTGAGGGCAGGAGGCCTGGCAAAGGGGTGGATCCTTTGAAACGGATTCCAAAGACAGACGATCCGGTGGTGCTGCGAACGGACTTCTCCGACGAGGCCGCGTGGGAGTCGATCCGCACGGCCATCGAAGAGCCGGACGTAGATTTCGGTTTCAGAGCCTACATGGACTTCGTGAGCGATCCGGCGTACGAGGGGATCACGACGGAGCAGGTCCTCTCGCTCGTCCCGAAGGGCTCCGGACGCTCGTTCATCTTCGTGGTCGATCACACTGCTCTTTCACATCCGGAGCGTCCCATCCTGGTGGTCGATCTGGACGCCGAACCCGGTCGGTCGTTCCGGGTCGTCCCCTCCGAGATGTGGGGCTTGGAGAACAATCTGTCGCTTGCGAACATGGACTTTGACGATTTCGCCGGGGCTGTCGATCCAAACGGCGTGTTCCGTGGTTTTCCGGAGGATTGGCGGTAAGCACCGCTCGATGCCTCTCCAAGGGGGCGCCCCTCCACGTCGTACGCCGGTTCTCTGGTCCGACCGGCAGCGCAACAGGTCCCTTCCACCGCTGTGAAGCGGCCAAATCTGTGGTACACTAAGTTCCGATCTCCCTGCCGTATGTTGAGTCGGAGAGAATCGGGTGAGTGCCGGCTCGACGGACGGGCGGCGGCCGCTACGAGCTCTGGATGGGACGGAGGCGCGCATCGGATCTGAACAGTCGCGAGAGACCAGTACGTCGAGGTTGCCGACGTCAGGGCGCGCTCCGGACCGATAGGAGGGATCTGTTGGATCTTGCACTCTTGATCGTCAGTGCTGTCGTCCTCCTGGGCGCCGCGGCGACCTTCCGGCTGTGGGGGCCGCCTCTTCTGGGGCGCCTCGGGGCAGGCCCGGACGTCACCCGGGGCCTCCAGGCGTTCGTCCAGCTGGTGCTCTGGCTTGCGGCCCTGGCCACGGTCGTGCTTATCATCTCGAGCTTCGTGCTGGACGCGCTGAGCATCCGGTCTGGGTGGTTCAGCGACGAGGAACCTCGAGAGCCAGCAAGCGCTCCTCACCCTCTGCTGGAGAGCTTCCCCTTCTACGAAGGGGCGTCGTGGACGTATGCCTACACCGAGGAGACGGATCGGGGCGTGGATACGGGTGTGATCACCGAGACCGTCACGATGGTCCCTGCTGGCACCGATGAGGTGTACCTGGCCCAGGTCACTGTCACCGGGCGGACCTTCCTCCGTCACTGTCCAGCGAGCGGCGTGCCGGGGGGCGAGTCGGCGTACTGGATCGTCTCGGACGGGTCCCGCGTTTACGCCGTCTGTTCCAGAGATGAGGCTGATGCGCTCGCGGCGGAGCTGGCCCGCGACCTGGACTACCTGAGCCGGCTCTGGAACACGATCAAACGCCGCGCCGAGAGTTCCAAGGCCCCGTCGCTGGTCTACCAGGAAAGCGACCAGATCATCCGCGTCATCCGCGACGTGTTCAACGAAGAGATCCGCCGCATCTACGTGGACAGCCCTGACGTGTTCCGGCGCGTGAAGGATTTCCTGCGCGAGGTGATGCCCCATCACGTGCGCAAGGTGCGCCTGCACGAGGGGGACGATCCCCTGTTCCATCACTTCGGGGTGGAAAAGGAACTGGAGCAGATGCACAGCCGTACCGTGGACCTGGATTGCGGCGGCAGCATCGTGCTGGAGCAGACCGAGGCGCTGGTGGCCATCGACGTGAACAGCG
>Ga0207752_1000739_pt1 | contig 15281 bp, 8 predicted proteins | sample Pon2CUnioCityCA_6_FD_187272 | JGI IMG/M metagenome (GOLD analysis project Ga0207752, IMG submission 187272) | Marine sediment microbial community from Union City, CA, USA - Pond 2C Sediment 2 (SPAdes) | ecosystem: Environmental > Aquatic > Marine > Intertidal zone > Salt pond sediment ...
TGAGCATAACGATAGCAATAAGCTGAGCGGCAACAAATTGAAACCAGGCGATGGCCGTAATTATCTGTCTTCCAGCCGAAGAGAGCCTCGAAACCATGTAAACGACTGAGCCTGAACTGCGTATCCCAGTTATCGAGAACCATATTGACAAGATAAAAATACATAATAGCAGAATATATGCAGAGCGGACAAAGTAGTTTCTTCTCCTTCGGCTTGAGACTCGCAGCTCCTTATCGAAGACAGGCCCGAAGAAGTTCACCGGGTCGAACAAGTTTGAAATCGTGCTGGTCAATGCCATTGCCATAGGCATCTTTCTTGATGTTCATTATTAAAATAAAGACCGTCTTAACGCTATCATTTTGCTTAGTGGACGATGCCTTTTGTTAACTGCAGGAATGCATCATCGAGTTTCAGCCGCTCGGGCTGGATGGAGACAATGTCCAAATCAGCGTGTACAAGTGTACGTGCAACGATGCCGTTGGCGTGCTGGCCCTCGTGGAACGTTACGGCGATCTCATTGCCGAGCGCCTGGACCTGGCGGACTTCGGGCAGAGCGGACAGCAGCTCGATTGCTTTTTCCTGACGGTCGGCTACTTTAACGCGGACCTTGCTTTCGATTCCGAGTCGCGGACGAATTTCATCCATCGTGCCGCTGAAGACGAGCCTGCCGTGTTCGATAATACCGACGTGGTCGCAAATCTCCTCCAGCTCACTGAGAATATGGCTGGATATCATAATAGTTTTTCCCATGCGCTTTAGTTCGCGTAGCAGCTCTCTTATCTCGATTCGGGCACGCGGGTCGAGCCCGCTGGCCGGCTCGTCCAGGATAAGCACTTTCGGATCGTGAATCAGAACGCGCGCCAGGCCGAGCCGCTGCTGCATTCCGCGGGACAGACTGTCCACGGCAGCGCTTTTCTTCGATTCCAGATCGGTCAGTTCGAGCACGCCCTCGACTATAGATTTGCGTTTCTTTCGCTCGATACCGAACGCCGCGGCGAAGAACTCAAGGTACTCGAAGACTTTCAAATCGTCGTAAACACCCATAAAATCGGGCATGTATCCGACGATTCTACGGACTTTTTTACCGTCTTTTCTGATGTCCAGACCGTCGATGAAAGCGCTGCCGCCAAACGGCTCCAGAAGCGTCACAAGTATCCTCATGGTGGTAGTTTTACCGGCGCCGTTCGGGCCGATGAAACCGAATATGTCGCCGGCCTTAATACTCAAATTAAGATCATCGACAGCCGTTAGATTGCCGTAGTTTTTGGTCAGATTTTTAGTTTCAATCATTTCTGTGTTTCCCCTTCTTGCTCTTTCGGAAAAACGACCAGCCGAGCCAACTGTATGTGATTGCGTTTGTATGTGCGATCCTTAAGGCCGAACGTAATAGGAGCCTGGTCGAACTCGACGCAGACGACGGCGGCTCCGCCGGCGAGATATGCACTCATGGTTTGAGTGCGCTGCAGACAGCCCTGGGCGAAAAATGCATCTTGCTCTTTGAAGCCGATATTGGATCGCCCCCTTCGATAGTAATATTCATTGTAACGCTCGGCGCCGTAGTCGTCCCATATTCCCATCCTGTGCAGTTGGCTTCTGAACTGCCTGCTTCGACCGGCCGGCACTGAGTCGAATGTAATGCCGCGATTATTACTAAGCAAAACACGGCCTCTTTTAATCGGAGTCTCAGACTTATTTATAATGTTAATAACAATCTCATCTCCCTGTTGCTGAACTTCGGCATCAAACGGCAGATTCTGTATTGACGATTCTTTGAGCAGGCATTGGACGTCCCAAATGTTAATCGGTATGGAATAGGGCAGATTTCCGCCGTCGTGCTGGAAGCAGTAAATTCTCCTGCCGCCGACCTGGGTGCTTTGCTGCCAGATGGCCTCCTGGGCCGGAGCAATGCCCGACCACCACTGATTTTCCTGAAGGTTATCGAGCCGGTAGTCGTCGCTGTAGGGAGCGAACAGACCGCAATATTCCGTGGACCAGGCATGGTTGCTGTTTTTAATCCCATCCAGGACAGACACGACCCTCAGTTCCATGTCGCCGGCGCGCAAGGCCTGCACGCCGTAATAAGCGCCGACGGTAAAAAGAACAATCCAGAATGCACAACTCAACCAGGTCAAAGGCAGACGATCGAGCCGCTTGAGCAGTTTATAGTCCAGCGGGCCAAGCAAAACGGCCAGCGTAATAAGCAAAAGTATAACCCACCAAATGCTCAACGGCCGAATTCCCTGGTAAAGAAATTCCATTACGGCATTATTGGCGGCATGTGCCCAGCCGATTTCGAATCGATTTCTGTTGCCTGACCTGCTCATTCCGGTTTCAGCGTCCGAGACAGACTCAATCGTTCGACTGATTTGGTTTGACCTTATCCCGCCTGTAACTGTGCCAAAGGGCAGAGAATCTGAGAATTCCAGAACTTCTTTAATACAATGTATCCAGAAAGCTGCCGAATTCACTCTTTGCCTGTCAGATAAGTTAGAAGGATCGAAAGCTAACACACCCACACGTCCGAAGCCCGAGTATCCTGTTGCAAACAAATATTCGTTTTCATCAGATGTTATAATTTGAAAGAGATGGGTTTCAGGTTTTGGCACCATCGACCAGCCGGTCACGGTTTCCTGCTGGCCGCCGGTCAAACCCAATTTTTCGAGCGTTTGCGAAGGAATGGTTATCTGTTTGGCATCCTGCAATTCGAGGGGCAGCAACTGAGCGATTGGATTTGCCGCTGCAATAGGATGACTGCCCTGCACGAGCAACAGCCTTCCGCCGTTGGAGACCCATTGGGCAATTGCTTTGAGCTGCTGGATGTTAAACAAGTTCCAGTCCGGGTCGTAAAGGATTAGCAAATCCAGAGAAACAAAGCCGGTCCAGTCCCATGGCATCATTCGCGGCAGCTTATCTCCGAGAAACACCCCTCCCCGCCCCCTGTGAGAGATGCACCTGGATTGCTTCGGCAATCGCAGAAGGCCGAATTTTCCGCCGCCGATAAGCCCTATCAGCAAATCATTTTCATTGACGACAGTAATAAAACGACTGTCTGTCTCCATGCCCCAAAGCTCGTATTCCTGAGACCACTGGGTTCGCCGGCGGTCTTTGTCCACAAGCATGAGGCTGCACTTGTCGGCGGTAAAAGCAAATTTGGTGACCAGCGGCAAATGCAACGGTATATCCGGCGTCAAGACAAACTCGTGATTAATGTTCATCGTATTCAGCCCGTCCTGCTGGGCCGAGAGGGTTATAATGCCGGCGAAAGGTTCGGTAAGAGTGCTGCTGATACCGATTTCCACGGGTGTCCATTCCATCGGACGATAGTAACCGCCCCAGCCGCAGAAAAAATCTACATTGAAAGGATCTTCGTCTTCTTCCTGGCTTACGGCCCCGATGACCAGAGCGGGAAACGCTAATAAAATAAGACAAACGCGAAACATTGTTAATCCTCGCTGAATCCGCGTCATTCTGAACCATTCGATTCTCTCGAGGGCAGGCTCTGTGAAGAATCTCGACGTTCTCCCTTGATCAGGTCACTAAGTTCGAGATTCTTCGGCTGCGCCTCAGAATGACCGCACCTTGTAATTATAGATAATCCACTCCACACACACAAGAACTAAAGCCAGTCCGACGAGAAACGGCCACAGCGGAAAATTTGCCCGGCTAACGTCTCGCTGTTCGGCCTGGACCGTCTGGCCGGAAAGGACGATTTCCCTCACGGGTTCAATGTTGCTTTCCTTAGGGTCGAGAAGATTTACGGCAAAGAATTTGTCCGGCTGCTCGCCAATGCTCAGCCGGTAGGTACCGGCCCTGTCGGTTCCTGGATAGCGAAGAGAACCCGAAACGCTCGAAACAATTTCTTTGCCGGGGGCTTGGCCATCCCTTACGCGAGAAAAATCAGGCCCGTCGATTCGAGCCGTGATTTGGCCGTCAAGGCCCTCGACAACAATTGGCTCGCCGACATTTAAGTTCATATCCTGGCCGCCGCCAAGCTGCATTCCTAAAAAAGCTGCGGCGTTATAACAGAAAAGCACGAATCCCGGCTCGAACGGCCAGTTGCTTTGGAGCACATCGAACCCGGCCAGCAGGAAAACACTGCCATTCCGCCTTACAAGGGCAATGGCCGGAGTCTCATTAAACTCAGCAAGAACTTCCGCATCGCGGGGCAGAATCATTTTATGGCATTCGGCGACAAATAGATTCGTCAAATCGACATATTTTAACACAGGATGTTTAGTCCTCCAATCGACAATTATTTGGTTTTCAACCTCTTGAGGAACCGATACATCGATGCCTTCCGGCGGACGGCCGAAAACGAGATAGCGGGATTTGGGCAGCTTAGCGGGTACATAGTTATCGAGGACAACCATATCATACCGCTGTTCGATGCTCAGAGCCTGCCCTGGGTCGTTCTGGTCTGTTGTATCGAATTGTGCCGGGCTTTGCAGTTCAAGATTAGCCAGCGGGCAGGCCCGCAGTGCAGATTCGAGCACCTTATTACCATCAGTCACGAGCAGGGCCGACAGTTTTTTGGGAGCCGGCAAAATCGCCCATGCAACATCATCGCTGCTTAGATAATCCGGTTCGTCAGAATTCGGCAATTTTCTGACCTCAAGCACTCCGCCCTCTGCATAAGAAAGAGAGAAATCAAGTGCTAATTTGCCTGGCCGGGCTGTTTTCAATGACTCATCAATTGCTTTTGGCGGAATTGTCGCCGTCCTGACGGCACGCACGTTGTTATTAATGCTGAGCTGCACATCGCAGGTTACAGGTTCGCTGCCGTAATTTGCCAGGGTGGCGAAAACACTTACTTCTTCGGGATCCTCATACGACCTTCGCGCCTGCGTGGCAATTACGGCGACGTTCTGCTGCGATTCGCCCATGCAGTGAAAAGTCAGTTCATCAGGGCCGACCACTATCTGATCAAGGTCGCGAATTTGCCCGTCGCTAAACAGTACGAGTTTGGCCGGTTCTTCAGCGCTCATGTAGTCAGCCTCGACACCGGGCGATTGAGCGAAGGCCTGTGCTACGACAATTGCCTCGGCAAGAGACGACACATCGTCGCTTGGCGTGATTGCTTCGATTGCCCGGTTCAATTGCTTCTTGTTGGAAGTAAAATTACACATGACCTTGGCACGGCTGTTAAAAGCTATGACCATAGTCTGATCGGATTCGTCCCTAAGCGAATAAAAAGCTTTGCTTTGAAGTGACTCGACGAATACTTTAGCCTGTTCTTTTGCGGCCTCCAGGCGGCTCGGTTTTACATCAGTAGAGTTCATGCTGGCTGACCGGTCGATTAATAATACATATCGGCGAGCAGACCCGGCAATCAGTGAGAGAATCGGCCCGGCCAGAGCAAACAATATGGCCAGCAATACCAGCAATTGCAGCAGCAGAAGGATATTGCGCCTGAGCTTCTGGAACGGGGCGTTGACCTGCAGGTCCTGGACAGCCCGTTTCCATAGAAGCGTGCTGGAGACAATCTGCTCGCGCCGTTTGAGCTTGAGAAAATACAGCAGCAGCAGCAGCGGCACGGAAACCGCCGCGGCGTAAAGTGCTGTCATGGGTGTAAGCCATTCCATAAATTTCTGTAGGGGCAACCCAGCGTGGTTTCCCTGGTCCTATATTGATATTTTCGTATCCGGGCGGCCACCACCCGATTGTCATTCTGAGGCGAAGCCGAAGAATCTCAATCTTGACAGTTATCGACACGTTTCAATCGCAGATTCTTCACTCCGTTCAGAATGACAAAGTGACCTAACGAAGCAGTCTAATCCTTCTTAAATAATTAAGCACGAGCGATTCGACCGAATCTGCCGAATTGGCGAGAACGTAAACAGCGCCCCGGCTCGTGCAGAAGTCCTTCAATTCGTTACAATACGCTGTCAGGTTACGTTTATAGTACTTCGATAGTGCGGCGCTGACTGTAATCTCGGCGGCGTCGGCATCTTCGATATCAATCAGTTTCAATTCGCCGCTCAGTTCGGGCGAAAGCTCCTGCGGGCAGAGTACCTGTATCGCGTACAAGTCGTATTGTCTGCCGATTAACCGGCGCAGGCCGGAATCGTAACCTTCCTTAAACAGAAAATCGCTCAACACAATCATCACACCTGAGCCGATACGCCCGGCGGCCAACTGCCTGCATGCGCTGTCAAAATTCGACAGTCCATCACATTCAGTGGTTAAAAGACATTCAGCCATCTGGTCGAGGTAGTTGCGTCCCCGCATATTGGCAAGCTGGACGGTTACGCCGTCGGAAATAAAACTAATGGTTACCCGGTTATTGTTGACCAGGCTGACATAACCGAGAGCTGCGGTAAGCTTTTTGATAAAAAGCTCTTTCGAAGGTTCGCCGAAACTCATCGAAGCGCTGGCGTCGGCAACGATATGGACGGTCAAGTCCTGCTCTTCGAGGAAAAGCTTCAGGAACAATTGTTCCAGCCGTCCGTAAACGTTCCAGTCCACAAACCGCAAATCGTCACCGGCTACATACGGGCGGTGGTCGGCGAATTCCACGCTCTGGCCGCGGCGCTTGGAACGACGCTCGCCCTGGAGCTTGCCCTGCAGAATCTTTCGGCTGAGAACATCGAGTGTATCCAGCCGGCTCATAAAAGCCGGATCGAGCAATTCTGTCAGTTTTTTTCTTTTAAGGGACATCAAGTTTCTGCTCCAGATTTTTCTCGGTGCTTTGCAGTACCTTATCGAGAACCTTATCCGTAGTAATACCTTCTGCCTGGCCTTCGAAATTCAGCAGAATTCTATGCCGTAAAGCGGGCATCACGGAGGCCTCGATATCGTCGAAACTTACGTGATAACGCTCGTCCAGCATCGCCCGAACCTTACCTGCCAGAACGAGGGCCTGGACGCCGCGGGGCGAGGAGCCGAAACGAACGAACCGGTTTGTAATGTCCGGCGCAAATTCTCCGTAAGGATGCGTAGCCAGAACCAGCCGGATGGCGTAATCCTGCACATGCTCGGCGATAACAACATGCCGCACCAAGTCCTGAGCCTGCATAATCTGCCCAGCGCCGGTTACACGTTCTGCTTTTGGGATTTCTCCGGTTGTCGTCCGTTCGATAATGGTGCGAAGCTCCTCGCGATTGCTGTACGGCACGAGCAGCTTGAAGAAGAACCGGTCCAATTGTGCTTCCGGCAGGGGATACGTACCTTCCTGCTCGATTGGATTCTGCGTTGCGAGGACCATGAACGGCTCGGGCAGCTTGCGGATTTGTCCGCCGCTGGTAACCGAGTGCTCCTGCATCGCTTCGAGCATGGCCGACTGGGTCTTCGGAGTGGCACGGTTGATTTCATCGGCAAGAATAATCTGTCCGAATATCGGGCCGGGCTGGTATTGGAATTGCCGCTTGCCTGTTACGGCGTCTTCCATCACAATATTGGTGCCGATTATATCCGCCGGCATCAAATCGGGCGTGAACTGGATACGCCGGAATTCCAGCGAAAAAACGTCGCTGAGCGTGCGAACCAGCAGTGTCTTGCCCAACCCCGGCACGCCTTCGAGCAGGACGTGCCCGCCGCAGAACAGGCAGATGAGCACGTCCTCGACGATGGACTCATAGCCGACGATGACTTTGCCGACCTCGCGACGTAACGATTCGAACATCTTACGAAAGTCCCGGCATTGCTGCTGAACATCTTTCTCTTTTTTTGACATTTCAATTTTCTCCCAGGAATCTATTCATCGTTATTATTTTTATCGTCCAGTCCGTGCTCGGCTGTCTTGTATTTTGCTTTGAGAAGCCTGTCGATATGTGAGCTGTCCTCAGTTGCTTCTGCTTTTTCCGGCACGGTTTTCTCGGCTTTCGTTTCGACTTTTGTCTCGGCTTTTTCGACGGTCTCTGTCGTGGGCATCTCGCCCCGGTAATCTTCGCTCGCTTGATATCGCCGTGAAGCGCTTTGACCTGCTTTTCGTGCCGAAAGCTGGTCGTGAAGCGTCTGCCTTCTGGCGCGGAGACGGTCGAGGGTCTGGTCGGTTTTACGTTCGAGTTTTTTAAGACGAATCAAAGAGGCTGCTCGCCTGGCGATTGCTCTAAAATCTATAATAACTCTGCGCGCCGCCACGTCCAGCAGAAACAGCGCCAGCCAGATAAGCATCAGCGGCCTTAGCAGCGGCAGTTCTGTTTCGGGAAATTTCAGCCCGGCGTAATCGAAAAGGTCGGCCTGGTTGGGATCGGAGCCAAGGATTCTGCCGCCGCTGATGTCGCTTACCTCCGCCAGCAGCGGTGCATTGTCGGTAAGATCGCGAAACTCCGGCGCAAAAGGAATCGTCACGGTCGTTTGAGTAAAGTGCGTCGTGTCATCTGCAATCTTTTTATAGCGCAAATTAACGACGTAGCTGCCGGAAGCGGCCGCCTGGAACCGGCCCTGATACTGGCCCGGGCCAATCTGCGTAAGTTCAAGAGGTTCGGTGGATACATCCGGGGCGATTATTTGTCCCTCGATACTGGCAAACTGGATGAACTTACCCTCGGCGTCGATTGCCTCGACGTTGACCGTTACCTGGCGGCCCTGCACGTCGGCGAAAACTTCGCAATCCGCCGACTGGGCCGGCTTGGCCGCCCAGCGAACGGCCTGTTCCCAGAATCTTTCAAAACCGCCCCACTGCAGCCAGTTCGAAGCCCACCTGCTGTCAACCGAGCTGGTGAACGCGGCGCATCTGCCGAGTCCGGACTGGCAGGTCGCAAGGATGGGATTTGACTGGGCACTGGTAAGAACAACCTGGTTGAGACCACCTTTTGGTCCGGTCACTACGTAGCCGTCAAGGTTCGGTATGGTGTCCGATATGCCCTTGAGAATCTCGCTTAAAGAGTAAGTAATTTGGGGAGTAAAAGTTTCCTCGATAATCAATGCCCGCCGGACCACCTGCGCTTCCTTGATGAATATCTGCGGAAGCTGCTGAGGGTCTTTAACGTCGTAGAATCGGCCGCCGGTTGACTGGGCTACTCTCACCAGGCTTTGTATGTCCATGGCAGAATGTGGAAAAATAGCTACGCCGGTGCATGTAATCCCGGCTTCTCTGCATTGAGACAGCAATTGTTGGGACGGCGCTACCGGATCACCGTCGCTTATTACGATTACGTGCCTTTGAGAGGCATCGCAGTCTTTGAGTTTGTCGTATGCAAGCTGCAAATGGTCGTGAAGGCTTGGCATGTCGCCCATCTGCATTTGTTCAATTGCGGCAATGACCTGTTTTTTGTCTCCCGCCGGGGCAAGGGGAAAAACCCAATCGCTCGGGCCCTGCCAGTTATAAGCCAGTATGCCGATTAAGTCCAGCCGACTTAGAGTCTTAACCGCAGCCAGAGCAACCCTTGTACCCCAGTAGTTGCCCTGCGGCATCTCGCAGGCGTGCATGATAAGCACCAGTGCGCCTTTGGGTAACTGTTTTTTCTGAGGTGGATCCAGATCGACGGGCAGAACTTCCGCCACCGGCGAACCTATCCATCCTCCGGCGCCGAAGGATTGAGGCCCTCCTGCCATAATCAGGCCCCCGCCCAGATCGTTGACATAACGGCAGAGCATTTCCTGCTGTTGATAAGTGAAGTTGCCGCAACCGGTGTTGACCAAAATTACGGCATCTGTACCCATTAGCATAGAAAGATTGTCCGGAAATTCGGCCGTGGTGATATACCGCACGTCCATGTCGGTATTCTGCAATGCCCGCACCATCGCCTGACCGGTTGTGCCGTCGGAATCGACCACTAAAATGCTGCCGGGACCAGCGACATAAGTGATTGTGCTTGCTCGGTTGTTCTGGGCAATTCTGTCGGAGCCCGGCTCATCGGGAATGAAAACGGCCTCGAACTCGTGGATGCCGTTAGTTCCGACGGGAATCGAAATTGTCTTTACGTTCGTGCCGGGCTCCAAATTAACCGCTACGGCAATCTCCGGCGAGTCGGGCACGAGATCGACAGGTTCGCCGTTGAGGTTCATAAGCAGCTTGCCGCGGACGTTCGTTGTGCTGTTGAGAATAAATCGAAGCTGGACCGTCTGGCCGCTTCTTGCCTTACTCGGTGCGGCCAGACGTTTGAAAATAACTTCGTTATCGTATGAATATCGCAGCGGCAGCACGTCAATTGGAATTTTGTTTGCCGCGGCGATTCGAGCGGCTTCTTTCAAATCGCCGCCGGTTTCATTGCCTTCGCTAACGAGCAGGATTCTAACCGCCGTATCAGGTGGAGCAATGGCCATGCCCATTTGAATGCCGTCAGACAGTTTGCTCTGCTGGCCGGTAAGCGTGGTGTTTCTCTGGCGGATTGCAGTATCGCCGCTCGGCAGCTTGGAAATGCTGGCGGCCTCGGCGACGTCAACAACGGCCAACTGGTCGCCGGCGGATTTGCCGGCCAGCGCATTTGTAAGATAATCCAGAGCTGTCTTACCAAGATTGGCGGGAATCGACTGGCTTCGGTCGATGACAGCGATTAAGGTCATGCGATTGCTTGTCCTGGTGAGCATCGGCCGGGCCAGTAAGGCAATAAGAATAATGACAACTATACATCTCAGGACGATAGCCAGCACCCGGCGGACAGGGCCTAATGCGGCAAGATTTCGCAATCCGAACCAGACTATCGGCACCAGTAGAATGCACCCCAATAGCCACCATGGCCGGCTGAAATAGAAACCATACGTAAAAGTCATAGCTGCCACACCTGAATTCGATTATTGCCGGCATCGACAATAAAAGCCCGACGCCGAGCATCGACCGCAACGCCCCAGGGATATGCCAATTGTCCTGACTGCCGGCCCGCCCGGCCGTACACGGCAAGACTCTCCCTGTCGGGGCCGAATAATTGTAATCGATTATTGCCGTATTCGCAAACAACCAGCGTTCCATCGTCTAACAGCGCCAGGTCATAAGGATAACGAAGCTGCCCCGGCGCCCGGCCTGCTGAGCCGATGTATTCGAGGAGCTTGCCGTCAAGGTCGTAAATCGCGATGCGATGGTTACAGGCGTCGGCCACGTAAAGGCATTTTCTCGCCGGATCGATGCACAGAGCCGAGGGCCGGGCAAGCTCGCCTTTTCCGCCGCCCGGAGTGCCGAAACAATAAAGAAAATCCCCTTGGTCGGTAAAGACGCTTATACGGTCGTTGCCGCCGTACTCACTAACGAAGATTATGCCGTCCGGTGAAAACGCCACATCAGTCGGATAGATAAAGCAGCCACCCTCCTGTCCGAACTTGCCGAATTCATCAATAATATCCCCTTCGGGAGAAAAAATTATGACACGATGATAATGCGTATCAGCAACGTATAAATTACCGTTCGGGGCGACGCTCAGACCGGTCGGTTTGCCTGTTTCTATAAGAGGCATGTTGATACAATCGAGAAATTCTCCTTCAGGGGTAAGTTTTTGAATCCTGCCGGTCTTGTCGACAACGAAAAGCGAACCGTCGTTGGTAATATCGATTGCCCGTGGATAAGTAAATTCGCCTCGCCCTCTTCCGGTTTGTCCGAAAGTAGCCAATACCCTGGGCGTATTACTCGCAGAGGACATCTCATCGCAACCCGTTACGGCAGGAATGCCGACGGCGAGAATTGCCAATGACACCAGCCATCGGACGCGAGTTAATCGCAGCAGCAAAACAACAATCGCAGCAAGAATTAGAAACAGAAAAATCAAGACTAAGCACGATGCAATAACCTGCTGGTCACGTGCGTAATGCATCTGGTTGAGTAATCGCTGGGCGAAGTTCGGCAATCCCGCCGGCAACAACACCATCGTAGCAGACAATTCAGTGATGCCCAGCATTACAATCAGAATGAACGTGCCGACCAGGACCGGCCAATTATGCGGAAGATGCACATACCACCACGTTTTCAAACGTGAAGCGCCATCGAGCGATGCCATTTCCGAAAGTTGCTTTTCGTGTGCATACCGGGTCAGAAGCAGCAGAATCAAAGCGACACCGGCGAAACGCCCTGCCTGTCCGGCTGAGACAATGTACCAGCCCTGTCTTATGGCCGGCGAGACATTGCTAACGGCCAGTATTTTAAGAAGGGAGACCGCGATCAAAGAAGCAGGGATGAACATGACAAGAAAAATCGTCGTGCGAAAGATTAATGACAGAAGCCGGCAAAACCTTGCATTCCCGGGGCTGTCCAGCGAGAAAGCACCAAAGGCAATCAAATACGCCATAATTGCCGCAACGGCCGATATGGCCAGCGACCAGCCCAATTCATCCGGATGCAGCCTGAGAAATTGCCGCAGTGCCCGGGTATCAGTCATATTGGATAAAAGCAGCACCAGCGGTATGATCAATGTAATTCCAATCAGAACCAGCAGCACAACCCATTGCCATTTGTGTGTTTTGAAATCGGCCGTCTCGACAGAAGGGCTGTCCGAAATCCAGGAATGAGAGCTTTTTCCCAGTATAATTGCAACTAACAAGGCCGCGATCATGACCGGCCAGGCTGACCTGACGATATAGCCTTCCGAGCCGGTCAATTGGTACAGGACGGCTAATTCGGTCCCGATGGTACGTATGCCCGCAAGATGAAAGGTGGCAAACTCGGACAGGGACAGAACAAAGCACACACTAAAGGCCAGAAGCAACGGTCGGGCAAGTAAAGGAAGCGTTATTTTCCTGAGTATCCCGAAACCATCTGCATCGAGGGATGCGCAGTCATGAATTTCCCGGTCTATGTTTCGCCATCCCTGTGCGATTAATAATGCGGCCAACGGCCAGTACCAGAAGATAAGTACCAGAGACGAGCTGAATATTCCAACCAATCTGGCAATATTGGGATTTCCGGATAAGTAAGAACCAAGTGCAGTAGTGGGACTGAGCAGTAAAGTCCAGGCGTAATAAAGGACGTAACGGGGTAAAACCAAGGGCATTAGAAGTAAAATCAGCAGAATGTCCTTATGAGTCCGGAGTGTTCCGAGCAATTTTCCGGGAATCCAGCCCAGCAGAACGGCCGCCGCTGCTATGGCGGCACTCAAGCCGAATGAGCGAAACACAGAAGCGTAAATTTCGGTGGAATTTTCCTGTCCGCCGGCTGGATTGATAATCTGAGAGAACAGAACCAGCAGCGGCAATAAAATTATAGCTGTCCAAAGAACAACAGAGGCCGTCGTTAACAACTTGCCGCCGATATTCTCATCATTCACCGTAAAACCTCCATTGTGGTCCGTATGGCCGTAGGCAGGTGGTTAGCGACCTTTTCATAATCCACATCCAAAGGTTTCGGAATAACATACTTCTTGAATTGTTCGGATGGCACCAGACTGATTGGACAGTTGTGCGAGTCGCTTCTGAGGAGCATTTCTTCAAGCTGTTCGCTGAGCAGAAACTCCATTAATTCTTCGGCTTCTTCGGGATTGCCGGCATTTTTGATAAGGGCCGCAGTGTTGGGAATTGCCAAGGTGCCGTCTCCGCCCTGATCGAGATAGTTCATTGCGACGGGCCAGCCATTCCGCTGAGCGGCGTAAACATCATCAGTGTCCGTGAAACAGACATCGGCCTGTCCGGTGGCGACCATTCTGACGGCGGTGCTGTTGCCTTCGACGAGACGGATATTGTTCTCTTTGAGCTTTTTCAGGATTTCTACTGCCCCGCCCGGGCCGTAATGGGCAAACCAACTTGCCACGTCTCCGCCGGTTGTGCCGAATTCCGGAGCAGCCATAACGATACGTCCTTTCCATTTTCTGTCGAGAACGTCTTCGAGACATTTGGGAGCCTCTTCGGCGGAGATTCGTTTGGTATTGTACGCAATGACCCTCGCTCGAAGCGCGAAGCCGTACCATCTACCATTCGGATCGGCGTATCGTTCGGGCCAATCCTTCGTAGTATCACTGGAATAAGGGGCCAGAAGATTCTCACGGGCAAGACGTATCGTGTGAAAGATCTCGTTCGCCCAGAGAACGTCCGCAACCGGGAAGGCCGCCTCGGCCCTGATTCGCTGTACCAGGCCGACCGTTTTACTGGCCTCCGTATCGAACCGGGGCAGGACATCGACACCTGTCTGTTTTTCAAATTCGGCGATTACAGGCTCGGCAATCACCTGGTCAACCGAACAATACAGGACAACTTCTTTATGCTCCGGGCCGGGATTTTTTCTGCAGGATAGCAAAGTAGCGAAAAGACACGCTGTTATAATGATTACAAGACCGGGTAAGACAATTGTTATTATTCTTCGCATGCCGGCAAATTCTTATTGACGGTTTTTACTCGCCTTCGGTTTCTTCGAGACCGCCGAAATATTTCTTTAATGCTTCTTCGTATTTGCGGGGGATTTCGTTCTCACTTATGGCCGAAGCGGCCCCATCTCGAGCGGCCTGAATAACTTCGGTAAATTCACGTTTAGCTTCGCCTTTTATCTGAGATTCCTGAAAATACCAACTGGCTATGGCCGGACCCTGCCCCGGCTTGTTTTTTAAGCGGGTCCTCTGCGTTGCTGTATCATCTTCTGCGGTTCCACGTGGACCGTAGCCGACACCCGGACCTCCTGTGCCGGGGCCGTACCGGTCGGATAATCCTTCCATAAAAGGACCCTGCCCGCCGAGGCCACGCCCCATTCCTTCTCCGAGGCAGGCGATAGCACGGGTGATTTCATCGAGACTGGCCTGGGTAAGCATGAGTTGCTGCTGCAGAGCATCAAAATCATTCAGTTGATCGATTGCTGCGGCAAGTCCGTCTCCCGATAATTGCCCGGCCCCTGCGCCGCATGCGGCCATTGCGCTTCCGAGTCCGGCACACATACTTGCGGCCGAACGAAATGCTGAGGCTTTACGCATTAATTCCTCGATATTTTCGTCGGCCAGACCGCGTTTTACCAGCTCCTGGCGCAACTGCTGCTCGCTCAATTTGGCGAGCTCTTTATTTAAGCCGAGCTTTTCAAGCTCTTTTTCGAATTCCTCGTTCTTTTCAGCCAGCTCTTGGAGCCGCTTGGCCAAATCCTGCAATTGCTTGTTGAGAGCTTTTTGCTGCTCAGGGCTCAGATTGCCTTTGGCTAATTCCTTCTGAAGCTCGCTTAGAAGATTAGAAGCCTGAGAGAACTGGCCTTTTGCAAGGGCCAGCCGCAGCTTTTGTGAAAAAACATCAGAAGAACCTTTCAACTGCTTGAACATTTTTTGCAGTTGATTTACCGAATCAAGTTTCATGCCGCTTCGCATCTGCTGGATTCTATTGGAAAGGTCGCCGAGCTGGCGAATCGCCTGCCTTTTGATATCCTGCGGCTTAGCATCTTTCGGCGTCTGGTCAAGTTTGCTTAGCGCGTCGGCCAGTTCAGGCTCGCCCAACTGCTTTACCGCCAGCTTGACGGG
>Ga0207752_1000740_pt1 | contig 15280 bp, 12 predicted proteins | sample Pon2CUnioCityCA_6_FD_187272 | JGI IMG/M metagenome (GOLD analysis project Ga0207752, IMG submission 187272) | Marine sediment microbial community from Union City, CA, USA - Pond 2C Sediment 2 (SPAdes) | ecosystem: Environmental > Aquatic > Marine > Intertidal zone > Salt pond sediment ...
CCCTCGGCCCCGACCATCCCGATACACAAAGCTCGCGCCAGAGCCTGGCCGCCATCGAGCAACGGCTGTCACAGGGCGCTTGATGACAAACTTGCCGTTCTTAACGCAGAGACGCCAAGGCGCTGAGGCGCTAAGGTTTTCTCTCTGCATCTCCGCGACTCAGCGCCTCTGCGTTGTGGGGTTTTAACGCAGAGACGCCAAGGCGCAGAGGCGCTGAGGTTTTCTCTCTGCATCTCCGCGACTCTCCGACTCTGCGTTGTGGGGTTTTAACGCAGAGACGCAAAGGCGCAGAGGCGCTGAGAAAGAAAACAGCTCGGCGTCTCCGCGACTCTCCGACTCTGCGTTGTGAGGTTTTAACGCAGAGACGCCAAGGCGGGGAGACGCAGAGTTTTATATGTTTTCTCTGCGACTCTGCTACTCTGCGCCTCTGCGTTTCCTTTTTCCTCAGCGACTCTGCGTTGAGTTTCATCTGAACAATAGACTAACTAACTGAAGGATCAACGATGACCAAAACCCTCGACCTCCCCACCCTCGAATCCTGGCTCTGGGACGCCGCCTGCTCCATCCGGGGCGCCATTGACGCCGCCAAGTACAAGGAGTACATCCTGCCGCTGCTCTTCTACAAGCGGCTCTCCGACGTCTACGCCGACGAGATTGGGCGCATCACGCGCGAGATCGGCGATGCCGAACTGGCCCGCGAGCTGGCGGCGCAGGACCGCAGCCTGACCCGCGTCTACATCCCCGACGCCTACACCTGGGACGCGGTACGTCGTGACCCGGCCGACCTGGGCGACAGGCTCACCACCGCCGTGCGCCAGATCGCCAGGGAGAACCCCGAGCTCAAGGACGTGATCGATATCTCCGACTACAACGCCACCACCGCCGGGCAGCGCATCCTGCCCGATGGGCAGCTGGGCGAGCTGATCGAGATCCTCAGCCGCTACCGCCTGGGCCTGCGCGACGTGGAGCCGGACATCCTGGGCCGGGCCTACGAGTACCTGATCCGCAAGTTCGCCGAGGGTTCCGGCCAGAGCGCGGGCGAGTTCTACACCCCCATGAGCGTGGCCACGCTCATGTCCTACATCCTCGATCCGAACGAGGGCGAGACCCTCTACGACCCGGCCTGCGGCTCCGGCGGCCTGCTGATCAAGGCCCAGCTCCGCCTGCGCGAAAAGATCGCCGCCCGCTTGGGCGTGGACGATCCGCACGACCTGACCGCCGAGCAGATGGGCCGGCCCTTGCAGCTCTTCGGGCAGGAGCGGGAGAACTTCACCTACGCCATGGGCCGCATGAACGGTTTTATCCACGATATGGACGCCCACATCGTCATCGGCGACACCATCCGCGCGCCGCAGTTCACGCGCGAGGGACTCGCGTCAGAGGGCCAACTGCGCACCTTCGCCAAGGTGACGGCCAACCCCATGTGGAACCAGGACTTTCCCACCGAGGTCTACGAGACCGACCCCTACGACCGCTTCACCTGGGGCACGCCGCCCGCCAGTTCCGCCGATTGGGGCTGGATCCAGCACATGGCCGCCAGCCTGGCCGAAGGGGGCAAGCTGGCCCTGGTGCTCGATACCGGCGCCGTCAGCCGGGGCAGCGGCAACCGGGGCTCCAACCGGGAGCGGGACGTCCGCGCCAAGTTCGTCGAGCAGGGGCTGGTGGAGGCCGTGATCCTGCTGCCGGAGAACCTCTTCTACAACACCAGCGCCCCGGGCATCATCCTGGTGATCAACAAGGCCAGGCCACATCCCGGCGAGATCCTGCTGATCAACGGGTCCCAGCACTTCGAGAAGGGCCGCCCCAAGAACTACCTCACCGAGGAGCACATCGCCGAGATCGCCGAGATCTACCTGGAGTGGCAGGGGGTAGAGAAGCTGAGCGCCGTCGTGGGCGAGGAGGAGGTGGTGCGCAACGACTACAACCTCAGCCCCAGCCGCTACGTGGTGATCGACGACGCCGAGCCGGTGCTGCCGCTGGATGAGGCGCTGGTGCTGCTGAAGCAAGCCGAGGAGGCCCGCGCCGAGGCGGATGCCGACCTGGAGGGGGTGCTAGCACAGCTTGGCTTCGAGGGATGGCGCGGTGGCTAACCTGTTTGTCCACGCTGAACAGAGGTAGCCCAGAAGCACTCGCAATTGGGGGTTTACAAATCACATAAAAAGGTGTACAATGTAAACAAAGAAGAGGCGATTTGACCCCAAAGGAGGAAGGCGATGGCAGTAGGTGAGCGGTTGAAGATGGCCCGTCGAATGATGGGAATGAGTCAACGCGCCTTGGCCAAACAGACTAGCGTGAGCGCAACGGCCATCTCGAAGTACGAACGCGATATGATGACGCCTAGCTCAGACGTCTTGATCCAGCTGGCGCGGGCGATGGGCGTGCAGGTGAGCTTCTTCCTGCGCCCAGTGAAAACAGAGCTAACCGCGCCGGCTTTTCGGCGCCGAACCCGGCTTAAGGTCAAGGCACAGAACGCGATCCTGGCAAAGACCCAGGCTTGGCTGGAGCGGTATCTCGATGTGGAGAGTTTCTTCGCTGACCAGCCGGCCTTTGTGATGCCGGCTCTTGATCGTCAGGTAGCGAGCCTTGAAGATGTCGAGCGTGTGGCGCTGCAACTCCGCGAGGACTGGGACCTTGGCATGGACCCCATCGACAATCTCATCGAGGTTTTGGAAAGCCACGGTATCAAGGTCGGCATCATCGAGGGCGTGGACGATTTCGACGCGCTGACGCTGTGGGCCAACGAGAGCGATCCGGTGATCGTAGTGAAGGACGGCATACCAGGCGACCGCCAGCGGCTCAACCTGGCCCACGAGCTCGGTCATCTGATCCTGGAGCCGGCCGGTGAAGTGGATGAGGAGAAGGCGGCCTATCGCTTCGCTGGCGCGTTCCTCGTTCCACGACCGATGGCGTTCTATGAATTGGGTGAGCGCCGGCGTGAGTTGGACCTGTACGAGCTCCACCTGCTCAAGCACAAGTACGGCGTCAGTATGCAGGCCTGGATCTACCGCGCGCAGGACCTGGGCATCATCTCCGAGCACGCGGCGCGAAAGCTCTGGATCCGCTTCGGCAAGGAGGGCTGGCGTGAGGAGGAGCCAGGTGACCAGATTCCTCCGGAGATGCCAGGGCGGATGAAGCGGCTGGTGCTGCGCGCCCTGGCGGAGGACGTGATCTCGGAATCGCGCGCAGCGGAGCTATTGGGTAAACCTTTGACAGAGTTCTGGCAGGAGGAAGCGGAACGGCATGCCGGATTCCCAGCCCTGGTACGTTGTTGACACCAATATCCTGATCGATTTCTACCGGGGCGACCTGCTGGATGCCTTGTTTGCCCTCTCCGCCGTCTTTCTCGCGCCCGACGTGATCGTCGCCGAGCTGGGAGAGCCGGATGGGCAGCGGTTGCTGGCAATGGGACTGGAGAGCGTCTCTTTAACGGGAGAGCAGGTGATGGAGGTGGTGGAGCTGGCAGCGGTTCATCGCGCGCCCTCAATCAACGATCTCTTCGCTCTGGTCCTGGCGAGGGCGGCGCTGTTGCTTACCGGCGACGGCGCACTACGACGGCTAGCTGAATCGGAAGGAATTGAGGTGCACGGCACGCTTTGGCTACTGGACGAACTGATCCGGCTGGCGATCGTTACACCGGCGAAGGCTGCGGAGTGCCTGGAGTGTATGGTGAGGCATGGTAGCCGGCTGCCGGAGGATGAGTGCGAGCGACGCTTGCGGAGATGGAGAAAACGGTGAGACAGAGGGAAAGAGATAACGCAGAGACGCAGAAAGGACATAACGCAGAGACACAGAGACGCAGAGACGCTGAGGATGTAAATGGCTCTGCGCCTCAGCGCCTCAGCGACTCTGCGTTGTGGGGTTTTAACGCAGAGGAGCAGAGTCGCGGAGAGGGAGAATGCCTCTTCGTTGCAGGAGACCAGGAGCAGCCCGATTCCAGCGCATACTGGGTGCGGTCGCTGACCGGGCCGAGGCTGAGGAGGTAAGATGATGGTATCTGACGTTGACGAATTGGTGCAATCCGGCGAGGGCGAGACGACAGAATTCAAGGCCCAGTGGGCCGAGAGTGTTCTGGAGACCGCCTCGGCTTTCGCCAACACGCGCGGCGGCACACTGCTCGTAGGCGTGGACGACGAGGGCCGCGTCGTCGGCCTCGACTTGAGTGAGAGCGTATTGCGTACCTTCTCCAACCGGTTGGCCGATTCCCTGCGCATCCAACCTTCCCTGGAAACACATACCGTTGACGACGAGCAAATTCTGGTGATAGAGGTAGCCTCATCCCGCATCCCGGTATCGTACAAAGGCAGGTACTACAAGCGTGTTGGGAACACCACCCGGGAGATCGCGCCGGAAGCGCTGGGGCGGCTATTTATCGAAAAGTGGGGCGTCACGTGGGATAGCGTGACGGGCGACTACCCGCTGGACCAAATAGACGCCGGCACAGTGCGGCAATTCATCCGCCTGTCCAGGCCGCGACTGCCCTACGTCACGGAGGATGAGCCTATCGAAAGCCTGCTGCATAAACTGGACCTGTTGGTGGAGGGGAAACTGACGCGCGGGGCGATCCTCCTCTTTGGCAAAGAGCCGCAGCGTCGCTTCCTCATGACGCAGGTCCACATGGGGCGCTTCAAGACGGCTACCACGATTGTGGACGACAAACTCATCCGCGGCAACCTCTTCCGGCAACTGGAGCAGGTGATGCAGCTCTTCCGGCAGTACCTCCAGGTGCGATACGAAATCCCCGGCGAGATGGGCCAGGCCCCAGGCCCACTGGAGGCCTTGCAGCGCCGCGAGATCTGGGACTACCCGCTGGAGGCGCTGCGTGAGGCGACCATCAACGCCTTGATCCATCGTGATTATTTCGACCCTCACCGGGAGATCACCATTCGGGTCTACGATGACCGGGTCTACGTCTGGAGCCCGGGGGAACTGCCGCCTGGGATCACCGTGGAGGACCTGAAGAAAAGCCCCCACGACTCCAGTCTGCGCAACCCCCTTCTGGCCCAGGTCTTTTACTTTGCCGGTTGGATCGAGCGTTGGGGAAGCGGCACCACCCGCATCCTGGAACTCTGCCACCAGCAGGGCCTGCCGGAGCCAGAGTTCCGCTCTGAGAAGGACCGCTTCGAGCTTGTTTTCTACCAGAGCCCCTACACCGAGGAGCGCCTGCGCGAAATGGGGCTGAACGAGCGGCAGGTGAGGGCGGTGCTGTGGGTGAAGGAGCACGGCAGAATTACGAACAGGAAATACCGGGAACTGTCGGGGCTGTCGGACGAGGGAGCGCGTCAGGATTTGACGGTTCTGATTGAGAAGGGAGTCTTACAAAGGAAGGGCAAGGGACGCAGCACCCACTACATTCTGGGGAAAGTTGGTGATTAGTTGGTGATTAGTTGGCGATTATGGCGACTGCAGGCGGAAACACGCCAAAGGTGCCATCAAGACGCCACAAAGGCGTCACAGGGTTCTGAGGGAGAGCATAGTGAGTGAGATCACGGACAGTTTCAAAGAGACGGAGATTGGCATGCTCCCGGCGGAGTTCAACGCAGAGACGCAAAGACGCAGAGACGCTGAGAAAGAAAACAGCTCTGCGCCTCCGCGTCTCGGCGACTCTGCGTTTAATGAGACGGAGATAGGGCTGCTCCCGGTGGAGTGGGAGGTGGTTAACTTGGGCAAGGTAGCCCACATCAATCTTGGACAGTCTCCTCCATCTTCGACATACAACACCGTAGGCGAAGGACTGCCATTTCTTCAAGGCAAAACAACGTTTGGCCGAGTCTTTCCAACACCAGAGAGATGGTGCTCTGCACCGAAGAGAATCGCAGAGCCAGGATCCGTTCTAATTTCCGTAAGGGCACCTGTTGGGGATGTGAATATCGCCCAAGACAAGTACTGTATTGGGCGAGGCCTCACAGCATTAAATGGGGAAACTTCTCTTGACAACTGGTTCCTTTTCTATCTGCTGATCTTCTCAAAGCCTCGATTGGAAAGCAAGAGCACCGGATCGACGTTCAAAAGCATCAACAAAGGAATACTCAAGAGTTTTCCGATCCCTCTCCCACCCCTGCCTGAGCAGCGACGCATCGCCGGCGCGCTGCGCACCATCCAGGAGGCCATCGCCGCCCAGGAGGACGTGATCGCCGCCGCCCGCGAGCTCAAGCGCAGCCTGATGGAGCGGCTCTTCACCTACGGCCCTGGCGCGGAGCCGGCGCCGACGAAGGAGACGGAGATCGGCGAGATCCCGGAGCATTGGGAAGTGACTCAGTTGGGAGAAATCACAAAGAAGCCTCAATATGGATACACTCAAAGCGCCAGCGAAGAATCTATTGGCCCAAAATTCTTGCGGATCACAGACATCACAGAAAGCGGAGTCAACTGGGCTACTGTACCCTACTGCGAGTGCGGAGACGATGATCTTGAGAAGTACCGGCTCGCAGAAGGTGATATTCTCTTTGCACGTACTGGCGCGACTACAGGAAAAAGTCATCTTATTGATAGCGCCCCTGCCGATGCCGTTTTTGCTTCCTATCTGATACGTGTAAGAGCGATGGAGGAAATTAACTCAGCCTACCTGCATGCCTTCTTTGGCACTAAGGCCTACTGGAGGCAGATTGGTCAGAGTCGAACAGGCAGCGCCCAAGCCGGGGTAAATGCTAGTCGGCTATCCAATCTTACGCTTCCCTCAGCTCCACAGCGAGAGCAACAGCAAATCGCTTCTACAATCTCAGTGATCGACACCAAAATCGCCGCCGAGGAGCAACGCAAGGCCGCCCTGGAAGAGGTCTTCCGCTCGGCCCTGGAGCAGTTGATGACCGGTCAGATCAGACTTAACGCAGAGGCGCAAAGGCGCTGAGACGCTGAGAAAAAAGTATGAAACCTCTGCGTCTCTCCACCTCTGCGCCTCTGCGTTAAAATCAAGGAGCACCCATGTCCCGCATCACCGAAAAGCGCGACGTCCAGGACGCCCTGATCCACTACCTGCGTGGCCTGGGCTGGGAATACCTGCCGCCCGTGGACACCCTCCGCGCCCGGGGCGACGATGCCCGCCAGCCCTTCCTGCCCGCCGTGGCCCGCGAGCGGCTGCTGGCCCTGAATCCGGGCCTGGTCACTGAATCCAATATCGAAGACGTCCTCCACCGGTTGCGCGCCGTCCGCGCCGATATGCGCGGCAACGAGGACTTCTTGCGTGCCCTGCGCGGCCACTGGACCGTCTACGACCCTGCTGCCAAACGCGAGCGCAACCTGACCCTGATCGCCTACGACGACCTGGCCGCCAACCGCTTCCACTTCACCCAGGAGTTCGCCTTCACCGACCGCGATAACAGACGGGCAGACATGATGCTCTTCGTCAACGGCTTCCCCGTCGTCCTGATCGAGAACAAAAGCCCCAAGAAGGAGGCGCCCGAGATCGAGGCCTTCCAGCAGGTCCAGCGCACCTACACCAACAGCATCCCCGAGCTGCTCAAGTTCACCCAGCTCTTCGCCGCCTGCAATCGCCGCCTCCACTACGGCGCCACCTGGAACGACGACCTCAAGGCCTTCTACCTCTGGAAGGCTGGCGGCGCGGATGCGGGGCATCCGTTGGACTACGGCCTGGAGCGGCTGAGCAAGAGCCTGTTGGCCCGCGAGCGTGTGCTCCAGATCCTGCGCGATTACGTCATCTTTTACCGCGCCGACGACCAGACCCACAAGTTCATCCTCCGCCCCCACCAGATGCGGGCCACCGACAAGATCGTGCGCCGCGTCGCCGCCTCTGTAGGGGCTGATCTCGTGTCCGCCCCAAGGACAGGTACAAGTCCTACCCCTACGACCGGCCTGATCTGGCACACGCAAGGCTCCGGCAAGAGCCTGACCATGATCGTGGCCGCCGCCCGCCTGCGCCGCCTGCCCCGGCTGGAGAACCCCACCTTGCTCATCGTCGTGGATCGCCTGGAGCTGGAGTCCCAGATGATCCAGAACCTGGAGGCCTTTGGCTTCCCCACCGTCACCCGCGCCGAAAGCAAGGATCACCTGGCCGAGCTGCTGCGCACCGACTACCGGGGCCTGATCGTGACCCTGATCCACAAGTTCCACGGGATAGAGAAAAACCTCAATCGCCGGGAGAACGTGATCGCCCTCATCGACGAGGCCCACCGCTCTCAGGAGGGCGATCTGGCCACCTACATGCGCGCCGCGCTGCCTCGGGCCACCTACTTCGGCTTCACCGGCACGCCCGTCGACAAGGGCAAGGTGGGCCAGGGCACGTTCGAGACCTTTGGCCAGCCCGACCCCGGCGGTTACCTGGATAAGTACGGCATCGACGAGTCGGTGGAGGACGGCACGACCGTGCCCCTCTACTACACCCTGACGCCGCTGGAACTGCGCCTGGACCGCGATATGCTGGAACGGGACTTCTTCCAGGCCGTCGACGAGGCCGGCATCGCCAGCATTGAGGCGCTCAACCGGCTGCTGGACAAGGCCGAGAAGCTCAAGGCGGTCCTCAAGGCCCCCGAGCGGGTCGACCGCATCGCCCAACACATCGCCCAGCACTACCGGGAGAACGTGGTCCCGCTGGGCTTCAAGGGTTTCGTCGTCGCCATCGACCGCGAGGGCTGCGCGCTCTATCACCAGGCGCTGGCGCGTTATCTGCCCAAGGAGATGATCCAGGTGGTCTACACTGCCAACCACAAGGACGGCGATCTCCTGCGCCGGCATCACATTGATGACGAGGAGGAGAAGCGCATCCGCCGCGCCTTCCGCGATCCAGACAAAGACCCGCGTATCCTCATCGTCACCCAGAAGCTGCTCACCGGCTTCGACGCGCCCGTGCTCTACGCCATGTACCTGGACAAGCCGATGAAGGACCACACCCTGCTGCAGGCCATCGCCCGCGTCAACCGCCCCTATCTCGGCAAGGAGAGCGGCCTGATCGTGGACTACATCGGCGTCTTTGAGAACCTCCAGCGCGCCCTGGCCTTCGAGGACGAGACCATCACCAAGGGGTTGCTCGATATCGAGAAGCTGCGCGCTCGCTTCGCCGAACTGCTGACCGAGGCCCAGGTCCAGCTCGCGCCCATCGATCTCGCTCCCACGCCGGGCCGCACCGAGCGCATCATTGACCACTTCTTCGACGAGGAGCTGCGGACGGCCTTCATCCGCACCTACAAGGACCTCCAGGCCGCCTACGAGACCCTGGCCCCCGACCCCTTCCTGCGGGATTATCTGGACGATTACGCCTTCGTCGTGGACGTCTATCGGGTGGTTTACAATACCTTCAACCCGGAGGCCGAGCGTCGCCGCATCGAGTACGAGGTCCTGCAAAAGACCGACGCCCTGATCCGCGAGCGCGTCGGCGTCTACAGCCTGACCGAGCTGCCCGTCTACCTCGTCCACCGCGACATCGCCGCCGAGGTCGAGGCCGACGACGTCAGCGAGCGAGTCAAGATCACCAACCTCTACCGCTCCCTCGTGCTCCACGTGGAGGAGCACCAGCGGGAGCGCCCTTACCTGATCTCCATCGGCGAGGAGGTCGAGCGCGTGATCCAGAGCCTGCGCGACCGGCAGGTCAGCGCCCGGACCGCGCTGGAGCAACTGACCGACCTTGGTGAGAGAACCGCCGCCGCCGAGGAGGAGCAGGCCGCCCGCGACGTCGATCCCAACGAGTTCGCCCTCTACTGGGTGCTCAAGGGCCAAGGCTTTGACTCGCCGGAGGAGACTGCGCGCGCGGCGCGGAAGGAGATGACCCAGTTCCCTGCCTGGCCCTACGATTCCAAGCAGGAGAGCCGCGTCCGCCTCAAGCTCTACGGGCTGCTGAACCCTCACGTCGCTGCCGAGAACAAGGCCGAAGTACTCAAGGCGACGGTGGACGCGCTGCTACGGATGAGCAAGGTGGTGAAAGAATGAGGAACGCAGAGACGCGAAAGACGCAACGCATAGACGCAAAAGACTCAACGCAGAGACACAGAGACGGAGAGGCGCAGAGTTCATATATTTCCTCTGCGACTCTGCGTTGTGGGGTTTTAACGCAGAGACGCCAAGGCGCAGAGGCGCTGAGAAAGAAAACAGCTCGGCGTCTCCGCGACTCTGCGACTCTGCGTTGTGAGGTTTTAACGCAGAGACACAGAGACGGAGAGGCGCAGAGTTCATATATTTCCTCTGCGACTCTGCGCCTCTGCGTTTTCTTTTTCCTCCGCGCCTTTGCTTCTCAGCGACTCTGCGTTGTGGGGTTTTAATGCAGAAACGCAAAGGCGGGGAGATGCAAAGTTTTATATGTTTTCTCTGCGACTCTGCTACTCTGCGCCTCTGCGTTTCCTTTTTCCTCCGCGCCTTTGCTTCTCAGCGACTCTGCGTTAAGAATTAGGAGAATCTGATGCACGAGAACCAAATCAGCAAGGTTGTCCTCGATGCCGCCATTGAGGTCCACCGCACCCTGGGCGGGCCGGGCCTTCTGGAGAGCGTCTACGAAGAAGCCCTGGCCTGGGAACTGCGACAGCGTGGTCTCCCCGTCGAGCGCCAGAAGGTCGTTCCTGTCATCTACAAAGGTCAAACGCTAGGCGTACCTCTGCGTTTGGATTTGCTGGTGGGCGACAAGGTGATCGTCGAGTGCAAAGCCACCACCAACTACCACTCTGTCTTCGAGGCCCAAGCTCTCACCTACCTACGACTTACGGACCTCAAGCTGGGCTTGGTCATTAACTTTGGGGAGAAATTGGTCAAAAATGGTTTCCATCGGGTGGTCAATGGATTGTAAACGACATAACGCAGAGACGCAGAGGTGGGGAGGCGCAGAGTTTTATATGTTTTGTCTCCGCGACTCTGCTTCTCAGCGCCTCTGCGTTAAAGTTTGGGAGATGTTCCAGTGATCGTGGCTCTTGATAAAGTCGCCATCCGTCAACAGGCCCGCCGGAGCCTGGCCTTGCGCGCCACGCCCGAGGGGCTGGTAGCATTCATCCCGCGCGAGCTCGATCCGGCCGGCGAGACCGTGCGGCGTTTCATTGAGCGCGGCATTGCGCGCCTGCCGGCGCCGGAGCCGCCCCCGGAGCCAATGACGCCCGCCGAACTGGATGACCTGATTGCAGCCTGGGCCACGCGCCTCGACGTCGAGGTGGGCCGCGTCCAACTCCGCCAGATGCGCACCAAGTGGGCCTCCTGCTCGTCGCAGGGCACGCTCACGCTCCACCGCGACCTACTGCGCCTGCCCCGCGAGTTGGTGGATTATGTATTGTGTCACGAACTGCTGCACCGCAAAGCGCCCGATCACAACCAGAGCTGGCAACTGCTGATGTCCATCCACCTCCCCGACTGGCGCGAGCGCGAGCGCCGGTTGGCGGCGTGGATGTTGAAGGAGAGAGAAGATGGAGCGGGATGAAACTCTTATCTGGTCGCAAACCCGCCCCCAAATCTATACGAAAGGAGCAAACAAATGGACCCCATAACCGGAGCAATCGTAGCCGCCCTCGCCGCCGGCGTCGCCGGTGGCGCGACCGAGGTCGGCAAAAAGCTCATCGTAGACGCCTACGACGCCCTCAGAGCCGCCATCAAAAAGAAGCACGGTGAGGATAGCAAGATCGCCCAGGCCGTCGATGCCGTCGAAGAGGAACCCGGATTCAAGCCCAACCAGGATGCCCTGGCCGGTCGCGTCGAACAGGCCAAAGCCGCCGCCGACCCCGAACTCGCCAAGCTCGCCCAGGCTCTCCTGGAAGCCCTCAAAAGCACCCCCAAAGGCCAGGAGGCCGTGAGCAAGTACAACATCCAGGCCCAAGACAGCCAGATCGGCGTCATCGGCGACGGTGCCGAGATCAAAGGCGGCATCAAGTTCAACCGGTGAGAAACCGGGTTTTTCTGTCAGCGAAGCAAGCAAAGCGGCTGAAGCGACAAAAACCTGGTTTCTTTCTCCGAAATCCAAGATACCGACGGCTTCCTGTTCACAGCCATCTTCCTCTGCCCCAGGAGACGATCAAACTCATCGCCACGACGGAACGGGTTGACTTTCGTGCCCTGTGGCAGCCCAGTACGCGGGCGCAGACCGACATTAAAGGAGGGCAGTCGAGTCTCTATCACCTTCTGGAACAGGCTGTGGCAGGCAGCACTGGGCGAGCCGCACGCTTGCTAGAGATGGACGCAGATCCGGTCGTAAAGGATTGGACCACTGCCGAATTGGTGTTTCACATCACGACTTGAGACCGTCGTTATGACAGAAATTTGGATTTCGCGTGGCATATAAGGCGAATAGACGCCAACTTGCTTTTCACACCATCTGCAATATAATTGTCTTAAGTGTATCGCAGTTTGTTACCATAGTCATAACGAAACGCGAGTATTCTAAGAAAAGGCAGAGACAATTATGCCCCGCGCCTTATCCCCTCTCGAATCCAAACTCATCCTCCACCTGGAGTGGGAAAAGCAGCCAGAAGTGGATGCTTACGGCAGCCGCGTGATGATGGCCCGGCCGGAGAAGACTATCGTGGATGACCTCGACCATCCCGCCTACATTGGTGACATACCGGAGATCGCCGCGATGCTTCGGCGCGGTCAGGGTCAGTTGGATTGGGACCGACTGGCCGATTACGCCCTGCGTTTTGAATCTCAAGCACTCGTCCAGCGACTGGGCTATTTGGCCGATCTCATCGACGCGCCGCTGGAGGCCTCGGCCCGAGATCATCTTCTGGAGAGTGTTGGCAAGAACACCCCTTATCTGGGTCGGACGGGCCAATGGGACACCGGCGGCGAATATGACGCTACCTGGCGCGTCATGGACAATATCCCGCGCCGGGAATTGCTGATATCTAGCCACTTGTTGGATGGAAGTTTTATAGGAGGCAATCATGTCTCGTAGAGTTTGGCTGCTCATTGGTTTACCGCTCGTCATAAGTCTGCTCGTCACCGCCTGCGGCTCTTCTGCCACAGCCGAGCCAGCAGTTGAAGTGACTGTTGCGGAAGAAGTAACAGAGGAGGTCGCCGAAGCACCCACCTCCGAACCTGCCGCCGAGGAACCTACCGTCTCGCCGACTAAGGAACCGCTCAACGTGATGATCCTCGAAGGAGACGTGACCATTGGCGAAGATGACCTGATCGAAGAGGGAAATGTTGTCACAATCGGGGAAGAGGATGTTATCACAACAGATAAAACGGGATCTGCTCGGCTGACCCACCCTGAAGACGAAGATCTCAGCGTGGAGGTCTATCCTGAAACTCGTCTGCGGGTGATGGATGTGGAGTCGGACTATCTCCGGCTGTTCCTTGAGGTGGGTAGTATCGTGAGCGCCGTGGAACCGGGAGGAGTGCGGCTTGTGGTGTCGGGCGAGGCCGGCGATTGCGAGGCCGCAGGAACGCAATGGGGCAACGACGTTGATGAGCTTGGTTACATGACGACGACAGTGGAAAAGGGCCAAGTGGTGGTCACGCTCTCAGATGGAACATCCGTAACGATGCCCGAGGGAAGTCAGTTGGTAGCCAGCTCCGATCCAGATGCGCCACCGGCCTCGAAATTCATCTACTTTGACGTATCCCTGGATGGCGAGGAGGGTCAAGAGGAGTCGGATTCGACTTCCGGTCAATACTCGGACATGGCAGATGAATTGGAAAGTGCCGGGTACACTTTGATGGAAGGAGTGAATCTTGCATATGTGGTAAATGTCAAGAACCCCAGTCCGTACAAGACGCTCGTCATTCTGGATCCGGAGAAAAGCCTTGATGCGGAGGAGATTGACGCTATTCAAACGTGGGTGGCTCAGGGACGTTCGCTCTTTATCATCGGCGAGCAAGCTGAGGCGTTCGACCGCTCCTCTATCAATCAGTTGCTGTCGCCGTATGGCATAACGTTCACCGGGGAGAAAATCGGAGATGCGGTGACGGATTCATTCGATCCCGATCATCCCGTCACGCAAGGCATAGAGCGCTTGCAACTAGATGGATGTGGAGCCCTGGAAGTGGACGACGATGCGATCCCTCTGGGCTATACGGAATCGGGCCACGTCATGCTCGCGGCTTTTGAGACGGATGGGGATGGCAGAATCTTGGTCATGGCCGATTCGGGTATTCTATCTGATGAGCATTGGGGGGACTACGATGCAGGGGAATTCACCAATCAGGCCTTTGACTGGTTGGCCCACCATTAGGCGGGAGAAGCCCCAGATGGGAAACATTCTTTTCAGTGAGGGCAGAGGGTAACAGGATGCTGACACCTGAACAGAGAGAATTGTTGCGGCGCCACCTCTCCATCGACGGCGATGGCAACGTCGTCGGCAACGATAACACCGTGCGTGTCACCAGACAGGCCGCGGGCGATTATGCCGTCCAGATCGGCGAGCAGCGCATCACGTTCAACATCGCGGAATTGCGCCGCGTGCTCAATATCAAGGAAAGCCAAGTCGGCATCGCTGGCGACAATGCCACGGTCTATGGCGACATCAACTTCGTTAACGCCGTCACCTCGCCCTGGGTGATCGGGCTGGCGCTGGTGGGCATTGTGCTGTTGAGCATCATCGCTTTGCCCAACCTGCCTGACGTGCGAGAACGGTTGCAGGCGGTGGGTGTCCTGGCGACCAATACCCCCACACCGCTGCCCTTCCTCCCCGAAGCCGAGGGTGAAGTCCTCATCGTCATCGCTCAATTCCATTATACCGAAGGCCATCCCGATACCACCGCCCAAGACGAGATCAAGCGCGCCATCAAGGATGCTGGCAATCTGAATTTGCGGGTGGAGGTGGACCCCACCTGCTTGAAAGCCGACGACCGCGAGGGAGCGCAAGCGTTGGGCGACCGCTACGATGCCAGCCTCGTCGTCTGGGGGGCCGACACCGGCGTCCGCGTCACTGTCAACTTTTACAACCGCAAACAACCCGACCTCATCGCCGCCGACGTCCAGCTCACCGAAACCGACCGCACCTATGTTGCCAAACCCAAGGCATACAACGAGTTCATCACCGAAGACCTGCCCAACCAGGTCACCTTTCTCTCCCTTTTCGCCCTCGGCCAATATTACTACGTTGAACAAGCCTACGCCGAGAGCGTGCAGGTGATGGAAAAAGCTGTGGGCTTATTGGCGGAGGAGCCGGCCGTCACAGGCGCGGCCGAGGCCTACTTCCATTTGGGTTGGCTTCACCAGGTACCGTTGGAGGATCTGAATCAAGCCATCGCTGACTACGACCGTGCCATCGAGTTGAACCCGCAGGACGCCATTGCCTACAACAACCGGGGGATCGCCTATGCAGACCAGGGCGACTACGAGAACGCCATTGAGAACTTTGACTCGGCCATCCGTCTGGGCTCCGATATCTCGTACTACAACCGAGGTAACGCCTACCGTCAC
>Ga0207752_1000741_pt1 | contig 15275 bp, 15 predicted proteins | sample Pon2CUnioCityCA_6_FD_187272 | JGI IMG/M metagenome (GOLD analysis project Ga0207752, IMG submission 187272) | Marine sediment microbial community from Union City, CA, USA - Pond 2C Sediment 2 (SPAdes) | ecosystem: Environmental > Aquatic > Marine > Intertidal zone > Salt pond sediment ...
GTTGGTCGAGGCGTATCGGTGGGTGCTGTGGTCGCGGTGGGTGAGGGTGAAACTTCGACGGTCTGCGCCTCAGCCGCTGCTGCTGCCACCGCCGTGTTGGTGGCCAGGATGGCCTGGTTCTGCGACTCGAGATCCGCCTGCATTCGCGGAGCGAGGAAGAACGCCCATACGACAAAGGCGCAGATGCCCAGCGCGAGCAGACCGCCGAGCGCTGCCACCAGGATGATGAAGGTGCGATTGGCCCCCTCTTCTTCCGGTACTTCCTCCTCTTCCTCCTCTTCCTCTATGAAGAATTCGCGATCTTCCACTCTTGCCTCCTTGGGCCCGTCTCTTGCTGTGATCCAACACTACTGTTTCAGGCGGCTGACGTAATCTAGCGCAAAACCTCCAAATTGGCGAGTGGGGCAAAGAGAGGTGCTTCTTGCCCCACGTCTACTTCCGCACCGTGGACCTTGGCCCCGGTCTCCATGCGGCGGGCGTGGACAGGGAGCGCGACTACCGTGCCTACTTTGCCCGCGTGGGGTGCTCGCACCAACCGTACCCGCGCTCCCACCTCCAACGGCACCCCGGGCTGTTTCTCGGCCGGTGGCACCGTGTCGGCCGGCGTGGGGATGATGACTTCGGGGCGCATAATGCCCCCGCGGGTCTGGATCTGCCCGTTGACCGAGGCCTCCCGGCCGTCGTTCGTCTTCAACAGCCGAAAGATCGGCTGTGACATTGGCATTGCTCCGATTCCTTCAGTGACGATAATCGGGAAAGGCAATTGCTCCGCCTGTGCGATCAGTTCTGGCGACAGTCCTCCGACCACGATGCCTCGTACCTGAAGTTGCTGGGCTCGTTCGAGCGCTGCCTCGCTAAGGCCCCGGCCACCAACCAGGATCGTCCCCTGGGAGGAGGGATCGATCGCTTCGGCTTCCAATAGTTCGCTGGCGGTTTCTGTCAGGCACTTAAGGACTCCAAAGCTCTCTCCACCTGCGCCCCATGCTCCCTGGATTACAGCCCCCGGTGTCTCGATGACCACCCCATAGTGCCGTCCGCGCTGCTGTATCACGTTGCACACCGTTCCGTACATCTGGGCACGCAGATCAAATGTAGTCGAACGTGCCTCGACCAGCATGCGGCCACCACCGCTGGCAGTCACCATTCCATTGAAGGGAGACGTAACAGTGCTGGCAAACAGGCGGCCACGCTTGGCGATTACCTGTCCCTCCTGGACGTCGTCGCCCGGTTTGACGCGGATGTACCGCTTGACGCGCGAAGCTGGGACGCCCAATAAGCGCGCCACCGGCAGGATACGGAAGTCGCCGGGTAGTTCTGCGCGCGCGATGACCTGGGGAGGATCAACCTGGTCGCCAATGCGTACCAATACCTCGCCTGGGGCGGGTAACATCCGCTTGCGACGTATGGTAGTCAAGGGAGTGACCTGAGTCTCGAATGGGTAATACATGTCTGAAATCCGCCCGTTTATCCACCCACGTCCCACAGCCACTGCTGCATCTGTGATTGACGCTGTTCGCTGTCGCCCGGGATGCGCAATGGCCGTCCCCGGGCGTCGATAATCAACCCTGCCAACCCGCCATTCACACGCAGCTTGCCGGCCTTCCCTGGCCTGCCTAACCCTACGTCGAAGTTGTGCAGTGGGCGCAGTTCCAGCACCGCCTGCTGTCCGGGCGGCAGGGGCAGCACTTCCAGATCACCGTAACCGATCTCTACGCTGAACTTGCCTTCGTCGTACGTCACGTGTACCCTCAGGATAATCTCTCCTCTGCGTGCACGCCCAACCGGCGCAACCACCGTGGCCAGGTTGACGAAGGCGCCACTGTCCAGCACCTCCACTGCTGCCAGGGGCTTGACCTCGGCGACGATCCCCAGTGCTGGGGCCAGTCCGTGAGCATCCAACACGAGTGTGCTCACACCAATCGGCTCCAGGGCGTCCAGTACTATCAGGGCTGCCTGACCAGGACGTGGAGCGTGGGCCAGTACGCTGCCGCTGACGACAATCGTATCGCACAACGGCAAGATGTGGGGATGAGGTTGTGCTGCACCGGGTTCCCAGCCTGGCCGGGCCAATTCCAGGGTTGTGCGGAGCGCTTCGCGTGCCAACGCCTGGTCCAACCACAGCTCACGCATATCCTGCGGGATACTGGTCGGACGTATCTCCTTGTTGACCAGCACCCCGCGTGCTTCGTCTGCGCTCATCGGTTCGGGCAGCCAACGTGTGACTGTTTCCGCCCCGTGCTCGTCGATCAGTCTTTCTCCGCCGAAGGTGACACCGAGATCGCCACGTATGGTGGTGAACACTCGCCCGTCGAAGACGGCGGCTACCGTTGTGCTAGCGGCGCCCACGTCCACGCCCAGTACGCCCTTTGAGCCGTCTCCCAGGCGCCACAGGTAACGAACCAACTGTCCAAAGGCGCGTGCGGTGGGTCTGGGCGCCACTGCGCTCCAGTTACTCACGGTCTCGAAACCCGGAAGCCGCTCCAGCTTCTCCTGCACGTAGAGTCCGTCCAGTTCCGCTTGGGCGCCGACCAGGTTCTCCTCGGTGCGAGTGGGGCGCACGTTGTCGGCGACGCGCAGTTCGGCTCGCTTGCCCACCATCTGCACGACGCGTCGGCGCAGGCGGGAGTTGCCCACGTAAAGCAGCTTGGGGCGCACGCTCTGCTCGATCAGCGAGGAAGCCAATGTCGCTGCCTCCACCAGGTCAAGCACCGGCTTTGCTGCGCCTCCCTCTACTCCTCCCGCGATGCAGATCACGTCGGGAGCGGCGTCGTAGATCGTGTGTACGTTTGCCCCTTCGCTGTGACCCCCGCCTCGGTCATTGCTGGTCAATATCGCTTTGGTGGTCGAGTACGTGCTGGCTGCTGCTCGCTCGGCGCTGGCGACGCTAAGATTGCGTACCAACCCAGCCAGCACGACCTGCAGCGGCTGGCTGGCGCTCACGGTCGCGGCGAACGCGTCCACTCCCCGGTGTCCCGTCAACTCGGGGGTGATCAGGTCGCCGTTTGGCTCGAAGAAACGCCGGCCTGTGGATGCGGAAATCCGTTCGACGGCGTGACGGATACCGGCTGTTATGTCGGACCAGGGGTACTCCACCGTGGTAGGAGCTTCGCCTCGGGCGACGAAGCGGTATTGTCCGGCCACCTGTTCAAGTAACGTGGCCTTGGTCATCACCGTGCCGCAGTCAACCAATAGGATTGAGCCAATCCGTTGCTCTTCTGCCATCGTTGTCTCTCGCTAGCCGCCTAGCACGCGGAGGTAGACGTCGGTGAAGACGTCAATCAGGTATTGGATACGGCCGATGAAGATCGATAGTGATGCTGTCAACGCTCCGGCAAACGCGACGCCGAACGCAAAAATGGTGAATATGCGTCCAACTCGCGCCGCTAATTTGATAACCCGGGCCCATATCCCCCCTACCCCTCGTTCCCTTTGCGCGGTAAAAGCGAAGCCCAGCAATGTGCACGTCGTGCCGACGATGACCAGCAGGCCGTCCAGGATGCCTGTGCGGGACGATTGTAACGAGGCAGGACTCAGCGCCCGGCCTGTCGCCCCGATCTGAGGGACGAGAGTGCCGAGCAGTGCACCGCTCAATGCCACCGCTGTCCCGACGCCGACGAGATAGGCGACGGAGAAGTTCCCCACATACGCCTGTCTGGGGAAGCCCTTGAAAAGCAACAGGATGCCCAGCACCATGGGGAACACCACAGCAAGAGGGTTGGCCAGCAGCTGGGCCAGCACTATGCCCAGAAGGATGTCGCGGAGCACGATACCCAGGGAGTAGCCCACTAGTGCGCCGATGAAGAGGTGCAGTGCCAGCCGATAAAGAGGGTTGTCACCCACCAGGTAGCTGAAGATCAGAAGTGTCAACACTGCTCCCACCACCAAGCCGGCGCTTTCGACCATTACTTCGCCCTCCCGTGCAGGCCACCAAGTGTGTAGAAAGCTGCACCCAGGATCATCAGCCCGACGATGGCTGCGTGTCCTAATGCCAAGGTGTTGAGTCGCCGGTGAGCCTGTCCCGGTGAGCTACGAAGTGCCTCATAGGCGGCTGCCCCGCTTAATCCGTGGATTGCTCCCGTTATCTGGCCGGCGTTAGCGTCCAGATATGGACTGGCGGCCGACTCCAGGGCTGCGCTCACTCCACCCACAACTGGAGGAGGTTCATCGGGCAGCGAACGTGCTTGCTCAACCCACCAGCGCAGCGGTCCCGGCCGGGCGGTCACCACGAAGATCAGGCTGGGGTTTCCGGCGTCGGCCAGCAAATTCGAGACGCCTGTAGCATCGCCCGGTTTGTAGCGTCGCGGGTACCGTTGGTCAGAGGGTCCGATGGTGCTCAGCAGCCCTTCCGCTACTGCCAATCCCTGGGGGCGTGTGCTGACGACCGAAATCTGTGCTCCTTGATCGAGCAAGTGGCGCAGGATTGGTTCTGCCACCAGGTTGAGCTCATCTGCCTCCGAAGGCCCGTATTCGAAGGCAACCAGAACCGAGTTTTCTATGCCTATGTCCTGAATGGTCTCGTGCGCCCTGGTCACACCGGAGGATATAACAGGTTGTGTCAAGGTTGGGACGCTGACCGGTATTGTCGGTGCGATCAGCACGGCTACGGTCGCAGTCAGAAGCACGGCCGCTACCAGCCAACGTTGGATTCGCTCGCCCATGCTGATCCCCTGCTTGCCCGCTTTCACTTGTGGGGCTTCAGCTGGGCGAGCCAGCAGACTCTGGAGCAACTGTGCCCGGGCTATGCTTGCTTCCCTGGCCTCGGGTGGCCGAGCCTCTTCGCGGACAGAGGGCACCTGGAACGCTGGGACGGCGGGCAGGACACCGCGCAACCCTGCCAGTAATCCCTCGGTTTCCACCGGCTCCTCTTCGGCGACTTCCGTAACTGCCTCGGGCCGTGGGCGCAAGGCCTCCAGCCAATCGGGGATCGCAGCCGGTGCCAATTCTTCCGGCTTGCCGATTTCGATCCCGGGTTCGGTCGGGAGAGCTGGAGCCATTCCTTCAAGGGCAGGTATGGGCGGCGCAGCTTCGAGAGGGGTCTCCGCCTCCGGCGGGGCGATCTCGCGCAACCAGTCAGGGACCTCGGCCGGGGCGGGGACGGGCGCGGCGGGCGCGGCTTCCTCGGGCGGTGCTTCGGCGGTTGGCGGCGCAGCTTCAGAAGGCGGGGCCTCCGCCTCCGGCGGGGCGATCTCGCGCAGCCAGTCGGGGACCTCGGCCGGGGCGGGGACGGGCGCGGCGGGCGCGGCTTCCTCGGGCGGCGCTTCGACGGTTGGCGGCGCAGCTTCGAGAGGGGTCTCCTCCTCCGGTGGAGCGATCTTAGAAGGGGCCTCCGCCTCCGGCGGGGCGATCTCGCGCAGCCAGTCGGGAACCTCGGCGGGGGCGGGCGCGGCGGGCGCGGCTTCCTCGGGCGGCGCTTCGGCGGTCGGCGGCGCAGCTTCGAGAGGGGTCTCCGCCTCCGGTGGAGCGATCTCGTGCAGCCAGTCGGGGACCTCGGCCGGGGCGGGGGCAGGCGCGGCGGGCGCGGCTTCCTCGGGCGGCGCTTCGGCGGTTGGCGGCGCGGTTTCAGAAGGCGGGGCCTCCGCCTCCGGCGGAGCGATCTTAGAAGGGGTCTCCGCCTCCGGCGGGGCGATCTCGCGCAGCCAATCGGGGAGATCGGCCGGTGCTGGTTCTTGAAGCCGACCTGGTGCTTCCTCTGCGGCAGGTGATGGTGCCCTTTGGGTTTCTTCCTCGAAGCGAGGCTCGACGAAAGGGGGCTCCTCAGGTGGTTGTGTCCCGGTGTCCGCACCAACTGGGCCCATCTCGCGCAGCCAGTCAGGTATCTCCACCGGCTCGACGGGTTCCTCCAGCGTGTCGGGCACTTCACTCTCTTCCATTGCCGACGCCCGAAGTTGCCCCAGCCAATCCGCCGCTTCTTGCCCTTCCCCCTCCTCTTCCGATGGGGGTATGGCCGGCGAAGGCTCTTCAAGCGGAGGCTGCTCACGTTCCGGTTCCTCGGAGCGTGGAGCAGCCATGGGAATGAGGCGAGCCTGACACATGTCACAATATACGTTGCCGACAGGGTTCATCGTACTGCACATCGGGCAGCGCAACGCTGTGCGCAGCGGGAGCGGCTCACCGCATTCTTTGCAGAAACGGCTTCCTCTTGGATTAGGCGTGCCACACTTCGGACAGTGAATCATGACCCAATCACTTAGAACTCACTATGCGGCCTGTGGCTGGTGAACAGGACTCGTAGGGCGGTGATCACGGTCCCCAGCGCAACTCCTAACAGCAGGCCCCGCATCCCCGCCATCCCGGGTACATTGATGATCCAGTCTCGGACATTGGCCAGCCATTCCAGGCCTATGAACGGCGCGCTGCCGAGCAGCACCAGTGCCACAATCAGCAAGAACAGCACGGCGCCCGCGCTGCGCCGCACGCGCATCAGGCGGAATGCCGACAACGTCAGGGTGAAGACGACCAACGCAGCCAATGATGCTCCTGCCGGACCAATCACATAGTTGAATAACGCATGCGTCACGTCGTCAAGCGTCTCTTGGACCTGAGGGCGCTGCACCAGGCTCTGGAGAAGTGGAGGAATCCAGGCCACCATCATAGCGATCAGGAGTACCAGGCTGTAGGGCCAGCCCTGCTCTCGGTGACCGATCTTTCCCCCGTGGACGCGCAGGATGTTGAATGCACCCAGAAGAAAGGCAAAGGCAGCAACGATGACGGCTCCCTCGACCAGGCGATCGCGTAAGTAGCCCAGCACAGGGTCTGGAGATAGGTATCCTGCTAAAACTGTCAGACCTGGAAGTGTCGCGAAGAGGAGGCTGGGAATCCAGCGTCTGATGAGCTTGGTCATTAGTCCTCTCTCCTCACCAACCGCCCAGAATGGCCAGTCCTGCTGTACCCAGGATAGCCAGCACCAGAATTACCCGCAGGATGTCTTGGGCTACCAGGCTAACTGCGTAGCGCCGTTCATCCGTCATCTGAGCGCCTGCGGTGTACAGTTCCTCTCCCACGGCCAGCCGATCGGTGGCGGGATACAATGCGCCGAGTGCGCGGAGATCGGCAGCGGCGGCCAACTGAGTCTGATCCTGTTGAGCTCCTGCGTCGGCGATCAGCGATACTTCGGCTCCGAAGGCACCGCCTATCATGTTGGCCGTAATATGCTCAGTTGCGGCCACGTGGGCAGCTCCGGCTGCGTACGCCACCGGGGTGGGTGCGACGAAGCGCACGCTGCTGGGATCATACAGCTCCGGGATACCGTTTCGCTCGTATGCCCGGCGCAGGGCGTCTTCGGCCAGAGGTGCCAGTGTGGGGTCACCAACGGTGACAACAGGCGGGGCGTGGTAGGAAACGACGGTGTCGGCCAGCGCCTCCACCACCTGGAGCGCAGCCAAAGACGTGATGGCATCTTCTCCGTTCAGCCCACCGCCTCCGAGCGCGATGTGGACTGCCCCACCGCTCTCGGCGGCGTACCCTGCTTCTTCCCACAGATCCCGAAAGGCGGGCAGCGGGCGGATCTTGGGGCGCGGCCCCTTCCTGCCGCGCAGGATCAGCAGCACAGCGAGTATCAGGGCGCTCAGGATCAGCAGGAGAATGGCCCCAACGTCCATTGTCTAACTCTCCTCTCCTTCCAGGCAAACCCGCAAGCGATCCAGCAGTTCTGGACTGTCGAGCAGCGCTGCTGCCTGATCAAGCGTGGCGTCGCTCACAATGCCGGTTACCAGTGGCTGGACTATGAGCAGCGCCTGGCTGCCTAGAAAGCCAAATGCGTGAGCGAACTCGATCAGCGACAGTGCCACTGTCGACAACCCCAACGTCTCGATGCGCTCGGCCCACCTCTTCACCCAGGCTTGTTGCTCTGTATCACGACTCACGATTGGGCTTTCGTCGGTAGTATACCAGAGAATACGGAAATCGCCACCTGTCAGTAACACGTCTGTGCAGTCTACGTAGTATAGCACGATTTGGGGTGCTAAGCAACTTTACGCTTGACCACTCTGGACTCTGAATTACGCTCCTCGGATGTGGGCCGGTTGACGTCGCTCTTGCCACGTGCTAGAATATGGTTCCAGCAGCACGTCAGATGGTGATGTAATGACTTTACCTGAGCGCCGTGTGTATTTGGACCACTCTGCTACTACTCCTGTGCACCCCCGCGTGGTCGAGGCGATGGCTCCCTACTGGAGCGAATGCTTCGGCAACAGCGCGTCGTCCCATACCTTCGGACAGGCAGCCGCGAGCGCCTTGGAGCAGGCCCGTCAGACCGCCGCCGATGTGTTGGGTTGCCACCCTTCCGAGATTGTGTTCACCGGTTCGGGCACCGAGGCCATCAACTTGGCACTGTGGGGCGTGGCGTGGGCTGCTCGGCAGGGTGGGCGTGGCAATCACATTGTGACCGCGCCTGTGGAGCACCACGCTGTGGGTCGCACGGTGGACCAGCTGCGCGAGTTGCTTGGTTTCGAGGTCACTCGTGTGCCGGTCGACGGGTACGGGCGCGTTGATCCCCACGATGTGGCAGCCGCCGTCCACCCCGGCACTGTCCTGGTGAGCGTGATGGCCGCGAATAACGAGGTCGGCACCGTGCAGCGCATATTCAGGATTGGGCGCGTCTGCCGTGAGCGGGGCGTTCTCTTCCATACCGACGCTATACAGGCTGCCGGCCGGATTCCGTTGGAACTGGGCGAGGTCGATGTGGATCTCCTGGCGCTTTCGGCCCACAAATTCTACGGCCCCAAGGGGGTTGGGCTGCTGTATGTGCGCCGCGGCACTTCCCTCGTGCCACCGATCACGGGCGGTGCTCAGGAGCGTGGGCGCCGTCCGGGCACGGTCAACATTGCCGGAGCAGTAGGCCTGGCGACTGCGCTGCGCCTGGCGGAGGAAGAGAGGGTAGCTGAGTGCGCTCGCCTGCGTCGCCTCCGGGACGGGCTCATCGAGGGTGTCCTGGAATCTATTCCCGACAGTCACCTGACCGGCCACCCGGTGCACCGGCTGGCGAACCACGCCAGTTTCGCCTTCCGTGGTGTTGAGGGTGAGTCGATTGTCCTGAACCTCGATTTGGAGGGCATCGCCGCCAGTTCTGGCGCGGCCTGCGCCGACGGGGGACCAGACCCCTCGTTTGTCCTGACGGCGATGGGGCTTTCTCCAGATTGGGGAATCGGTAGCCTGCGGCTCACGCTGGGCCACGATAACGACGAGGATGACGTGGCGCGTGTGCTGGAGGCCCTGCCGGGCATCGTCGAACGGCTGCGAGCGAGCGGATGAGAGAGCTGCGGGTTTTCGTTGCGCTCAGCGGTGGTGTAGATAGCGCTGTCGCTGCTGCACTCCTGGTCGAGCAGGGCTTTGAGGTCATCGGGGTGATGCTGCGGCTGTGGGTCGAACTTCGGCCGGATGTCGCTCGTGCCAACACCAGCGACGCACCCGAGGCCGTGGATCGGGCACGGCGTGTTGCTGATCGGCTGAATATACCTTTCCGTTTACTAGACGCTGAGACTCCTTTCAAGGCCCACGTGGTCGACTACCTCGTCGCTGAGTATGCCGCTGGCCGCACACCCAACCCCTGCGTCCCGTGCAACCGCGTGATCCGTTTCGGGTTGCTCATGGAGCGATCCCGGGCGTTGGGAGCGGAGTTTCTGGCGACGGGCCATTATGCTCGTGTGCGTGCCGTCGCGGGCCGTTACCAACTTCTCCGTGGGCGGGATTCACGCAAAGATCAATCCTATTTCCTGCATGCGCTTGACCAACTACAACTGGCCCACGTGCTTTTTCCCCTGGGTGAATTGACCAAGGTACAGGTGCGCGCGATCGCCCGCCGGTCCGGTCTGCCGGTGGCGGAACAGCCCGAGAGCCAGGACATCTGCTTCCTGGCCGACGGCGACTACCGCCGTTTCGTGGCCCGCCGAGCCCCCCACCTGTTTCGCCCTGGCCCCATCCTGGATACCTCCGGGCGGGTGCTGGGACAACACGGGGGCCTGCCGGGCTATACCATCGGACAGCGCAAAGGGCTAGGGGTCACGGCGCCGGAACCGCTGTACGTGCTTGCGATCGAGCCGGCCGAGAACGCGATCATCGTCGGGCCGGCGGAGGAGCTGGGCCGAGACGAATGCCTGGTTGAGGATATGCATTATGTCGATGGGAAGACCCCCACAGCCCCCTTCCAGGCGATGGCGCAGGTCCGCTATCGGGCTCGGCCAACTCCGGTCAGCCTCACCCCACTGCCACGCAGTGTCGCTGACGTTCGTTTTGCCTCGCCCCAGCGGGATATTACGCCTGGGCAGTTCCTGGTGCTGTACGACGGAGAGGTCGTGTTAGGCGGTGGGGTGATTGGTAAGACACAACAAACCATGCTATAATACTTTCACTATGGAAGATCATCCCGTGCCTCCCACAGAGTCTCCTGTGTCGCCAGCGCTTGAAGCGCCTGTAGCTGAAGAACTGTCATCGGCAGAACTGCGCGCGCGACGTCTGCTCATCACAGGCCTGGTCGTAGCCGGGCTGTTGTTGGTGGGCCTGATCGTGCTGTTGGTATTTCTGTCGATTGACGCATATCAAGCAGCGTATACCGGTGCAGGGCCGAGCCCTGGGGCGGTTGTAGTAGCGTTGCTTCGAGATTCAGCGATCGTTTTCGTGGCGTTCGAAACGCTGCTCATCGGCGTGCTCTTGATCATTCTAATGCTGCAGGTGCAGTCGTTGATCGTACTGCTGCGAGACGAGATCAAGCCTATGTTGGAGGCGGCCAACGAAACACTCTCCACCGTACGTGGTACGACGCAGTTTGTCAGCCACAACGTCGTCTCGCCGGTGGTGAAATGGTCAGGCTATCTGGCCGGGCTGCAGCGCATCGTGCGGGAAATCGGCGGCTTGCGTGACAGCGGAGAACAGGGGGAGTAGGGACGGGCGGTCTTCCGGATACGCTGGAAGGTCAGCGTGCCCCGGTGGTATGCGTATTTTTCGTTGATAGGAAATTGCCGTGAATCCTGTGTGCCAAGCTTAGTGAGGAGGTAAACCATGAGCAACAACAACGGTGGTGATCTCGGGGCCTTCTTTGCCGGTTTCCTGGTCGGTGGGCTTGTGGGGGCCGCTGCCGCGCTCCTGATGGCTCCACAGTCTGGGGAGGAGACCCGCGAACAGATCCGACAGAAGAGCATCGAGCTGCAGAGTAAAGGCGAGGAAACTCTGGCCGAGGCTCGTGCTAAGGCCGAGGCGGTCGCTGCTGACGTCAAGCGCCGCGCGGAGGAACTCCAGCGTCAGAGCAAGGTCGTTCTGGAGGAGGGCCAGAAGCAACTGGCGGATGCGCTCGATCAAACGAAGAAAGCGGCGGCGACCGCAGTGGGCAAGAAGGCAGAGCCCGAAGTCGCCGAGGCGTAGAGCCTGTCGTGCGATTTCCATCACTACACCAATTGGCCGCTTGCGTACACGGCCAATTGGTGTGGTATGATGTATCTGTTACATACCCCAGGCAGGATTTGAACCTGCAACCCTCGGATTAGAAGTCCGACGCTCTATCCAATTGAGCTACTGGGGCACAGCAATGCTATTCTAACCCAAGGGTATATGCCTGTCAAGCCCTGGCATCCGCCATCCCCCCGCCGGCGACGAATGCCTTAAACGTCGCTACGTCGGGGAAGACGCGCTCGGATAGAGAACGTACAACCCAGTTGTCTGCCATCGGCGAGATGGTGTACACGCGCCTGCCACGTTGGTATGCATTCCACATCTCGATGGCTGTTCCCATGCTGGCCGTTGGGGTGTAAGCCACCAATGCATCTGCCTGACCCGCCAGGGCCGCCAGTTCCAGCAGCGTCTGCCTGGCCTGCTCTGGGCTGTAATTGACGCTATCGGGATGGAGCTCAACGGGGTCTAACACCTCAACCCCGGGAATGTAACGCCGCAGTATCTGAGCGAGCTCACGGCGGTAGTCCTGGTCGTCAATCTCCTTGTCGGTGCGTGAGCCCTGCATGATGCCGGCGATGAAGATGCGCATGGTCCTCTCCTTGGCAGCGTTTCATCAGAAGCGGTGAACAGCAACGCCGCGACACTCGTCGCGGCGTGAGAACCAAAACCCCGAGCCTGGCCAGGTCCTAACCCCAATATGGTTCAGATAAGACTTCGACAGAGTGTCTTTCTAAAGGGAAGTCCGACCGCCCCCGACTGTCTGCAGTCGGCGCGATCGGCAGCGGCAAAGTCTTTTCGGCCAGGCCGTTGAAAGCAAAATCGGCTGAAACGGTATCCCGCGTCCGAAGTCTGGCTCGTCCGGGTTAGGGCTTGCGTATGGGACGGATCCCCTTGTAGATGTGCCGCCCTGACAGCGTGCGCAAGATCTTCTCTGGTGGATGGCCTATGATGCTGCTCAATTCCCGACACGTCAGGGGCGCGTTGCCGTTGGCCAGGAACACTCGAAAGATCGTGTCAACCAACGAAAGGTCCTCGTTGATGTAGCCGGGCTGCTTGCTGCAATGAACCTGCAGCACGTGCTGGAGCCCGTCTATCTGCGTCACCTCGCCGGTTTGCTCGTCAACCCAGTCGATCTTCTCTGTGTCGAAGTGTGCGCTGAAGACCTCGCGGTGTTCTTCGCAGAGGTGGGTTCGCAATTCCACTCCGATAAGCAACTCTTTCCGTTCCCACCAGTTGTAGTCAACGTGAAACGGCGTGTCAAGCGTAGGCTTGACCAGTGTTGGTAGTGAGGGAGGAACTGTAATCTCGCTCATCAGCAGACCTAAACTCCACTAGGGCCTGTGTGTAAAACCCAGTAATTATCACCCACTGGCGCGTACTTCCCACTGACGACCAGTTCTGCCAGCAGTGGCCCAGGTGGTGTGCGCAGCACAGCATTGATTGCGCTGTAAAGTGTAGCCGCGTGTACGGTGCCTTGGGGGCTCAGCTTGGCCAGCTCGGGGAAGACCTCGGTGACCAACGTGCTCAGCGAGGCTCCTTTTTCGTGGGCGCGCGCCCATAGACTGTCCATCGCTGCAGGATCTTCCTCTGCCACGATCATCAATTCGTCGTACTCACAGGCGATGAGTTTCTTACGCACCTCGAAGGTGAGCTGCCCTTCAACCGGCAGTGCCACTCGTACCCATTCCCGCCGGGGGCGACGGCCGCGATGCCGGATTACAACGGTGCCGGGCTTCTCTCCGCGCGCCAGTTCCAGGTAAGCTCCGGCAACTATATCGTTTGCCTGATACCACTCCTCCAGGCCGTAGACGTACCGTCCTTCGCCCACGACCCAGGCGGGTATCTCCTCATCGTCATCGCCATCAACCAGGGTGAAGCGAATGCGATGCGTACGGCCCGTTGGAAACACGCCTGCCAGCCGGTTCGAAAGCGGGAGCGTGCCGGATCTCCAGTGAGGGTGGGTCAGCACGATCGTCACTGACTCAGGTGCCTCAGTGGGGGCAGTGAGGTCGGACCATTCGTCGTCCAGTTGCCGCTCCAGTGCCACCATCTCGCTGGTCAGCAGGGCGGGATCGTACTCTAGGGGCTGATACTGCAGGTGCGCGGGAACGGACTGCACGCCTTCCGGTTCCATGCGCTGCAGGAACCATAGTACCTCACCCGCCGGCCCTACTTCGTCAAACCGTTCGTCCTCCTGAAGCGCGTAATTCAGTGAGAAGACGCGCAGCTGAGGCGTGATCTCTTCTGGCAGTTCCAGATCCCCCAGCAGCCCTTCGGTTGGCAGTGGCCCTCCTCCTGCCACGTCGAGTACGGCCTCCGCTAGGTTCAGGTGGCCTACGTGCACTTCTACCAACAGATCTTTGCGGAACCACTTACCTGCCAGGCGGACGAAATCGGACTCCGCTTCGAGGCGCTTCGCCAGGGTCGCTCCTACCTGTCCACAGTATGAGTCGGCCAATTCCTCCGGTGTGCGCAGCTCTGAGCTTCCCGCCTTGCTTGCCTGGACATCGTCGTTCAGCACGTGGTCTGTCGTGAGTTCCGAAGCGAACTCGCGCTTCTGACCATCCTCGAATCGCACCTGGATAACCTGGAACGAACCATACTCTGGGTTGTGACCGGGTCGCACGCCCACGACTTCAGCCGCACGGTAGCTCAGTGCCGGAAAGACCACCTGCTCGCCGATCTCAAAGCTGCGCTTGGGCTGGTACGGGGTACCCTTGGACAGCGCGCGCGCTATGAGCGCTTCTTCCTGGCGACAACGGTGCAAGATTAACGCTCGGCCCAACTCCTCTGCCGAGCGTGGCAGTTCCTCTTCAACCAGCACCGTGCTAAGATATTGGAGGTCGTCAGTCGTAATCGTGAACCCGTCACCCCAATAAGCAGGGTTCTGAGTCTTACGCTGGATCAACGGCATATCTCCTGCATGTAGGTCAGCTTGAATTACGCAGCGATTATACCAGGCTTGCGTCAGTTTGACAAATATGCCGATTTGTGGCACACTGGCAGCCGCGTCGAAGGAGGCCAGATATGCAAGAGGTAAAGTGGCATTCGCGCTACCCAGGGATGATCGTGGTTCACGTGGTCCAAGGGATGTTACAGGCTCAAGTCATCAAGACCAAGCTTGAGACGGCCCATATTCCTGTCCTGTTGGACTACGAGAGCGTGGGGCAGGTCATCGGCATCACGGTGGATGGCCTGGGCGAGGTTCGTGTCCTGGTGCCTGCCGGATACGTCGATGAGGCGCGCACGCTTATTGAGGAGCCGCTTCGCTTCCCTTTACATGAGGAAGAAGAGGAAGGGGAAGAGCAACAGGAGTAGTGCCTGCAGTCGCGGTGTCGCTGGACGCTCGCTGGCCCTCAACCGCCAATTGCCAACCACTCAGGCTCCGGCCAGGGATGGAACTCTTCCAGCCACTGCAGTCCGGTTACGCTGTTCCCACCGACCCACATTTCCCAGTGCAGGTGTGCGCCTGTGGATAGCCCCGTGCTGCCTACCTTGCCGATTACGTCACCCTGTTTGACCTGCTGACCGACCTGCACATCAATTGACGAGAGATGGCCGTAGCCCGTCAAGACCCCCCAGCCGTGGTCTATCACAATCGCATTGCCCCACAAGGCCAGCGGATCAGCCATCAGCACCGTGCCTCCGGCGGGTGCGTGTACCGGCGTCCCACCCGGCGCTCGAAAATCCACACCGCTGTGATAGCTGGTGTACGGTCCTCCGAGATAGGCCCGGTGGGAGCCGAAGTAAGAGGAGATCGTCCCTGCGCATGGACGCTGGAAGGATGTTGTCCACTGACGCTTCTGTGTAAACGTGCTGCGCAGTGCGTCGAGGCGCTCGCGATCTGTGGCGATGACAGCCGGGTCGAGCAGGCTGGTTCGACTGGCGGGCACGTT
>Ga0207752_1000742_pt1 | contig 15271 bp, 13 predicted proteins | sample Pon2CUnioCityCA_6_FD_187272 | JGI IMG/M metagenome (GOLD analysis project Ga0207752, IMG submission 187272) | Marine sediment microbial community from Union City, CA, USA - Pond 2C Sediment 2 (SPAdes) | ecosystem: Environmental > Aquatic > Marine > Intertidal zone > Salt pond sediment ...
GTCGGTTTTAATGGCGCTCTATCCGTTGCCAAACAAAGTCTGCGCCTACGGCACCAAGGAGGAATTTGACTTGCACTCACAATACAGCGCAACAGACTCCGGCCAGTGGGTCCACTGGCAGGATAGAACTGACCTGGTTCTGGAAGGCCGATATGAAGAGGTCCTCCCTCTTCTGGTTGAGTTTCTGACAACCCTAAACTGTAATTTCGCTTGTCCCACATGCAGCCGTCGAAGACTCCGTGCAGAATGGGCAGGCGTGAATACGTGGGGACACCGCTCAGATACGCCAACAGCCGTGATGTCTTTGTCCAGAATGAAGGACTGCGTCGACATCTTCTCTGTCCATAACATTCCGGGGATCATATGGGGCGGCGGAGATCCCACAGCGAACCCAGACACTTACGAGGCCATGCATTACGCAAAGCAAAGGGGACTACAAAGCAGCTTCCTCACCAACGGGTCCATGCTTGATCAGTCCACAATCAAGACACTCCTCGAAATTGCACCCCAGCTCATTCGCATAAGCCTCAACTGTGGTTCTGATGCTGTGCATAGGCAGTTTCATGGCTACTTGAAAAGCAGCAACTACTTTGAGCGGGTAATTGAGAACATCCATGCAATCTGCACCGAGAAGCTCAAATCTAGGAGCAGTACCATTTTTGGCATCTCGGCCATCATCGACGACCGGAATATGAATGATATACTAGTAATTGCAGATCGGCTGCATGAGATAGTCGAAGACGTGGGCCACGGCACCATAGACTTTGTATTGCTTCGCCCGGTCTACAACTACTACGATGACCATGCTGTCTTGAACTCGGAAACATACCGCAGGATATCGTCTTTGGTTGCGACAGGCGGAGTACTGTGGAAACGGTTCCGCGACTCCGCAATAAAGGTTGTGATCCCTAAGACGGACTCACTGAAACCTTATTCTGATGCTGCCCCATCTTCTTGCCTGGACTGTCTCGCATATGGATGGTGTACCGAATTGCACCCAAATGGCGACATTTTCCTGTGCTCGGAAAGATATGGTAATCCTGACTACAGGATCGGCAATGTATTCCGCGAAAGCCTGACCGATATTTGGCAAGGCAATAGGCGTGCGGATGTACTGAGACAAGTAAACGGGAAACATTGCTATTCTACGTCATGTCCACATCAAAGTCGAGGCCATCATCTAAACCGCATATTCCAGCAGATAGAAGATCGGAGAAGGGAAGGTCGGATCGATGAAGTGCGAGCGTGGGTTGAAGAACTGCGGAGGGTCACCGAACCGACGATCCCATATTTCCTATGATGGCAGAGTCCGTCACAGTGATAGATACAAGAACGAATGTTTCTTCAATCACGACGGGATAAACGAGAAGAACTCATCTCCTTTTTTAGAGACATGACAGTGGATGAATTACTGCAAGTTGCCAACGCAACTCATGACAATGATGGAACTGTGAAACTCCAATTCATCACATCAGATGGTGGTAGTTTTGAATCTAGTAGTTTTTATGTTGGTCGCCACTTAAATATTTGTTGTTCAACACAAATCGGCTGTGTTAACAAATGTCTGCATTGCGCATCAAGGGAGGTGCCCTTCTTGAGAAACTTGACAAGCGAAGAATTAATTCAGCAAATTGCCTTTTTGTCGGATAAACGCAATGAGACATTTGACATTCTTTTTTTAGGAATGGGAGATCCTTTTGTGAACTTTCAAAATGTCTTTGCGGCCTACACATATTTTTGCAAAGAAGGGGCAACACAAATAGAAGACGTCTTGCTTTGTACGTCAGGTATGTCAAATAATAGGGCTGTGTTACAACTTCTTTCACACGAACCTCAAAGACCCAATATTGTCTTTTCTGTTCATGCTGTGCCTGACACCTTACGCCAAAAGATAATTCCACACACGCTATTGTATAATTTAGACTCAATGAAAAAGGATATCCTCTTTTATACAGCTAAAACTGATGACTATGTTTTCGTGAATTATACTCCATTATTAAACATAAATGACAAGCCGGAGCAATTGAAGGACTTTGCCTTATGGTGTCGGGATATTCACAATTGTATCGTCAGAATAATCCCATTCAATACATGGCAAGGGACGGCATTGAGTCCCGCTTCTAATCGAACCATTGAAGATTTAATTGACTTGTGCAAAGATTATGGTGTACGTGCTGATGTTCGCCCTTCATATGGAACTGCAATTAATGCTGGATGTGGGCAATTGAGAGGCGATAAGGTGCGCAGGGAGCAGAGGAATGAAATGTGAACTCAACCAGCCTATCGATAACACATTTGATTCTTATAACGCACGAGCGTCTATGTTGATTACTCATGGTAAGGGATGGCGTGGAGATGCGAATAGCGCTTCTGGGTTATGGGTTGTGGGCTTGTGAGGTCTTCAGGGCCGTGCAGGCTGATGGCCATACAATAGTCGGCGTGGTACCCACGTCTGATGAACGTGACCCAGAGCGCCAGGAGTACTATCGAAGGCTCCGCGCACATGGGCTCTATGAATCGCTGACAGATATGGCACGGGCGAACGGCGTTCAACTGCTTAGACCGGGGGACACACACTCTGATGCATTCTTTAGAACATTGAGACTCCTTCGAACCGACATGATCGTATCTTGCGGGTGGCGTCGAATAGTGAGCAGTCGATTGCTCGATAAGTGTATCTGCGTGAACATCCACGGGGCGCTGCTGCCGGACTACGGGGGACGCATGCCCGTGGCGTGGGCCTTGCTTAACGGCGAGACAGAGACTGCGGTAACGGTTCAACGCGTGTCACAGTCCTTGAGGCCGGTGACGGCGGTCGTGAGCGGGAGGTCATATGGGAAATGTTGCTTCAGAGAGGCGAGCAATGAACAGCCATCCCCGATCGCATCGAGAGAGGATCCTGGCCGCAATCGCTGGCGAGCCAATGTCTTGCCCTCCCTTGTCCTTCTTTCACTTCAAGTCCCTTCGCCTTCGGTGCCGATCCGAGGAGGATTACATCACACGTCAGCTTTCCCTGGGCACAGACCCGATCGTGAGCCTTCCGTCTCTTCCAGTAACTCTGCCCAACGATGTGAACGTTCTCGTTGACGAGGTCTCAGGTGGGCGAGTGCCCCTCCTGCGCAAGCAGTATGTCACACGGAGGGGGACGCTTACAACCACCGTTGTGCCATCTCCAGGCTGGCCACATGGGGCTGATATCCCGCTCTTCAGCGACTTTTCAATGCCCCGAGCTCGCAAGTTCCTGATAACTTCCGAGGCCGACATTCCGGCACTCGAGTGTCTGCTGCAACCTCCTACGCCCAAAGAGATATCCGCTTTCCGAGAGGCCTCGCGGCAAGTTCAACAGTTTGCAGACCTGCACAGATTAGCCGTCAAAGCGGGCTACACGAGGCTTCCGGAGACATTGTGTCTGCTATGCGGATTTGAACGATTTGCAGTGATGGGTATTGACTCACCGACCTTCTTTGAGCAACTGATATCAGTCGTGGTGCGATGGCTTAGAGCTCGAATGGATGTATATTTGTCTGCGGCGCCGGATATCTTCGTAAAGGGCGAATGGTACGGCACGCCGTTCTTGTCACCCACATTGTACGAACGGTACTTTCTCAAGGTTCTTCGTGATGATGTGGCAACCATTCATGCTGCAGGCACGAGGGTATGCTACATCGCCACATCCAATGTGATGCCATTTCTTAGGATGTTGAGGGATGCTGGAATAGACCTGCTATTTGGAGTAGATCCTATTCAGGGGCGATGGGATCTCGCAGAAACGCTGAAAGTATGTCGTGGGAGGGTGTGCGTATGCGGGGGCATCAACGGGTATCTGTCGCTTGTCAATGGATCAGAAGCCGACGTAACTACGGCGATCGATGAGGCTTTGAGCATGCTGGCCAGCAATGGCGGTGTGATACTGTCGCCTGTTGATGACGTTCGTATTGACAGCGAGGATTGCTCTAATGAGATATGGGCTCGTATCTGGCACAATGTCACACATTTGGCGAGGCTATGGAGGGCGATCGATGGGCAGCTTGGAAGGTGAGCGTGAGTTGAGTTGGTGACATGAAGAGTTGGGTGAACTGGGGCGTTGACATGGGAGTCTGTCGCTGTCGAGGTCTGGCGACCGTGTGCAGTGTGTGGTCGGTGGATGTTGTACTTATGGCAAGGTTGGTGTGGAGATGCGAATAGCGATTATGGGCTATGGATTGTGGGCTTGCGAAGCCTTCAGGGCCCTGCAGGCTGATGGCCATACAATAGTCGGGGTGGTACCCACGTCTGATGAACGTGACGCAGAGCGCCAAGAGTACTATCGAAGGCTCCGCGCGCATGGGCTCTACGAATCGCTTACAGATATAGCACGGGCGAACGGTGTTCAGCTGCTCAGACCAAGTGACACAGATTCTGATGCATTCTTTAGAACATTGAAAGCCCTTGGAACCGACATGATCGTGTCTTGCGGGTGGCGCCGAATACTGAGCGGTCGATTGCTCGACACGTTTATCTGCGTGAACATCCACGGGGCGCTGCTGCCAAACTACGGGGGACGCATGCCCGTGGCGTGGGCCTTGCTTAACGGTGAGACGGAGACTGGGGTAACGGTCCACCTCATGACAAGAGAGATTGATGCAGGTCCGATACTCTGCCAGAAATCATTCAGCATTTCTGACACAGACGCGGTGGCCGATGTACTGCGAAAAGGCATGGCGTTATACCCTGAACTGCTTAAGGATGCGGTCAGGCGCGTGTTGGCCGATGGCATTGACGGCAACTGTCAAGATACCTACGCAGGCAGCTATTGGCCGCCCCTTACCTCACATGACGGCAGAATCGACTGGAAGACGAGTGCGCGGGACATTTACAACTTGGTTCGGTCGCAGAGCTCGCCTTATCCGGGGGCATACACCTATTGCAGGCGCAGGAGGCTTGTAGTCCAAAAGGCCTCCCTTCCACCGACAAATCGCAGAATATCGCCCATTTCAGGGATCGTATTTGGGAAGTGTCAGGATGGTGCACTGAAGGTGACAACTGGTGATGGTTACATAGTGTTGACTCAAGTGTGCGAGAACGAGAACGTCATTACACCCACGCTGAGGATCGGCTTGCGTCTGGGCTGAGCGGAAGGTTTCACAGATTGGGTGGCAGACGCCCGCAGGGTTTGCGGCCACCCAGGGAGGCAAGGCAGCCGGGGCGTTCCCGGCGAGGAGGCTGGCTGGTCCTTCGGTCGGGGCCACGTGCCCCTCTTCGGCCCAACCAGCGAAACATCAACCGATACTCTCACAGCACCTAGTACAAGATCGGGAAGGGGTCACCTGGGACAATGGATAATCGGACTGATAACTGGACCGATACTAATATGTATCTGTTTAGCGCCTAAAACGCGGTTTTTGATGCCGAAAACAAGGGTTTTCGGTGACATATGACGCATCACTTACCTTTTTTGTGCGACCAAACGGCCTTTTCGAGGCCAAAAACGCGGATTGACGCGCTAAACAGATACACTAATATTACGTCATCTTTAATACTTACTGCCGACGAGGAGGATGCTGCTAGGCGGTGTGTTGAAGGGCTTCCTAGTATGATTCTGGATGCGCATGTCCATCTCAGTCGAAAATGCGCATTTCGCGGTTTCACACCAAGCGTCCGAAAGCACGTCGGAAGCACATTTGCATGGTTTGAAGATGCTCTTCTACGTAATGCGATGGGTGCGCTATTGCCTGGAATGACGACAAATGCGATTGTGTTGCCGCACCCGTATCCAGGCATCGACCATCGAGATGGTAACCAGTATGTTGTGGAATGCGCAAAGCGTATTGGTGTGTTTCCCGTGATGCTTGCGGATTACTCAGATCGCGACTATTCGATAAGCGCATTGACATCGGGCCACTATGTCGCCGTGAAAGTGTACCCAGCCCTGTGGTGCCGTGAGGAAGGCCAAGGATGGCTGCCGGCCTGGCTTGCTAGCGCGTGCGCGTCTGTGGGTCTGCCGATAGTGGTACATCCGCTGACACGCCTACCAGACTTTGCAGGGTCCTTATGTTGTGTTTGCAGACGATGGCCCAAGCTGAAGATCGTAGTGGCACATATGGGACTTCAGTACTTGGCGGGAGATGACACTAAATGCGCTTTCGAAGCGGTGTCACACTTTGCCAATGTGTACTTCGACTCTTCAATGGTGACTGACATTAGAGTATTTGAGGCTGCACTCAGAGCCCTTGGTCCCGACAGAGTTATGTTCGGGTCTGATTTGCCGATTAGCCTGATCCGAGCCAGGTACGTTTACCATCCGCATCGTGGAGTACGACTCGCAACAGCGGCTGCATACCATTGGGTCGACCCAGCAGAGCAAGAGGAGTATGCCTCGTTAGCAAGCGGCGCAATCCAGATATATCTCCAAACTACTGCCGCGTTGAAGGAGGCTGTCATGTCTTCGGGGTATGGGCGTAATGGGCTTGATCTTGTATTCCGTGACAATGCAATGACACTGTATGGAAACGGTGCTGCCTCTTACCTGCTTCCGTTTCAGCTTTAGCTGTTATGTCCAGATTATTATGCGCGATTGTCATACATTTCAAGTATCTTCAGAATCAAGTCCAGAACGACGAGTCCACAAAGTCCGTTGCGATCCTTTTGAGGCACGTATTCGACAATATCCACACCCAATACCTTGTAGCTGCTGAAGATGGTATATAGAATTCCTATCAAGTCTCGAAACTCAATACCGCCTACGACGGGCACCGATACAGAAGGGAAAAAGGCTGGTTCGAGCACATCCAAATCGATACTGACGTAACAGCTGCGATCCGATGTGCTCTTGGACAACGCGAATCCCGTGGCAGGCGAGGGGCAAATAGTATCAAAAACGGCACGGCTAACCGGTTTAGCGGAGTACCCTCTAAGCCCAACCTGGTGAATATCGGAGACATTTCGAAGGCTTCTAATCCATGCGGCAACATTGCTGTTCTTGCACTTAGTTGCCCTCTTGCCAGTATCTTCATGCGCATCAATATAGAACACAGAGATGGGGTTGCTGTTCTGGAAGTTCTTTAGAACGTAATAAGTGATGGTATGATCGCCGCCAATGAGAATCGGAATACACGAATCTTGGCGAGACTGAATCGCACGCCGGAGTGAAGCCAGGGCAATGTTGCCGTAATCGACAACAGTCTTTCTGGACAGAACCCGTTGACCCGTAGCATGATTGTAGAACCCGTCCAGACTACCATTGGTCTCATTCATTAGGAAGCGATGTGTCCCAATGAATACCTTTCTCGACAGGTCTCGAAGGTGCTCGGGGGCGGCTGCTGATCCCGTAAACCTGCTGCCTCCATCGTAGGGAACTCCAATGAAAACAACATCTTCGCCAAACTCGTGCCGATCTCTCATTGGGAGATTGAAGTAGCCAAACACGAAGTCATACCTCGCCAAAGCTGTCAGGGCATCCCACACAGAGTGGGATTATCGGGTTACCAGCACGCCCGAACGCATCAGATCTTCGCACACCGCGCAATATGCGCCTCTTACGGAAGCCCCGCCTTTCGACGTATTGAGTGCAAACGAGCCTCCGCAGTTCTCACACTCGGCAAACGCAATGGTATCTTCCTTGATTGTGCTCAATATGCGTGAGTAACCCTCAAACAGGTGTAGCGCGAATCCGGGCCAGACATCATTGCTGTGGTCGGCTAATGCGTAGTAGATGTCTCGATCTACGGTCCCTCTGTCAAACGTGGCTGCCGAGCCTTGCTTTGAATACTCATGTGCGGTGAACTTAAGATATAGAGTAAGTTCCTTCTTGGGGAAGGCCCACAAAGGGTAGACATATGTGAAGCCGCCAAACGTCCGCTTCCACGGAAATCCAACCAAGTAGCCCGTCGTCATAGATCGCAGAATGCTCGCCGCGATGTCCTCAAGGTGCAGTCCTAAGGCAATCTTTGTAGCTCCTGTCTCAGCAGCGACCTGTTCAACCATCCGTCGCATAACGAAATGCAAAGTATATAACGTATGCTGTCGACCACAGTGGGAGTAGATACTCATTAGAGCAGTGTCAAAGTCGGTATTGAGGTGGAATCTGGCCTCAATGTCCTCTTTGTCCCGAACGATGTGATTTACATGGAGCTCCTTGCACAGATCGACCGTATACCGAAGGTCCAGAGCATCAATACAGTCGTTGATTGTAACTGCCGTGATGTCGATACGCGGCAGCTTGTCCCTCAATCTGTGAAGAAGCAACATGAGTGATAGACTGTCTCGCCCACCCGAGAACGCCACAACCACTTTGTCCCCAGTGGAAAGGATGTCGCCGTGGTGCCTTAAGGACGCCACAAAAGTCTCTTCGCAGTCCCGCACGAGGCCCCCCTCGTCCAGAAAGGCGACCTTATTGGTGCCGCCCCCATCAGGAGTCAATTCGAGGACGTTCTTCGCGTAGACCACGCCTTCGGGGGTGGCATCCGTGGGCAGAGTCCTGTCCATTATGTCGGGGAGGTGATAGGCTCGAACCATCTCGATGTGGTAGGTGCGCCACTCTTGGAAGTGAGTGACGAACTCGGAAACTACCTCGCCATTCTCATACACAATAACAGAGCTAGACGGGTAACCTTCCTTCTTGAGAAAGTCGAGTATCAGTGTCCCGGACTGTGCGCTATATGTAAATGTCCTATTTAGCCGGTCACTGACCGTGACTTCGACCGTTGTGTCGTTCATTCATTTCTCCCTGGATAGGCTCACCATGCAGGACCGAGTCTCGCCGGAGCGAGAGGTCGAAAGGGTGTGGCAATAACCCACCACCCACCGAGATCGCGCGCAAAGACATGCACCGCATCTCCAGCAGGTTCTTAGCCGCCCACGGTGAAGCCCGACCGAGCTATCGACTTGCAATACCGTCGACGCAGATCGAAAAAGGATACTCGTCGCGCAAAACCTTCTTCCTGACGGCGTCCAAGACCGTCTCGATGTTGACATCATCAGCGTCAACCACCGTTACCGCTTCCAGTTCGTCAACGCCCAGAACGCTCAGCGTGTCCATTGCATTCACCTTTCTCAGCCTACTTGCCTATTACAGAACATCCCATGAACGGAACTAACACATCAGGCACTTCGACGGTCCCATCGGCCTGCTGATAGGTTTCTATTATGGCGGCCCATACGCGGGGAGTGGCTATTCCCGAACCATTCATTGTGTAAACAAAGTGTTTCGAGCCATCGCTTGCCCGGTACCTGATATTTGCCCGTCGCGCTTGATAGTCCGAAAAATGCCCAACCGAGGATACTTCTAGCCACTTCTGAAGACCAGGTGCAAAGACTTCGATGTCAAAGCATCTAGCATACTTATCCCCCATGTCGCCGGTACAAAGGTCTACCACGCGGTACTGAAGTTTGAGGTCCTTGATAATCCTCAAACAGTCCTCCAACAAATCAGCAAGCTCTTCTTTGCAGCGAGACGGCTCAACTATCTTCAGCAATTCCACCTTGTGAAACTCATGCACCCGCTGAAGGCCTCGGGTGTCTGTGCCGTAACTCCCCGCCTCGCGTCGGAAGCAGACGGTATAGGCGCAAGAACGACGTGGCAAGTCATCGAAGTCGAACACCTGATCTGCGCTGAATGCTGTCAGTGGAACCTCTGCCGTCGGTATCAGCCAGAGATCGTCGCGGGAAGTCGAATACTGGTCCTCGGCGAACTTTGGGAGGTGTCCAGTATAGGTGAGGGTGTTCGTGGAAACAAGATGTGGAGGTGTTATCTCTTGATATTTGTCGCAATGCAATGACAGGCCGTAGCTAATTAGTGACCGCAACAAGCGCGACCCTTTGCCAAGGAACAGCGAGAACATTTTCCCCGACATCTTGCTCGCAGACTCCAGATCAAGAATCCCGAGGGACTTGCCTATCTCCCAGTGAGGCAACGGGCTGCCTACGCCAGGACGTTTGTACGTGTCACTCTCACTAACGACCACGTTCGACGCGGCGTCTTTCCCATCCGGCGCATCAGCATCAGGCAAGTTGGGCACTAGGAGCCAGAGATCCGTCATCCGATTCTCCAACTCTTTCAAGGCGGCCTCTTCCTGGCGGACTCTGTCACCCAGCTCGCGCTTGGCGTCCCTTGAGATGGCGGCGTCCCGTTGCCCCTTCTTGCGGGAGGAGCGCAGATCGTCCAGATCTCTTCTCTTTGCCTTCACCTGAGCTGCAAGCGCGAATAGCTCGTCAAGCCCTGCGGGGTCATATCCCTTCTTCGACACCTGCACCTTCAGAAAGTCGAGGTTTTCTGATACCAGTTCTATCATGATGGAGACCTCTCTATAACAACCGGGCCGAGACTGCAGCGGCGTACTTTAGAGCGACAGGCTCTAGAAGCAGTTTGAACACTCGTTGAATTCCAAGCTTGCGCCCTCGGCGCACTCATGGTTGTCTGGTCATCGCGAAAAAAGTCGGCGATGGCCAGAGACGATTCACTGCTCACGGATGAGCAGTGGCAGAAGATCAGACCGTTGTTGCCGCAGTATTCGTACCGCTGGAACGCGTTCGGGCCGCAGGTCTGGTAGCGGCCGCCTTGGTCTTCCATGAGCGTATTAAGGGCCAGCGCCTCGTCGGGGCACCATCGGCTTCTCAGAGTGAACCGGGGTGGGACCAAGTAGAGCTCGCGCCGTGCCAGTGGAAGGATGCCGTTGCGGGCCCTGCGGCGGAGCAGTTCCCGCTCCTGCTTGACGGTGATCCGCAAGGGTCTGCCCAGCTCGCCCGTCCGCAGCGTCCGAAGGTTGCGCATCTGGCAGTATGCCAGCAGGGCGGCTTCAAGTTGTCCGAGCTTCTTGGCCATGCGTGTATTCTATTCCGTGCCGATTGCGTTGCAAGCAATTTACGCGCAATTGTGAAGGGTGGAGTAGAAGTGCGGCGGGTGGCGGACCAAAGCCGCGGCACCCCGGCCCTATCTGCCCCGCCTGACACGGGGTGTCAACGAGCTCCTATTCACTTTTTCGGTGCATCGTCAGACCCGGATTCCTCCGGGTCGGCCTGCCCCGTCTCCGGGGGTTGGGAACCCCGTCGTTGGAGCTGGCGCTTGGATTCTCGCAGCCGGTAACTGGGACCATTGGCCTCCAGGATCTGCGCCCGGTGGGTCAAGCGATCCAGCAGGACACCGGTGAGCCGCTCCGAACCCAAGACCTCGGTCCAAGACCCGAATGGCAGGTTGGTCGTCACGATCAGGCTGAGACGCTCATACGCACGACTGACCACTTCAGGGTCTTCCAGCCTCCACGTCGGCGTCGTCGCCTGCGCGATCACGCGGCGAGGTACATGTCCAGACACCCAGTCCAACACCAGTGGTTAGGCCCTATGAAGCATCCAGCCAACGGAGCAACTGCACCGGCGGCCCCTTGCGGCATCCGCCAGGGCAAAAAGAAGAGTGCTCCTCCCTGAGCAAGCCAATGAAGGCTACACCGTCCCTGGTGACAAATCGTTCAGAATCTGTTGCTGTCAGGTTAGCCTCGGAGAAGCTATACCGCTCTTCTCATCACCCGCATACACAGAAAGTCACAACTGACTGGACTCTCGAAATGACCCGCCTCCGTGCTTGTCACGTACCTAAACCGTACACGAGCTCTTTGCTCCGGTCAATTCGCATGACGTCACTTTGCGTTTCGTCTGGCGCAAATTTCTTTGGTGCTGCAATACTTCGGCGACATATGCCGCACAGTTTGCCTGTTCTTCGACCGATGCGCCACACTGGGCAAAGGACCGCACGCTATACTGCCCCCACCCTGTGTCTCACTGCTTCGGTCGGAAGACATAGCGAGCAGGACCGGCGGTGCCTGTCAAGCGCCAATGAGACCACCCCGGGCACGACCTATCTCCTCTGATTACAGACACCTACGTGCCTGAGGCTCCGAACGGGCGTTTTGCCCCCTTCGGAGACTATATTGCCTTGGGAACTGCGGCACAGTGGTCCCGAAGACCCGTGAAGGGCGTCATGGCACTGAGCAACGGACTTCCCATCCGTATGTCCTTGTGACCTGTGCTCCGAGGTAGGCCTCCCAGCCCGGCCACACGCCCGGGCTGGCGACCAAGTCGAGCCTCTGGGGGGCAGCCTACCCGCACTTGCTCTCACCGCAGGAATCGCACACAACGCAGTTGGCTTCCCGCCGCATGGGCCGCCCACACCCCTGACATATCTGCCGGAAGGGGGACACGGACGAGCTGTCAGCAGCGCCCATGGAGGCCGATTTTGACCCCTTCATAGTGGTCCGAAAACCGCTTGCCAGCCATACCTGAGTCACACGACGAGCAAGCATTTCCCTGCTCAAATCGGTCAGCATCGTCATTGCCGGACGGCTCCCCCTCTCGGGCGAGTCGGGAGGATCGGGTTGACAGCGTCACTGTGGACGCTATTGTTTGGGGCTTAGGTGGCCCCCATTTGGGCGCGTCTCCTGGCCCCCGATCTGATGCTTTTATCAAGCCCCTCAATTCCACCCACAAATTACTCGAGAGAACCCCCAAAAGTGCCTGACTTCATTCGGACTGCCATTTCGGCCCACTACATAGGTGGTGTAGTCGGGCCGACAACTTCATGTAGCGTATTCAAAAGACCACAGAAAGAAGTCAGGAGAACTCAGATGAACGTACCAGGATTGCCCAATTTGCCAGCCCCGAGCCCCAACATGTGGGACAACTACATGCACACTGGAAACTACAGGGACAATGATTGGCGCCATGGAATGTACCAGCCTCCCAGAATCGAGCCAATCGAACCCATTTCCATTCGGCCGATCACGTCCATTTTCCCATCCCGGGACGACAGCGACGATGATCGATATCCGGGGCTTAGTCATGCCAAGCTCTGGTGAGATGGGGCCTTCACCTGGAATACAAAGGAGGATGAGGGGAGCCCTCCCCCTCATCCTCTTGGTCCCTTGCAGGCAGAGGAGATCCGGCTTGGCCGGAGAGTGCACAGCTTTCGCCGGCAGTGCCGGGAACTGAACGCAAAGCGCATCGATAGCCAGCTCAATCTCACGCGAGGCAGCCCCCAAATCGGGTATGTTCTCGACGGGATCTTGCCGAGATATCTGGCCAGGCAGGCCGATGGACTTCGTCTCTTCCCGGACAGTCTGTTCGAGATCGTACGGTTCCATGGTCTTCTCCATCAGTGTTCTCATCCGCATTTGCTTTCGCCGCAGTAGTCGCATACGACACAATTGGCTTCCCGCCGCATGGGCCGCCCACACCCCTCACATATCTGCCGGAAGGGGGACACGGACGGGCTGTCGGCAGCGCCCATGGCCTCCCTCAAGGCTCTCGCGATAGCGTCCGGACAGGAGAGGACATCTACCTCCTTGTTCGCCTTGCGGGCCACTGCGGCCGACAGGCACCGGATACCGGACAGCTGGTCGATCAGAACTGCCGGATCGACTCCCGATCGCAGCGCTGTCGACACGGTCCTGCACGTGGCCTCCGACTGGCTCGGGCAACCGCCGGCCTTACCGAGGTTGGCGAACACTTCACAGATCCCTTTGTCGTCCTTATTCACTGTGACGAACAACGTCCCGCAGCCCATGCGGAACTTGCTGGTTGTGCCCATGGTAGTCCTGGGTCTTGGCCGCGGACCGGATTGGGCAACGATGGGGGACTTGCTCTCACTGGTTCCCGAAATGACTTGGTTGGGCCGGCTGCCGTCCCGATAGACAGTGGTGCCTTTGCAACCCTTCTGATAGGCAAGCCGGAGTATCTCGTCCACATCCCCGACCGTCGCATCGGCAGGGAGATTGGTTGTCTTAGACACGGCATTGTCGATGTTAGCCTGCAGGGCGGCTTGCATGGCCACGTGCCATTGGGGAGCAATCTCATGGGCACAGACCAGTACCTCCCTCAGGGACTCAGGAATCTGGCATAGACCCTTTGGATCGACCCCGGCCATCAGTTCCGTTCTTACTCTGTCGGTCAGCCAACCGTGCTTCGTACCCAATCGCTCGAGGAGAGGGTGCAGCTGATGGAACTCGGAATTGTCGAGGGCCCGTCGCTTGTAGGCGTATCGGAGGACCGGCTCGATGCCGGAGCTGCACGTTGCGATGATGCTGATGCTTCCCGTTGGGGCGATGGTAGTGCACGTCGCATTTCGCATCGGTCGGTTGTACTCGGTTTGCCAGATAGACCCCTCCCAGTTCGGAAAGCAGCCCTTCTCCTCGGCCAGTTCCTGGCTCGCCCGATGCGATCGCTCTCGCAGGAATTCCCCCAATCGTCCGGCGAAGAGAAGGGCTTCCTCGCTGTCGTATCGCAGCCGCAGGAGAATCATCGCATCGGCAAGTCCCATGATGCCCAAGCCGATCTTCCTGTTGCCGAGACTGATCTGGCGGACATGGTCGAGCGGCCAGCTGTTCGCGTCGATGACATTGTCCAGGAACCGCACGCCATGTCGGATGGCCAAAGCCAGTTGCGGCCAGTCCAGATTGCTTCCATCCGGCAGGACGAATGCCGCCACGTTTAGCGACCCCAGGTTACACCCTTCCCCGGCCAGCAATGGCTGCTCACCGCAAGGGTTGGTGGCATCGATCCTGCCAATGTGCGGAGTCGGGTTATCCTGGTTGACGCGATCAATGAAGCAGACCCCCGGTTCGCCCGTCGCGTGGGCATTTGTGACGATCTGATGCCACAGGTCCTCAACCGTGTAGCAGCCGTCTGTCCCAGCCTCCATAGTCTTCAGGTCCTGGAGCCGGTAGGAAGATGGTGAAACGGTCTTTGGAATCGCGTACTGGCGCTTGTCCCTGGGATTGATCACAATGTGGGGGGCAGTCGGATCATGGAGCAACCGCTGCATGAAGCCATCGTCTACCTTGACCGAGATGTTGAAGTTGTGCAGTAGACGAGTATCCCGTTTACAGTGAACGAACGCCAGGATGTCGGGATGGGATGTGCTCATCAGTGCTGTGTTGGCCCCTCGGCGGTGCGAGCCCTGCTGGATGCTGGCGGTCGCCGCGTCGAAGACCTTTATGAAAGAAAGCGGCCCCGTGGTCGTCTCCCCGCTGGAGGCGACGATATCGCCGGACGGCCGCAATTCATCGAAGGCAAAGCCTGTGCCGCCGCCGGATTTCTGGAGCACGGCCATTTGGCCGAGGGCGTCGAAGATCTCAGCAATACTGTCGCCGATCCTCAGGACAAAGCACGCGCTCAACTGGCCCTCCGGTCTTCCGGCATTGACCAAGGTTGTGAAGGGCGGAGCAAAAGTGTAGCGCCTGGCGGGGCGGCGTAAAACTGTGACACTTCCATAGGATTTCTGCGAAGATGCGTGGTTTTTCACGGCGGC
>Ga0207752_1000743_pt1 | contig 15258 bp, 9 predicted proteins | sample Pon2CUnioCityCA_6_FD_187272 | JGI IMG/M metagenome (GOLD analysis project Ga0207752, IMG submission 187272) | Marine sediment microbial community from Union City, CA, USA - Pond 2C Sediment 2 (SPAdes) | ecosystem: Environmental > Aquatic > Marine > Intertidal zone > Salt pond sediment ...
CCGGCAACTCACGCATGGTCGCCGATGCACTGGGCCTATACGGGCTGACCGATGGCTCCGAGGCGGGACGAGCGAAATGGACCCGCAGGATCAGCTCGGTCTGGCCCTTCATGGCCCTGGTGCTCTATCTGTTCGTGCGGGCGCCGGCCGCCATGGTGGTCGCGTGCGGCATCGCTCAATCGGTCATGCTGCCCTTGCTCGGTGCGGCGGCACTGTACTTTCGATACCGGCGCAGCGATCCGAATCTGACGCCGGGCCGCCTGTGGGGCCTGACACTGTGGATCGCGTTCGCGGCGTTTATGGTCGTGGGTATCTGGTCCCTCGTGACGGTCTTAGCGGGATAAGATTGCGCCGGTCAGAGGGAAAACGCTTCCAGCCGCTTCCAGCCGCTCTCGTAGAATTGCGACAGCGTTCGCTGGGTCACGCCGTAGCTAATGAACTCGCTTGGCGTCATGCCGTCCGGCTCGTACGCACGCACGAACTCCGGTATCTGCGAGAGTCTCTCGATCGCGTCGGCCGGGACCGGCACGTCGATTCGCTCCTCCTGCGGCAGGTCGGGGTTCAACAGGGTCTCCTGAACCGTCGGAAAGATCGACATGATGATCTCGGCCCCGGCTAACTCGGTCATGTGGTGCGTGCCGCGCAGGGCCGCCACAATCAGGACGGCTTCGTAGCCGCGCTGCTTGTAGATCGAATAGGCGCGCTTCGTCACGGCCAGGCCCGCCAACTGGATGTCCGATTCGCTGACGGCGGCCCGGCCATCGTGAGCGACCTCGCGAAGATAATCATCCAGACGGCCGATCATAATGACGGCGAAACACTTGCCCGGCTCGACTCCGTTCTTCCGCGCGCGCTGGATGCCGCTCTGGTGCCGTTCCGCAATCGCAATCGTCTGGGGCACAGTATAGCTGATCGTGAGCGTGCACGTGATGCCCTCGGCGGTGCAGTCCTCCAGCACGTCGAGACCAGCCGCCGTCGCAGGCAGTTTGACCGCGATATTCGGCGCCCACCGGCTGAAGCGTCTGGCCATGGCCAGCATGGACTCGCGGTCGCCGGCGCGTGCCGGGTTCACCTGCGCGCAGACGTAGCCCATGCGCCCGTTGCTGCTCTCGTGCTCCGGCCGCAACTGCTCGGCCGCATGGGTGACAACGATGCGCATCAGCGCCTCCGCACGTTTCTCCGGCTCCGACTGCCGAGAAAGCGCATCGCGAATCTCCGCGGCCCAGGCCGTCTTGTCGGCCAACAGCGCTCGATGCGCCAGGAATGGATTCGTCGTCGCCCCGACGGCCCCTCGCTCGATCCCGAGCGTTAATTCGGCCGGGTTCGCCGAATCATGCCACCAGGTCGTCTTCGTGTTGTTGATCGTCCACTGCAGATAGTTTTGCGCCATATCGAACTCCCATCAGATCGGACATAGGATATGTCAGCCGGACGCTTCACACAAGCATCACGCCGATTATTTTCCGCCTCCCCGTATCCGGCATCAAACGATGTAGACGCGACGTCCCGAATGCTCTACAATGACCGACGCCGTATTCGCGCGGGCGAGGTCCCCGCGCGAATCAACGAGAAGCCTCTTTCGGCGTGAGAATGATGAAGCAGAACGCACCGTCACCGCGGATCCTGCTTGCGGACGATCAGTTGAGCGTGCTCAAGGCGCTGCGCCTCCTGCTCAAGGGCGAAGGCTACGAGATCGAGACGGCCGCTTCCGCCGAGGCGATCCTTGAAGGCATCGGGGGCCAGGATTTCGACGTGGTCCTGATGGACCTCAATTACGTGCGAGGCAGCACCTCGGGCCGCGAAGGGCTGGACCTGCTGTCCAGGCTCCAACAGATCGACAGCACCCTGCCGGTGGTCGTGATGACGGCCTGGGGCAGCGTGGAATTAGCGGTTGAAGCGATGCGGCGAGGGGCCCGTGACTTCGTGACCAAGCCGTGGAAGAACGAGCGGCTCCTGGCCGTCCTGCGGACCCAGGTCGACTTGGGCAAGGCCCTTCGCAAGGGCCGGCAGCTCGAGCAGGAGAACATCCTGCTGCGGGACGAAACGAGACAGCTTCTCATTGCGGAATCGCGGTCGATGCGGCCCGTGCTCGAGGTCATCGCCCGCGTCGGCCCGTCGGAGGCCAACATCCTGATCACGGGCGAAAACGGCGTGGGAAAGGGTGTGGTGGCTCAGGCCCTGCACGCCGCGTCGGCCAGGAAGGACAAATCCCTGGTGGCGATCAACACCGCGAGCATCTCGGACACTCTGTTCGAGAGCGAGTTGTTCGGGCACGTCGCCGGGGCGTTCACGGACGCCAAGTCGGATCGGCTCGGACGCTTCAAGTTGGCCGATGGAGGGACGCTGTTCCTCGATGAAATCGCCAGTATACCGGTGAATCTGCAGCCCAAGCTCCTCCGCGTCCTCGAAAGCGGTGAGTTCGAGCCGGTGGGCTCCTCTCGCACGCATCGCGTCGACGTCCGGATCCTGTCGGCGACGAACGCCGATCTCGCGAGGGAGGTTACGGCGGGCCGCTTCCGACAGGACCTTCTGTACCGCCTCAAAACCGTCGAGATCCGGATCCCACCGTTGCGGGAACGCCCGGAGGATATCCCGCTGCTGGCGGCGCACTTCCTGCACAGACACGCGGGAAAGTACCGCAAAGACCTCAGCGGTTTCGACTCGGCCTCCATGCGGATCCTCATGGAGCATCCGTGGCCGGGCAACGTCCGCGAACTCGATCACACCGTCGAGCGAGCCGTTCTAATGGCGCGAGGCAGCAGCATCCAGGCAAGCGATTTGGGTCTGGAATTGAGGTCCAGGAGGGAGCCGAAGCTCGAAAACATGACCCTTGAGCAGGTCGAGCAAATGCTGATACGCGATGCGCTATCCCGCTTCCAAGGCGATATCAGCAAGGCGGCCGAGGCACTCGGCCTCAGCCGCGCGGCATTGTACAGGCGGCTGGAGAAATACGATATTCAGTAGCTTCCCACGACGGATCGTCGGATGAACGGCCTTATGCGACGACTCAAATACGAGCACCGTATTCTCCTTATGGCCTTGACGGCCGGGCTCGTCGGGACTGCGACATCTCTGTTCCTCTTGTGGCACGGCGAATACACAACCCGGACACGTGTCGCTCTGACTATCCTGCTCACGCTTGCCTGGCTGGCGGCGCCCTTCATGATCCGCAGCAGCGTCGTCTTTCCACTGCGCACTCTCTCGAACCTGCTCGGCGCGTTGCGGGAGGGAGACTATTCCTTGCGCGCCAAGGGCGCCTGTCTTGGCGACGCCCTCGGGGAGGTCGTCTGGGAGGCGAACGCGCTGGCCGAGGCGCTGCACGAGGAGCGATTGGGGGCGTTGGAGGCGACGGCGTTGCTTCGCAAGATCCTGGCGGAAATCGACGTGGCCATGTTCGGCTTCGACGGCGTTCAACGCCTTCAACTGGTCAACGAAAGCGGCAAGCGCCTTCTCGGCGGCACGGATGAGACCCTCCTCGGCCGCCGCGCAAACGAGCTGGGACTTGAGGAATGCCTGACCGGCGGGACACCCCGCGTGCTGGATGTGACCTTCCCGGGCGGCTCCGGGCGGTGGGAGCTGCGCCGGGGCGACTACCGGGAGAAGGGCGCGTCACACCAACTGGTCTTCCTGTCCGACTTGACTCGTACGCTGCACGAAGAGGAGCGTCGCGCCTGGCAGCGGCTGATCCGGACGGTGCGCCACGAGGTCAACAATTCGCTGACGCCGATCCAGTCGGTCGCGGACAGCCTGCGCACGCTGACCGCGCGCCGGCCCCTTCCGCCGGACTGGCAAGAGGATGTGCAGGCGGGACTGGGGCTGATTGCCGAGCGCTCCGAAGCGCTCGACCGGTTCATCGGCGCCTACTCTCGACTGATGCACCTGCCGCCGCCCAGTTTTTCGCAGATGGACGTCACAAAGCTGTTGCGCAGAGTCGTGGGGCTGGAGACGCGAATGACGGTGACGATTGCCGGCGGACCTGAGGTCCACATTCGCGGGGACCGCGACCAATTGGAGCAACTGCTGATCAACCTCGTCTCCAACGCCGTGGATGCGAGCCTGCAGGGCCGACCCGATGGAGACGGAACCGTCTCGATCGGCTGGAGCGTCGAGGCCGACAGCGTCGAGATTCACATTGATGACGACGGTCCCGGCCTGATCCAGGGCACGGACGTCTTCGTGCCGTTCTATACGACCAAGGAACACGGCTCGGGGATCGGCCTGGCGTTGAGCCGCCAGATCGCCGAGGCGCATGGCGGCGGACTCACCTTGCAGGACCATCCGGACCGGTCCGGCTGTCGGGCCACTCTGCGGCTTCCCCTGAGATGATCCCGTGGCGAGCCCGTGCATCTCGACGAGGAAACGCACGCGGATTGCGGAGTTCGTGGCGCCGGCTGGTGTCCGAATTCGGGCGCGCCAATCCCAAAAGCGGATACGCAGAGCAACCAGAGCAGCACGACACGGCGGAAACAGGCTGTTCCGATATGATAGAGCCCTCCCAGGCAGACTGCGTCTGGAACGCTGTTTGCACATGGTCTGGCCTGAGATACGAATAGGAGAGAGATAACATATGGGCACGCTGTGGCATGATATCCGGTACGGGCTGCGGGTGCTGAGGAAGTCGCCGGGGTTCACGGCCATCGCGCTGATTACCCTGGCGGTCGGCATCGGGGCCAATACGATCATGTTCAGCATCGCTGATGTACTGGTGCTTCTTCGCGCGCGGAACGTGAGAGACCCCGAGCAGTTGGCGTTTTGCGGAATCCGGGACACCCAATTTCCCTGGTTTCGTTATTCTGAGTATGTGCCCCTCCGTGACAGCGAGCTGGCCTTCAGCGATCTCATGGCTCAGGGAGTGATTCAAGGCACGGTCACCCTGGTTCATGGGGATTCGGCGCGCGAGGTTTGGGCGACATACGTTTCGGCGAACTACTTTTCCTTTCTGGGCGCCGCGCCGGCGCGAGGACGGGGCTTTCTACCCGAGGAAGAGCAGTGGGGCAGCGCCCCGGTCGTAGTCCTGAGCCGGCGCTGCTGGCAGCGGCTGGGTAGCGATCCGAAGCTGATCGGAGAGTTTGTGAGCGTCAACGGCACGGATTGCCAGGTCGTTGGCGTTGCACCAGAGGGCTTTACCGGCGTCACGCTCACCGGTCCCGATCTATGGCTGCCGCTGGGCAGCTACCGGACGGTGGACACGTTGCCCCGGCGAAAGGCGGACCGCGAGTATCCATGGCTCCACCTCGTGGGACGACTCAAGCCCGGGGTGACCATGCCGGTCGCCCAGGCGCAATTGCAGGCTCTGGCCCCGCGCTTCAAATTGGAAGAACGCGAGGACTGGAGGGGCCGTTCCTCGTTCGAACTTCGCCCGCCGGGCCGATTCGAGATAGCGGGTGACTATGAACAACAGCGTTTAGCGGTGGCCATCCTCAGTCTGGTCCTGATGGCCGCGTCGTCGCTGATCCTGGTGATCGCCTGCTTGAACCTGGCGAACATGTTGATCGTCCACGGCGCCTCGCGCCACCGCGAGATTGCCGTCCGCCTGGCCCTCGGCGGCGGCCGCTGGCGAATCATCCGCCAGTTGCTCACCGAGTCCGGGCTGTTGGCGCTGATGGGAGGGACCCTCGGCGTTCTGCTGGCTTTCTGTGGCACGCGGATTCTCAGTGTCTGGATCGCCGCCGTTCAGAACCCGGTGAGTGACCTCCTGCCCGGCTTGAACGTTCGTGTCCTGGCGATCACGCTGGGTTTGTGCCTGATCGCCACGCTGCTGTTCGGCCTGAGGCCGGCTCTGTGGCTGTCCAGGCGTGACATTGCCGGCGAGATGAAGGGAGCTGCCGGGCGCGTGCTGGGATCCCTCCGAAGGAAACGCAGCTCTTTCTCGGTGGCGGGCCAGATCGCTTTGGCGGTGGTCCTCGTGCTCAGCGCCACGTTGCTGACGCGCAGCGCGCTGGAACTGGCGCGGCCGGACCCGCGGTATAACCTGGAGGACAAACTGGTCGTCCAGATCGACCCGCTTTCGGCCGGGTATGACCAGAGCCAGAGCGTCCAGGCATACAATGCCTTGGCGGATCACCTGGCGTCCCTGCCGGACGTCAAGGCGCTGGGGACCTCGCCCCGGCTGCTCTTCGGCGGCGGCTCGCAGGTGCCGATTGGCGAGTACCTGCCGGGCTCGGGCGAGGACGGATCGGACCAGCTTCTCGCCCGGCGCGGCGCCCTGGCGTTCGTCGGCAGGGATTACTTCAAGGCGATGGAGATCCCGCTGTTGCGTGGGCGGCGCTTCGACCCACGGGATCGTGTCCCGAACGCGGAGAAGGTCGCGATCATCGACGAGTCCCTGGCGCGCAAGCTCCGTGCGGACGGCAATGCGCTCGATTGTCTCATCCAATGGGGCATGTTCACCAAGGCGGACATCAGTCCTTACCGGGTGGTCGGAATCGTGGCCAACATGCCGGGCATACGAGACCAAGAAGTCCGTGCCCAAATGTATACGCCCACCGAATCCGATGCGTTGTCCCCCTATCTGTATCTGCATGTCGCACAGACCGGATCGGCGGACTTCCTGCGGCAACGGATCTTCGAGGCGATTCGCCGGTTCGATCCGCGAATCCCGGTCCTGTCGGTGGCCACGCTGGCCCGGAGACGCCATGACGAGTCCTCCGTCTGGATGGCGCGATTCGTCGCCCGCTTGGGGCTGGCTGCCGGGGCGGCAGCCCTGTTTCTGGCGGCACTGGGCATTTATGCGATCAAGGGCTACCTGGTTGCCTCACGCACGTCGGAAATCGGCGTCCGCAAGGCTCTGGGCGCGACGCACGGAAGCATCATGGGCATGGTCCTGCGGGAGGGACTGGTGTTGACGACGGTGGGGCTGATGGTCGGGCTGCTGCTGGGATTGGCTGTGGCCAAGGTGTCGGCCAGACTGCTCTACGGCATCGGCCCCGTCGATCCGGTCAGCATCGTGATGACCGTGGCCCTGCTCGCCGCTACGTCGCTGCTGGCGGGCTACCTCCCCGCCCGCCGGGCGGCCAGGATCGATCCGATGGTAGCCTTGAGATACGAATAGGAGAGACAGATGGGAACGCTGTGGCAGGATATTCGATATGGGCTGCGGATGCTCGCGCGGAGTCCCGGCTTTGCGGTGGTAGCGGTGCTCATACTGGCGCTTGGCATCGGAGCCAACACCGTGTTCTTCAGCATCATCAACGGCATCTTGCTTCGGCCGCTCTCCTTCGACAATCCTGATGAGCTCGTTCAGCTCAATCAGAAAGATCCAACCAGAGGCGAAACGTCAGTATCATCCGGTGCCTTCATCCAATGGCGAGAACACAATACAGTTTTCGAGCACACAGCGGCATATAGCGCGCACGATTTCACATTGACGGGCTCGGGAGGCGCAGAAATCGTCAAAGCAGCTTGTGTAACCGGTGATTTCTTCCGGATCCTCGGGATTCAGCCGTTGATGGGACGGCAGTTCTGCCCCGAGGATGAAGACGTCAGCACAGGGTACACAGCGATTCTGAGCTGCGGATTGTGGCAACGGCGGTTCGGGTCCGACCCCAATGTAATTGGGAAAATGTTGACCGTGGAAGGGTTGGGAATGACCATTGTGGGTGTGCTGCCTCGTGATTTTTCCTATCCGCTTCTCAAAGGTGCCGATCTGTGGGTGCCACGGACTCTCACGGTGAACGATTATGGGAGCCACTGGCTCCAGGTGATCGCACGCCTCAAGGACGGCATGACAATCGAGCAGGCCGATGTGGAAATGGACGGGATCGCACGCCAAATCTCACGAGAGTTCCCGGAAGGCAACAAGGGCCTGACAGAGGTATCTACCTATGCGCTTCAAGAGAAGGTGGTTGGGGATTTGGACAAATACCTGTACGCGGTGTTCGGGGCCGCGGCCAGCGTGCTGCTGGTTGCCTGCGCCAATGTGGCCGGTTTACTGCTCGCCCGACTGCCCGGACGGCAAAAGGAACTGACCGTCCGTATGGTCTTAGGTGTCGGATCCGAACATGTCGCTCGACAGCTCCTGACGGAAAGCATCCTGCTGGCTGCCCTGGCCGGCGGACTCGGCTTTGTATGGTCCATTTTCGGTATTCAGTTGGCTCGGGCCTGCATTCCTGGTAACGTTCCTCTCATCGAAAACATCCGAATCGACGGACGGGTTCTCGGCTTCAACATAGCGGCCTCGGTCTTTACAGGCCTGCTATTCGGAATGGCCCCGGCTTTGCAGGTCGGCAAGAGTACGTTCATGGAGTCGCTGAAAGGACAGACCACGAGAGTTGCGGGAGGCGCACGCAATTACCGATTCCGCGCCGGCCTAATCGCCTGTGAGATCGCTTTGGCTACCGTGCTCCTGACTGGCAGCGTTCCGATGGCCCGATCATTGATTAGACCGCCCCGGGATTCCGACCCGATCACCTGTTAACCATGAGAATCCAGATTCCGCCGTACAGCCGTTCCGGCCAAAGGCCTGCCGTCTTCTTTCAGCGATTGCTTGAAGAGGTTAAGGCTATACCAACGGTACGCTCAGCCGCTGCGGTAAGTCATCTGCCAACTCAGCAACATGACCGGACGAGTGCTGTCACAGAGCGCGCCGCTGCACAGAATAAAGGGGGACCTCAGGCCGCCTATTGTTGTGTCACTCCGGGCTTCTTCGGAGCCATGGGCATTCCTTTGGTCAAGGGCAGAGACTTCGATGAACAGGATATCCAGGGACGTTCATCCGTCGTGATTGTGAACGAAAGAATGGCACGAATGTTCTGGCCGAACGAAGATTCCATCGGCCGGCGGCTCAAACCCGGTGGCCCCAAGTCCGATCATCCCTGGCTTACCGTCGTCGGGGTCGTCGGAAGCACGAATGATCCCCTGAATACAGGTTGGCAATACGAGATGTATCGTCCAGCAAGTCAGTCCCCGGCAACCACCATGTTTCTCGTGGTTCGCATAAAGGGCAAGCCGATGGATCTTGCCCGCAGCATCCGAACCCAAGTGTCGAACCTGGACCCGGACGTTCCGGTATCCCACATCAACAGTATGAGGCAGGTGTTGTCCGATCATGTGTCGGTTTACCGCTTCATAACCGTGCTTCCGAGCATATTTGCAGCGACAGCACTACTACTTGCCGGTGTGGGGCTCTATGGAATGATGAGTTATCTGGTCAAGCAGCGGACCCGGGAGATCGGGATTCGCATGGCCCTCGGCGCCGGCGTGGGTGCCGTCCTGCGGCGACGGTGTTTCCCATCGCCATTTGCCGCGATCCTATGTGGGGACACTTGGTCGGCCAATCTATGTCCGAATTCGGGCGCGCCGGTCTCGGGACCGGACACGGAGGCCGCCCCGGCCGTGTGCTGGATGCCGTCAACGCGTTTTACGAGCATGGGGGCGGGATTCTGAAGGGGGTCGAGCCTGGCACGCCGTTTGCATTTGATCAGGATATGGACATACCACGAAAATCTGGCAAACGCATGAAACTGATCCGCCGCGGCTTGGTTATCACGACGGGGCTGGTCGCCGTGGCTCTCACAACCATCGTGGTCTCCCGCCTGGAACCGGCGGCCCCCAGCGTGGATCGGCGGACCCTGTGGCTGGATCGCGTCAAGCGAGGCCCCATGCTCCGGCAGGTGCGCGGGGTCGGGACCCTTGTCTCCGAGGATATCCTCTGGGTCCCGGCGACGGTGGCCGGCCGAGTAGTGCAAATCCTCGTCGAGGCCGGCAGCCCCGTGGAGCCGAACACCGTACTGCTCGAATTGAACAATCCGGAACTGGAATTGGAGCTGTTCAACGCCGAGTCGAACGTGAACTCCGCCAAAGCGAAGCTGACGGCACAGGAAGCGTCGCTGGAGAGCGAGCTATTGCAGAAGGAGGCCTACCTGGCCCAGATGCAGGCCAACTACGAGCGGGCGAAGCTCACGGCCGACGTGCGGCAGAAGGAGTTCGAGAGCGATCTGATCAGCGAACTGAACCTGACGCTGGCCAAGGCCGAAGTCGATCAACAGAAGAAACTCCTGGAGATCAACGAGCATCAACTGGAGATGTTTCGGAACAAGACCATGCCCTCGCAGTTGGCGGAGATGCAGGCCTTGCTGCAGCAAGCGGAGTCGTCGCTCAGGCTCAAGCAAAAGCAGTTCGATTCGCTCCATGTGCGAGCGGGCGCAGCCGGGGTCCTGGCCCAGGTCAAGGAGAAGATCGAGCCCGGCCAATCCCTCTCGCCCGGCACGATTCTGGCGAAGATCACCAACCCGAAGCGTCTGAAGGCCCAGTTGAAGATCCCGGAGGCCCAGGCGAGGGACGTGACAATCGGTCTGCCGGCGGAAGTCGATACGCATCATGGCACGGTTTCCGGAAAGGTTTCCCGCATCGATCCGACTGTCATGGAAGGGAACGTGACGGTTGACGTCTCGCTGGCCGGTGCGTTGCCGCAGGGCGCCCGGCCGGACTTGTCGGTCATCGGAACGATTGAGATCGAACGGCTCGACGATGTCCTGTTCGTCGGCAGGCCCGTCTACGCCTCGACCGAAGGCGTCTCGGAGTTGTTCAGGGTCCTCGAGGACGGCAAACACGCCGTACGAACCCGCGTCCAGTTCGGCCGCAGCTCCGTCAGCACAATTGAGATCCTGGAGGGCCTGGCGATCGACGACGAGATCATTCTGTCGGACATGTCCCAGTGGGATTCGCACGACAAAATCAGGTTGAAGTAGCCGCCAGGGTCGATCCGATGGAGGCACTGCGCTACGAGTGAGGTACAGAGAAACGAATGATCGGCTGTTGATGATTGAGAGTCTGACATGAACACTTTGATCCACGACATAAGATACGCATGGCGTCAACTACGGAAGAACCCGGGGTTTACAGTGGTGGCCGCATTGACCCTGGCGATCGGCATCGGCGCCAACATTACGATGTTCAGTGTGGTCAATGCAGTTTTGCTGCGGCCGCTGCCGTTTCAGGAGGCGGACCGTCTGGTCGTTATCAAGCAGCGGAACAAACCAGCGGACAGGCCAATGGGCTTTTCGTATCCTGAGTTTCTGGATTTGCGGGAGCAAAATCAAGTATTTGATGAATTTGCTGCTTATACGCCGGCCCGATTTGATTTGATCGAGGACGATAAAGGTGCAAGCAAGATTGACGGCGCAACGGTTAGCGGCGATTTCTTCTCGTTGCTCAAGGTATCGGCTTATCTGGGGAGAACGTTCACAAGAGCGGATGAACAGCAAAACACCGAACCTGTGGCCGTCGTCAGTCACGACTTCTGGCGGAGCCGATTGGGACAAGCCCAAGAGGTTTTAGGCCGAACCATCACACTGCATGATAAGATATATGTTATTATTGGGGTGCTGCCTCCGGGTTTTCACTTTCCTGAGTCCATTGGAAACGCTCAGATATGGACCGTCCTGAATCCTACCGGAGAACAACTGACAAATAGAAGCTATTGGTGGCTTTGTACGACAGGACGCCTGAAAGCAGATCTGTCAATACAACAGGCACTGCCTCGATTGAATGCGCTGCAAAAGCGCCTGACTGAACATCACGGAACCGGCAATAGCGAAGTGCTGATGCATGGTCTGCGTGATATGGTCGTCCATGGCGTACGGACCACTCTGTGGATTCTTTCGGCCATCGTAGGATTTATCCTGTTGATTGTCTGTGCCAATGTCGCCAACTTGTGTCTGGCCAAAGCCTCCTCGAGGGACAGGGAAGTAGCCGTTCGTCGCGCCCTCGGCGCCAATAGATTGCGGCTGCTGCGCCAGTTCACAACAGAGAGCATTCTGCTGTCACTGACCGGCGGCGCCATGGGCTTGATTATCACCGCCTGGACGGTCGCCTTTTTCAAAATGAAGATAGCGAATTTTGTCCCTATGGCCGATTCCATCCGTGTCCAACCACAGGAACTTCTCTTCGGTCTGGGGCTTTCTTTGTTGGTTGGGGTCCTTCTTGGAATTGCCCCATTCTGGTTCATGCAGCGACCGCGCCTAGTCAATATCCTGACAGAGCGACGAAGCATTTCAGGACACCATGCCACGTTCTCACATATGCTGATTTCGGGCCAGATTGCCATGGCATTGATTTTGTCCATTGGCATGGGTCTGATGATTCGCAGTATGGTGCGGTTTTCATCGGCCGATACCGGGTTCAACTGGGAGAACTTGGTTACTTTCAGTATCGGAATGGGCAAAAGAGATGAAGCGCAGCGCTTTCAATTTAGCCGGGACTTCCTGGAACGACTGAGCGCCTTGCCTTATGTCAAGGCCGTATCAACGGATTCATGGACGCCTTGTTATACAGGGGGACCCAGTTCCATTGTAGCCGTCGAGGGATATGCATCTCCGGACGGCAAACCCATCCCGGCCGTCTTTCATGACGTCAGCGAGGACTACTTCAGCGCACTGCAAATACCCATCCGGAGAGGGCGCGGCATCTCGCCACAAGAGCATCAAAACAAAGAGAAGGTTGTTGTCATAAACGAATCTCTGGCCCAACTATTCTGGGCGGATGAAGATCCTATCGGCAGAGAGCTGACTTTTTGCGAGCAGCAGTTTCGGATTGTCGGTGTCGCTGCCGATATGATTCAGGGTAATGTGAAGTTGGATAAACCCAATCAACTGTTTTTCCCGTTCGATACCTTTTATGCTTTGCTGACAATGTTCTTAGGCCCTGATTTAAAGGTTGTCGTTCGAACGGACTCTGATCCGGGACCTGTCATCGAACAGGCCCGGGCCATACTCAGGGACATCGATTCGACACAGCCACTCTACGATGTCAGTACCTTTCAAGCACAGATGAACAAATGCGTCAGTCAGGAGCGATTCACAACGGCGTTTCTGGCCATTTTTGCATCCATCGCCCTGCTATTGATCGTCATCGGTATCTATGGCGTGGTGTCCTACGCCGTGGCGCAACGCACACGTGAAATCGGCATCCGCATGGCATTGGGCGCCCAAAAGGCGGGCATCTTGACTATGGTTCTCAAGCAGGGATTGGTATTGTTGACGATCGGCTTGGTCATCGGACTCGCAGGTGCGATCGGCTTGACGCGTTTTCTTTCCAGTTACTTGTATGAAGTCAGCACAACCGATCCCGTGACCTTCGTTGTGGTCCCGCTGTTGATCATCACGGTGTCGCTGTTGGCCTGCTTGATCCCGGCCCGCCGGGCGGCAAAAATCGATCCGATGGAGGCGCTGCGCTATGAATAGACGCGACATGAGTCGCGTCTTGACGGTAAGATCAGACAAGAGATGATCTTCGACTCGTCAAATAATTCGGAGTAAAGACATGACAACCACGCAAGAAGCATTGATCCAGGTCGAGGACTTGCACAAGGTCTTTGTAACCGAAGAGGTAGAAACCCACGCCCTGGCCGGCGTTCACCTGAGCATCGCCGAGGGCGAGTACGTGTCGATCGCCGGGCCCTCGGGTTGCGGCAAGTCGACCCTGATGGCCATTCTCGGTCTGCTCGATTCGCCGACCGAAGGGAAATACTGGCTGAACGGCGAGCCCGTGGCGAACCTGTCGGCCTCACAGCGGGCGCGCATTCGCAACCGGCAGGTGGGCTTCGTCTTCCAGAGCTTCAACCTGATCGGGGATCTGACCGTCTACGAGAACGTGGAACTGCCGCTGACCTACCGGGGCATGACGTCGTCCGAACGCAAGGAGCGGGTCCAGGCGGCGTTGGAGCGGGTGGGGATGTCCCATCGGATGAAGCACTATCCCGCTCAGCTCTCCGGCGGACAGCAACAACGGGTGGCGGTCGCCCGCGCGGTCGTGGGGCGACCGTCCATCCTGCTGGCCGACGAACCCACGGGCAACCTCGACTCGAACAACGGCGAGGCGGTCATGGGCCTGCTGGCCGAGCTGCACCGCGAGGGCGCCACGATCTGCATGGTCACGCACGACCCGCGCTATGCCCGCAGCGCCCAGCGCACCGTCCATCTCTTCGACGGCCGCATCGTGGAAGAGGAAGAGGCCGCCCGCAAGCAGCAGGAAGCCGCCGAACTCAAGGAGAGCGGCTTCGAGGTGGCGTGATGGGGAGCCTGTGGCACGAGGCTCGAAGCGACACGTCACGATAGGAACGGGAACGACAGATTCCGGTCGTTCGTTGTCGGCGAGAACCGGAGGACGGAAGACCAAGAACTGAGAAGTACGAGGACCAGTGACATGAGTACACTGCTACAAGACATTCGTTATGCCTTTCGCCAGTTGCGCAAAAGCCCGGGCTTCACGACGGTGGCGATCGTGTCCCTGGCTCTGGGCATTGGGGTCAACACGGCGATCTTCAGTCTGCTCAACGCCGTGTGGATGCGGTCTTTGCCCGTGAAGAACCCGCAGGAGCTGCGCGTGGTGAAATGGAGCGGTCATAATACGAAGTTCGCGCATTGGACGGGAGGACCGGGCGAGGGCCCGAGCAATCGCAGTGGAGTCACGGTCACAGGGTCTTTTCCCTATCCGCTGTATCGTGATTTCAAGGAGAAGGTGGAAGGCTGTTCGGATATCTTCGCCTTCTATGGATTGTACGGGTTGAGCGTGGTGGGTCCGAAAGGAGCCGCCACTACCGATGGCTTGATGGTCTCGGGGGACTACTTCGAGGAATACGGAGCTCAACCCCTCATCGGCCGCACGCTGCAGACTGGTGATGAGCCCCCGCAGGCGGACCCCGTGGCGGTGATCACCTACCACTGGTGGGAGAAAGAATACGATCTCGATCCACAGGCCCTCGGCCAGATGATGACGCTCAACGGGCATACATTCACCATCGTAGGGGTCATGCCCCGCGACTACTGTAGCCCGCAGATTGGCGACATGGCACACATCTATGTACCGATGTCGGCGCAGCCGCTTCTGTCTCCGGGACATCATGTGGATGCCCGGGATCACTGGTGGGCCAACATCATGGTGCGCCTCGCGCCCGGCGCCCACGAGTCACAGGTCAAAGCGGCCATGCAAGGTCTCTTGCTGCAAACCTTCTCGATGCCCGGACAGGGGATGGAAGCGGACGACCCGCAGATCATCCTGGAGGACGGGAGCCGCGGACTCCTGGGGGGCCGCAAACAAATGGCGGTGGGCCTCACGATTCTGATGGTCGCCGTGGCCTTGGTGCTGATGATTGCCTGTGCCAATTTAGCCGGACTGCTGCTGGCCCGGGGCGCATCACGCCGGCAGGAATTGACCCTGCGCGCCGCTATCGGCGCAGGACGTGGACGCCTGATCCGCCAGTTGCTGACCGAGAGCCTGGTCCTGTCTCTGGTCGGGGCCGGACTGGGTTTGTTGGTGGCG
>Ga0207752_1000745_pt1 | contig 15241 bp, 9 predicted proteins | sample Pon2CUnioCityCA_6_FD_187272 | JGI IMG/M metagenome (GOLD analysis project Ga0207752, IMG submission 187272) | Marine sediment microbial community from Union City, CA, USA - Pond 2C Sediment 2 (SPAdes) | ecosystem: Environmental > Aquatic > Marine > Intertidal zone > Salt pond sediment ...
GAAGAAAGGAACGCTCTGGCTGGCCGTCCTTGTAGCGATGGTGATGACAGCCTGCGGGGGTGTCAGCGGGTCGAGCGAAACGCCGACACCGAGGAAGATTCGCCTGCCGATGGGGTTCGTCGCCGACGTCCAGTTCGCGCCCTGGTACGTAGCAGTGGAAAAGGGCTACTTCGCCGAGGAAGGAATCGAGCTGGAGTTCGATTACAGCTGGGAGACGGACGGTGTGCGGCTTGTTGGCTCTGGCGAGTTGCCCTTCGCTATTGCGAGTGGTGATCAAGTGATTCTGGCTCGGGCGCAGGAGCTGCCCGTCACCACCATCACCAGCTGGTTCCAGCGGTTCCCCGTATCCGTCGTAGCCCTGGAAGGGAACGGAATCGAGGAGCCGACAGACCTGATGGGGCAGAAGGTCGGCATTCCAGAGACGTTTGGGGCCAGCTACATTGGCTGGCGAGCGCTAGCGAGCGAGTACGAGCTCGAGGAGGATGACGTCGAGCTTGAGGTCATTGGTTATACGCAACTTGCCAACTTGACCGAAGGCCGGGTAGACGCTGCGGTGGTGTACGCCAACAACGAACCCGTCCAGCTCGAGCAGGCAGAGAGGGATTTCGTTCAGTTCTTGGTTGCTGAGGAGGTCTCATTGGTCTCCAACGGTATCATCGCCAATGAGACAATCCTTGAGGAGAGACCGGAGCTGGCCCGGGCCTTTGTGCGTGCCTTTCTGAAGGGGCTAAGGGATGTCCTGGAGGACCCTGAAGGAGCTTTCGAGATCTGCCGCCAGTACGTCGAAGGCCTGGAGGAAAACGAGGATGTGCAGCGGGCGGTTCTGACTGCCACAATCCCCTACTGGCAAGGCGACCAGCTTGGTGAATCCGATCCTCAAGCTTGGCGGAACACCGTCGAGGTCATGCGGAGCGCCGAGCTGCTGCAGGAATCAATCGAACTGGAGAAAGCTTTCACTAACGAGTATCTGCCGTAGTCAGAGGGACAGGATAAGACTGGGGATGAAGCGAGCTGTCGTCAATCCCCCTTGGCCCGCTGAATAGATTGTTGGGGCTTTATAGATGCGCGAAAATGAACCCCTGTTGAGGGTTGAAGGACTGAGTACGTCGTATCGGCAGTCTGATGGCCGATTGCTGGTGTTGGACAATATCTCCTTTCAGGTGAAGGAGAGGGAATTCCTCTGTCTGGTTGGTCCTTCGGGGTGTGGAAAGACGACCTTGCTCAAGTTGATCGCGGGATTGGAGCAACCGGCGGCTGGACAGGTTTACCTTGCCGACGAGGTGGTCACTCGGCCCAGCCGCGAGGTTGGCTTCGTTTTTCAGGAGCCCACACTGATGGACTGGCGCACCGTGGAGGCCAATGTGACGCTCCCTCTGGAGCTGAACGGTATTGGTACGAAGAAAGCCAGGGATAAGGCGCATGAGTTGCTGGAACTGGTGAAGCTGACCGGGTTCGAGGGTGCCTATCCTACCCAACTCTCCGGTGGAATGGCGCAGAGGGTGGCCTTGGCCCGGGCGCTGGTGCACGACCCGCAGCTCCTCCTATTGGACGAGCCCTTCGGCGCCCTGGATGCGCTGACTCGGGAACGGATGGGACGGGAGCTGTTGCGAATCTGGCAGGCTCACCAGAAGACCGTGGTTATGGTAACACATTCGGTGCCCGAAGCCGTCTTCCTTGCCGACCGTGTCCTGGTACTCGGGCCTCGGCCTGCTTCTATCGTGGCCGAGGTTCCTGTCGATCTGCCGCGTCCACGCACCCAGACAATGCGGGATGACCCTGCTTGCAGTCTGATGGCTCGACGCGTGCGGAAGGCGCTCAACCAGGTCGGTGTTTGAGCGGCGCAGCCCATCGGACTGTCAGTCGGCATTGGTTTCCCTCATGCCATAATCCACAATCTCTTCCTCTTGAGTTTGTAGGCACGCTGTAGGGCACGAGAGCGGGGATCTCACCATAGCCGCCGTTGTCGAGACTTCCCTTAATCAGAGGAGATCCTCGCGGCTGCCCCTCCGGGAGAACCTGGCCTGACGATCCTGTCCGTTTAAGCGGGGCTACGGTATAATGCTTCTGCAAGAAGCCCTTTTTTCCATCCCTTTAGTTGGATCAAGTAGCTCGCCGCGTGGGACAGGCGCATAGGATGGATACCAGAGAGCAAGGAGATCACCATGGCTAACAAGGAATTGGTACGCACCCTGGGCCTCACAGAGATTTTGATGCTGGGCATCGGCGGGACGATGGGCGCGGGCGTCTTCGTCCTCACCGGTCACGCGGCAGGAATGGTTGGCCCTGCGGTCATCTTGGTCTTCTTCCTGGCTGCGCTCCAGTCACTTCCCAATGCGCTGTCCTATGCTGAATTGGCCTCTAGTTTTCCTGTCGCCGGTGGAGGGTACGCTTATATCAGCAAAGCGATGAAAGGTATGATTCCCTTTACCGTGGGGTGGGTGAGCTGGTTCAGCAGCCTCGTCTACTCAGCGTTGGCAGGCGTCGGTGCAGCCTATTCGATGAAGCTCTTCCTCCCTTTCTTGCCGGTCAAGTTGACCGCTTTGGTGCTCATTGCTCTTTTCACCGGTAACAGCCTGCGCGGCAGCGAGGAGGCCGGACGTACCCAGGTAATTCTGGCCGGCATATTGTTGGCATCGCTGGCTGCCTTCGTCGCTGCGGGATTTATCTTTTCCGGCGGCTTCAGCTGGGCCGAATTCTACAGGGACAGCGGTTTCTTCATCCATGAAGGGCTGCTGAAAAATATGGCCCAGATCTTCCAGACCTTGACCCTGGTAAATGTCCTGTTCGTCGGCTACGAGGTGATCGCCACCACGGCAGAGGAGGCCAAGAACCCTGGACGCAATATCCCCATTGCTACGGTCGGCACCATTTTCATTTGTGTCATTGTCTATTGTGCCATCACCTTTACCGCTCTGGGGATCGTTTCGGCGAAGAAGCTTGGCGTATCCGCAACGCCGCTCTCCGATGCCGCCGCTCGTCTGGGGCCGTGGGGGGCGCCGGCGATGGGCTTGGCGGGGCTGATCGCAACCCTTACCTCGTTGAATACGGCGATGGTCAGCTCGGCGCGGGTGGCTCTGGCTCTGAGCCGAGATGGCTACCTGCCAGATTTTCTTTCGCGCATTCATCCTCGTCTCAAAACGCCGGTGCCAGCCATCCTGCTCACCGGTGTCCTCATTGGCGGAGCAGCGTTGTCCGGCGATGAGTTATTCCTTGGCTACGTCTCTAACTTCGGCTATATGTTCGTCGTCTTCTTCACGAACGTCTCTCTGATTCTACTACGGCGCAAGCTCCCCGATCACGAGCGTCCGTTTCGCACCCCCTGGTATCCGGTGTTGCCAATACTGGGATGCATAGGGATCGTCGTTGTGGAGGTGTTCACGGAGCCGCACGCGTTGATCGTGGGCATCGGGTTGATCGGGATTGGTTTGATCGTCTACCAGCTGCGGCGTCCGGTGGAGCGTGCTGTGGAGGTGACGACTCAGACGGTGGAGGCTGCTCGCCGCGAGATTCTCATTCCTGTTGCCAACCCGATGACGGCAGAAAGTCTAATGAAAATGGCGGTCCTCCTAGGGCAGGCACGGGAGGAGGTCACGCTTGCCGCTCTCTCGGTGGCCAAGATTCCAGGCGCGACCCCGTTGGAGTTGGCCCAGGACATGCTGGATCGCCAGGAGAATGGACAGAAGACCTTGCTCAAGCGAGTGGCAGACTATGCGCACGAGCAGGGTGTGCCCGTCCGCACCTTGCTGCGCGGTTCCCGGGGCATTGCGTCCGGGATTCTGGGTGTAGCCGAGGCGCGCGGTGGTGTGGGTCTGGTACTGATGGGATGGCGTGGTCAGCTGTCTACGTGGCGGGTGTCGAATAGCGTCGTTAAGGACGTGGTGCACGGGGCGCCGTGCAACGTGGCGGTCCTGCGCGATCGGGGCATCACAGAGACGGACATCAAGCACGTGCTCGTGCCGATTGGTGGTGGGCCACACGCTCGACTGGCCTTACAGCTGGGGTGGGACATTGTCAAAGCGGAGGGCGGTTCCCTGACTGCGCTACGCATTTATCCCGAGCCAGAGGATGTCTGCCAGGTCGAATTGGATGTCCTCCGCCAGTTGGTCGAGGATGAGCTGGGGCATATCCCGGAGGAAGTCACATTCCGTATGACCTGTCGGGAGGCAATTGCCGACGGCATCCTGGAGGAGGTAGCCGAGGCCGAGGAGAACTACGATCTGATCACGATCGGTGCGTCAGAGGAATGGTTTTTGCGGGATCTCCTCTTTGGATCTATCCCCGATCAAATAGCGGAACGCGCTCCCTGTTCTGTTCTGATGGTACGCAAATACGAGCCTGCACCGCTGTCGTGGCTACGGAGGACCATCAAGGGTCTGCAAAATAATCAGTAGAGAGCCCTTCTATCCTCAGTTTACTTTCATAGATAGGGCAACTCGTTGACGGCGGGGGTTGGTTCCATTATAATGGTTATTGACGGAATGCCGTGATGCGTAGGAGAGGTAGCTCAGTGGACGACTTGAAAAGGGCGGGTCTGAAGCTACGCAGATACCTCCGCTTCGCCATCCAATGGTTGCCGGTAGGGATGGGCATCAAGCGCTGGTTGCTGGTTCTGGTCAGTGGCGTGGCGGCTCTGAGCTTAGGATTCGGTTTCCTGCTTCGAGAGCTCTATCCCCTCCCAACTATCTTCTATTATCTCACACTTCAGTTCATTCCGCGGGGCGTTCGCGCCGGTTTGTTCGTCCTCGTCGGTTGCGGCGCCGTGATGATAGGTCTAATCGGCCTCAACCGATCATTGTTGAGGCCATTCGTGGATCCTAACCCGGAGACAGTGATGAGAGCTCTCCAGCGCTACCGTCGGCGCCAACGAGGTCCCAAGATCGTCGCCGTTGGAGGCGGGCATGGCTTGGCCGCGCTCCTGCGCGGGCTGAAGGAACATACGACGAATATCACCGCGATTGTCACCGTGGCCGACGACGGAGGCAGCTCAGGGAGGCTGCGGCGAGAGTTGGGTGTGTTGCCGCCGGGTGATTTTCGCAATTGTATCGCTGCGTTGGCTGACGATGAAGCATTGACCACACATCTCTTCCAGTATCGTTTCGGGAACGGCAGCGGTCTCGATGGACACAGCTTCGGGAACCTGTTTATCACGGCGATGGCGGAGGTGACGGGAAGTTTCGAGCGAGCGATCCTGGAATCTGGGCGTGTCCTCGCCGTGCAAGGGGAGGTCCTGCCGAGCACACTGCACGACTTGACGCTCACTGCCGATCTTGAAGCCAGCCCTTGTTCTGAAACTGATAAGGCCGAACCTGTCAGGCTCAACCGGGTGAGCGGCGAGTCGAGCATCCCCGAGGCGCGGGGCGCTATTCGGCACGTGTATCTGGATCCCAGCGACGCAATGGCCTACCCGGGGGCAGTGCGGGCGTTGCTGAACGCCGATCTCATCGTAGCTGGCCCTGGCAGCTTATATACCAGCGTGCTTCCTAACCTGCTCGTGCCGGCGATAGCCAAGGCAATCGAGGTGAGCCAGGCACGCAAGGTCTACGTCTGCAACGTCGCCACCCAGCGGGGCGAGACGGAAGGTTACACCGTCGCCGATCACGTCGCGGCTCTTGAGCGCCATATCCAGGGCTTGCTTTTCCCATTTGTGCTGGCGAATGACAACCTGGCGGTGGAGTTCGACGCTCCCTCTGGAGTCGAACTGGTCCCACTGGAGGTGCATCCGGATGCCCGATACCGTGTCGTTACAGAAGATCTGATCGATGTGGCCCATCCCTGGCGCCACGACAGTGACAAACTGGCGCGAGCGCTGCTCCGTCTAGTTGAGGATGGCTAAGTCCCTGGTTGCCGTCCAGTTTTGGGGCAATCCCGGGCTGGAAGCCGAACACGCTTTGCAGTTGAGCGAAAGGCATGGACCAGATATTTGCTTGAGAGGAATAATCAGGTGTCGAAGCTTGAGATCACCCAACAAGTAGGGTCGCACTTTCAAGCAGATGGGAGAAAAGAACATGATCAAAGGCTGGAGGCATCTCGTCTCTCTGGCCTGATATCCAGGTCAACAGATAAGTGACGAGCGTATTAACGATTCGCAGGTATACAGGTTCAACACATAAAGGAGAATAACAATGGCTAAAGTAGCAATCAACGGATTCGGACGGATTGGTCGCGCAGCATTTAAGATCATCCTGGATACGCCAGAGCTCGAGCTGGTTGGCGTCAACGACATTATGCCGCTGGATAACCTGGCTTACCTTCTGAAGTATGACACGGCCTATGGAAGGTATGACAAGGATGTCGAGGTTGGCGAGAAGGCCTTGCTGGTCGACGGAAAGGCGTATGATTTCTTTAGCGAAAGAAGGCCCGCCGATCTCCCCTGGGCCGAGTTGGGAGTCGACATCGTCTTTGAGTGCACGGGTCTCTTCCGCCACTTGGAGGGCATACAGAGACACCTGGACGCTGGGGCGAAGTTCGTCATTCTGTCGGCGCCGTCTAAGAGCGAGGAGATTCCCACCATCGTCCATGGCGTGAACGTGCCCGAGGACGAGTCGCTCCCATACCTTTCTTGCGCGAGCTGCACCACGAACTGCATTACCCCGGTTGTTGAGGTAATGAAGCGACGGATCGGAGTGGAGAACGCGATCATGACGACGATTCATGCCTACACGTCGAGCCAGGCCATCGTCGACGCGCCCAGCAAGAAGATCAGAAGAGGGAGAGCCGCCGCCGCCAACTTCGTCCCCACCTCGACTGGCGCGGCTATCGCGACCACCAGAGTTCTGCCCGACCTCAAGGGACGGTTCGATGGGGTAGCTGTACGTGCGCCGATTCCGGTCGGCTCGATCTCTGACATCATCTTCGTGACTGAGCGGGAGACGTCGGTCGACGAGGTCAACGACATCTTCCGGGAGGAAGCGGGCAGTGACAAGTACAAAGGTATCCTCGGCGTCGCAGAGGATCCGATTGTTTCTTCGGATATCGTCGGCGATTCCCACGCATCGATCGTCGATCTGGGCATGACCCAGGTAGTAAACGGAACGTTAGTCAAGATCATGAGCTGGTATGACAATGAGTGGGGCTTCACCAGCCAGATGATTCGGGAGGGCGTGCGGGTTGCCAAGACCCTATAGACCATCAAAGTAGGCAGGGGTGGTGTCCCAGAGGAGTCTGGCGAGGACGTTCTCTGAAGCCAGTTCTGCTATAGAATCCCGAGTAAGTGAGGATTTGAGAAGTGCCTCACTTACTCGTCTGTTTGATTGAAAGGAGGTGCGATGAACAAGAAGACCGTACGTGACGTGGACGTAAAAGGGAAGCGTGTCATCGTCCGTGTCGACTTCAACGTGCCGCTCAAGGAAGGGCAGGTATCGGACGACACGCGCATTGAGGCCGCGCTGCCCACGATTGAGCATCTGCTCGATCAGGATGCTGCTGTGATTCTCATGTCCCATTTGGGCCGGCCGAAGGGAGAGGTCGTCGACGACTTGAAGATGGATCCCGTGGCGGAGAGGTTATCAGAACTCTTGGACCAACCGGTCACCAAATTGGACGACTGCATCGGTCCGGAGGTCGAGGAATCCGTCGAGGGGATGGAGCCTGGGGATGTCATCCTCTTGGAGAACACCCGTTTCCACGCTGAGGAGAAGGCAAACGAGCCGGGTTTCGCCGCGAAATTGGCCGCGTTGGCCGATGTCTACGTCGATGATGCCTTCGGTGCCGTACACCGCGCACATGCGTCGACCGAAGGGGTGGCGCAGGCAATGCGCGAGAAGGGGGGTCCGGCAGTTGCCGGCCTCCTGGTCGAGAAAGAGCTGAAGCTCCTTGGGAAGGCGGTGGAGGATCCCGAACATCCTTTTGTGGCTATATTGGGCGGGGCTAAGATCTCCGGCAAGATCTCCGTCATCGAAAGCCTGCTAGAGCGGTGCGATCGACTGCTCATCGGGGGCGGGATGGCCAACACGTTCTTCCAGGCTATGGGATATGAGGTGGGAGATAGCCTGGTCGAGGATGACGCGATTTCGACTGCCGAGTCGCTCTTAGATCAGGCCGGGGGCAAGTTGGTACTTCCGGTCGATGTCGTCATTGCAGACGCTTTTGACAAGGACGCCCAGTCGAAGGTAGTGGCTCCCAACGAGGTCCCCGCAGGCTGGCGCATTCTCGATATCGGGCCAAAGACAGTTGCAACCTTCGAATCAGCCTTAGAGGACGCCAAGACAGTCACCTGGAATGGCCCGCTGGGTGTGTTCGAGATGCCGGCATTCGCTGCGGGGACGTTCGATGTGGCCCGCCTTCTCGCCCAGCTAGATGCCACAACGATCGTCGGCGGCGGAGAGTCGGCGGCGGCGGTGAAGAAGGTTGGCCTCGCTAACCAGATGACTCACGTCTCCACAGGTGGAGGTGCCAGCCTTCAGTTCCTGGAGGGGAAGACCCTCCCGGGGGTCGCAGCACTTGACGACAAATAGAGGAGGGAAGGAGATCGTCAAGAAAGGACTGGCAGCCAAGAAAGACCAATGAGCTGGCTTCCCTGGCTTGGGCTGGCAGTGACACTGGTGCTCTTGCTGGTGATCGAGCGCTGGATTCACCGCCACCTGCAGGGGACAATGCTGCTGCTGGTCGGGGATCGCGAAATCGCCGTTGTGCTGTATGCCCTGCCTCTGATGCCGGGCATCGTGCTTCACGAGATCAGCCACGCACTCACAGCCAAGCTCCTTGGCGTGCGCGCAGGGCGCGTCTCCATCGGCCCCCGACTGGCGGATGAGCGGATCCAACTGGGATTTGTGCCGGTCGAGGAGACCGATTTCGTGCGAGCCAGCCTCATCGGGCTGGCTCCACTGTTAGCAGGGAGTGCCGTCATTCTATTGATCGGCTATTCAGTCTTCGACATCGGGGTGATGCAGCAGGGCTTCATCAATGGCGATTGGGCTGAGGTGGCGAAAGGTCTTGCTGAGACCTTGAAAGCACCCGATGTCTGGTTGTGGCTCTATCTGATCTTTGCCGTGAGCAACACCATGCTGCCCAGTGAGTCGGATCGAGAGGCCTGGATGCCGATCCTCTTGTTCATGGTGCTCGTGGTGGGGCTGGCATGGCTGGCTGGGCTGGGGCCGAAGATCGTCGACTATCTGGGCCGTTCTCTCGATTTGGCAGCTTTTTGGCTTATGGCTATGTACGTCTTCACGATCGTGGCCGATCTGCCTTTTGTTCTTCTGATTGCACTTCTCGAGCGGGTTCTGGGCCGCCTGAAAGGGGTGCGTGTCGAATATTGAGGACTCTGGTTCTGCTCGAAGCCTGACCAATGTACGGCCAGAGCAGAGAAGGGCGGCAAGATTCACCTCACATCGGCTCGAAAGACAGAACCAGGGTAAGCCCCGGGCCTTCTCATCTCAAAGGGTCCAGAAGCTATTTCTCTTGCTTGGACACCATCTCCTCGAAAGAAATGCCCAGATGGTGTAGTTCGTCCAGAATTGGCCCATAAATCTCTGGCAAGACGGGGATGTGCACACCACTCACGTCGATCTCGCCCTCCAAAATCATTCGCGCACCGACCGCCGCGGGCAGTCCCACCGTGCGTGCCATGGCCGTGTCGCCGTCCGGATCTCCGAAGTCGATCAGCGTGGCGTCGATGGTTTCTTCTCGATCGGGATAGTGCACATCGAACTCGTGGGCCAGAATCACCATGTCGCGCTCTCCCTCGCGATAGGGCATTTTCTGCAGCATCTGATCCGCCAGTACGTCCAGGAGCGTCGTCTTCTCCGGCACCGACTCCGCATCGAGCAATCCCAGCCACTCTAGGGCCATCATCACGCCGCTGTTAGGGGCGACGTTGAGGTGGGTCGCCAGGTCGGTTCTCAGATCAGATGTCTCCTCTTTCTCGATAAGCTCAGCCATAATCTGGCGGAACGTTTTGGTTGGCAGCTCAGGCTGCTCCTCCAGGCCGAAGTAGCCCAGCTCGTTCAGCTTCAACATGACGTCGCACCAGCCCAGGTTGCGCAGCGTGCCCCGATACATCGTCTCGGCCTCTGGGATGCCGTAGCGCTCAACATATGGGAGGGAGTCCCGATTAGGATAGGCTTCGTAATCGCCCAGGCCGCTCACCCAGGTCACATAGTGCCTGGCAAAGAGTCGCTCGTTAGGCACCTCCACGACGCGTCCGTGCTCCAGATAGCGAGCACTATTCCGTCCCGCCAGCACCACGCCCCGCGGACTCCACGAAAACTTGTATCCCAATGGATTGTCGTTGGCGTCTGGCGCCGGCAGCCCACCGCAGAAAGAGCGAAAGGCTTTGACCTGTCCACCAGCGTCGTGCGCGCGGTCGATGACGCGCATTGCCGACATATGATCGATGCCGGGATCTAGGCCAAGTTCGTTCAGGAGGATCACGCCAGCCTCCCGTGCAGCTTTGTCCAGCTCGTCCATCTCGTCGCTGACGTAGCTGGTAGTAACTAGTGGTCTCTGATGCTGGATGCAGGCTCTCGCTACTCGAACGTGATAGACGTAGGGCAGGAGGCTGACGACGAGGCTAGCCTCGGCCACCAGATCGTCAAGCTGAGCTTCATCCTCTGTGATATCAAATTGGACAGCCCGTCCTTGCGAGTGATTACCTACCAGATCTTGCGCCTTGCCGAGGGTGCGACTGGCGACCGTCACCTGATAGTCATGATCGAGTAGGTGGCGGATCAGCGGCCCCGCCACGAGACCCGCACCAAAGACGAGAACGTTCTTCATCACTTCCTCCTAGTGTCTGAGATGGGTTTGCTTCCGGATGTGCTGAGCAGTGATGTGGGGGAGATTCCCACAGAATTACTGCACTGAATTGATCAACCTACGGCAGGTGTTCTTTCAGATAGCGATAATCAGGTGTAAGTTCCCCTTGATAGACGATGACTGCCCGCTTGATCTCCGGCGGTAAGTCCAACTCCTCGAAAGGTACTGAGTAATCGGTCTTGGCGATAGCGGGCACGTAGTCCATCAGGACGCTACTGAAGTAGGTTGAAGCCTCACGAGGGAGCTCGCTGGGCAGGATGTCGACGGCGAGGATCACAGGACCGCGGCCGGCAACCCCGTCGATGGCCCGATCCTCGAAGGGGTCATAGACGTAGACCGGATTCCCTGGCTCCGTGCATTTCACCGTGGCCTCGATCGCTCCCTCAATATCGCAGCTTACGTCACCAATGACCCGTAGTCGAGGTTGCATCGTCTCACGGTAGAGCTCCCGCAGAAACTCTTTGGTGACCAGGCGAGGATACTTCTCCTCCCAGTAGACGCAGTTGACTAGTAGCGTCAAGTATGGCAGACACGCACCAAACCTGGATCGATACTTCTCGGGATGATCGTAGTAGTCCTGTAGCTCGAACGCACTATCCGGGGAGATCGGTTCCACGGTGTCTTCCTCTCTAAACACGACCTTGTATATCACGCCGCGAGCGTCATTCCGCTTGGCCACATCCGCCACCTGGTCAGGCTCAATCTCCTCCACTGGCAGGAGCTCGATGATCTCATTCGCGCCGCCGAAGACATTTCCGTATCCAGCAAAGCCGCAGATGAGAGGTGCGATCGATTGGGGGAGCCCGTCCTGAGCAATGCGCTTGCCCACTGCGGAGATAGCAGCATTTGCCTCTTCGAGACCGTCATACTCGACCATTTGCTTCAATTCCGAAAAGGGGTTGGTAATCCCTTCGTTCTTTAGCCTCTGTCCAAAGGCCCACAACGTATCGACCATGCCGGCCAGTCCCGCGTGGTGACCGAAAAAGATCAAGCGCTGCCCCCTTGCGCCAGTCACCTTTTCATAGTCGATTAGCTGACAGCCCTTATCTAGCATGCTTTGGAGCATGGGCATATTATGCGGTTGCCCTTTGATCACGTGCGCAAAGAAGATGTACGTGTGACCGCGGTCGAAGAAGTCGGCAGGCATCTCTTTGACGCCGAACACGATGGGACATTCGGAGAGGTCCTCCTGGAGGGGAACACCTGCTTTATCATAGGCCTGGTCACGAAAGACGCGTATGTCCGAGGGTTGCACCCAGACCTCGATATCGTGCTCCTCCTGAAGTTTACTGGCATGCTTCGGGATGATGGGCACGCGGCGTTCCCATTTACTCTTGTCCTCGCGACGGATGCCAATGCGCGCACTCATATACTTCCTCCTGGATTTCAACTTGTTTTGTGCTGCAGCCTGTCCCGCTCTCGCCAGGCCTTCACCGTGGCCTGGATACCCGGAACTCTGCGCAGAAGAATTCGCCGACACCAGTTCGCCTTAATTGCGTGGATGGGCGTCCCTGAACAAGATACCAGTCGAGGGCCCGCCCGGATCTGAGGGGCAAGTAAGACTGAGCGCTTCCCACTCTCACAAGAGGCCGTCGACTTCTTCCTTACTCGCACGGGAGAAAGTGCCATGAGCCACAGCCTCGAGCCAACCCTGAAGCCATAGGCGCGCGCCCGGCGATATTACTTGCGAGAGTATAAGGATGAAGTCACGGTGATTGCGGAAACGAGTCCTTTCCATCTCGTCGTCGAGCACTATCTCGTGTTCCATTGCCTCAATCATCAGTGCCACATTCTCTTCCGGTCGGCTGAGCCAGTCAAGTGCAATGTTCTGGTAGGGAAAGGCCTCAATCTGAGCCAGCAGCGCTTCTACGTCGACGCCGTGCTCGTGGAGGCCCACCAGGAGGGAGAAAGCCTCGTCGTAGGTCAGGGGGCGGTACCGGAAGCCAAACAGCGACGGCTCAGGACAATCGAGGCGGTCCGTCAAAGCCTGAGCGGCGTCGTAGAGGGTCGGGTCGAGCCATGGTTGACGCAGGCGGGCTATAAACTCCTCTGGAGAAGTCCCGTCCGACTCGACAGGGAATGGCTCATAGTCCGCTGCAGCCGGAAAGTGGGGATCGGATCGGTTCTGTTCCACTTGCTCGCCATGCCATTCTTCGAAAGCCTCTTCTTGCTCGGCCCAGAAGTCGTCCCAGCCCTCGGGATCGTAGCAGGCGAGCAGAGGACAGCCGCCCTCGTCGTAGTACCAGTGCCAGCCTGGATCCTCGCCGGCCTCGAGGGCCGCTAGGACTTGCTCAAACTCGGCCTGGCAGATGGGGCAGTCATCGACGAAAAACTCGTCCAGACGCTCTGGGTGGACAGGATTCGGTTCTCCTTTGCGTTCAGCCCAGATAAGCTCCCGTGGAGCGCAGCCGTGAAGTTCGCGCTGTGGGGTGAAGAACCACTCAAGGATGATTTCGTCTAGACATTCTCGCTCATCCTCGATGTCACTGTTTTCGTCGGCCAGCAGTTCGGCCAGGCGATCGCGCAGATAGAGCACTAGCTCGCCGTAAAGCGCGGCTTCCTGGATTGACAAGGGCATACCTCCTGGTAAGATTACGGCTACTCATCGGCGGTAAGTATACGCAGAACAGCTTCATTGACAAGTTATCTGACCTCGCACTGTCTAATCCATTGACCTCCGATTGGCCCGGGGATCGGGAATCTGTCGTTCGTTTAGGGCTGGCCCTCTCTACGGACACCGGGCTTGTTCACCTTCGACTCACTCTGATCCCTGGTCGCTGCGTCAGATGAACTGAACGGCCCCTTCTGACGTATATACACCGTCAGCTAAGTTGGATTTTCGTCCAGATGCGTCAAGCCGGTCTGTTCTCAGATTTCTGATACTATGAACGCTACTCAGCCCTCGTTTGCGGCGACCCCGATAGGTCCTAAGAGGCGTATCAGGATGATCGATATTGTGCGTGGTTTCGCTGTCCTCGGCATGTTCACAGTCAACATGCTGAACTTCTCTGGTTACTCCCACGTGCCACTTCAGGAGATGGGCTTCGGGCATCGGTTTGTGGCATTGTTCATCAAATTCACTGCCGAGGCGAAGTTCTATCCGCTTTTTTCCTTCCTCTTTGGCTGGGGCGCGGCGATCCAGATGAGACGCGCGACCGAGCGAGAGGAGCCATTCGTCCCTCTCTACGTGCGGCGCCTGATCATTCTCCTGTTGTTCGGGCTTGTCCATGCCAGCCTCATCTGGGAGGGGGATATCCTCATGACCTATGCGCTGTTGGGTCTCCCGTTACTGCTCTTTCGCAGACGCTCGGACAGGACCATCCTCCTGATGGCGATCGTCTGTATTCTCATTCCGGTTCTGCTCAGTACGCCCGGCCCCGCTGCGTCGATTCGCGATTGGCACACTAGAGCAGTCGTGCCACTTCGGCAAGGAATGATGGACGGCCACCGCGAGAACGTCTACGTCGAAGGCAGCTACCCGGCGATGGTCGTGCAACGGCTGAAGGCCCTGGGCTTCAGCTACAGCAACGTTGGCTACTGGGCATCCCACATCTTCGGTATGTTCCTGTTGGGCCTTTACGCTGGTCGGCGACGCATCTTTCACAACATCGAATCCCACCGCCTTCTGATCCGACGGGCAATGTGGGTGGGACTGGGCGTCGGGCTGCCACTAACTTTCATCTTCGCTGCGGTTAGCAGCAGTCCAAGCCTCGTGCCGGCTTCCTATCGAGAGCTAGCCTTACGAGGAGCTCGCACGATCGGCGGCTCGGCTCTTTGTCTGTTCTATATGTCAGGGATCGTTCTGATGACCCGGAAGAGGCGGTGGATGCAGAGACTTTCCCCGCTTGCCTTCGTCGGGCGCGCTGCCCTCAGCAATTACCTGCTCCAGTCCGTCATCTCCACGTTGATCTTCTACGGCTACGGCCTGGGGTTCTATGGAGAGCTGGGACCGGCCGTCACCATCTTTTTGACGGTCCTCCTATTCCGCGCTCAAGTGGGCCTGAGTCGCTGGTGGCTGCGGCGACACCGGTTCGGCCCAGCGGAGTGGCTGTGGCGATCGCTCGCCTATCGGAAGCCTCAGCCCTGGAAAGCGGAGCCAGGAGCGGAGGTCGAGCTAGCCGGATCCCCTGCAAGGGTGGCGGAGAAGGAGAGTGCTCTTTTCAACGCAGTCGTCTTCTTGGTGCAGCGCTTGGTCTTCATCGCGGTCATCGCTTTCGCCATTGTCTATTTCTGTGCCGTTGGCCTGCGGCTCAGCGCCAACTCGCGGCTAAGAGTCGACCAGCAGCCTTACCGTGTTCGTGATGTGGCGCAGCCCGCGTTTGAAGAGACCATCGATTTCTTTGAGGATCTCTCACGAGGGGAGCTCGGCCTCGTTGCTCCGGGCGTTTCTGGTCGCGACTGGGAATCGGTAGCCAGCTTGTTGGCGGATTCGTACGCCCACAGCGCTCGTTTACTGATCGTAGCTGTTGGTGCAGCTGCTGTCATCGGC
>Ga0207752_1000746_pt1 | contig 15240 bp, 15 predicted proteins | sample Pon2CUnioCityCA_6_FD_187272 | JGI IMG/M metagenome (GOLD analysis project Ga0207752, IMG submission 187272) | Marine sediment microbial community from Union City, CA, USA - Pond 2C Sediment 2 (SPAdes) | ecosystem: Environmental > Aquatic > Marine > Intertidal zone > Salt pond sediment ...
CCGCTGCCCAGGTCAAGGACGGTTTCCCCTTCCTTCAGAGAGGCAATTGCGTGCGGGTTCCCACAACCCAGCCCCATGTTGGAACCATCGGGAACTGTGGAAACTTGCTCCTTTGAATAACCAAGAGCGACAGAGATATCTTCCAAGGTAGGGCCATCGCCCATATCACAGCAGGAGGCAGAGCTGCCTGCACAGCAAGTAGTTGTGACTTTTGCGATTCCTCCATACCTATCACGGACGACCCGGCGGATTTCATCGTTGTCTGATTTCGACACTTTCCCTCTCCTGCTCGATTTGTTGAGCTAGCTAAATTGATATGCGGTATCATGCATACTGATAGGCCTCAAAAAAGGACGCGCCAGCCATGGCTCGTCTCCGGCTAAAGCCTTAGCCTCTCCCTTGGTCCCATCTCATTTTGCTGATCTGCCCCGCTTATCCTTCAACCAGGATGCACCCTGCCACTACTCAGCCCTCCTTGTCACAGTGGGGGCATGGACAATTTGACATGCAGGTTGGCTCCCCGGCCGACCCCAGGACATCCCTCAGCAAGTGCTCCACCTGCTGATCGACCACTCTGTAGTAAATGAGCAGGCCGTCCCTCCGGTCCTCGACCACCCCGCCTTCCCGCAGCACCCGCAGTTGCTGGGACACGTAGGCCTGCGGCCGCCCCAGCACCGTCTGGAGGTGACACACGCACGCCTCGCCACTCCGCAGCTCGTCCAGGATGTGCAGGCGAGCCGGGTGGGACAAGAGATGAAATAGCTTGGCCGCTTGTCGATACGGGTACGATTTTCTCTTCACCGCACGCCCCCCGTCATATGCAACACGATGCATATACTACTACACAATTCTGCCCTTGTCAAGCGTACAACCGTCACCCAAGGCGCCAAGGTTCTCGTTTCATTCTATCACCATATGCACAAAACCGCATACAGTCTACCATGAACAAGGACTCCCGTCAAGATGACGGGAGTCATACACGATATGGATAAGATGTCACCCTCGATCACGGGTGGACTTCACAACGGACGTGTTTACGTCGCCTCCCCCACCGGCCGGCAGGTGACGTGAAGGTAGGCGAAGTCCTCACGCGGCGGGATCAGGTCGATGACCTCCCTGACCTCGCACACTTCGTCGCCCAGTTGTACCCGGTCACCGACGCGCGGCGGCGTATCCAGGTTGACGATCGCGCCCAGGTGTGGCTTGCCAAGGACGACATAGCTCACTTTGTAGATCATCTCTCGCCTCCCCCCAGCCTCATCTGCAAATTGCGGTGGCGCAGTTTGAACGACAGGTCGGCGGCGATATTACGCATCACGATGTAGCCGGTGGTGTGGTCGCTGTCGCAGAGATCCCAGAAACTCTGACGGGGGATGACGTAGACGCGTGTATCATCCTGCACGCAGCGCACCGTCGCCGAGCGCGCCCCACGGTCCACCAGCGCCATCTCGCCGAACATCTGTCCCTGTCCCAGGCGTGCGATCGAGGTCAATTGAGGCGGCCCTGGCACGTCGGGAATCGCTCCCCGGGAGACGGTCACCTCGACCATACCACTACAGACGACGTACATCTCGTCGGAGGGGTCTCCTTCGCGGATAATGGCATCGCCGGCATCGTAGACGACTTCGTGACCCAGGGCGACGATTTGGCCAACCCGCCCCGGAGTGAGCCCAGAGAACAACTCACTTTGCTGCAAATACTCGGTGACTGACACAACTGTCCTCCTTTCAGGACAATCACGAATGCCTGCGCCCGTGCAGAGCGGCGCGGCAAGACTTGCCTCTCCCACAAAGCTACAACCTCAGATATCCAGCATCAAGCATCCAGTATCAAGCGTCTGGACATGCACTCGCTTATTGTACCACAAAGGCAGAGACTTCTGAAGTCTCAGGCTTTGAAAACCCAAGCTAGTTGGCATTTCGCCCGCTCTCTGATACAATCATCCCATTCACGTCACAGCGGGAGGCAAAGCGGTGGACAAGATATTCTATCCCGACAGCGTCGCAGTCATTGGCGTTTCGGAGCGTCCCGATAACCTGGCAGCCAACATCATCACCAATATGTTAGCATTCGGCTACAAGGGTGACATCTACGCTGTCGGGCTGCGCGAGGGGAGTGTGCACGGTATCCCCATCTTTACGTCGGTCGAATCACTGCCCGACGGGGTGGACCTGGCCGTGGTGCTGACGCCGGCGGCGGCGGTGCCCGATCTGCTCGATACCTGCGGTGCGAAAGGCATCCACCGCGCGGTGATCGAATCCGGTGGCTTCGCCGAATTCTCCCAGGTCGGGCGCGAGCTAGAGGACCGGGTCCAGGCAGTGGCCCAGCGATGGAACATCCGCTTCGTGGGGCCGAACTGCATCAGCGTGGTCAACATGGAGAACGGGCTGTGCCTGCCCTTCGTCCGGTTGGCACAGCAGTCAGTCAAGCGTGGGCCGGTCTCGGTCCTGGCGCAGAGCGGCGGGGTATCTATCACCTACTTGATCATGCTCAGCGAGGCAGGGCTGGGAGTCAACAAGGTCGTCAGTATGGGCAACAAGGCTGACCTGGACGAGGTCGACTACCTGACGTTTCTGCTGGACGACCCAGGCACCGAGATCATCTGCCTCTACCTGGAGAGCATAGAAGAAGGCCGCCGGCTGATGGAATTGGCCGCATCATCTTCCAAACCCATCATCGTGCACAAGGCCAACACCGCCCAGGCGAGCGCTGAAATCGCCTTCTCACACACGGCAGCGCTGGCGAACGACGATCGCATCGTCGACGCAGCCCTGCGGCAAGCTAACGTCGCGCGGGCTGCCAGCTTCGATGACGCCGTGATGCTGGCCCAGGGATTCGCCCTGCCGCCAGTACGAGGTAACGACATCGTCGTGGCCTCGCGTTCCGGCGGTCACGCGGTGGTCGCCGCCGACGCAATCACCGCCAGTGGCTTCTGCCTCGTCCCCATTCCCGACGAGTTCCTGGCCGACGTGCAGAGCCTGGGCCGGGCGGACGTCATCGCGCTGACCAACCCGCTGGATCTGGGCGTCATCTTCGACTTTGACCTGTACGGCCGCATCGTTGAGGAATGCCTGCAGGCCCTCGACCCCGACGCTCTGCTGTTGGTGCACACCTATAGCGCCGGCCCCGAGGTGGATATGTCACGACACCTCGTTCGCAAGTTGCGAGAGCTGGGTCGCGAACGGGACAAGCCGGTGGCGTTGTGCGCCTTTGCCCATCAAGAAGGCATAGAATCACTCAAGCACGAGACGCACCATCCCGTCTTCACGGAGATCGAGGGAGCGGTGCGGGCACTGGCCGCCTCACGAGATCGACACGGACGGCAGCGTCGACTGCTTCCCCTGCCGCCGACGCCAGCCCACCGTCCGCGTGAGGTCGAGGCGGTGCTGACGCACGGCGGGGTGCTGACGACCGACCTGGCGCTGGGGCTATGTGCGGCCTTCGACATCCCCACCGCGGAATGGGCTGTGGTCGAAGACGTCGAATCCGCGGTCGTAGCCGCCGGCCTGATCGGTTACCCGGTAGCACTCAAGGTACTCTCGCCCGACGTCGTGCACAAGTCAGACGTCGGCGGGGTAGCACTGGGCGTCAAGGGACCGGAGGCAGTGCGGGAAGAACTCGCTGCGCTGATGCGACGAGTGAAAGCGCAGGTGCCCGACGCGCGGCAACCGGGAATGCTGGTGCAGCGGATGCTCGACGGAGGACGCGAGGTGATATTAGGGGGCAAGCGGGACCCGAGCTTCGGGCCGGTCGTGATGTTCGGGCTGGGCGGAGTGTACGTGGAGATACTCCAAGACGTCGCGTTTCGCCTGGCACCGTTGACCCGCGAGGATGCCGCGGAGATGATCTCCGGGGTGAAAGGGGGCCAACTGCTGCATGGCGTGCGCGGCGAGCCACCAGCGGATGTGGAGACCATCGTCGACGCTCTGCTGGCGCTGTCGCGGCTGCTGGTCGAATGCCCTGAGGTGATGGAAATCGACATTAACCCATTGCTCGTGTTCGAACAGGGCGTGACAGCGGTGGACGCGCGAGTGGTAGCAGCAGGCCAGAAAACTTGACGAAATAAGGCTTTTCCGTTACAATCGCCTCATATACCGATCGGCTTTCAGTTGGAGCACAATGTTTGAGAATCTGACCGACAAACTCCAGGCTGTTTTTCGGCGACTGGGCAAACGTGGCGTTCTGCGCGAAGCTGACGTGGATGAAGTGCTGCGTGAGATTCGCTTGGCTCTACTGGAGGCCGACGTACATTACAAAGTGGCCAAAGACTTTGTCGCCCGTGTACGCGAGCGAGCTGTTGGCGCCGAAGTCACGAAGAGCCTCAGCCCGGCGCAACAGGTGGTCAAGATCGTCCACGAGGAACTGGTGGAAACGCTGGGCGAGCCAGGGCGGCTGGAACTGCAGGGGTCTGTGCCCTACGTCATCATGTTGGTTGGGCTGCAGGGCTCGGGAAAAACGACGACCGTGGCGAAATTGGCCCGCCATCTCAAGCAAGGTGGTCACCTGCCACTGATGGTCGCCAGCGACACGTATCGCCCGGCCGCGATCACTCAACTGGAGGTGCTCGGCCGTCAACTGGAACTGCCGGTCCACAGCGAGGGACATAATGTCCCACCGCCTCAGATCTCGGCCAACGGTGTCCGCGAAGCCCACCGGCGAGGATACGACGTGGTTGTTCTCGACACCGCCGGCCGCCTTCAAATTGACGAAGACATGATGACCGAGTTGGAGGCCATCAAGAAGGCGGTCAATCCAGTCGAGACGCTCCTGGTGGCCGATGCGATGACCGGGCAGGAGGCAGTGAACGTCGCGGCAGGCTTCCAACAGCACGTTGGGCTGACCGGGTTGATCCTCACGAAGGTAGATGGCGATGCCCGAGGGGGCGCCGCCATCAGTATGCGGGCCGTCACCGGCGTGCCGATCAAATTCCTGGGGACGGGCGAGAGGACCGATGCACTAGAGGTTTTTCACCCTGACCGGCTGGCCTCCCGCATCCTGGGGATGGGGGACGTGCTGACGCTCATCGAGCGGGCCGAGGCTGCCTTCGACCAAGATCAGGCCGAGCGCCTGGAGCGCAAGTTGCGCGAGGCCAGCTTCGACCTGGAGGATTTTCTGGAGCAGTTGCAGCAGGTCAGGAACATGGGACCGCTGAGCCAGATTCTCGATATGGTGCCCGGGATGGGGAGACTGGTTCAGGATGTGTCGCCCGAGGTCACAGACCAGCAGTTCAAGCGCATTGAGGCGATGATTCTCTCGATGACACCGGAGGAGCGGCGGAACTCCCGCATACTCAACGCCAGCCGCAAGAAACGCATCGCCCGCGGCAGCGGCACGACAGTGCAGGAGTTGAACGCGCTCTTGAAGCAGTTCCAGCAGATGCAGCGGATGATGAAACAACTGAGCAAGGGAACGAAGAGCCTGGCTGGACTGACACGCATGTTTGGATAGGTCAATACGTCGGCGGATTGGTAAATTGGCAGACTGGTAAATAGGTGGGCTGGTCTCGGCCCAGTAGCCATTGCCCGATCGACTATTCTACCGGTTTCCCAGCCAACCAATCTACCAATCTACAAGTATTCAATCTTCACACATATAACAGCAGGAGGAACATGGTCAAGATTCGACTGCGCCGCGTAGGCGCCAGGAAGCAACCTAGTTATCGGGTAGTCGTAGCTGATTCGCGGGCTCCTCGCGATGGTCGCTTCATCGAGGTTATCGGTTTCTACAACCCACGCACCGAACCGGAGACGATAGAAATCAAAGAAGATCGGGCGCTGCACTGGCTAGGCGTTGGCGCGCAGCCCACTGAATCCGCAGCCCAGTTGCTGAGAAAGAATGGGACGACGGCCCGATTTGAGCGGCTGAAGAAGGGCGAGTCTCTGGAAGCACTGCTTGCCGAAGCAGAGGAAGCAGCCCAGGCCGCGCAGGACATCAGTCCCAAGACACGCCGGGAGCATGCAATACCTGCGGCGGCGGAACCGGCCACAGAGTCAGAAACTGCGGAGCCCGAAGCCGAGCCCACTGAAGCGGGAGATGAAGGTGAACGTGAAGAAATAGAGGCTGAATAAACGTATAGCCTGTTCACTATCGCAGTGGAAACTTGCTCCCCCACTGCGTCTCCGTACTGTGTATGGCATCCGCATCAACTACCTCAGGAAGGGAGGAGCAACAATGGCTTCGATGAAAGAACTGGTTGAGTTCATCGCCAAATCGCTGGTGGACGATCCGTCCCAGGTGTACGTCTCCGAGATCGAGGGCGAGAGTTCAGTGATCTTGGAAATGCGAGTTGGTCCAGAGGACATGGGGCGTGTCATTGGCAAGGGCGGGCGCACCGTAAACGCCATGCGCACGCTCGTCCGGGTGCTCGCTGCCAAGCAGGGGAAGCGGGTCACCCTCGAAATTGTCTAAGCACCGATGGGTGCTACGAGACAACGCGATAGCAGGAGTGATGGGGGCTCAGGAGGAGTGAGTGTGCCTGAGCCTCGCTATTTGGCGGTTGGGCGGATCGTGCGGCCGCACGGGATCCGGGGCGAGTTGCGCGTCCACGTTCTCACCGGTTACCCCGAACGGCTGGGACAGCACACCTGCTTCTATGTCACTCCTCCTGGCCACCCAGAAGCAGCACAGCGCTATCCAGTGGAAAACATGCGCTGGCACAGAAGGACGCTGCTGTTGAAGCTGGGCGGCTGTGACGACCGGAATGCCGCTGAGAGACTGCGCGACATGCTCGTGCAGATACCAATCGAGGAAGCCGTACCGCTTGAGGAAGGAGAATACTACCACTTCCAACTCATCGGCGTGCAGGTAGAGACGGAGGACGGCGAGCAATTGGGCCAAGTGGCCGAAGTGCTGGAAACCGATGCTCACGATGTGTACGCGGTGCGTGGGAGGCGAGGCGAGATGCTGCTGCCGGCCGTGGACGACGTGGTACTTGAGCTTGACCTAGATCGGAGGCAAATGGTAGTGCGACTGTTGCCAGGCATGTCAGAGGAATAGATATGAACGACTATCGGCGAAACGACCGTTACTGGGTTGGGTTCAACATCGTGCACGGAATCGGGCCAACGCGCCTGCGCGCACTGATCGATTACTTTGGGGGCGTGGAACAGGCCTGGCACGCCCCGGTGGAAGAATTGCGCCGCGTGGGGCTCGACCGTCGTTCTCTGCAGAATCTGCTAGAAGCCCGATCCACGCGCAATCTGGACCGGGAACTTGAGAAAATCGCAGCCGTCGGCGCGCACGTGCTTACATGGGAGAGCCCCGGCTACCCCCGCCTCCTCCAAGAGATCCACGACGCGCCACCTGTGCTCTACGTTAAGGGATCGATGACGGAGGAGGACGCCTGGGCGGTGGCAGTCGTCGGCACACGGCGCGCTTCGCCCTATGGACGGGAGGTGACCCGCCGGCTGACCACGACGCTGGCGCGCAGCGGAATTACGATCGTCAGCGGCTTGGCGCGGGGCATCGATGGCGAAGCACACCGAGCAGCGTTGAGGGCTGGGGGACGCACCATCGCTGCATTGGGCTGCGGTATTGACCAGATGTACCCACCCGAGCACCGCAAACTGGGCGATCGAATCGTCGCGCACGGAGCGCTGGTGAGCGACTACCCGATCGGGACGCAGCCCGAGGGATCCAACTTCCCACCTCGCAACCGCATCATCAGCGGCCTCAGCCTGGGTGTACTCGTCACCAACGCAGGGATGCGCAGCGGGGCGCTGATTACCGCCGACTACGCCGCCGAGCAGGGGCGCGACGTCTTCGCTGTGCCAGGATCCATTCTGACACGCGGCTGCGACGGTACCAACAGGTTAATCCAGGATGGAGCCAAGGCCGTGCTAGGCCCGGAGGACATTCTGGAGGAATTGAATCTGACCATGGTAGCTGAGCAAGCAGAGGCGCGACAGGTGCTCCCGGCTGACGAGACAGAGGCAACGCTGCTGTCCCACATCTCGACTGAACCCACCCACGTGGACGAGCTTCGCCAATGCGTGGGGCTGCCCATTTCGCAGGTGACCAGCACGTTGGCAATGATGGAGTTGAAGGGATTGGTGCGCCAGGTAGGTGGAATGAAATACATCGTCGCCCGCGAGTCAGGTGTAGAGTACAAGGTCGATTGACGAACCCGTGAGACCCTAAACCTGAAACTTGGAACTTGAAACCTGAAACAGTTTCATGTTACAGGTCTCAGGTTTGGGGGATTGATAGGGAGGAAGAGATGTTCCATGCACTGATCATGGCCGGTGGATTCGGGACGCGTTTGTGGCCTCTCAGCCGCCGCGGTCGCCCCAAGCAATCGCTGACGCTGGTCGGTGAACGCACGATGTTCGAACACGCAGTGGACCGGATCGCGCCGATTTTCCAGCCGGAGCAGATTTTCGTCGTCACCGGGGCCGAGCACGTCGCATCCCTGAAAGCCCAAGCGCCCGAGCTGCCGCCAGGGAATTTCATCGTCGAACCGGAGGGCCGTGGCACCGCCCCTGCCATCGGGTTGGGAGCGATTCATCTGCGCCGGCAAGACCCAGAGGCCATTATGGCGGTGCTCACCGCCGATCACTTCATCGCCGACGCAGAACGATTCCGGCGGGCGCTGACCGCCGCCGCACAGGTCGCTGCAGACAACCACCTGGTCACGCTGGGGATCAGTCCCTCGTTCCCCTCAACCGGGTACGGTTACATCAAGCAGGGACAGAGCCTGGGCATGATGGAGGGCTTCCCCATCTTCCAGGCCGAGCGGTTCACGGAGAAGCCAAGTCCCGAGACGGCATTTCACATGGTGGAAAGCGGCGAATACTCCTGGAACAGTGGTATGTTCATCTGGCAGGTGGACCGCATCCTCAAGGAGTTCCAACACCAAATGCCGGAGTTCTACGTGCAACTGGCGGAGGTCGAAACAACGTTGGGAACACCCGGTTACGAAGCGGCGCTGAATCGGGTCTGGCCCCGAGTCACCAAACAGACAATTGACTATGGGGTGATGGAGGGGGCTGACGATGTGGCCGTCATGCCGGTGGATATTGGCTGGTCGGACATCGGTAGCTGGACCAGCCTGTTGGAATTGCTGCCAACCGACCAGGACGGGAACACGGTCGTCGGCTCGCACGTGGGGATCGACACGCACGACACGTTGGTCTTCGGCGGGAAGCGACTCGTCGCCACGATTGGCCTGGAGGGAATGGTGATCGTGGATACGGAGGATGCTCTTCTTGTGTGCCCCAGTGACCGGGAGCAGGAGGTGCGAGCGATCGTCCGTCAACTTGAACGTAAGAAGCGGGAGGAATACCTGTAAGAGGCTGCAGAAGGCTACAAAGGGACAGTCTCTTTTCGGTGCCCGCCGAATCAGGCGGTGGTAACGCATCCGCGTATGGACGCTATGCCCCGTTTGAGCGGCGAATGGTCACCGTTAGTTGATACTGAGGAATATATGCAAGCGTATTGTGTCAAGTGTAAAACCAAACGAGAGGTACAAGACCCCCAGCCGGTGTTCACCATCAACGGAACGCCGGCCACACAGGGGGTATGTTCGGTATGTGGCACGAAGATGTTCAGAATGGGCCGGACGCCAGCCCACGAAGGTCTGGACCCAGACGAGCACACTGTTATTTCCAAGTCAAAGGCCGAAAAATTGGCGAACAGCCCCAAAATGGTGATCGTCGAGTCACCGGCCAAGGCACGCACGGTGGGTCGTTTCCTGGGGAAGAACTACATCGTTCGGGCTTCAGTGGGACACGTGCGCGACCTCCCCTCCAATCGGATGGGGGTGGACATTGAAGACGACTTCCGTCCCCATTACATCGTCCCTTCTAAGCGCAAGGACGTAGTAAGAGAGCTGCGTGCGGACGTCAAGAACTCGTCCGAGATCTACCTGGCGACCGACCCGGACCGCGAGGGCGAGGCCATCTCCTGGCACCTGATCCAGGCACTCGAGTCAGCTATCGCACGGCGTCCGGTGCATCGCGTCGAGTTCCACGAGATCACGCGCAATGCCATCGAGCACGCATTTGGCCATCCGCGGAACATCGATATGCAGCGGGTGGAAGCGCAACAGGCACGGCGCATCCTCGATCGCATCGTCGGTTACACACTCAGCCCGCTGCTGCGCGACAAGATGGGGCGGCGGGGACTTTCCGCCGGCCGAGTGCAGTCGGTGGCCGTGCGGTTGGTCGTCGAGCGAGAGCGAGAGATCGAGAATTTCGTGCCGGTCGAATACTGGTCGATCGAAGCAGAGCTGGCCAAGCAGGAATCAGAACGAGAACAGGCGCGCAGTTTCATCGCCAGGCTGCATCGCATCCGCGGGGAGGAACTGGAACTCCACAGCGAGGATGAAGTGCAGGACGTCGTGGCTGAGTTGGAGAAGGCCATCTATACCGTGGCAGGGGTGAAGGAGGGACAGCGCCGACGGCGACCAGCGCCTCCATTCACCACCAGCACGATGCAGCAGGAGGCCTCGCGGCGGCTGAGATTCACTGCCCGGCGCACGATGCGCTTCGCCCAGCAACTGTACGAAGGGATAGACCTGGGGGACGGGCCGATCGGCCTGATCACGTACATGCGCACCGACAGCACCAACGTGGCCGAGCAGGCGCAGACAGAGGCAAGACAGTTTATCGTGGAAAAGTACGGGGAGGACTTTGTACCACCCGAGCCTCCGCAGTACAAGACGCGGGCCAAAGGCGCCCAGGAGGCCCACGAGGCTATCCGTCCCACAAGTGTCTTTCGCACGCCCAAGTCCCTCAAGCCGTATCTGGATCGAAACCAGTACCGGCTGTACCAACTGATCTGGCGGCGCTTCGTGGCCAGCCAGATGGCGCGGGCAGTGTACGACACCATCGCCGTAGAGATCCTGGCCGGTCTCCCAGAGGTACAGGAGAAGCCCTATCTCTTCCGCGCCAGCGGCTCCACGCTGCGCTTCAAGGGCTTCCTGATCGTTTATGAAGAGGCGAAGGACGAGGACGCCAAGGATGAGGAGGAGCGCAAGCGCGAGGAGATACCGCCACTGACGGTCGACGAGGTCCTGGATCTGCTGCAGCTGCTGCCCGCACAGCACTTCACGCAGCCCCCACCGCGCTACAGCGAGGCGACGCTGGTGCGAGCATTGGAGGAATACGGCATCGGCCGCCCCAGTACCTACGCTCCGATCATGTCGACCGTCCAACAACGGGGGTACGTTGAGCGACGCGATAGGCGGTTGTACCCCACCGAAGTGGGAATCGTCGTCAACGATCTATTGGTAGAGTACTTCCCCGACTACATCGACGTCGGTTTCACGGCCCAGATGGAGGAGGACCTGGACCGGGTTGCCGGTGGAGAGAAGGAATGGGTGCCGGTGCTGCATGACTTCTATGGCCCGTTCTCCGAGACGCTCACCCAGGCGCAGGAGAAGATGCCCACTGTCGAGATGGGCAACGAGCCGACGGGCGAACTATGCCCGGAGTGCGGTCACCCGTTGATCTACAAGTACGGGCGGTATGGCAAGTTCATTGGCTGCAGCAACTTTCCAGAATGTCGCTACAGTCAGCCGATCCTGGTCAAGACCGGGGTCAAGTGTCCGGAGTGCGGGGGCGACCTGGTGGAGAAGCGGACACGGCGTGGGCGCACGTTCTATGGCTGTTCCAACTACAAGGGCGACGATCCAGACTCGTGCGACTTTGCTGTGTGGAAGCACCCTTTGAAGCAACCATGTCTGGAGTGTGGTGGGCTACTGACCGAGGCACGCCAGGGATGGGCGAAGTGCATCGCGTGCGAGGAGGAGTTCGAGATCGACAGCCTCCCCGAGGCAGAGGCCGAACCGACCGCAGCCTGAGGCTCTGAAAATCAAAACTTGGAAGTTGTTTTCGAACAACCCATAGTTTGATGTAGAGATGAACACATTGCTAGAGCGGTTCTTGACGTATCTGCAGGCAAGCAGGAACGCCTCGCCCCACACCATCAAGAACTACGGCAACGACATCGGCCAGTTTCTAGACTACTGCAGAGCTCAGGGGGTGAATTCGCTCCAGGAGGCAGATCGCTCTCTGTTACGGCGTTACCTGGCGGAACTGGACGCGGCAGGCTACGTCAAAGCCAGCATTGCACGTCGCGTGGCGGAACTGCGGTCCTTTGGCGACTTCCTGGTACGGGAGGAGGTGCTAGAGCGCAATCCATTCCGCACGGTGAGCGCGCCACGGATCCCGAAACGACTGCCGCAATACCTGACGGTCACCGAACTGGAAGCACTGCTGGCCGCGCCCGACACGTCCACCCCACTGGGCCTGCGCGACCGCGCCATCATCGAGGTTCTGTACGCCGCGGGCCTGCGGGTCAGCGAACTGGCGAACCTGGACGTGATGGACGTCGACCTGGCGCAGGCCCAGGTGCGCGTCGTGGGCAAGGGGAGCAAAGAGCGGATCGGGCTACTGGGGAGACCAGCGGTGCGGGCAGTGCAGGCGTACCTGAAGATGGGGAGACCTGAACTGATGGGCAAACGATCAACCGACGCGCTGTGGCTCAACCATCGGGGTGGTCGGCTGACGGTGCGAGGTATTGCGCTGGTAGTGGGCAAGGTGAGCAAGCAGGCGGGCATTCGCAAGACCGTCTCTCCCCACGTTCTGCGCCACACCTTTGCCACCCACCTGTTGGACGGGGGCGCAGATCTCCGTGTCGTGCAGGAGTTGCTGGGGCACGCCGATCTCACCACGACTCAGATTTATACTCACGTCAGTCAGAGTCGAGCGCGAGAGGTCTATTTACGCGCACATCCACGAGCCAGGAATCTGGATTTGCCCTAATTGCCACTTTGTGGTAAAGTATTCGTGCGTCAACGGTGCTTGTGGTACAATAGATAAAGTGGAACTCGCTGGAAGCAAGGCATCGGAAAGGAGGCAGAGATGTACAACATCCTGCGATTCGTTCAGCAGCGCAAGACCTTGATTGCACTGGTCAGCGGGGCCTTGCTGGGGCTGCTTCTGGGTTTGGCCATCGGCTGGTGGTGGTGGCCAGTAGAGTGGACCAATTCCACGCCTGGCAATCTGCGCTCGGATTTCCAGAGTGACTACATCGCCTGGGTCGCCGAGCAATATGCAAGTACCGGCGACCTGGAATGGGCGCGTGCCAAATTGGGCGTAGAATACTGGAAGGAAGGCCAGCTCACCGATACGTTTGAGAGACTGGCAGAAGAGCGCAGCGACCAGGAAGCAGTCCGTCTGCGGGCGCTGGCACAGGCGCTGGAAGCCGCGCCTGAAGCAACAACTGAGGCTGCGGAGCCAAGCGGCGGAGCAGGATTTCGCTCCGTTGCGATGGTTTGCGGAGCTGCCCTATTGGTGATAGCGGTGGTGGGAGGGACAGTGTTAATCCTCAACCGGCTCCGCGGGATGGGAGCCGCGCCAGAGGCGGAAGAGCGACGCGCGAGAGTCGCCGGCGGACTCAGGCCCGCTGAAGAGGTGTCCTGGGGGCCCGAGGGACCACCACTGGCTCAGTTTGTGACGACGTACGCGCTGGGAGACGACCACTACGATCCTTCGTTCAGCATTGAGTTGGAGAGTGGTGAGTTCATGGGCGAGTGCGGCGTCGGGATCTCCGAGACCATTGGCGTGGGCGCACCCAGCAAAGTCACCGCCTTCGAGGCCTGGTTGTTCGATAAGAACGACATTCGCACCGTGACCAAAGTCTTGATGTCGGACTACGCCTTCAACGATGATGCGCTGCGCACGAAGCTGGCACCCAAGGGAGAGCCGTTACTGGCTGAAGTAGGCAAAGACGTCGTGCTGGAAACGAAGACGCTGCGCGTGCGGGCACGCATCGTAGAAACAGACTACGGGGCGGGTGAATTGCCACCCAGTAGCTTCTTCGAAAGACTAACGGTAGATCTGGCAAGCTGGGTCATACCAGAGCAGGAGCAGGCACAGCCAGGGGCTGAGGCCGGCACTCCCAGCATGTAGATTGAACAGGGTCGGACCTGGCACATACTGTACACACATTGTAACGGACACCCCTGCCGAGGCGATGCGGTGGGGGTGTTTGCGCTTTGGAGGAAACAGTGCGCGGCCTATGGTGGGCTTTCCTGCGGCTCTTCTTCCGCCTGCTCTACAACCAGCTGGCCTGGACCTACGATCTGGTGGCCGGTATGGTGTCACTGGGTCAGTGGAACGCGTGGGGACGTACAGCGATCTCGCACCTGCGAGGCCAACGCGTGCTGGAACTGGCCCATGGCCCCGGCCACCTGCTGGTGGCGATGTCGAGAAGGGACCTGGCCCCGGTGGGGCTTGATCCATCGCCGCACATGGCGCGCCTGGCATGCCGACGGCTGAGGAAAGCCGGTCTGGCCGTTCCCCTGGTACGCGCCCGTGCTCAGGCGCTCCCTTTCCGCGATGGATGCTTCGACAGCGCGGTATCTACCTTCCCCACCGAGTTCATCATCGCACCAGCCACGCTGCGGGAGGCCGCGCGTGTTCTGCGCCGCCCCACGCCCACCGGAGGACAGCCAGGAGGCAAGCTAGTCGTCGTCGCCTGGGCCCGTCTGAGCGGGCGCGACCCGCTCTCGCGGCTCATCGGGTGGCTCTATCGCGTGACCGGGCAAGGAGAGCCACTTCCCAAAGCGGGCGAGATGCTGGCCGTGGAGGCAGGGTTCGCTCCGCGCACTGTATGGGAACAGGTCGAGCGCAGTGAGGTCATGCTCGTCGTGGCAGAGAGGACAGACGGAAACGAAAGAGTCGCTAAGCAGCGTGGTAGAACTGGAGATGAGAACGGCCCACCATCACGAGGTCGGCCTCGGCCGGGAAGGGGTCGGGGAGCTCAATAAGAGGGAAGATGTGTGCTTCGGTGACCGGCAGCAAATCGCCGCGGACCACGCTGAGAAAATCGCGCACGTCGGCTTCGGTAGGCATGTGAAAGTATCCCCGGCACACGGCCACCGGGGTATAGGCCACCAGAAGTTCACGACGTGCCAACGTGCGCATAGAAGCGCGAATCTCGGCCGAGGTGAAGTGGAGGAACACAATCTGGGACTTGCGAACGACGACGTGAGGACGTGAGATCGTGCTTAGTGGATTGCCGGGTATCAGCGACGTCAATTGAGCGTCGTAGAGCGAGAGGCTATCGCGAGTAGAGTCTTCGATGAAGTTGGCTATTGGGCCCACCGCTTCGAGTTGACCGCCAAACTGGAATTCGGCAGCGAGTATCTGGACTCCGTGGCGTTGGACGGGCGGTGCTTCAAATGCCATCGTTTGCTCCTTTGCGTGCTTTGTGGTAGAATAAGATCACTTG
>Ga0207752_1000747_pt1 | contig 15235 bp, 10 predicted proteins | sample Pon2CUnioCityCA_6_FD_187272 | JGI IMG/M metagenome (GOLD analysis project Ga0207752, IMG submission 187272) | Marine sediment microbial community from Union City, CA, USA - Pond 2C Sediment 2 (SPAdes) | ecosystem: Environmental > Aquatic > Marine > Intertidal zone > Salt pond sediment ...
CCATCTCTGCCAGCCGCTGGCCGAAATAGCCGTTGATCGCTACCAGGACTATATCCCCCGGTTCCACCGGGTTGGCCACGCTCGCCTCCATGGCGGCACTGCCCGTGCCGCTGATGGGAATTGTCAATTCATTGTCACTTTGCCACAAGTAACGCAACAGCTCCTGAATCTCGTCCATGATCTGGACAAAGGCCGGGTCGAGGTGGCCCACCGGCTGGGCACTCATCGCCTGCAACACCCGTGGCGGCACGTTGGTGGGCCCGGGTCCCAGCAGCAGCCGCGGGGGCAGATCGAGCAGAGGATTGATCTTGTGTGAATCGTCTATCTGGGTGGATTGGGAAGTCATGGGATTATCCTTGTCGTTAGCTGGTTGGCGGCGCCTTACAAATCCGGCGCCAGATTACTCGTCAAAGGCGGGCACGATCCCTGTCTAAATAATACGCCCGTACTGGTAAAAACTCAAGCTTGTGCCGGCGCGAAGGAAGTCGGTACCTTCGACCTCGTGCTCACCATCGGCGGTGCGATTACCATTTTAGGCGTGACGGTTACCAACGCCCTGGGGTTGACGGCCGGGCAGCTTCAGATCCTCTCTGCGCTCAGCACAATTCTCGGCCCCATGCTGACCGTTCCCTGGTGGTTCGAGCAGTGGCAAAAATGGCGGGCACGGAAGCGAGAGCGGCAAGAAGCAGAGAAAGAAAGGCCAGCCGTGCCCTTTGAATAGGCAAAGCGCGATCTGCCACAGGCGCCATCCGGACGGGCCTTATCCCGTCACCAGACGAAGCCCTCACGCAACGATGAAACTAATCCGCAGCAGCCGGTTCTGCCGTGGCCTGCCACGCCCGGATCAGTTCGGCCACGCCCCACGCCTGAGCCGGGCAACCCCGGGGGCGTAATGGGGAGTCCCCGTCGAAAATCTCGCTGATACTGCCCACACCATGGTCTGAAAGGTGGTTCATCAGGGGCACCAGATAGCTACGGGCGCGGGCCCTATCCTCATAGACGCGCAGATGCGCCGATACAAAGGGGCCGATCAGCCAGCTCCAGACGGTTCCCTGGTGGTAAGCGCCATCGCGCTCTTTCTGGTCGCCGCCATAGTGGCCCTGATACGCAGGATCTTCCGGGGCCAGGGTCCGCACACCGAAAGATGTCACCAGATGGCGCGCACAGACATCGACCACCGCTTTCTGTTGGGCGGGCGCAAGCGGCGAGTAGGGCAGCGACACGGCAAAAAGCTGGTTGGGGCGAAGCGAGTCATCGTGGCCGTCCGGCCCGTCCAGCACATCATAACAGTAACCGGCCTCTTCACTCCAAAAACGGGCGATTCCTTCCCTGGCCCGCGAGGCCAGCACCACGTAAGGTGTCGCGTCCTCGCCCAGGATCCGGGCAAACCCGGCCATTACGCGCAGGGCATTGTACCAGAGCGCGTTGACCTCTACCGGCTTGCCGGTGCGCGGCGTCACCACCCACTCCGCCACCTTGGCATCCATCCACGTAAGCTGAACCCCTTCCTCTCCCGCGTAGATCAGGCCATCGGCTTCGTCCAGGTGAATATTGTATCGTGTGCCGCGCCGGTGCCAGTGGATAATCTCCTCCAGGACCGGGAAAAGATCGCGGAGCAGCGATTCGTCTTTCGTCGCCTCGTAGTAAGCGCGAATCGCTTCAAAAAACCAGAAGGAAGCGTCGACCGTATTGTACTCCGGCTCTTCCCCTTCATCGGGAAAACGGTTGGGTAACATACCCCCGTCCACAAAATGCGCGTAGGTGCGCAGGATCTTCGCCGCGATTTCCGGCCGGCCGGTGCCGAGCGTCAGCCCGGGCAGGGCGATCATCGTATCCCGTCCCCAGTCACTGAACCACGGATATCCGGCAATAATTGTCCGCCCATCAGCATCCGCAGGCGTGGCCCGCCGCACCACAAACTGCCCTGCCGCCAGCACCAGTTGCGGCGGCGGTGGTGGCGTGACCTGGGCAGCCCGCCGGATCAGCTCCCGTTCCTCTTGCCGTCGTTCCTGGTACGCGGCCCGGCCGTCCAGCCGGGGATCAGCCTCGGTGCTGGCAACCAGGGTCAATGATTCTCCCGGCTGCAACGTTGCGCCCAGCACCCCCACGTGAATGTGATCCTCAACCACATCATTCTGGCCCCGGTACTCCTCCAGGCTCAGGAAATAATCTTCATACCAGCTATAGTCCGGCCACACATCGCCCCGGTCCGCCAGCAGGTAAAAGGGCCGGGCCCCCTCAAAGACAGTGATCCGCAGACCATGCGCTACCTTCTCCACCTCCGTGTCCCAGTCGCTCATGATCGTCGTATCATGATAGTCCCGGTAATTGACCATTGCCTTGGCATACAGCTCAAAAGGTCCGCTACCCCGGCGCAGATGGTAGTGAATGTAAGTCGTGTTGGCCCCCGGCTCCATCCAGATTCGTTTCTCCAGCAGGGCGTCCGCGTAAGCATAAGTCCAGACCGGTGTTGTTCCTTCCAGATGAAAGCGCTCCAGGTAACGGACCCCCTCATCCTCCAACGTGCCATCCGTCCAGCGGTTGGTAGCGAGAGAAAAGTTCTGCCCATGATACTTGGCATCTTCGTCTACCTTAGCCAGCAACAGGGTTCGCCCCAACGGAGGGTTCAAGGCGGCGATCAGCAGACCATGGTAGCGCCGGGTGAGCAACCCCGCCACCGTGCCCATGGCAAAGCCACCGATGTTGTTCGTTACCAGCCACTCCCGGGTCTCGGCCACATTCAGCCGGCTACAAATCTCGCGTCCAAACTCAATCATGCCCTTTCTCCAAAATGGTGGTCAGCGTGCACTGTTCAGCAGTCAGATTTTCGTTTTCGCATTTGTGCCGTGTTTGCGCCGTGGGTTGGCTAACAGGGAACTGTTTTTCTATTTTCGTTCCGATCGGTTCCCGGCGCAAATACCGGGTCACAATCTCCTTTACAGCACCAAAATGACCCGGAAAGCAACTCATTTTGTCACCGTTTAGAGAGCGGGTTATAATGTGGGACATGTCTCGTAAGCGGCTACAGTCAAAGCAGGAAGAGGAGTCCGTTGGCGTTCGCCGATGCGCGCGCTTAAGCCTGTGCTTTAGCCGTCATGTTCCGATTTGTCGCCCATGCAAAGCCGGGGTGACTCCCTTTTGCCACCCTGTTGCCACCTTCTTGCCATCCTTCATTGTTTGTATTACAATGTCAATGACTGCGTTCTGGGTATGATGGTCGCAACGGTAAAAAGTCTCGAGCTTGCACAGGGCGCGGTTTATGTTTGTTAATAAAGGTATTCTATGGCCCCCTTATTAGATGTACGCAATCTTGTAACCCGGTTCTATACCGAGCAAGGCGTGGTGAATGCCGTCAACGGCATCTCCTACACGCTGGAAGAAGGCGAATCGTTAGGTATCGTGGGGGAAAGCGGTTCGGGGAAGTCGGTCAGCGTCATGTCCCTCTTGAAGCTGATTCCGACGCCGCCCGGACGCGTGGAAGGTGGCGAAGTTATTTTTAACGGGCGCGACCTTCTCAAGCTCTCTCGGTCGGAGATGCGCCGCGTGCGCGGCCGGGAAATCACCATGATTTTCCAGGATCCGATGACCTCCCTTAACCCCGTTCTCACCATTGGTCGCCAGATGACAGAAGGGCTGAAATTGCACCTCGGGATGAACGATTCCCAGGCCCGCAAGCGCGCAGCCGAAATGTTGGACCTGGTGGGTATCCCCGGTGCCGAAGATCGCCTTTCCGATTATCCTCACCAATTCTCCGGCGGTCAGCGACAACGCATCATGATTGCCATGTCGCTGTCAACCAATCCGGCCCTGTTAATTGCCGACGAGCCCACCACCGCCCTGGATGTTACCATCCAGGCGCAGATTGTAGAACTCGTCAAGCAACTTCAGGAAAAGCTGGGCATGGCCATCATCTGGATTACCCATGACCTGGGCGTCGTCGCCGGCATGGTGGAGAAGCTGGCCGTGCTGTACGCCGGCTATATTGTCGAGCAAGGCTCAGTCTTCGATATCTATGAACAGCCGGCCCATCCCTACACATTGGGGCTGCTGCAATCCTTGCCCAAGGTGGACGCCAGAGAGCAGACCCGGCTGGCCTCGATTGAAGGTCTGCCGCCCGATCTGCGGCAAGAGTTTGACTATTGTCCCTTCGCCCCCCGCTGTCCCTATGTCATCGACAAATGCTGGGAAGAGAACCCGCCATTGATGGCCACGGGACGCGACCAGGCCTCGGCCTGCTGGCGTTGGGAAACCGTACTGACAGAAAAGTCACGCTTTGGAGTGGAAGAGGTATGAGCCAGGAAAACGGGCAAGGTGATAAAGAGGTCCTGCTTAGTGTCAGGAACCTGAAGAAACATTTCCCCATCCACCGCGGCGTGTTCCGCCGGCAGGTGGGCGCAGTCCGCGCCGTCGATGGGGTTTCATTTGACATCTATCAAGGGGAAACCCTGGGGCTGGTAGGAGAGAGTGGCTGTGGCAAGTCCACCACCGGCCGCACCATTTTGCAGTTGTTGGAACCCACCGAAGGGGAAGTCTATTTTAACGACAAAAACCTGGTAGATATGGGCAAGAGCGAGTTGCGGCGCCAGCGTCGCAATATGCAGATGATCTTCCAGGATCCCTATGCCTCCCTGAATCCCCGCCTGACGGTAGGCGGCATCGTCGCCGAACCCCTGGAAGTACACAGCATCGGCAACAATAAAGAACGGCGCGAGCGCGTTAAAGACCTGTTACAACTCGTTGGGTTAAACGCCTACTTCATCAAGCGCTACCCGCACGAATTTTCCGGCGGGCAACGGCAGCGTATTGGGGTGGCCCGGGCATTGGCCACCAACCCCAGCTTTATCGTCGCCGACGAGCCGATTTCGGCCCTGGACGTTTCCATCCAGGCGCAGGTGGTAAACCTGCTGGATGATCTCAAGGCCGAGCTGGGTCTGACTTACCTGTTCATCGCCCATGACCTGTCGATGGTTCGCTACATCAGCGATCGGGTCGCCGTGATGTACCTCGGTAAGATCGTCGAATTGAGCGACCGGGACGAAGTCTACGACCATCCCCTCCACCCCTATACCCAGGCCCTGCTATCGGCAATTCCCATCCCTGATCCCAAGAAAGAAGCACAGCGGCAGCGGATCATTCTGGAAGGCACGGTGCCCAGCCCGGCGAACCCGCCATCTGGTTGCCGCTTCCACCCCCGTTGCCAGTATGCGACTGAGATTTGCAACGAGGTCGATCCAGAGTTCCGCAATCTGGGCACCGGCGCTGAACCCCATTTCGTCGCCTGCCACCACGCCGAGAAATTCCTGTAAGCCATCGTTTGTAGTGACGGCTTCAGCCGTCGGCAAAATCGCTGACCGCTGAAGCCGTTACTCCAAACCGGAACAGAGCAACAGCAAAATCAGAAGGATGCCTTTTAAGGAGGTGATGCTCAAGAAAGGTAAACGACAGCATATCTTACCGTTTAACAGTAAGTGCCATTTGAAATGGAGGAGATTTTTGCCATGTTTAACAAGAAATTAGGCCTGTTAGTGGCCATTCTGCTCCTCGTCGGCGTCCTGGCAGCGTGTCAGGCCGAAACCGTCGAGGTTACGCGGGTCGTTCAGGAAGAAGTTACCCGCGTGATCACCGAGACCGTCGAGGTCGAAGGTGAGCAAGTAGAAGTAACCCGTATCGTGACCGATGAAGTAGAAGTCACCCGCGTGGTCGAAGACGAAGGTGAAGAGGGGATGGCGGAAGCCCCCGTTACCCTGAATATCAACCTGGGTACGGAACCCCCCACCCTTGATCCTTCCCTGGCCACCGACACCACCTCGGTAGACACCATCCGTAACCTGTTCGTCACCCTGACCCAATTCGATCCGGAAACTGGCGACGTCCTGCCCTACCTGGCCACCGAATGGGAAGCTGGCACTGACGCAGAGGGGAACGAGACCTGGACCTTCAACCTGCGTGATGACGTCGTCTGGGTGAACTACAACCCGTCCACCGGTGAATTCAGCGAACTCACCGACGAAGAGGGCAACCCGATGATCGTCGATGCCCACGACGTTGTCTACGGCGTGCGCCGTACCCTGGACCCGAACACCGGCTCCCAGTACGCGTACGTCCTTTACAGCATCCTCAACGGCGCTGCCTTTAACGGCGGCGAAGAGGGCTTCACCATCGAAGACGTCGGCGTGGAAGCGCTCGACGACTTCACCGTCCAGTTCACGCTGGAAAGTCCCGCCCCTTACTTCCCCTCCATCGCCGGCATGTGGGTCGCGGCCCCGATGCCCCAGGCAGCTATCGAAGAGCGCCCCGAGCGCTGGATTGAGCCTGGCTTCATCGTCACCAATGGCCCCATGGGCCTCGACACCTGGATCCATGGTAGCGAGATGGTTCTGGTGAAGAACCCCATGTACTTCGATGCCGATGCGGTTCAGATCGAGCGGGTTGAAGCCCTGATGATCGAAGAAGCTTCCACCGCTTTCGCCCTTTACGAAAACGACGAGCTGGACACCACCGGTGTGCCCCTCCCCGAAATGGACCGCGTGCAGGCCGATCCGGTGCTCAGCGAAGAACTACACATCGCGCCCGAGGCTTGCACCTACTACTACGGCTTTGTTAACAACAAGGAGCCGTTTGACGACGTGCGCGTCCGTCGCGCCTTCTCCGCCTCCATCGACCGCCAGAGCCTGGCGGACAACGTGCTGAAGGGCGGCCAGATTCCGGCCAGCTCTTTCGCCCCTCCGGGCATCTTCGGCGCCCCTGAACCGGGCACCGTCGGCCAGGGCTATGATCCTGAGCTGGCCCAGTCCTCTCTGCAGGAATTCCTGGACGAGATGGACATGACCATCGAAGAATTCAACGAAACCTACAACGTCACCCTGATGCACAACACCAGCGAAGGGCACGCGCAGATCGCCGCTGCTATCCAGCAGATGTGGACTGACACCCTGGGTGTGGAAGTCAGCGTGGAGAACCAGGAATGGCAGGTCTACCTCGACACCATCGAGAAGACCACGCCCATCGAGCAGGTTCCGCACGTCTTCCGCCTCGGCTGGTGCGCCGACTACGCCGACGAGAACAACTGGGTCCACGAGGTCTTCAACGCCGAGGCTGGCGCCAACCGCCTGCGCCGCGGCTGTGTTGATGCGAACTGCGGGACCGTCGAGACCAGCGAATTCGACGAACTGACCGTCGCCGCGCAGCAGACGACCGACCCGGCCGAGCGCGAGGAACTCTACCGCCAGGCCGAGGACATCCTGGCCGGCGAGGAGGTCGCCTACGCTCCCATCTACCACTACACCATCGTTCAGGTCACGAAACCATGGCTGACGCGGAACTACCCGCTCCTGGGTGGTAACGACTGGTTCAACTGGACCGTCGACTGGGACCAGAAGCTGGAAGCGATTCAGTAAGCGTCTTAAGCTGATTACTTTCTGATGTAGCTCCTGACACCCTGGGCGCTGGCTCCGGTCAGGCCCAGGGTGCGGGGGATGGAGATTGGAGGTTGGCTGGCAGCCAGGGGTCTTAAACCGCCGGTTGTTCTGATCAATCTCCAATCTTTGTTTAGTGTAGCACTTAACAAGATCATAGATAATGTCTATTGTAGCTATTGGCTGCTGGAGAGAGGGTCTTTTGCCAAGGCCCATTTGCATAAGGCCTTTTGCCCACGAAAGTCCCGGTCACATGAAAGGCCCTTTCCCCAGAAAGCCAATAACGTGAAGAGAATAGTGTTGATTAAAGGAAAAACGTCTCTCAGGAGGCAATCATGATTAGTTACATCATTCGCCGTGTTCTCGGGTTTATCCCCGTCCTCTTTGGCGTTGCCCTGTTTACCTTCGTGCTGGTACGCGCCATTCCCGGCGGCCCCTTTGACACTGCCGGCGACCGGCAGCTTCCCCCACAGGTCGTCGCCAACATTAACGCCCAATACCATCTCGACTGGCCGGTGTGGAAGCAGTTCGCTTCCTATCTGGTGGGCGATGATATTCTGGGCGAGGAAGGGAATTCCAGAGGCCTCATCCGTGGCGATCTGGGCGTTTCGACCAAGTACCGCGGACAGCCGGTGCAAGAGCTTATTGGTACCAGTTTCCCCGTATCAGCCCAGCTAGGCGTGATGTCCCTGCTGCTGGCCTTAATCATCGGTATCCCCACAGGGACAATTGCCGCTCTCCGCCAGAATTCAGTCGTGGATTATACCGCCACCTTTGCCGCCGTCTTTTTCTTATCGGTGCCTAACCTGGTGCTTGCCCCCCTCCTGATCTGGATCTTTGCCCTGAAACTGGGCTGGTTACCGGTGGCTACCTGGGGCTCCAAGCCACCCTATCTGCTCGGTTTCCTGCCCAATTTCTCCGATCTGAATCTGACCTACTTCAAACATGCCGTACTGCCCGTATTTGCTCTGGGAACGGCTTCGGCTGCAGGCATTGCCCGTCTTACCCGGGCCAGTCTTTTGCAGGTTATTCGCGAAGATTACATCCGCACCGCCCGGGCCAAAGGTCTGAAAGAACGCACGGTGATTGTCATCCACGCCTTGAAGAACAGCCTGATCCCTGTCGTAACCATCCTCGGGCCGGCTTTCGCTGCCCTGGTTACGGGCACCTTCGTCGTGGAACAGATTTTTGGCATCAATGGCATGGGGAAGCATTTTGTGCAGAGCGTGGGTAACCGCGACTATCCGATTCTGATGGGCGTAACCTTGATCTACTCCCTCTTGCTCATTATGGCCAACCTCGTGGTCGACATTAGTTACGCCGTCCTGGATCCGCGCATCCGGTACGATTAGGAGATAACCATGGCTGTTGCAGAATTAACCCCCAAGGAGCGCGTGATCGAAGACAAGCAACGCAGCCTCTTTGAAGAGTCGATGATTCGTCTTTTCAAGAACAAAGTGGCTGTGGGTAGCTTGATCTTCATCATCCTCCTGGCCATCGTTGCCGTCTACCCGCCCCTGATTGCCCCGCAGGATCCGATTCAGCAGGATTTGATGGCGAACAACTCCGTGCCCGAATATCTTTTATTCATGCTGCCGGAAAACGCGGAGAATTACGCAAAATTCAGCGACGAATACATGCTGGGCGCCGATTCGCTGGGCCGCGACCTCTGGTCCCGAACCGTTTATGGCGCCCGGGTCTCCCTGGCCGTCGCCTTCGTCGCTTCCTTTGTCAGCCTCGTGGTGGGCACCATTTACGGCTCCATCTCCGGCTACCTCGGTGGCTGGGTGGACAACCTGATGATGCGCGTCGTGGATTTCCTTTATGGTTTCCCCTTTCTTATCGTCGTCATCCTGCTCCAGGCCTACTTCAAGGCATTATCCAGGCAGGGAGGTGCGGGCGCCGGGTTTGGCAGCACGCTGATTCGCGTAAACAATCAGATGGGGGGGATGCTCTTCCTCTTCATTGCCATTGGCCTGATCAACTGGCTGGCCCTGGCGCGCATCGCCCGCGGCCAGGTGCTTTCCTACAAGAACGAAGAGTTTGTAGAAGCTGCCCGCGCCGTGGGTGCCGGCGATATGCGCATTATGTTCAAGCACCTGCTACCCAATATTCTCGGCCCCCTGATCGTGGCCGAAACGCTGGCCATTCCCGGCTACATTTTCACCGAAGCCTTCCTTAGCTTTATCGGGCTCGGCGTTAATCCGCCTACGCCGAGCTGGGGCATCATGATCTCCGAAGCGGTGCAATCATTGCGCAGTTACCCGAACCAGATTCTGGTACCGGCCGTATTCCTCTCCATTACCACGCTGGCCTTTAACTTCCTGGGGGATGGTTTGCGCGACGCCTTTGACCCGCGCCAGAAAGAATAAAGAAGCGTGGCCGGGGTCTCTGCCGGCGGCCACATTTTTACTAAAAGGATGACAGGGAATCGCTGCTTTAGAGACAGGTAGCGATTCTCTTCTATTTTGGAGAAACCTGGAGAAACCGAGTTCCTGAAGTAGCCCCGATTGCCGGCGGTTGCTCGAATTGAGAAACTCCGTTTCTTTACTCAATGGCTTACCCCTCTATGAACAAGAAATTACCGCCCTTCACCCTGCTGCTCTTAACTCTGACCCTCTTGTTGGCCGGCTGTGGTGCCGGTTCCCAGCCAAAAGGACGCCGGCCATCGGCTGACTGGAGCCGGGGCCTCCCCGTCGGTTCTGATTTGCGGGGGGCAGTCACCATTGCCGTCGAGCCGGACGGGGAGCCGGTCCATCTGACATGGCCGGAGGCCGGCGCAGACGATGCCGTTGCCATCCATTACGAGCAACTGGACAGGAACGCAACCACCGTACTGGAGAGAAATCTTGACCTCCCGGGAGGCAATATTCACTCGCCCCGGCTGCTCCTAAACCGGGACGGCGGCATCACCCTCTTCTGGGCAGCCCGGCCGGATGGAGCCGATGGCTGGCAGGTCTGGGGGACCACCCTCGACGCCCGCGGAGAGCCAACCCGCACATCCCAGGCCCTCACCCCGGCAGAAATGAACGTGCGCGGTTATGCCGTCGCCCAGGAAAGCGAGGATCTGCAGTACCTGATTTGGGAAGACACCCGGACCGCCGCCCTTTACGGGCTGCCGCTGGCAGCAGGCCAGCCCACCGGCCCGCCCGTTGAGCTGGCCGCCGGCGAGGGGCCGGCCCTGGCCGTCGACGAAGCCGGCACCCTGCATCTGGTCTGGCGCAGAGGGGGAGCCCTCTACTACACGCGTTACCGGCCGGGCACGCTCTCCGTCACCTCCGGGATGCAAGTCGCCGAGCTGGACATCGCCTTCGGTGATACCCTTGATGGGCCGGTGATGAGTATCAGCGATGGTCGAGCCTATGTCCTCTGGTCGATCTTCAGCCAATCGGGTCTCGAAGCCGGCACCGGACGCACCGAGTACATCGTCTTCCCGGTGGCCACGCCACAGCAGGTAGAACCGCAAAGAGTGCGCATTATGCCCCCGGAGGAGCAACCGTACGAATCCTACGCCGGTGCCTTTCCGCTGACACAACTGGTACCGCCGCCTCCCTCGCCCACCATGAACACCGATTACGTGGGGGACCCGGCCGTCACCTCCGGGCCGGGCGCTGGCGCGGCAGCCGTGGTTTCCGCTAACCAGGCGTGGCGGCAGCAAACGGTAGTCCAGCTGGCCCTCGTCCTCTTCGGCGAAGGGCAGCTCCACGGATATCAGATGGCGGCGAAAACACAAAATGTATCCCAGGGCGCAACGGTGGCGACCGACGCCACGGGCAACCTCTATCTGGCCTGGGGTGAAGGAGCCGGCGGCCTCAATGCCTATTTCGCCACCACGGCCCCAGAGATGAAGGACGTCATCAACCGGCTGGATCCCGCCGACGTCGCCAACCTCGTGTTGACCAGCGCCATGGAAAGCGTGGTCGGCCTCCTGTTCATGCCCCTCGCCGTGATCTGGATGTTGCCCGGCGGGCTCCTGACCGCCCTCTGGCGGATGCGTAACCAGCAGGAGGACGCCGCCAGTGTCCCTTCCCGCATCATCTTTGCCATCGGCATCGTGCTCTACCAGGGCTTAAAAATCCTGTTCATGCCTGCCATCCTGAGCTATGTGCCCTTCTCCGCCTGGCTCGACATACCCACCGCCTGGCAGGAACCCCTGACGCTAATCGTCCCCCTGGCCGTCTTCCTCTTCGCCCTGCTGGTGGGAGAGATTGTCCGGCGACGCCGTGAAGAAACCTCCACCCCCATCTACTTTTTCATCGTCGCCGGCATCGACGGTGCCCTGACGCTGATTGTCTATGGGGTGAACTTTCTCGGCGTATTTTAGTCGCCGTAGATTGGAGATTAGCCCGCCCGGAGCCAATCTCCAATCTCCCTGCCGTTTCCCGAACTGTTTGCCTGCCCGAGCAACAAAAAGTACGATACAATGCGTGCTTAGGACGCCCACGTTTGGCGCCTTTTTCCTGGAGGAGACCCGATGGCTATTCCTGCCGTAGAGACAATTGGCCTGACCCGTCGCTTTGGCGACAAAGTTGCAGTGGACAGCCTCGATCTGCAGGTGGCGGAAGGCGAGTTCTTTGGTTTCCTGGGACCCAACGGCGCCGGCAAATCCACCACCATCAACATGCTGGTGGGACTACTGCGCCCCACCGCCGGCCGGGCGCTGATCAACGGTATCGATATCTGGCAGAATCCTTTGCCGGCCAAGCAGCAGCTCGGTGTATTGCCCGAAGGGTTAAAACTTTACGAGCGCTTGTCCGCAAAAGAGTTCATCGCCTTCGCCGGCACGATGTACGGGTTAGGCGAAACGGAAGTGCGCGACCGCACCGCCGAACTACTGGCGCTGATGGACCTGGAAGAGGACGCCGACAAGCTGATTGTCGATTACTCCACCGGCATGCGCAAGAAAACCGCCCTGGCAGCCGCCCTCATCCACGCGCCGCGGGTCCTCTTCCTGGACGAACCATTCGAAGGCATCGACGCCATCTCCGGCCGGGCCATCCGCAACGTTCTGCAGCAATTGCGGCAGAAAGGAACCACCATCTTCTTCTCCTCCCACATCCTGGAAGTCGTCGAGCGCCTGTGTACGCGCGTGGGCGTCATCGCCGAAGGCCGCCTGGTAGCCGCCGGCACTATTCCGGAATTACGCGAGCTGGCCCACGCCGGCGAAGCAACCACCCTTGAAGATCTCTTTCTGGAGGCGGTCGGCGCTCGCGAAGACGCTTTCGAGGGCGGGTTGTCGTGGCTGCGTTAGGGCTCGATGCGACCCGGCTGAAAGCCCTTCTGCGCACGCGCGCCCGGCTGACCCTACGTCAATTCTTGCGCGAGCGTGGCCGGATTGTCGGTCTGCTCCTTTCTCTTTTCCTCTTCGTCCCCCTCATCCTGGGCGCGGCGGTTGGGACCGCTATCGGCTACTTCACGCTCCCCGATCCCTGGCCCGCCCAACTCCTGGGTATCGTCCTCGTCGCCCTTTGGCTGGCCTGGATTGCCTTGCCCCTCGTCGCCTTTAACCTTAACGAAGGAATGGATCTGACCCGGCTCCTCGTTTACCCTATCGCCCGCCGGGATCTGGTTGCGGCCATGATCCTCGGCACTCTCTTTGACTACCCCACCTACTTCATGCTCCCCCTCTTCCTGGCCATCCTCGTCGGCTGGGGGGGCACCGTTGCCCTGCCCGTAGTATTGCTCGCCCTCCTTCTCGGCTACGGGCAGATGATCTTCAGTAGCCAGCTTTTGCTGGCCGCGGCCGGCGGCATTCTGAGCAGCCGCCGCTTCCGGGATGTGGCCATCATCCTCACCGCCCTACTCGGTTCTTCTTGTTACCTCCTGCAGCAGGCAGCAGCCGAACTATTCTCCCGCTACATCTCCCCGGAACAGTTACAGACGCTCCGCCCTTTACTCCTGCTCCAATGGCTGCCGCCGGGCGCCGCTGCGCGGGCCATCGAGCGAGCCACGGCCGGGGCCTGGCCTGCCGCCCTGGTCTGGTTGCTCTACGCAACCGTCTGGACCCTCCTCCTCGGCTGGATCTGGTGGCGTCTGACCCTCCGCCTGGTCACCGGCGGGGGCTTCCTGCTCAACCTTCCGGCCCGCTCACCCCGGCCCCGGGCGGCAGCGGCGGAACCGGCAGAGCATCCCGGCCGGAGGCCCTTTGCCTGGTTACCCGCCGATGTTGCTGCCCTGTCCAAGAAAGAGTTGCAGACCGCCTGGCGCACGCCCCGGCGGCGGGTGGCCCTCCTCCAGGGTCTTTTCATGCCCCTCGCCCTCGCCGGTTTCGTCTTGTTTTCCGGTGGCATCCCCGACGCTTTCCCGCCGTGGTTGGGATTGACCCTGCCCTTTTACGCCCTCTTCTCAACCTGGATGATTGCCCAGAACTCCCTCGGTTGGGAGGGGCAGGGCTTATCCACCCTGCTGCTCACGCCGGTGCCCCGCGCCCGGATCTGCCGGGCCAAGGGGTTGGCCCTGGGCATACTGGGACTGCTGCCCATCCTCCCGCTGGGCGTGGTCATGCTTGTGCTGGTGCCCTCCACGTTCACCATCGCCGGTCTGCTCGCTGCATTCGCGGCCGTACTGGTCGCCCTGGGGGTAACCGGCGTCGCTTCGGTGCTTTTTCCCTTCCCCGTTCGTCTGGAGGGTGCGCGCACCCAGACCAGGACCGGAGGTGGCTGTGTCAGCGGTTTAGCCAACGGCCTGCTGGTCCCCGCGGCCGTGGGCATCCTGAGTTTCCCCCTGATCCTGCCCCTCGGCCTCTCGTACTGGTTTGAGTTACCCGCCCTGAGCCTGGCCGGCAGCGCGCTGGGCATCCTTTACGGTCTCGCCCTCTTCTGGTTCGGAACCGGCTGGGCCGGCCGGCTCCTCCAGCAGCGCGAACCCGAAGTGATCGAAGCCACCAGGCTCCCCGACGAAGAATAACCCCACCCTAACTCAACCCATAAACCGGAACACACGCCCCATGAAGCGCCCGCGCCGCCGGCGAAGCCAGAAAGAGAATGACGTCGGCAATCGCCTCCGGCGCCACCCATCGCTCGTGTCTTGCTTTAGGCATCGCCTCCCGGTTCTCCGGTGTGTCTATCGTTCCCGGCAGGATACAGTTGACGTTGATCCCCTGCGCCTTCAATTCCGCCGCCATGCTCTCCGTCAGGCGCACCACCGCGCTCTTGGAAGCCGTGTAAGCGGCCATTTTCGCCTTCCCTTCCAGCGCGGCACGGGCGGCGGTATTGATAACCCGCCCACTTCCCTGCTGCAACATGTGGGGAATAACCGCCCTTGCCGTATTCAGAACCGTGCGCGCATTCAGATCCAGCATGAACTCCCATAGCTCCGGTGTCGTTTCGTGAACGGGCGTGCCCATCCGGAAGCCACCGGCAATATTGACGAGCACATCCAGCCTTTCGAACTGCTGCAGCGCCTCGTAGACGAGCCCTTCCACCGCCCCGCTCTCCCGCAGATCCACCGCCGTAAACAAGTGCCGCTCCGACTCCGCCAGCTCGGGAAACGCCTCCTGTAACTGCTCCAGATGGTGCCCCACCAGGATCAAGTCGGCCCCCGCCTCGCTGAAGGCCTGTACCGTTGCCCGGCCCAGATTTCCATCGGCTCCCGTAACCATCACCACGTGCTCGCTGAAATCAAACATTGTCTACTCCTTTCACCAACTGCTCCTTCTCCGAAAGAGCTATTCTACAAAGTGTACCCTTGTTGAGGAGAAGGGGATCTTCAAATCCCCGGCTAAGCCAGGCCGCCCCGCTCCAGGTAGGCAGCAGCGCGCAGAATACCGGCGATACTCTTACCATCCTGCAGCCGGCCGTCGCGGGCCATTGCCACCACTT